>Ga0209109_10001667_pt1 | contig 12142 bp, 9 predicted proteins | sample Rifsed10ft2_FD_184004 | JGI IMG/M metagenome (GOLD analysis project Ga0209109, IMG submission 184004) | Soil microbial communities from Rifle, Colorado, USA - sediment 10ft 2 (version 2) | ecosystem: Environmental > Terrestrial > Deep subsurface > Rock core/Sediment | place: Rifle, Colorado... | reverse complement strand
CTCGGCCCCCGGCGGGGTGTTGATGAAGCAGTTCGGCTTCACGGCAGAGAACGTGGCTGATCGGGCGTTGAAACTGCTGGGCAAGGCTTAACCACAAAGACACGCAGGCACAAAGTTGTCGAGAATCTTCGTGTCTTTCTACCTTCGTGGTTAACCTGTCATCTGACGACTGACTTCTGACGACTGGATACTGACCATGAAAATCGCCGTCGCCTGCGACCATGCAGGCTTCCCACTTAAAGCCAGAGTCGTCGAGATCATCCGCGCGGCGGGGCACGAGCCGCTCGACCTTGGCACGCACTCAACCGACCCGGTGGATTACCCGGATTACGCGCGCGCGATCGGGGAGGCGATCCAGCAGGGGAAGGCAGAGCGCGGGGTGTTGCTGTGCGGCAGCGGTGTGGGGGCCAGTGTCGCCGCGAACAAGATGCGCGGCATCCGCGCGGGCGTGTGCCACGACACGTACTCCGCGCATCAGGGAGTGGAGCACGACGACATGAACGTGCTCACCCTTGGCGCGCGCATCATCGGCCCGGAGCTGGTTCCCGAACTGGTGCGCGCGTTCCTCGCCGCGAGGTTCACGGGCGAGGAGAGGCACGTGCGGCGATTGGGGAAAATTAAAGAGATGGAGGAGAAGTGGTAAACGTGTGATTGGGAAACCAATAGAGGGCTAACCAGCTCAGTCATCAATGTTTACGTGCCTTATTCTGGCTGTGAGGCAAGGAGGCGACATGAGCACTGGCGATACACTCATCCTCCCCGATACATATGAGGATCTAATCAAGGAGTTAGGGGAAGATGTTTCCAAAATGACCCAATTTGTTGTTCCAGTTGAAGAAGCTGAGAAAGAATTGGCAATTATTGCCCAGTCAATAAAGAGCTCAGGCAAGATAGTTTTGGTGCTTGGGTTGCCAGGTGTAGGCAAATCAACCTTTGTAAAGTCACTGACGTGGCGTAAGCACTTGCTTATTCCCAGAATCACTGAGGTTGATGCGAGTAGCTTGGGTACCTCACAGTTACTACCAAGCCTGTATGAGAAATTGCGTGAAGTAGTATCTCGGTTGCCTGAGAGTTCGGGAACGGGAACTCTGATGACGGTTGTGATTAACTACCTTGAGAACCTCGCTGGTCAAGACCCAGAGAATGTTCGCGCTTTCTTTCGTAATGTAAATGGTCTGTTGAGAGCTAATCCCCTTCTGATTATTTGGCCAGTCACTGAGAAGAATGAAGCGATTGCTATGCTGACCCATGCTTCGGCTGTTTCAGGCACTGTCTTCTATCCAGACAAACCTATCTTGGAGTTTCACGGGCCGCCATTTGATGAGTTTCCTGTGATTGCGAAGAATACCATTTCTACACTCAACCCAGGTCGTTCATTTGACGATTTCCAGCTCAACGATGACGACTTTGATGAACTCCTCTCAGAGCTGAAAAGGAGAGACGCAAGTAAAAGGACTGCGCGAGAGTACCTGAGAAGCGTGCGACAAAGATGGCAAAACAGAACAGGTGAAATCGAGAGGATCAAGCAGAAGATTCCAAAACCAACAGAAGTGTGGTTTGTAGTCTGCTTTCCAGAAGCAGAGAGCGTTGTCAGCCAATTTGCTCGTAAGTCGCCATATGATCCTAATGACGCATGGGATGCGTTCTATCTAAAGTTCTCTGAATACATCGTCGGAAACACCCAAAAGTCAGCGGATTGGAATGCTCGCCGATTGCAGCTGGCGCTACAAGGGGCATTTAGAACAAAGGTGATGTTCATGCCGACAAATTCGATTGTGTCTTGCGTGGCTGCTTTTGGTAAGGCTAACTCAGTGCCACAGAGATTGCTGATAAAGATGGCGGAGGAGTCTCCTACAAGCTGGCTAAAAGAGTCCAGAGCAGTAGAATTCCTGTCTTCCTCTCCTGTAGTCCGTCAGTTGAGGAAAGAACCCGCTAAATTAGGGATGAGAAGAGGAGGGCCAGCTGCGTATGCTCTTGAAAAGGCGAGAAAGCCATTTGCTGCAACTAGCGAGTTTATCTCTAGAGGGGGCGAAGGGAGTGATAAGCCTATCAATCGATGTCTCGCACAAGGCTTGCGAGTGTGCCTGAAAGTTGGGGAGGATCTAATTGCCACAGAACAAGCACATCCATGGTTGGATGGCATTCGACCGGACATCGTGGTTGAAATTGATCCTGACAGAATTGTTTGCATCGAAATGTTCTACACAGCTAACAAGAGGCCACATGTGCTTGCCGATTACGTTTTGAAGAAAATGGATCGATATATGAAGCAACTCGATCATTACTCCAAGTAATTACACGCCATTGTTACGCTGACCGATCTGCTGGGCGGTGCTCAATAGTGGCGCTTTCAAAATTAACGTGGAAAACAACATGACTAACCCCCTCGTTGAACTTCAAGAACTCGGCCAATCGCCCTGGCACGATAACATCCGCCGAGAACTGCTCACCTCTGGCAAGCTCAAAAAGATGGTGAAGGAAGGCGACATCACCGGTCTGACCTCCAACCCCACCATCTTCGAGCAGGCCATCGCTCAGAGCGACGACTACGACGAGGCCATCGAGCAGTTAGCGCGCAAGGGCAGGAATGCGGAGCAAATCTTCGACGCCCTGTCCATCGAGGACATCCGCGCCGCCGCCGACGTGTTCGCGCCTGTGTTCAAGCGAACCAAAGGCGGCGACGGCTACGTGAGCATCGAGGTCGCGCCCAAATACGCGCGCGACACCGCAGCGACGATCAAAGAAGCCAGGCGCCTGTGGAAGGCCGTCAACCGGCCCAACCTGATGGTCAAGATTCCGGCCACCTCGCAGGGCGTCCCGGCCATCGAGCAGTCCATCGCCGACGGATTGAACATCAACGTCACCCTCATCTTCTCGCTCCAGCGTTACAACGAAGTGATGAACGCCTACCTCGCCGGGTTGGAACGACGATTGGCCGCCCGGAAAGACATCGGTGGGATCGCGTCCGTCGCCAGCTTCTTCGTCAGCCGGGTGGACACGCTCGCGGACAGGCTGCTCGACGAGAAGATTAAGGCGCTGGGCGCGGACAAGACCGCCCTGCTGGAGCAGCTCAAGGGCAAAGCGGCGATTGCCAACGCGAAGCTCGCCTACAAAGACTTCCGCCAGAAATTCTCGACCGCGCGTTTTGCCGCGCTGGCGCAGCACGGCGCTCGTGTGCAGCGTCCGCTGTGGGCCAGCACGTCCACCAAGAATCCGGCGTACCCGGACGTGTACTACGTCGAGGCCCTCGTCGGGCCGGATACGGTGGACACGATGCCCCCGGCCACCCTCACCGCGTATAAAGGCCACGGCCAGCCCGCAGTCCGCATTGACAAGGATCTGGACGATGCCTACCGCGTGATCGAGCAGTTGGAAGAGTTCGGCATCAAGATGGACTGGGTCACGCAAAAGCTGGAGGACGACGGCGTGGCCGCCTTCGCCAAATCGTTCGACTCTCTCATTGCGGTCGTCGAAGCGCGCCGCGCCGCCGTGGTGTTGGGCGACCGGCAGACGGCGAGACTCGGCAAAGCGCAGATAGCGGTGGACAAGGCGCTGGCTGACATAGACGCGGCCAGGTTCGGCGAGCGGTTGTGGAAGAAGGATGCGACCCTGTGGAAGCCCGACGACCCTGCGCATCAGGCCGAGATCAACATCCGCCTCGGCTGGCTGGACGTGGTGGACTGGATGCAGGCCAAAGTGACCGAGATGACCACGTTCGCGGGCGAGGTCAAGCGGGCCGGGTTCACACACGCGCTGCTGTGCGGGATGGGCGGGTCGTCGCTCGCGCCCGAGGTGATGCGGGAGACGTTCGGCGTCGCCAAAGGTTACCTCGACCTGGCGGTGCTGGACTCGACCGACCCGGCGGCGGTCATCAACGCCGAAGCGCGCAGCGACCCGCAGCGCACGCTGTATATCATCTCGTCCAAATCCGGTGGCACGACCGAGCCGAATGCGTTCTTCAAGTTTTTCTGGCACCACGTCCACGCGGTGAAGGGCGACCGCGCGGGCGAGAACTTCATCGCCATCACCGACCCCGGCACGAAAATGGAGCAGGTGGCCCAAGCGCACGGCTTCCGGCGCATCTTCCTCAATCCGCCGGAGATCGGCGGGCGTTATTCCGCGCTCTCGTACTTTGGCCTCGTCCCGGCGGCGCTCATGGGCCTGGATGTGGCGAAGCTGCTGGAGCGCGCGAAGCGCATGATGCTCGCCTGCGGCCCCAATATTCCAGCCGCGAAAAACCCCGGCCTCGCCCTCGGCGCGCTGATGGGCGCGCTGGCCAGGCGTGATCGCGCAGCCTCCCGTAGGGATAAGCTCACCTTCGTTGTGTCGGACAAAATTGCCGCCTTCGGCTGCTGGACGGAACAACTCGTCGCCGAATCCACCGGCAAAGAGGGCCAGGGCCTTGTGCCGGTCGAGGGCGAGCCGCTTGGCCAACCGGCAGCCTACGGGAAGGACCGCGTCTTTGTGTATCTGCGGCTCGACGCCAAACACGACCGGGCGGTGGCCGCGCTCGCGCGCGCCGGGCATCCCGTGATCGAGGTGCGCCTCGACGATGTTTACGACGTGGCCGCCGAGTTCTTCCGGTGGGAGATCGCGACGGCGGCGGCGGGGTGGGTGCTGGGCATTGATCCTTTCGATCAGCCTAACGTGCAGGAGTCGAAGGACAACACCGTGCGCCTGCTGGCCGAGCACGCGGCCAAAGGCGAGCTGCCCGACCCCGGGGGCTGGCTCTCGCCCGAGGCCCGCGACTTCCCGGTGCGTTTGCTTGCGCACCTGAAATCGGCTAAAGTAGGCGACTACGTGGCGCTGACCGCCTACGTGGAGCATACCGCCCGCCGCGAGAGAGCCTTGCGCGACCTCCGCGCTGCGATCCGTGACAAATACAAAGTGGCGACGACGGTGGGCTACGGGCCGCGCTTCCTGCACTCGACCGGGCAGCTGCACAAAGGCGGCGCGAACAACGGCGTGTTCATCCAGTTCATCTGCGACGACCCGATTGATGCGCCGGTTCACGGGGAGCCGTACACGTTCTGCGTCCTCAAAGCCGCGCAGGCGCTCGGCGATTACCAGTCGCTCGTCTCACGTGCGCGCCGCGTGGTGCGCGTCAATCTCTCGGACAACATTGAACTGGGGTTGCGAAAATCTGTGGCCGTGGTGAAAGGCAAAGCCAAAACACCGGCCAGACCGGCGCGCAAGACCGTCCAGACCGCGCGGCGTGCCCTGGGCAAGAAACCGGCGACGAAAAAGCGATAACTCGTTATCGCGTCATCCGGAGTGCGCAGGGGGTATACGGAATACGCGCTGCCACACTTTCACGATGCCTCGCCCGCGCTCACGTGTCCACTACACCTTTGCGAGGGAGATTCCCTCGGCCCGCCTCACGCCGCGCGTGATTCCCTCGGTGGATCCGTGGATGGCGGGGGAGATGTTCGTCTCGCCGCACGTGGAGGAGCGCCGCCGCGGCTTCGCTATTCTCTTTGGGTCGGAGGCTGCGCGGCAGTCGCCGCTCACGCCTCAACTCCTCGCCTCGCGCGTGGACGAACCCGATCTCCAATTGCGCGTGCAGATCGTCCAGGCGCTCGCGGACTACTTCGAGATTCGCGGGCGCGAGTACCGCTATCCGCCCGAGATTCGCGCGGCCGTCGTCGGGCATCTCCGCAAGTTCGAGCGCGCCCACATCGTGGCCCTCCTTGACCTTCAACGCGCGCGGCAGGACGGTGCGGTCAAACTCCGGCCCGAGAGTCTGGCGCGGTTGGTGGAGCGCATTCCCAACGCCTCCGCGCACCTGACGCGCATCGCGGGCGACCGCACGGTGAATCTCGGCCTCCGGTACGCGGCGATTGAGCTCATCGGCCAGGTGGGCTTCACCGATTCACTCGCCGTGCTGGCAGGGCTGGAGGCCCGGCTGGAGGGCCGCCGCGCCGGACAGATCGCCATGGCCTTCGCGCCCGCCGATCACCCCGACGAACAGAAATTGCTGCCCGCTTTGAAAGAAACCCTGCGGCTGTTGCGCGACGCCGATTGATGCCTTCTCGGCTGCGTGTGGCGCACTCGCTTCGTCCGCGATGCGAGTGTGGCGCAGGTTTGGAATCTTTCTGCCGATCACGCACGTCAAATACTCATAAGGAGAATGACCATGGACATCGCAATGCTCGGACTGGGGCGCATGGGCGGCAACATGGCGCGCCGGCTGCTGCGGGGCGGGCACCGGGTGGCGCTGTGGAACCGCGACGTCACCGTGTCAGAAAAGATCAAGGCTGAAGAGAAGGCTGGGGAGGTTGCGCGCCAGATTGGCGATCTCGCGACCCGGCTGGCCCCGCCGCGCCATGCGTGGATCATGCTCCCTGCCGGTCAGGTCACGGAAGATACCCTGCAAACCTTGCTGGGCGTGTTCTCCCCCGGCGATACGATCATCGAGGGCGGCAACTCCAACTACAAAGACACGCAGCGCCGCGCGGCGCTGGTCAAGAGCAAAGGTCTGAACTTCGTGGATGTGGGCGTGAGCGGCGGGATCTGGGGGCTGACCGCAGGCTACGGCATGATGGTCGGCGGCGAGAAGGCGCCGGTCGAGCGCCTGCGGCCCGTCTTCGAGACGCTCGCCCCGGCCAAAGATCAAGGCTGGGCGCGCCTCGGGCCGAACGGGGCCGGGCACTACGCCAAGATGATCCACAACGGCATCGAGTACGGCATGATGCAGGCGTTTGCCGAGGGCTTTGAGATTCTCCGGGCGAAGAAAGAATTCCACTACGACCTGCATCAGGTGGCCGAGGCGTGGCGCTACGGAACCGTCATCCGCTCTTGGCTGCTCGACCTCGCTGCCGCCGCGCTCAAAGACGATCCGGAGCTCTCAGACCTCCAGGGCTATGTGTCCGACTCCGGCGAGGGGCGCTGGACGATTCAGGAAGCGATTGACCTCGACGTGCCCGCGCCGGTCATCACCCAATCTCTCTTTCACCGCTTCTACAGCCGTGCCAACGGCGTCTATGCCAGCAAGGTGCTGGCCGCCGTGCGGAACCAGTTTGGGGGGCATGCGGTGAAGAAGGCCTAGAGTTCCTCTCGTTCCTCGAGTTCCCCCCGTTCCCGGGAATAAAGGCGCTCAGGGAACTGAAGTTGGGTTGATGACCACTCGCCTCTACCTCGTCCGGCACGGCGCGACCGCGCTCAGCGTCGAAGATCGCTTCGCCGGGGCGACCGACGTCGAGTTATCGGATGAGGGGCGGGCGCAGGTTGAGCATCTCGCCAGGCGGCTGGCCGACGACAAGATCACGGCGGTCTATTGCAGCCCCATGCGGCGGACGGTAGAAACGGCGGTTCTCATTGCGCGCCCTCACGGCCTCACGCCCATCCCCCGTGAGGGCCTGCGCGAGATCCATCATGGCCGTTGGGAGGGGATGCGGCGCCCGGAGGTGGAAGCGCAATACTCGGACGAGTACGCCGAATGGGAAGCGGATCCGTTCACCTTCGCGCCTGCGGGCGGCGAGTCGGGCTTGAACGTGCTGGCGCGCGCCCTGCCCGTGATCCGCGAGATCGTGTTGCAGCACGCGGGGGAAAATGTGGTCGTCGTCTCGCACAAAGCGACGCTTCGATTGCTCATCAGCAGCCTGCTCGGCTTCGACGCGCGCGGCTATCGTGACCGGCTGGATCAGTCTCCCGCCTGCCTGAACGTGGTGGACTTCAAAGACCCGGTGCGCGCGCGGCTGATGCTGTTCAACGACATCTCGCACTATGCCGATCATCCCTCGCGGCCTCATGGGCGTCTCTCCAAATGGTGGGATGTGCCGGAAACGCAGGCCTAGAGACGGGAGCCCGACGCCACGTTTGAAGTGCAATTGACTCGTGCTGTTATCTCCGATATATCCCATTACGCCTGATGACGAATTCGTCTTCACCAGGATTGCTCTAGAGCAAGGGACTCACAAGCCCTTCGTTGTGAGTTCAACCCCCCCCATTCGAGAACGCTTCCACCTGACACTGACCTTGGTAAGCTGGATGGAGCACAAACCAGATAACATGACTCCGTAAACCTTTTGGGCACAGGTCAGATTTGGACTACAATGGCACCTGGAGGTGTCCGGTGTCCACCCCCGCGCCGCTCCTCACCACCAAACTCTGCCTGCCGCCCGCGCGGCCCAACCTCGTCACGCGCCCGCGCTTAATTGAGAGGCTGAATGAAGGGCTGGCACGCCCTCTCACCCTCATCTCCGCCCCCGCCGGCTTTGGCAAGACCACGCTCGTCACCGAATGGCTGCACAGCGCCGCACGCCCCTTCACCTGGCTGTCCCTCGACGAAGGCGACAACGACTCGGCCCGCTTCCTCGCCTATTTCGTGGCGGCCCTGCAGAAGATTGACCCGGCCATCGGCCAGGCCGCACGGGCGATGTTGCAGGCCCCTCAGCCGCCCCCACCGGAGGCCCTCCTCACGAGCCTGATCAACGACATCGCCGCCGCGCCCCAGCCCTTCATCCTCGTCCTGGACGACTACCATCTCATCCACACACTGCCCATTCATCAACAACTGGCCTTTCTCCTGGAGCACCAGCCGCCCTCGATGCACCTCGCCATCGTCAGCCGCGAGGATCCGCCGTTGCCGCTCGCGCGTCTGCGAGGGCGCGGACAGACCACGGAAATTCGGCAGGCCGGCCTGAGTTTTACGGAGGCAGAGACGGCGGAGTTTCTGCGGCGGGTGATGCGGCTCGAGCTGTCGTCGGCTGACGTCGCCATCCTCCACCAGCGCACTGAAGGGTGGGTCGTCGGCCTGCAACTGGCGGCCCTATCCCTGCGAGGGAGCGACGACGTACACCGGCTCGTCCAGTCCTTTACCGGCAGTCATCGCAACATCCTGGATTACCTCGTCGAGGAGGTGTTCCAGCGACAGCCGGCCGGCGTGCAGGACTTTCTGCTCAAAACCTCCATCCTCGACCGCTTCACCGCTTCCCTGTGCGATGCCGTCGTCGAACGGGGCGACAGCCGCGAGGTGCTGCTGTCTCTGGAGCAAGCCAACCTGTTCATCGTCTCCCTCGACGAGTCGCGGCAGTGGTATCGCTATCATCACTTGTTCGCCGATTTGCTTCGCCACCGGATTGATGTCGAGTTACGCCACGGCGCACCTTTGCACCAGCGGGCCAGCCAATGGTATGGCGACAATGGCTTCCTTGCGGAGGCAATACGCCATGCGCTGGCGGGCGCGGACTGGGAGCGCGCGGCAAGGCTCATTGGCCGGGTCAGCGACGAGATGTTGAGGCGCGGCGAAATCGCTACCTTGCTCGGCTGGTTTGGCAAATTGCCCAGAGAAGTCGCCGGCGCGGATCCACGGTTGTGCCTGACTTATGCCTGGGCGGCGCTGCTGGCAAGCCAGTTCGAGATAGCCGAACCGCTTCTGGAACACGTGGAAAAACTGACGCCGCCCGAATCGCAATTTCTTGGGCAGGTGGCGGCGGCGCAGGCTTACCTGGCGCGCGCCCGAGGCGACAACCCGCGCCTCATCGCCAAATCCGAGCAGGCGTTATCTCGGCTGTCGAAGACCGATTACCTCAACCGAGGTCTGGTGGCGCTCAACCTGGGACTGACGTATTGGCACGCCGGCCGCCTGAAAGACGCCGAGCCGGTGCTGTTTGAGGCGCATCAGGCTTCCGAGCGCGCCGGCAATATCTATGCTGCCCTGACGGCGCAATTCTTTCTGGCCCGAACGCTGGCAGTGCGGGGAAAACTGCGGCCGGCCGAGGCGATGTGTCAAAAACTAATTCAAGAGGGCGGCAACATTCCCGTCCTTGCCCTCATCCACTACGATCTGAGCACCATTTACTACGAATGGAATGATTTGCAAAAGGCCGGGGAGCACCAGCGTCGCGGGCTGGAGATAGGCACACGCAGCGGGAATGAGGAGTTCCAAAATTCGGGGCACATCCAGCGGGTTTTTCTCGCCCTGGCGCAGAGAGATTCGGCTGGCGCTTTGGAATCCGTAGAGCAGTCACATCTGCTGGCACGCAATCTTAACCCGGCTACACGCGCCCGCAGCGCCGCCTGCCATGTTCAACTTGCTCTCGCGCTGGGCGATTTGGGTATGGCAGCGCATTGGGCAGAGCAAGTCACGGAAGAGGTGGACGCGCACTCGTTCTATCGGTTTCTAGGTCTTACTCAGCCGCGACTGCTGATTGCTCAGGGCAGGAAGGATGTCGCCGCCGAACAACTGAAAGCATGTTACGCGACCGCCTCGCAAGGCGGATGGGGCTATGGTGTGATTGCGGTGCGCATTCTGCAAAGCCTGGCGGCGAAAGCGACCGACGAAGCCCTGCCATTCATGTCAGACGCGCTGAACATGGGACAACCGGAAGGATTCATCCGCAGTTTTGTGGATGCGGGCCGGGGCCTCATTCCGCTCTTGCAGGAGGCGGCTTTACGCGGCGTTGAACCAGAATACGCCGGGCAGATTCTGTCTGCGATGGGCGCGGAACACCGCAAAGAGACTCCGGCGCAGGGGAATCTCGTCGAACCGTTGAGTGGGCGTGAGATTGAAGTGCTGCGGCTGGTAACGGCGGGACTCTCGAACCGGGAGATTGCCGCGAAACTGGTCATCAGCCCGGGGACAGCCAAGACGCACATCCACCACCTGTGTGGAAAGCTGGGCGTCCGCAATCGTACCGAGGCGGCGACGCGGGCAAAAGAGTTGGGATTGGTTTAGAGCAATGCAGGAATGGAAATTGTGACAGATAGCATTCTACAGACCAAACTCTACGTCCCGCCGTTACGGTCGAGTCTCGTTCCCCGCCCTCGTCTGATCGCCAAGCTCGACGCCGGCCTGGAGGGCAGGCTCACCTTGATCTCCGCATCGGTGACGACTGATAGTTGAATTTCTGAACGCGTTCATCGTCACATAGCGGACATTATGAGACTATCCTGACCGACTCGGTCGTGGATCGGGCTGCTCTGTACGGGATGGTCTCCTGTGCAGGAAGGGGGCAAGCATTATCACCCTCACTCCTGCCCCTCTCCCTTAGTGAGAGGGGTTGGGGTGAGGGCTTTTTCAATAAACCCCCAAAATCAACCCCCTGAATCTACCGGATGGTAGATGACTTGCTGCCCCTGGTCCGTAAAGTGGAAATGCGCCTCAACAGGCGGGTATGTCCTGGCCGTCATTCCCAATCCTGTGCTGGGACTGGTCTATGGCATTATGCGCTGGGTCGTGGCGATTGTCCTTCTGCGTTACTTCTGGAAAGAAAAGCAAGACTGCCTCTAAATATTCAATGAGGAGAATGAAAATGAACAAATCAAAACTCATCTGGGGCATCATCTGCCTCGTATTGGCGGGAGTGCTCGCGGTGTTGAACCTTACTCTGCCGCCCGAAAGCCTGATGTTCCAAATCGGCGACCAGAATATGCCCTGGGTTCCGCCAGTCGTCTTGGGCATCGTGGGCATCGTGTTGCTGTCCACCGCTGGCACCGTCGAGAAAGAAACGGCGCAACCAGCGCAACCGCAAGCCGTTCAAGATCCAGAAAAGGCCGCCCTGAACAAGCGCCTCGAAACCGCTGCCTGGGGACTGTTCCTCATCATGCTGGGCGGGTTCGCTCTTGTGCCCGATGAAACGATCCCCAAAGGCGTTTGGGCTATTGGCGTGGGCCTCATCATGCTTGGGCTGAACGCGGCGCGCTATTTCTACAAGATCAAGATGAGCGGCTTCACCACTGTCCTGGGCATTCTTTCCCTGCTTGGAGGGATCACCGAATTGCTCGGATTTACTTCACTGGAAGGCGCGCTCCTGCTCATCATCCTCGGCGCGTACCTGATTATCAAGCCGTGGTTTGAGAAGCGGCGACTCTTTGGCAAGGCCGAGGAAAGCTGATCGGCGGTGCCTTACCCATGACGTTACTGAGCGTTCTGGAAAAGTTGAGAAAGAGCAGCAAAGAGTGGCCCAGATACCACTTCAGCCAATCGTTCGGGAAGGAATCAAAGAAGGAGAGTGTTCCATGTCTGTCATTTTGGAAGCCGAAAAACTGGTCAAAAAGTATGGCGAAAATGTGGCCGTCAAAGGCATCAGCTTCACCATGCAGGAGGGCGAAGTGTTCGGCCTGCTGGGCCCCAACGGCGCCGGCAAGAGCACGGCCATTTCCATGCTCACCTGTCTGTTCCCGCCTACCGAGGGCAGTG
>Ga0209109_10001663_pt1 | contig 12180 bp, 8 predicted proteins | sample Rifsed10ft2_FD_184004 | JGI IMG/M metagenome (GOLD analysis project Ga0209109, IMG submission 184004) | Soil microbial communities from Rifle, Colorado, USA - sediment 10ft 2 (version 2) | ecosystem: Environmental > Terrestrial > Deep subsurface > Rock core/Sediment | place: Rifle, Colorado... | reverse complement strand
GGCGGCCGCCACGACGACGATGCCACGCCCTCCCGTTCCCGGACAGTCATTATCGTCCCCATCGGCGTCCGCGCAGGTGATCTCGGCCACGATCTCATCGAGCAGGTCGCTGCGGCGCGTGGTGCCCAGGCTCATGTTGATCACATCGGCGCCGTCGTCGGTGGCGGGGTTGCCGTCCGGGTCAACGGCAAAGGCCAGGGCCTGGGCCAGCACCCAGATGCTGCCCAGGCCATCACGATCGAGCACCCGCACCGGCATGATGCGGGCCTCCGGCGCGGTCAACGCGATGATGCCGGCGACATGCGTGCCATGCCCAAAGGCTAGGTCCTGTCTGTCGCCCACCTCGCTCGGGTTAGTGTCCCCGTCCACGAAGTCGTAGCCCGGTAGCAGCCGTCCGGCTAAGGCCAAGTGAGGCCTGTGTACGCCGGTGTCGAGCACGGCGACGGTGACCCCGGCGCCGCGCGTGACCGTGTGCGCTTCCGGCAGTCGAATCACGGCGGGCGCCCACTGCGCGACGTAGTCACCCGAATCGCCGCCGATGGCCCACGGCGTGCGCTGACGCCCTTCCGGGGGCTGCCCCGTGAAGTTCGGCTCGGCGTACACCACGCGCACATCGGCAGCCAGCGCCGCCGCCCGGATCTCCGGGGCCACACCGTCTCTAATGCGCAAGAGATAGATCGGGCGCGCGCCGAATTGGTCAATCGGATCCTGGTCAAGGTTGTAGTCGCGAGCGACATCACGTAAATCGGCGGCCTGGAAGAGCTTCACCACCACTTCGCCCGGCACGAACTTGTCGTCATCGTCGTCGGCGCGCGCGGGTGTAGCGCCGAACAACGCAGCCCCCAGGGCCAGGACAAGGACGAGGCGAAACGGCAAGGTCAATCGTGTAAGCATGCGTGGCGCTCCTGCGTCTACAGTGCGTATCCCGTTCTATAAATAGAGCGGGGAGGGAGAGAAAAAATACCATTTAACAGGCTCCACTTACCACCGGCCCAGCAACACGAACGGCGACCAGAAGAAGGGATGAGGCTGCTGCTCTAACAAGCAGCATTGCGCCCACCGAAGCGCCGCAGCCGGGCCGTCGCCGGCATGGAGCCGGGTATAAAAGTGGCCCATCAACTGCGCCGTGGTCTCATCGTCCACCGTCCAAAGACTCACGACGAGCGAGGGCGCGCCCGCCGAGAAAAAACCCCGCGCCAGCCCGATCAGGTCGTCGCCGGGGGCCAGCGCACTCACGCCGGTCTCGCACGCGCTCAGCACCACCAACCCACATTGCCGCAGATCGAGGCCGTAAGCGTCACGCACCGTCAGCCAGCCATCCGAAAGCCGCAGGGCCGAGAACAACGGGTTATCGGGCCGGAACTGGCCGTGACACGCCAGATGGATCACATCGGCGGTGGGTACCTGCGCTTGCAGGGCGGCCAGCGTGGCCTGCGCCTCCAACAACGTCACGGCCTCGGGGAAGAGCGGCGCCAATGTGGCCACCTCTTCGCGTACGCGCGGGGCGTGGGCATCCGGCATGCCCAGCAATACAGCGCGATGCCAGGCGCGCACCGGCCGCGCAAAGCAGTGGCGGAGCACGCCCGCGCTGGGGGCATAGCTCACCTCGCGGCGCTCGATCACATAGCCGCGCCCATCGTAGAGCGCGTGGAAGGGCACGTAGTGCAGGCTCCGGTGCGGGACGATCACCAGCCGCCGCGCGCCCAGCCTGGCCTCCAACGGCTTGAGCAACATAGCGTAGAGTGTGCTCAGATAACGACGCGCCCGGGCGGCGAGTTGATGCAGATGCTGGCTCAGGCGCGCCGGGCCGTAGCGCAGCGCCTCCAGTTGAAAGCGCAGTTGATTGAGCGCCGTCTCAGCCTCCGCTTCGCTTCCAAGTTGGCGGAGGACGTCAACGCGCTCATTCGTCACCACGAACGCCAGCAGTTCGCCGTCCAGGCTGAAGTATTCCACCAGCGCCGTGTCCTCCCCCAGTTCGCGTTGGAGCAGAGCCAGGTCCAACGGCTCCACGCGGATGAAAGTGCTTTGACCGCGCTGTTGCAGTTGGCGCGTGATCTCCAGCACCGCCGCCTCGCGCTCGCGCGCCGCTGCGTGCAGGTCGTCCATCACGGTGGCGCTGCGGGAGGCGGTGCCGTCACGCGGGTGGTTGATTTGACTGTAAAACCAGTTAAGCTCTTCGCGCAACGTCTCCAGTCGCGTCAGCAACTCCGCCTCGAACGGGTCGCCCGGTTTCAGGCGCGCGGTGAGCGCGCCGCCCAGCATGTCCAACAGCGCGCGCGACCGCGCCCGCTCGACGTAGCCCAGGGCTTCGGCCACGCGTTCCGGGCGGCCATCGTCCAGGCACAAGCGCGCCAGCTCGGCGTAGGGCGTGAGCTTGTCGGCGATGAAGGCGGTGCTAAACTCCTCGGCGGGCAGCGGGGCGCGCAGGTCTTCGATGAGGGCGATGGCTTGTTTGAACGAGGCCTCCGCCTCGACGGCATTCCCCGCCGTGGCCGCCAGCAGTCCGAGCGAAGTGTGGCAGCGTTGCGCGACTTGTGGCGCGGCGTGCTGGTCTGCCTCACGCAGGGCGGCCTCCAGAATACGCTGGGCCTTGCGCGCCTGGCCGAGGGCGCGGGCCGCCTCGCCGCACAACCAGCGCGCCAGCAGCAAGCGGCCCCACGTGCCTGCGGCGGCGAGCGGCGCTTCGGCCTGGGCGGCGGCCCACGCTGCCTCCGCGTAATCGCCCGCGGCGTAGTGCAGTTGTGCTTCGGTCAACGACACCACCGCCTCGCCGACGGGGTTCGCCTCCGCCGCATATAACGTGCGCGCCTCGGCCAGCGCGGCGCGGGCCGGCTCGATCTGGCCGAGCAGGAGGCGCGCCCGCCCGTAGTAAGCCAGCGACCGCGCCTGTTCCGCGCGCAAGCCCAATTCCGCAAACGTAGGGATAATGCGGGCGTAGATCGCCGCCGCCTCGGGCGCGAGGTTTAGCTCAAGGTAGGCATCGGCCAGTTCCAGCTCGGCGATGGCGGACTCGTGTGGCATGCCCAGCGCCACGTAGCGCCGGCGCGATCGCTCCAGGTAATCGAGCGCGCGGTCGTACTGGCCCTGAAACAGCGCCAGACAGCCGATATCGCACTCGATCTCGGCCTGGGTGACCTCCAGACCGGCGGCCTCGGCGCGCGCCAGCGCGGCCTGGTAGAGTTGTGCGGCCTGGCGGAAGCGATGTTGCGAGGCCAGCACCACGGCCAGGCACACATCAATCTGGGCCAGTTGTTTCGCATCGCCGACCGCCGCAAAGCGCTCACGCGCGGAGCGATACAGTTGCTCGGCCTCGGCGTAGCGGTCGCGCCGAACGTGCAGGTTGCCCAGGTTTTGCTCGATCTTGCCCGCCGCCAGCTCATCGCCGTGGGCGACGAAGACATCCCGCGCGTGCTGGCCGCACGCCAACGCTTCGTCGTAGCGGCCGAGCATGGCCAGCGCGATCAGTTTGCTGACCTGTGTGGAGGCGGCGGCGTGAGGTTTGCCAAGCGCTTCAAAACCGGCGGCGGCCTGGTCGAGCCGTTCGAGAGCCGCTTCCATCTGGCCGGTGGTGAGGGCGGCGATCCCGGTGGTCCAGGCGGCCAACGCGCGGACCTCCGGTTGGGAGACGTGATCGGCGAGGGCGGCGAGGGCGTTGGCGGCGCTGACTGTTCGGGCGGGGTCGCTGGCCCAGGCGTTGTAACACATTTCCTTAAGCGCATACGCCAACTCAATGTCCAGTTGGCTCGTATGCTGTTTCAGCAACGTCGCCCGCTCCGCATCGCCGGCCCCCGCCAGCCGCTCGGCCAACTCGGCTCGCTCCATCAGGCCGCGCCGACCTCCAAATCTGTAATTTCGACCTCGACATCTGCCAGGTGCAGGAGCAGCGCGTAGCGGCCGGCTGGGATGGGCGGCAGGGCGAATTCGCTCAGGTCGTTGAGCGCGGCCAGCACGCAGCTGGCATCGCCGCGTAACTCGACCTCTCCGCTCGCCTCCGGGCCAAGTATCTGCCCGGAGACCACCCAGGCGTCACCCGCCCGGGTGAGGCGCACGTCCAGGTCACGCTCCCCGGCGCTGAACAGCAACTGCCGGGCCGCCGCCTGCCCCGCGCGCAGGCCGAGGGCGAGCGGTCGCTGGGCGCTGTCGAAGCGCAGCACGGCCAGCACACGCTCGCGCAGGTTTAGCGCGGGAGCCGCCTGTTCGGCGCGTGCCTGGAACAGACGGACGGCGCGCGCGATCACCGGCGCCGACGCGTCTTGCGATTCGTCGGTGCGCATGAGGGTGACCGCGCGCTTCAGCCAGGCCAGGTCACCGGCGCACCGCGAACAGGCGGCGAGGTGACCGTGCAGGTTGGGCTGCTCGTCGGCTGGCACGCGACCTTCCACCAGGTCGGTCAGCCGCTCAAAGGAGACGTGGGGGGAGGGGAAGCTCATAGGGTTGTTCCTGGCCGAAAAACGCCGTCGTCAACCCTATAGAGCGCGGGAACGCGCCGCAAATACATCAAAACTCCAGGTCGGCCAGTTGGCGGCGCAATTTTTGCAGACATCGTGCGCGGGTGGGTCCGATGCTGCCTTCCGTCGTGCCGAGCGAGGCCGCTACCTCCGCGTACGGCGGTGGGTCTGGGCGATAAAAGAGCAGGGTCAGCAGGCGACGGCAACGCTCGTCCAGCGCGGCCAGGGCGGTGCGGACGAGATGTTGCTCCTCCAGTTGCATGACCACTTCCGCCGGGAGGGGCGCGCCGTCGGGCAGTTCACGGGTCTCGTCATCCTCGTCGCCGGCGGGCCAAGGGAGGGCAACTCGAGCGCGCTGACTGACGCGCCACGTCTCACGCCGCGCTGTGGTCACCAGCCAGGCCCCAATCCGCCCCGGCTGTTCGATGCGGTCAAGGTGATTGACGAGCTCCGCGAACACGTGCTGGAATACATCGGCGGACTGCGCCTCATCCAGCCTGGCCCGGCGCGGGATGCTATACACCAGCCGCTGATAGCGCGCGATGAGCGCCTCCCATGCGGAGGCATCGCCCCGGCGGCAAGCCTGCACTAACATCTCGTCGCTCGGTTCCATACGCTCCTTCGATTGAGAAAGAGCTACATAATACAGGACACGTCTTAATTCGTCCATCTCGATGGCAACCTGCACAGTGCAAGTCAAATGATGCCTCCCCGACCGGGGGTGGGAACATCGTTCAGGTCAACTAGGAAGCTCCAGGCGCGCGGTGGTAATCGCCCGCCAATGCCGGATCGAGGGGCGGAGCCGAGTCGATCGCGGTCTAGGGCGCCCCGCTATCTGGTGCATGAGTCGTTAGCCCGACAAACGACAAGAATAGACGGTGTTTCAGCTCAACCCCCAGACCAACACATTGGTCCTCGATGTTTCCTTTTACTAAGTTGCCCTCGCCGGTGGGCGCCGGGTCATTCTCTTTGCACTGTAAGTTGCCCTCGATGATGTTATCCGCGATGGCGACGCCGCCTGTGTTCTGGAAGGCCTGGAGATTGCCGCCGACTTGATTGCGCGTGGCGCTCAGCGTACCGTGGTTGGACTCAAACTGGATGTCGCCGTTGACGCGCACCTGATCGACCTGGGCCGCGACACCCTGTTTGATCTGGATGCTACCGCTGATGATGGAGCCAGCCAGCACATTGACGGCTTCGGCGCTTTCGGCCTGAACATTGCCGATGACCCTGACCCCAGTAGCCGTCAGTGAGGCGCCGGTTTCGACCTTGATTGTCCCCTGTACGTGCGTTCCGTTGAGCATACAGGTGGCATCCTGTGGCACCCGCAGGTTATCCACGGTCACAGCCCCCAGGGAATCATCCTGGCAGTCGAACTCCTCAGCCCGAGCCACAGAGCTGGTGGGCAACAGCAGAGTGAGGGCCAGCATCACGGACAGGCTCGCATTGGCAAAACGCTTCATAATCATGATCAGTCTCCTTTCCTCGTGAACTTGTCTAGGGTGTCGAATCAGTCTGTAACATGACGGCCGGCAGATAGACGAAATGGTCGAGAGAGGCGGGGTCCAGCGTGGGCGTGCGCGTCGGCGTGCGGCTCGGGGTCGGCGTGCGTGTGACCGTTGGTGTATTGGTCTGCGTCCGCGTGGCCGTCGGTGTTGGCGTTGGCACAGTGTTCGTCGCCGTCGGCGTGCGTGTGCGCGTCGCCGTAGCGGTGGCTGTCGGCACGGATGGGTCGGCGATCGCGTCGAGCGCTGCGGCCGCATCCACGATGCCGCTGCCGCAGTTCGACGTATTGCAGCCGCTGCCGCCGGGGAAGGCGCGCGCCGTGTTCTGCAGGACCTGGAGGCTCTGCGTGAAGTTGAGCGTCGGGCTGATCGAGACCATCAACGACACGACGCCGGCCACGTGCGGCGCGGCCATACTGGTGCCCTGGTAGTAACCGTACGTGCCAGTGGCGGGCGTCGTCAGGCCCGTGTTGAGCGTGGACAGCACGCCGTTCTGCGGCGCGGGGCTGGGGCTGCTGGTGAAGGTTTCGCCGCCGGGCGCGCTGATCTCCACGACCGCCCCGTAGTTGCTGTAGAGGGCCTTGTCACCACCGCGGTCGGTGGCGGCGACGGTGATCACGCCGTAACAGTTGGCGGGTTGGTAACTGCCGGTGTTCAGATTGCTTCCGTTGTTGCCGGCGGCCACCACCACGATCGAGCCGGCGCCGTTGACGGCGTTGATCGCGCTCTGGTAGGTGGAGCTGCACGTGCCCGGCCCGCTCAGGCTCAGGTTGAGCACCTTGGCCGGGTTGGCGTTGGCCGGCGCGCCGCTCACGGACAGGCCCGCCGCCCAGCGCATGCCGTCGGCGATGTCGGAGACGAAGCCGCCGCACTTGCCCAGCACGCGCACCGGCACGATCTGCGACACCCAGTTGATGCCGGCGACGCCGCTGCTGTTGTTGCTGGCCGCGCCGAGGGTGCCGGCTACGTGTGTGCCGTGCCACGAACTGTTGGTCACCGGGCAGCCGGCGAATGGGCCGGAGGCCGCCTCGGCGGAGGTGATCCAGTCGCCCGGATCGTGCGGGTCGCTGTCGCGCCCGTCGCCGTCGTTGGCGGTAGGCACGTCCGTGATGAAGTCGTGGCCGCCCACCCAGCGCCCGGCCAGGTCGGTGTGGTCGGTGATGCCGGTGTCAATCACGGCGATCTTGATGCCGCTGGAGCCGGTGGTGATGTCCCAGGCCGCTGGCGCGTTGATGCCGTACGTCTCGAAGTAATGCCACTGGCTGCCGTACTGCGGATCATTCGGCGTCAGCGCGGGGAACATGAGGCGATCCGGCTCGGCGTACTCGACGTCGGGCAGGGCCGCGATACGCCTGGCGATGGCCTCCACTTCGGCCGCTGGCAGGCGGGCAGGCAGGCGCAGCACGTGCGCGTCGCCGGACATGGCTCGGAAGTATTCCAGCGTCACCCCGGCCGCCGCGCGGAGCGCCTGCATCCGGTTATCGCCGGTGGGCGCGTTGCCGCCTCTCAGGTTGGCGTTGGACTTGTATTTGACGATGAGCCGGTGGGTCGGAACTTCGCGCCAGCCGTCCGAGGGGCCCGGCTCGACGACCCGGTTCGCGTCCGAGCCTGCTTCCGCCGGGCGATGGGCCGATGGGGAAACGGCGGCCATGAGCAGGGTTGCCAGCATGAGAACACGCAGCAGAGATTGCCAGTTCTTTTTCACTGTCAAAGCAGTTACGGAAGATCAATGCGCGCGGCGGTCATCGCCCGCCATTGGCGTGAATTCTGGACTTCACTTGTGGAACACAGAACGTGCCCCAAAAGTCACGGGTGAGAATCGCCAACGGCGGCCATGGTGTCTCGCACATGAGAGATATCTACAGACATGGGTGTTGATTACGCCTCGCCCCGGCTGCGGCTCCGGGCGGCTCGCCGAATGGCGCTGATGACTTCGGACAGAGGCCGCACTTTTGACACGAAACCATTGACGCCGGTTTCGATGGCCCGCATCAACGTCTCCTGTTCGGAGAATGAGGTCAGCACGAGGATGTAGGTGCCAGGGCACAAGCGGTTGAGTTCCGGGACCAGACTGAGTCCGTCGCCGTCGGGCAGCGAGACGTCCAGCAAGAGCACGTCAGGACACGTCCGCGAGAGGCTCGCAAGCGCGGCGGCGCAGGTGCCGGCCACGTCCACCACCCGCAGATCAGGTTCGCTGTGGAGGACTACGGTCAGTGCATCGGTCAAGAGTTGGTCATCGTCCACAAGGATGATAGAGGTCGTCCTGGATGGCGCCGGGCCTTCGCTCATTCGATCACTCCTCACTCGCGCCTGCCTCGCCATCAACTGTCCTCCTTTCAATACCATGACGGCTGTTTGTGCTTTGGTCCACCTGCTATAACCGGCAGTTTGATCCTCATCCATCGTCGTCCGCATCGTCGTCATCGCCGGGAGGGGGTAGAGGCGCTATGGCCGCATCATCGTTGCCATCGCCGTCGTCGTCATCACCGGGAGGCGGCGGTGGAGGCACAGTCGCCAGCGGGGGAACGATGACCGCCGGAGCCACCGTCACCCCTGGTGTCGCTGTCACCCCGGCCGGCGATGGCGTGACGATTACCGTGTGGGTTGGCGTGAGCGTCGAAGTGACGGATGGCGTCATCATTGGGGTATCCGTGGATAAGGGCGCCTGGGTCGGCGTGGCGGTCGCGGGGATGACCGGCTGCGGCGGCCCCACGATCAGAGCGATGATGGCAACCATCAGCACGACGACGCCAACCATCAGCGCAATCAACAACGCCACCAGCAACGCCGGAAGCATCCTGTCAGGCGGCTTCTGGGTTGTCGAAGATGCGCTTGCCGCCTCAGGTGAGGTAGACACGGCGCGCAGTTCGGCGGCGCGCGCCAGCGCCACCTGCCCCACTTTCGCCAGATCAAGCGGAGGCGGGACAGGCAGACCACGCAGGGTCGCCGACGCGCGGAGCAACGGCTCCAGCTCGGCGCGCTCGGCGGGATAGCGGCGCAGGCAGCCCGCCAACGACTCGCCGCTTGCCATTAGTTCCACGCAGTCGGCCAGCGCCTCGATCAGCCTAGATTCCATCGCCAGCCTCTGCGCCTCTCAGCAGACGCGCCAACGAACGCATCGCTCGGAACTGCAACTGTTTCACCGCGCCTTCGGACTTCTGCAGCGCGCGCGCCACTTCGGCGGTGGACTGGCCGGACACAAAGCGCAGGAGTAAGACCTGCTGCTGCTCTTCGGTCAGCTTCAATAGCGCCCGGCGGAGCGCGGCGCGCTCCTCGCCCTGCTGAGCCGCCTGCTCCGGATCGGCCTCGGACGCCACGATCTGCAACAACGCTTCCTCGTCAGCCACGGGCTGCTCGCGCCGGACGGCGTTGATTGCCAGGTTGTGCGCGATCCGATACAGCCAGGCGCGAAAGGGTGCGCCCGTGTAAGCATACGTGTGAATATGCTCCAGCACGCGCACATAGGTCTCGGAGACGATATCCTCCGCCAGGTGATAATCGCCAACAATGGCCGCGACATAACGATGTAATGCCGCGCCATGGTTTTTCACAACCTCGCTGACAGCCTCCGGGTCGTATTGTTTGAGACGTTTGACGAGTTCGGCGTCATCCATGGGGTCGTTGTCCGAGTTGTGGACTCCGCTTCGCTCGACCGAATAACACATCTTCTTGCCCATCGGTTACGGCCATCCGGGATCCACGTGGATTTATGTTCTTCGACCGGGGCGGGAACATCGTTCCGGGCAACCGGGAAGATCAATGCGCGGCTTAATCGCCCGCCATTGATTAGGAACAGCGCCCGGCCTACGCCGGGCGCTGTTGCGTGACTCAGATACAACCCCGCTTCGCCCGCTCACTCGCTGGCGGGGGCGAAGATGATCACGAGCTGGGGCATGGTCTCGCCCTTCTCCCGGCTGTGGAACTGCTGCTCAGCGTCTGCGTCCTCGGTCGCGTCGCGGATCAGGAAGCCGTGGTTGGCGCCTGGGTCGTACATGACCTGCACCAACGCAGCAACATTCCACTCCCGGTAGCCGCTGCCAGAACTGGTCGTGGCGGCGGGGTCGGTCGTGCCGGGCTGGTTGCTCCAGGTGACTCCGTTCTCCGACCAGCTGGCGGTGATCCGCAGCGCCTGAAGCGTGCGGCCGTCCTTCGGCGATGGCGAGTACAGCCGCAGTGTGGCCGACTGGACCACACAGCCCGCCGGTACGGCCGGCAGCGCGAACCGCACCAGGGCGCGGAAGTTGTTGCCCGACTTGGACTGGACCTTGAGGATCGAGTCGGATCCATAGTTGCTGCCCGAGCTATTCTGGTCAATCCAGGCGTCCGCGTTGGCGGAGACGGTGATGGGCGCGCCGCAGTTCGGCGGCGGTAAGATCGTCCACGCGTAGCTCGCCGGCGACGCATCCACGTTGCCCGCCGGGTCGGTCGCTCGCACCTCGAACGTGTGCGCGCCAACCGCCAACCCGCTGAGATCGAGCGGCGAGACACAGGCGGCGAATGCCGCGCCGTCCAGCGCGCACTCGAACGTCGAGCCTGGCTCGTCGGCGGAGAAGGTAAACGTCGCGCCAGTGCTCGTGGTTGTGGCATTCGGCCCGGAGTCGATCGTCGTCTCGGGCGGTGTGGTGTCGGGAGGCGGCTCGACCGTCCAGGTGTAGCTGGCCGGCGTCGCGTCGGTGTTCCCGGCCCCATCCGTCGCGCGCACTTCGAGAGTGTGAACGCCGAGCGCCAGCCCGGTGTACGCCGCCGGGGAGGCGCAGGCGGCGAACGCCGCGCCGTCCAGCGCGCACTCGAACGTCGAGCCGGGCTCGCTCGCTGAGAACGTGAGCGTCGCATCCGTGCTGGTCGTCGTGGCATCCGGCCCGGAGTCGATCGTCGTCTCGGGGGGCGTGATGTCAGGAGGCGGCTCGACCGTCCACGAATAGCTCGCTGGTGTCGTGTCGGTGTTCACAGCCGGGTCGGTCGCCCGCACCTGGAAGGTGTGCAGGCCCAGCGCCAGTCCGGTCAGATCAACCGGCGAGGCGCACCCGGCGAATGGCGCGTTGTCCAGTGAGCACTCGAACGTCGAACCTGCCTCGTCGGAGGAAAAGATGAACGTCGCCGACGTGTCCGAGGTCGAAGCCGCCGGCCCGGAGTCGATCATCGTCTCAGGCGGCGTCGTGTCGGGCGCCGGGGCGAAGGTGATGACGAGCTGGGGCACGTTCTCACCCTTCTCCCGGCTGTGGAACTGCTGCTCAGCGCCGCCGTCGCCTTCGGTCACATCGCGGATCAGGAAGCCATAGTTGGTTCCCGCGCTGTATTCGGCCTGCATCAGGGCGGTGACGTCCCACTCCAGGTAGCCGGCGCCGGAGGCGGTCGTCGCAGCATCGGTCGTCGCGGGCTGGTTGCTCCAGGTGACGGCGCTCTCCGCCCAGGCATCGGCAACCCGCAGGGCCTCGAGGGTGCGGCCATCCGTCCATGACGCCGCGTACAGGCGCAACGAGGCGGACTGGACGAGACAATTGGCCGGCACAACCGGGAGCGGGAACTTCACCAGGGTGCGGAAGTTGTCGCCGAGTCCCTGGGACCGGACCTTGAGGATGGCGTCGCCCCCGAGGTTGTTGGACGAGCTGTTCTGGTCAAGCCAGGCGTCAGCCTCAGCGGTTAGAGTGCCCGTCAGGCTGCAGTCGGATGGATTGCCCGTCCAGACGAAGCTGGCCGGGGTCGGGTCGGCGTTTCCGGCCGCATCGGTCGCCCGAACCTCGAAGACGTGCGCGCCCTCGACGGAGTAAGTCATCGGGCTGGAGCACGGTGCGAACGGCTCATTGTCGAGGCGGCACTCGAAGGTGAGCAGCGACGATTCGGTCGTCTCACTGGCCCCGGCGAAGCTGATGATCACCGAGCCGGCCGCGACACCGTTGATCGTCGTCTGCGGTGGCGCTTCAACCGTCCACTCGTGGACCGCGGCCGTCGGGTCTACGTTGCCGGCGGCGTCGGTCGCGCGGGCCAGGAACATGTGGTCGCCGACCGCCAGGCCGATGTACTCGACCGGCGAGGTGCAGGGAGCGGAGGCGCCGTCCAGGGCGCAGGTGAAGGTCGCGTCCGGGTCGTTGGAGGAGAAGGTGAAGGTCGCGCTGGTGCTGGTCGAGTCGGCCGGGCCGGAGTCGATCGTCGTCTCCGGCGGCGTCGTGTCGGCCGATATGACCGTCCAGGTGTAGGACGCCGGAGATGGGTCGGCGTTCCCCGCCTGG
>Ga0209109_10001661_pt1 | contig 12186 bp, 13 predicted proteins | sample Rifsed10ft2_FD_184004 | JGI IMG/M metagenome (GOLD analysis project Ga0209109, IMG submission 184004) | Soil microbial communities from Rifle, Colorado, USA - sediment 10ft 2 (version 2) | ecosystem: Environmental > Terrestrial > Deep subsurface > Rock core/Sediment | place: Rifle, Colorado... | reverse complement strand
AAGGACCATCCGGGGAGCCTCGGCATCGCGATCTCGGAAGCGGTCGAAGTCGCCGCGACCCACGACGACACCAAGTACGCCCTCGGCTCGGTGCTCAACCACGTGCTCATGCACCAGACCGTGGTCGGGCAGGAAGCGATGCTGCAGCTCGAGATGGCGGGCGACGATCCCGACGTGCTGGTGGGCTGCACCGGCGGCGGCTCGAACTTCGCCGGCCTGGTATTCCCCTTCCTCGGCGCGCAACTGCGCGGCGGCAAGAAACGCCGCATTGTCGCCATCGAGCCCTCGGCCTGCCCGAGCCTGACGCGCGGCAAATACGCCTACGACTTCGGCGACACCGCGCACCTCACGCCGCTCGTCAAGATGCACACGCTCGGCTCGACCTTCACGCCGCCGGGGTTTCACGCCGGCGGGCTGCGCTACCACGGCATGTCACCCCTCGTGTCGCACTGCAAGCAGCTCGGGCTTCTCGAAGCGCGCGCCTATCACCAGAAGGAAGTGTTCGACGCGGGCGTGCAGTTCGCGCGCGCCGAGGGCATCCTGCCCGCCCCCGAGGCGAACCACGCCGTGAAGGGCGCGATCGACGAGGCGCTGCGCTGCAAGAAGGAAGGCAAGTCGCAGGTGATCCTGTTCAACCTCTGCGGCCACGGCCACTTCGACATGCAGGCGTACATGGACTACTTCAGCGGCAAGCTGGTCGATCAGGAGTACGACGAGAGCGAGCTCGCGATGGCGCTTGCCGGGCTGCCGTCGGTGAAGGCGGCGTAATCCAGGTCGTCCTCTAAATCGCGAACACGGCGCAGCCGCCCGCCACGGCGCCCGGCGCCGCCGGCATCGGCCAGCGCCACCAGGGCGCAAAACGCCCATCTGCACGCCCTCGGCTTGTCCCGAGTCCACGCGACACCGCTAGCGCCGGTGCAGCGCGTCGAATGAGCCGGATCGATCTGCCGCTATTCCGGCGGCGGCACCGCCCCCTTGCGCTCGACGATCAGCCCGTAGTGCTGCGGCTCGCGGTGCCTGGCGAAATCGAACACCGTTCTCTTGTAGGAGTTGCCCAGGTCGAGGTCGCAGCGCGCAAGCGCCAGTTCGTCGCCGAGCGTGCTGCACGCGCCGACGATCTCCCCCGAGGGCGCGACGATGATCGAGTTGCCGATCTGGTCGACGCCTTCCTCGCACCCCGCTTTGGCGACGCCCACCACCCAGGTGGCGTTCTGATAGGCGGCCGATTGCATCACCAGAGAATTGTGGAAGTTGGACAGGTTGTCGTGCTCGGGCGCGGGCGGGTTGTGCACCGGCGTGTTGTAGCCGAGCAGCACCATCTCCACCCCCTGCAGCCCCATCACGCGGTAGGTTTCCGGCCAGCGCCGGTCGTTGCAGATGCACATGCCGAACAGCCCGCCGAAGGCGCGGAACACGGGGAAGCCGAGGTTGCCGGTCTCGAAGTAGCGCTTTTCCAGGTGCTGGAAGCGGCGCCACGGCTCGTGCTCGGCGTGGCCCGGCAGGTGCACCTTGCGATACTTGCCGATGAGGTTTGCCGACTTGTCTACGAGGATCGAGGTGTTGAAGCGCCGCACGCGAGCCTCTTCTGTCACGAGCTCCGCGTAGCCGAGGTAGAAGCCGATGCCGAGCTTCTTCGCCGCGTCGAACAGCGGCTGCGTCTCGGGCCCGGGCATGCTGCGCTCGAACCAGGAATCGACCTCCTCCTGCCGTTCGAAGTACCAGCGCGGGAAGAACGTCGTCAGCGCGAGCTCGGGATAGACGACCAGGTCGCAACCGTGCGACCTGGCCTGCTGCATGAGCGCTATCAGGCGCGCCACCACCTGCCGGCGCGGTTCGTTGCGTGCGATCGGTGCAAGCTGGGCGGCACCGACGGTGACGATTCGACTCATTGGGAAGCGAGCTCCATGAGAGCGTGCAGCAGCACGTTGGCACCAGCGGCAAGATCGGCCGGCGCCGTGTGCTCCGCGGGATTGTGGCTGATGCCCTTGACGCTCGGCACGAACACCATCGACGCGGGACAGATGCGCGCGAGCATCTGCGCGTCGTGGCCCGCGCCGGAGGTCATGCGCCGGTGAGAGCAGCCCAGGCGCGCGGCGTGCGACTCGATCATGCGCGCCACGTCGTCATCGAACTGCACGGGCTCGAAGCGCGCCAGGCGCCTGGTGTCGATCGTCACGCTCTCGGCGCGCGCCAGCTCCTCGAGGAATCTCGCCAGCCGCCGCTCGGCCTCCTGCAGCAGCAGCTCCTCGGTGTTGCGCAGATCGACGCTCAGGCGTGCGCGTGCCGCAATGACGTTGATCAGGTTGGGATGCAGGTCCACCTTGCCCATCGTGCACACCTGGTTGGCGCCGAGTTCGCTCGCGAGCTGGCGCAGGAACACGCCGATCGCCGCGGCGCAATAGCCGGCGTCACGGCGCAGGCGCATGGGCGTGGTGCCCGCATGGTTGGACTGGCCAGTGATCGTCACTTCCTGCCAGGAGATGCCCTGCAGGTTCTCCACCGCGCCGATGGTGATGCCCTCCTCGTCGAGCACCGGGCCCTGCTCGATGTGCAGCTCGACGTACGCGTGCGGCCTGTGCAGGCCGAGCGGCGCGCTGCCGTCGTAGCCGATGCGCGCCAGCTCGTCGCCAAGCCGCTCGCCGTCGATCGAAACCGTGTCGAGCGCCGCCTGCAGATCCAGGCCGCCGACATAGACCAGCGAGCCGAGCATGTCGGGCGCAAACCGCGCGCCCTCTTCGTCAGTGAACACCGCAACGACGAGGGGGCGCTGCGTCGCGAACCCGGCATCGTTCAGGGTCTGCACCACTTCGAGGCCGCCGAGCACGCCGAGATTGCCGTCATAGCGCCCGCCGGTGCGCACCGTATCGATATGCGAGCCGGTCATCACCGGCGCCACGTCGCGCAGTCCGCGGCGCAAGCCGAAGATGTTGCCGATCGCATCGACCGCCACCTCGAGGCCCAGTTCGCGCATCCAGGACACCACCCGATCGCGCCCCGCCTTGTCCTCGTCGCTTAACGCGAGCCGGCAGCAGCCGCCGCCCTCGATCGCGCCGATCTGCGCGAGGGCCTCCAGCCGCCGCAAGAGGCGATCGGCGTCGACGCGCAGCGCCTCTGTCCTCATGCGGCGAGCACCTCCTCGGCGCTGCGCCCGACGATGCGCGCATAGATCTCCGGGTCGGTGTCGCCCTCGCTGCCGAGCAACAGCACGCGCGAGCTCGTATCGAGCCCGAGCGTGCCGAGCATCACGGCCTTGCCCTGCACCGCGAGGAGCGCCGCCAGCCCGGCCGCTCCGGTCTCTCCCGACACGATCGCGGCATCGCCTGGCGCCGGATGCGCAAAGGCGCGCACGCCTTCCAGCGCCCAGGCATCGTCGATCGCCACCACGGCATCGGCGCCCGTCTCGAGGATCTCCCAGCCGAGCTCGGAGACTTCGCCGCAGGCGAGGCCCGCCATCACGGTGTCGAGCTCGCCCGTCACCGCCACCGGCTTGCCGGCGGCGATGCTGCGGTAGAAACAATCGGCCTTGGTCGGCTCGACAATCGCGAAACGCGGGCGCCGCTCGCCCCAGCGCAGCCAGAAGCTCGCGCACATCGCCGCGGCGAGCGCCCCGACGCCCGCCTGCGCGAACACGTGCGTCGGGATCGCGTCGCCGAGCTGCGCGACGATCTCGCTCGCCATCACGCCGTAGCCGTGCATCACGTCGGTGGGCACGTCGCGGTATCCCTCGTAGGACGTGTCCGACACGACGAACCAGCCGTTGCGCGCGGCGCTCGCCGCCGCGTGGCGCACGGCGTCGTCGTAGTTGCCTTTCACGCGCACCACCTCGGCGCCGTAGCGCGCGATCGCTGCGCGGCGTGCCTCGCTCACCGTCTCGTGGATGAAGATCGTGCACTTGCAGCCAAAGAGCTGCGCCCCCCAGGCGACCGAGCGGCCGTGGTTGCCGTCGGTGGCGCAAGTCACCGTGATCTCCTGCGGGGACACCCCCGGGTGGCGCTCGAGCAAGCGCCGCACCGCGTAGGCGCCGCCTAGCGCCTTGAAGCTCTTCAGCCCGAAGCGCCCGCGTTCGTCCTTGTACCAGAGCTTGGCGAGGCCGAGCCGCGCCGCCCGCCCGGGCAGCGCGACGAGCGGCGTCGGCGCATAGCCGGGCCAGGACGCGATCTCGCGCTCGGCCGCCGCGAAGCCCGCGGCGTCGAGCACTGCCGCGCGCTTCGCGCCGTACGCCGCGGCACGCGCCGCGGCGCGCGGATTGGCCAGCACACGGACCTCCGCGCCGCTCATGGCGCCGCCGCGACCACGGCAATGTCGCGCAGATGGCAGGCGACGAAGTGGCCGGGGCGCACTTGCTTCATCGCCGGCTCCTCCACCCTGCAGCGCGCCTCGGCATACGGGCAGCGCGTGTGGAAACGGCAGCCCGGCGGCGGCGTGATGGGGCTCGGCACATCGCCCGAGAGGATGATGCGTTTCTGCTTCATCCCCGGGTCCGGCACGGGCACCGCCGAGAGCAGCGCTTCGGTGTAGGGGTGCTGCGGGTCGCGGAACAGCGATTTCTTGTCGGTCAACTCGACCAGCTTGCCGAGGTACATGACCGCCACGCGGTGGCTGATGTGCTCGACCACGGCAAGATCGTGTGCGACGAACAGGTACGAAACGCCGAATTCCGCCTGCAGATCCCCGAGCAGGTTGATGACCTGCGCCTGCACCGACACATCGAGCGCCGACACGGGCTCGTCGCAGACGATCAGCTTGGGCTTGAGCGCCAGCGCGCGTGCGATACCCAGGCGCTGGCGCTGGCCGCCCGAGAACTCGTACGGGAACTTCACCAGCTGGTCTTCGCGCAGGCCGACCTTTGCAAACAGCCAGGCCACGCGCTCCTTCACCTGCGCCGCGGAGACGTCCTCGTAATTGCGGATGGGCTCGGCCACGATGTCCGCGGCGCGCAGGCGCGGGTTGAGCGAGGAATACGGATCCTGGAACACCGCCTGCAGCTCGCGCCGGAACGGCCGCATGCCGGCGCGGTCGAGCGCGTCGATGCGCTCGCCGCGCCACTCGATCACGCCGCTCGTCGGGTCGATGAGGCGCAGGATGGTCTTGCCCGCCGTCGATTTGCCGCAGCCCGACTCGCCCACCAGCCCCAGCGTCTCGCCCTGGCGGATCCAGAAGCTGATGCCGTCGACCGCGTGCACGCGCCCGGCGGCGCGCCCGAACACGCCCTTATTCACCGGAAAATACTTGCGCAGGTCCTTCACCTCGAGCAGCACGTCGCCCGGCGCCGGGCCGGTATTGGTCGCCGTGCTCATGGTGCGGCGCCCGGCAGATTCTTCGACTCCCAGCACGCCGACCAGTGCCCGGGCGCCTGCTCTTCGAGCGGCGGGTACTCGGCGCGACAGCGAGTGCGCGCGTAGGGGCAGCGCGGCTCGAACACGCAGCCGGCGATTTCCTCCTTGAGCGAGGGCACCATGCCGGGGATCTCGGTCAGGCGCTTCTTCCCGATCGCATCGACCACGGCGTCCTCGAGGCGCGGAATCGAGCCGAGCAGCCCGAGGGTGTAGGGATGCCGCGGCCGCTCGAACAGCGCCTCGACCGATGCCTCCTCGACCTTGCGTCCGGCGTACATCACCACCACGCGTTGCGCCATCTCGGCCACCACCCCGAGGTCGTGGGTGATCAGCACGATCGCGGCGCCGGTCTTCGCCTTGAGCTCGCGCATCAGGTCGAGGATCTGCGCCTGGATGGTCACGTCGAGCGCCGTGGTCGGCTCGTCGGCGATGAGCAGCTTGGGGTTGCACGAGAGCGCCATGGCGATCATCACGCGCTGTCGCATGCCGCCCGAGAGCTCGTGGGGGTACTGCTGCACGCGCCGCTTGGACTCGGAAATCTTCACCAGCTGCAGCATCTCGACCGCGCGCTCGGCGGCGTGCTTCCGGTCCATGCCCTGGTGCAGCACCAGCGTCTCGGCGATCTGCCGGCCGATCGTCAGCACCGGGTTGAGCGAGGTCATCGGCTCCTGGAAGATCATCGAGATCTCGTTGCCGCGGATGCGGCGCATCTCGGCATCCGGGAGCTCGAGCAGGTTGCGGCCGTTGAACAGCACCTCGCCGCCGACGATCCTGCCCGGCGGCGAGGCGATCAGCCGCAGGATGGAAAGCGCCGTCACGCTCTTGCCGCAGCCCGACTCGCCCACCACGGCGAGCGTTTCGCCCGGATCGAGGCGGCACGACACGCCGTCCACCGCGCGTACCACGCCGTCGCGCGTGAAGAAATGCGTCTTCAGCTCCCGGATCTCGAGCAACGGCGCGCGCTCGGGCGCAGTCATCGTCTTACATGCGCCGCGCGAGGCGCGGATCGAGCGCGTCGCGCATGCCGTCGCCGAGCAGGTTGACCGCCAGCACGGTGAGCGAGAGGAAAATGCCCGGGAACAGGATCAGGTAGCCCGCGATCTGGAACAGGCTGCGCGCCTCGGCCATCACGTTGCCCCAGCTCGGTATGTTCGGCGGCGTGCCCGCGCCGATGAACGACAGGATCGCCTCGGTGATCATCGCCGAGGCAAAAATGTAGGTGCCCTGCACCAGCAGCGGCGCGACCGTATTGGGCAGGATGTGGCGCACCAGCGTGCGCGCAATGCCGGTGCCCGCCGCGGTTGCCGCCTCGACGAACGGCTGCTCGCGCAGGCTCAACACGAGGCTGCGCACCAGCCGCACCACGCGCGGCACTTCCGACAGGGTGATCGCGAAGATCACGTTCTCCAGGCTCGCCTGCGTGAGCGCCATCAACGAGATCGCAAGCAGCACCGCGGGGATCGACATCAGGCCGTCCATCACCCTCATCAGGATGGCGTCGATCCAGCGCACGAAGCCGGTCAGCATGCCGAGCGCAAGCCCCAGCACGGTGGACAGGATCGCCACCGCGATCCCGACCGTGAGCGACACGCGCGCGCCATAGACGACGCGGCTGTAGACATCGCGGCCGAGCATGTCGGTGCCGAACCAGTACTCGCCCGAGGGCGGCTTGAGGCGCCTGACCGGCGAGAGCGCCTGCGGGTCCACCGTCCACAGCCAGGGCGCGGCAATCGCCGCGGCGACCATCACGAGCAGCAGCACCCCGCCAAGGATGGCCGTCGGGTGGCGGCGAAAGGCGTCCCTGAAACCCCGCCACATCGGCGAGACGGAACGCGGCGCGGCAAGCGCGGCGGGTACGGCGCTCATTCAGGTGGCGCGCATCTAATAGCGGATGCGCGGATCGAGGAACGTGTAGCTCATGTCCACCGCGAGGTTGATCAGCACGTACACGCCCGAGAACAGCAGCGTCACCGCCTGGATGATCGGATAGTCGCGGCGCAGGATCGCGTCCACCGTCAAGCGCCCGATGCCGGGGATCGCGAATACGGTCTCGGTGACCACGACCCCGGAAATGAGCAGTGCAATGCCGATGCCGATCACGGTCACGATCGGCACCGAAGCGTTCTTCAGCGCGTGGCCGAGCAGCACCTGGTTGGACGACAGGCCCTTGGCTTGCGCGGTGCGGATGTAGTCCTGCGACAGCACGTCGAGCATCGTGGCGCGCGTGATGCGCGCGATCAATGCCATGTAGACGGTTCCCAGCGCCGCCGAGGGCAGAATCATGTGGGAGAGAAACGGCCACCAGCCCTCATTGATCGAGCGATAGCCCTGCACCGGCAGCCAGCCGAGCTGCATCGAGAACAACATGATCAGCAGGTAAGCGATCACGAACACCGGGATCGAGAAGCCCAGCACCGAAAAACCCATCACGCTGCGATCGATCCAGGTGCCCACCTTCCAGGCGGCGACCACGCCCACCGGCACCGCTAGCGCGACGGTGACGATCAGCGTGCACAGGGTCAGCGCAACGGTGGGCTCGATGCGCTGGCCGATCAGCCGCGCCACCGGCAGTCCGGTGAAAATGGACACGCCCAGGTCGCCGTGCGCCAATGCCCACAGCCAGTTGCCGAAGCGCACCATGTAGGGTTCGTCGAGCCCGAGCTTCGCGCGGATGCGCGCGATATCCTCGGCGGTGGCGATATCCCCGGCAATCACCGCCGCCGGGTCGCCCGGACTGATATACAGCAGCGAGAAGACGAACAGCGCGACCACCCCCATGACGGGGATGGTCGCAAGCAGTCGTCTTATGAAGTACGCGAACACGCGTCAGTTCGCGACGGGCAGCAGCGCTACTTCTTGTCCACGTTCCACATCAGGTTCATCGGCGACACCAGCAGGCCGGAAAGGTTGGTGCGGTAGGCGGTGGGAATGGTGAACTGCGCCGTCGGGATGTAAGGCACCGTGGTCCACGCCCTGAGCTGCATCTGCTGCGCGATTTTCTTCTGCGCCGCCAGGTCCGGAGCTTCGAACCACGCGTCGCGCAGCTTCTCCATCTCCGCATCGTTGGGCCAGCCGAACCAGGCCTTCTCCCCGGCGCCGCGCAGCGCGGAATTGAGCGCCGGTGTCGCCAGGTCGGGTCCCACCCACCAGGTATGGAAGATCGACCAGCCGCCCTTCTCGACGGGCTCCTTGGAAGAGCGGCGCGTGATCAGCGTGCCCCAGTCGCCGGCCTGCAGCTCCGCATTCAGCCCGATCTTCTTCAGCAGCTCGGTGGTGATCAGGGCCTGCGGATGAACGATCGGCTGATCGGTGGCATCGAGCACGACGACCTTCTCACCCTTGTAGCCCGACTCCTTGACCAGCCTCCTGGCCTTCTCGAGGTCCCGCTTGCCGCTCAGCACCGCTGAGCCCGCGTCGCTCGCGAGCGGCGTGCCGCAGGTGAAGTAGGACGCGCAGGGCTTGCCGTTCTTCGGATCGCCCGCGATGCCGATGGCGTAGTCCTGCTGGTTCACGACATAGAGCAGTGCCTGGCGAAGCATCTGGTTGTTGAACGGCGGCTGCAGGTGATTGAAGCGGATCATGCCGATCGAGCCGAGCGGGTCGGTGTTCTCGATCTTGATGTCCTTGTTCTTCGAGAGCAGCGGAACCAGGTCCGAGGGCAACTGCTGCCACCAGTCCACTTCACCGGCATTGATCGCGTTGGCCGCGGTGGCCGAGTCGGGGATGTAGAGCCACTCGACGCGATCCACCTTCACCACCTTGCCGCCCGCAGCCCACGACGGCGCTTCCTTGCGCGGGATATAGTCGGTGTTCTTCACGTACACCACCTTGCTGCCCGGCACCCATTCGGCCGTCACCATCTTGAATGGGCCGGAGCCGGTCGGATCTGTGACCTGCGTGAAGGCGTCGGTCTTGGCCAGGCGCTCCGGCAGGATGAACGGCACGTTCGAAGAAGGTTTGCCGAGCGCCTCGCGCACATAGGCGAAGGGCTTCTTCAGCTTCAGGCGGAAGGTCTTGTCGTTGACCACAGTCCACGACTCGGTCATCTCGCCCAGTTTCTGGCCGAGCACGTCGCGCTTCGCCCAGCGCTCGATCGAGGCGATGCAGTCGGCCGAGCGCACCGGCGCGCCGTCGTGGAACTTCAGGCCGTCGCGCAGCGTGAAGGTCCAGGTCAGCCCGTCCTTGCTGGTCTCGTACTTGTCCACCATCTGCGGGTGGACCTGGAACTTGGCGTCGGTGGCGAACAGGGTGTCGTACACCATGTAGCCGTGATTGCGCGTGATGTACGCCGTGGTCCAGATCGGATCGAGGCTCTTCAGATCGGCCTCGGGAATGAACTTGATGGTCTTCTGCGCGGCGGCAGGAGCCGCGTTCAGCGCAGCAGCGACGACCAGGGCAGCGCCCAGCATCGCTCGAATGCTCGATTTCATCAGTGTCTCCTTTGAAGAATAGGGTGCCTTATTGAAACAGGCGATATGCCTGATCAGCCGCTCTGCTGCCGGAGGCGGTTATTCTGCCCCAGTCGGCGAGGTCGTGCGACAAAATTCACGCGTGCTGCACTATTTCGTCGCCGTCGCCACCCTCCTCGCGCCCGGGCGGCACCTGCTCGGCCCGTTCTGCCGCATCAACCACGGCATCATGATCGGCGATGCGCAGACTTTCCAGCGCGAGGTGGACGTCGAGCTCGCGCCGAGCGGGCGCTACCGCGTCGCGGCGAGCGCCGCGCCCCGCGCCTGCACCATGACGCTCATCGACGAGGCGACGGGTCTGCCGGTCGGCAAGGTGCGCTAGATGGACATGCCGCGGCTCGGCCAGGGCACCTGGAATATGGGCGACAGCACCGCGCGGCGCCAGGACGAGCTCGCCGCGCTGCGCGAAGGCATCGCGCTCGGCATGACGCTCATCGATACCGCCGAGATGTACGGCGCCGGGCGCTCGGAGTCACTGGTGGCGGAAGCGATCGCCGGCGTGCGCGAGAAGATCTTCCTCGTCACCAAGGTGCTGCCGTCGAACGCTTCGCGCAAAGGCGTGGTCCGCTCGTGCGAAGCGAGCCTGATGCGCCTGAAGACCGACCGGGTCGAGCTCTGCCTCCTGCACTGGATGGGCTCGTACCCGCTCGAGGAAACGGTGCGCGGATTCGAGGATCTCCTCGCCGCCGGAAAGATCCGCGCTTGGGGCGTGAGCAACCTGGACCTTGCCGAGATGAAACAGCTCGCCGCCCTCCCTGGCGGGAAGGCCTGCGTCACCAACCAGCTGCTCTACAACCTTTCGCGCCGGGGAATCGAGTTCGATCTCCTGCCTTGGTGCCTCAAGCAGGGCATTTCCGTCATGGCGTACTCGCCGGTGGAGCAAGGCCGGATCCTCGGCCACAAGGCGCTGAAGCAGGTGGCGCGGCGCCTCGGCGCCACGCCGGCGCAGGTGGCGCTCGCCTGGGCGCTGCGGCAGGAGGGCTTGGTGGCGATCCCGAAGGCGGGGACCGTGGCGCACGTGCGCGAGAACCGCAAGGCGCTGCAACTGAGGCTTGATGCGCAGGCGCTGGCGGAGCTCGACAAGGCCTTTCCCCCGCCCAGGGGTCCAGGGCCGCTGCAGATGATCTGAGAGGGACGCCCGCCGGCCGGTACTAGTACGCTTTCACGCGCCGCGCGGCGGGTGCACAATAGCCGCGCTTTTCGAACTCAAAACGGGAGTCAGAACATGTACAAGACCGCATTGGCCCTGCTGCTCGCCCTCGCCGTCACGCCCGCCCTCGCCCAGAGGAAGGACTGCAACGAGCTGAAGGGCGAGATCGACGTCAAGATCACCAACAACGGCGTCAAGGTGTTCACCACCACCATCGTCGACAAGGACGCCCCCGAAGACGGCAAGGTCGTCGGCACCTGCGACGGCGGCACGAAGAAGATCGTTTACAAGCGCGGCGAGATGCCCGATTCCGCAGGCATGACGCCGCCGGCTACTTCGAAGCAGTAACCATAATCTCCACGAGGGCCGCCGGGTCGGCGAGCTTCGCCTCGATGCAGGCGCGGCCCGGCAGGTTCTTCGGGTCCACCCACTTCGTCCACACCTCGTTCATCGCCGCGCGGTGGCGGATGTCGCTCACCCAGATGGTGGCCTGCAGGATCTTCGACTTGCCCGAGCCCGCCTTGGCGAGCAGGCGGTCGATCTGCGCCAGCACTTCCTCGGTCTGGCCCTTGACGTCGTTCTTCAGGTTCTTGGCGACGATGCCCGCCAGGTAGACGGTATCGCCGTGCTCGACCGCGAGCGAGAGCAGCGGTCCCGGGTCGTGGCGCGTGATGCTCACTGGTTTCTCCTTTATGCCTTGTCCAGGCTCAGCCGGCCCGGGCCCATGAACGCCACGTAGAGCATGCCGCCCATGATGGCGAGGTTCTTGTTGAACGAGATCGCCTGACCCGGGTCCGCCCACACGGGGGGGAAGATGAAGTTGACCGCAATGATGAAGAGGAAGATCGCCCAGGCAGCCCAGCGCGCCTTCCAGCCCACGGCGAGCATCAGGCCGCCGACCAGCTCGATGATGATCGCGCCGACGAGCAGCACTTCCACCATCGGCATGCCGAATTTCGCCATATAGCCCGCGGTGCCGGCAAAACCGACGATCTTGTCGTATCCGGAGAGCACGAAGACGTAGGCGAGCAGAAGCCGCCCGGCGAGAAGACCCCAGGGTTGGGTTTGGTTCATGTCGCAGCCTCCTCCAAGTTGCCGCTAGCGGTCGGGCGGCGGTCCCCGGCGCTTGGGCGGGCGGTTGTGGAACTTGCGCCCCGGATTGCCCGGGTGCTGGCCGCCGCCGCCATGGTGCGGGCGGTTCTGCCCCCCGCCCTGCTCGGGGCGCGGCGCG
>Ga0209109_10001660_pt1 | contig 12190 bp, 10 predicted proteins | sample Rifsed10ft2_FD_184004 | JGI IMG/M metagenome (GOLD analysis project Ga0209109, IMG submission 184004) | Soil microbial communities from Rifle, Colorado, USA - sediment 10ft 2 (version 2) | ecosystem: Environmental > Terrestrial > Deep subsurface > Rock core/Sediment | place: Rifle, Colorado... | reverse complement strand
GCCTCCTCAAGGAGCTGCCGCAGGCGAGGCGGGCCGAGGAGATCCGCGCCCGCCTGATGCGCCTGGGCGCGGGCTGAGGCGGCTTTCCTGGCGCCGTGGGGCAATTTCCGATAAGGAGTATTATGTCAACTAGACCTTGACCCGCAGGCGAGCGATCAGATCGAGGATCCTGAGGATCTCGCTCCCCTCCCGTACCATCTGGCGCTCGCCGGCTTGACCCCAGCGCAGCAGCCCCTCACGGTCCACGATGAAGGTCGAGCGGTAGGCGACGTTCCGCTCTTCATCGAGCACGTCGTACGCGCGAATCGCCGTGCGATGCACGTCGCTCAGCAGCGGGAATGGAAGGCGGTGAGCCTGGGCGAAGGCCGTGTGGCAGAAGGGGCTGTCGCCGCTGACCGCGAGCAAGACCGCTCCCCGCTCCTGCAGGCGGGCGGCGACCTGGACCAGGCCGCCCAGCTCCGGAGTTCAGATCCCGCCCCAGTCGTAGCAGTAGAAGACCACGACGACATCCGCCCGGCCTCGGTAGGAGGACAGCGTGACCTCGCCCCCGTTGCTGGCCGGGAGCGAGAAGTCGGGAGCCGGGGCGCTGTACCGCAGGGGCACGGGGTTAACCGGGAATCTGCCCGTCCTCGGGCAGCGCCGCCCACGTGGGCTTCCAGTCGGGCACGCGGAGGCCGAACGTCGCGCAGAGCCCCTGCACTTCAGCGGCAAACGCCTGGCGGACCTCGTCGTTGTCACGGAGCTTGAGCTTGAGGCGCCGATAGACCTGATTCTTTGGCGATTCCGGGCGGCCGAAGATGTTCATCGTCCGGACGTACCACTTGCTGAAGGTCGTCTGGGCCTCGGCGTGGGTCGCCGGATCCTCGGCGAGCTTCTTCACCCAGTGCTCGCCGTGGCGGATGTGGAACTTCTCCTCCTTGAAGATGCCGTCGATCGCCCGCACCCAGGGGCCGTAGGAGCAGCCCCGGACGTCCTCGAGCTGGTGGCCGGCGCCGCGGTCCATACAAAAGTTGAAGAAGATGAAATCGGCCCAGGTGTCGATCGGGTAGTAAAAGATGTTGACCCGCTTGTCGCTCGTGATCCGCGCCGTGCCGATGTCGGCGTCGGCCTCGATCCGCATCGTGAAGATCGCGTCGTGCCGCTGCACGTGCGCGTCCACGTCGAAGCCCAGGTCGGCGAGCAGGCCGTACATCACCGCGGCATGGCGGAGCTCGTCCTTCACGATCTGGGCGACCACGTGCTTTTCCTCGACCGTCGGCGCCTTCGCGATCCAGGGCACGTAGCCATAGCCGCCGGCCAGCTCCGAGTCGGCCTGCATGGTCAGCAGGTGGATGAGGCTCTCGCGGTACTCGGGCGTCATCTCCTGGACGGATTCCAGGCGGACGCCCTGCTCGATCTTGGCCATCATCTCCCGGGCCAGGTCGCTCATCGCGGCCTCCAGTGTAACGGGGGCCCCGAGCCCGCGTGTGTCCGTGGGTGGCCTGCTGGAGGCACGTGTGGCTCCGTCACTCTCACGCACTCTTCATTCTAGAGCCTATGGGAGGCCGTGCTCGGACCGCAGGCGCTCGATCTCCTCGCGGATGAGGCGCTCGGCGATCTCGGGCACGACCTTCGCCGCAATTTCCCGCACGATGTCCGGCACGGCACCGTGCACCAGGGCGGCCAGGATCGCCTCGCGGATCTCCTCCTCGCTCAGCCGGTCGAGCGCGAGGCTGCCCTCGCAGGGGACGCCGGCCGGGACGGTCCGCTCGTCGCGGAGGAGGAAGAGGACCGGGAGGTGCCGGAAGCGCGTCGCGCCCTTGAGCGTCCTGACCACGTCGATCCCCGAGACGCCGGCGCCGGGCAGCTCGGGATCGATCAGGACGACGTCCACCGCGTGGTCCCGCACCGCGCGCAGCACCTCGACGCTGGAGGCGACGGTCAGGACGGTCCAGCCCGCGCGGCGCAGCAACGGCTCGAGGGTCGAGTGGGTGGCCGGGGCCCCGTCGGCGATGAGGACGCGCGGCGCCGCGCTCACGACGCTGCGGGCGTCGCGCCGGACGTCCGCCGAGGCGGTTCGGGGAACTGCTGGTCCACCACGCGGTGGTGGCGGAGCCCCACCGCCTCGCGCTGGATCACGAGCGCCAGCCGCGCGGGAAGCGCGCGCCGCCGCGCGGCCTCGTAGTCGCCGAAGAGGCGCCGCCGCTTCGTCGCGTTCACGCCAGGGGTCTGCGAGGCCCGCAGCGTTCCGCGGCCTCCGCGTAGAGGTTCAACGTGCGCTCGATCTGGAGCCGGACGTCGAACTCGCGCTCGGCGATCTGGCGGGCGCGGCGCCCCATCCGCCCGCGGCGCTCGCGATCGAGGAGCAGCCCGATCACGGCCTCGCCGAGGGTCGCCGGGTCGTGCTTGGTGAGGACCCCCGTCTCCCCGTCGCGCACCACCTCGTCGCAGCCGGGGGCGTTCACCGCGACGGCCGGCAGGCCGCACGCCGCGGCCTCGGCGAGGACGAGCCCCTGGGTTTCCGTTTCCGAGGCGAAGACAAAGACGTCGGCGGCCTGGTAGCACTGGGCGAGCGCTTCATGGGCCCGGACGCCGAGGAAGCGGATCCGGTCGCCGCCCGGGAGCGCGGCGGCGAGCCGCCGGAGGCGCTGGCCTTCCGTCCCCTGCCCGACGAGCAGAAGTCTGGCGCCCACCACGGTGGACGCCACGCGCTCGAACGCGAGCAGGACGCGGTCCACACTCTTCTCACGATCGAGCCGCCCCACGTAGAGGAGGAGCGGCGCCTCGTCCGGCACGCCGAGCCCCACCCGCGCCGCCCCCCGGTCGCCGGGACGGAACCGGCAGAGGTCCACGCCGGTCGGCACCACCGCGATGGGCGCCCGGACGCCCCGCGCCCGAAGCTCGTCGCGGATCACCGCGGAGGGCGCGATCACGGCGTCGGCCTGCGCGGCGAAGCGCGTGGAGAGCCGCGTCGCGGCGGCCTCGACCAGACGGAGCGGCAGCGGCACGTAGTGGGCGTACTTCTCGTAGCGCGTGTGGTACGTGAACACGAGCGGCCGCCCGCCTCCCCGCGCGAGCCGCCGCGCCGCCGGGCCCAGCAGGAACGGGTGGTGGGCGTGGAAGACGTCGAAGTCGAGTGCCGCGACCAGCCGCGCGATCCGGCGCGAGTACGGCACGGCCAGCGCGAACTCGGGGTAGGTCGCCGCCGGGATCGAGGGGTAGCGGACGACACGGGGCGACTCGTCGCCGTTCCGCGTGAAGCGCGGGCCGAAGACCCAGGCCTCGTGGCCCGCGGCCTCGAGGCCCCGGCGCAGCGTCTCGACCGAGATCGTGACGCCGCCGTAGAACGGCAGGTAGTTGTTGGTGAAGAGCGCGACGCGCACCGGAGACGTCCTTCGTTAGGCCTTGTTGAACTTCTCGAAGTCCTCCGGCTTGATATTCTGCAGCCACTCCCGGAGCTGTTCGGGGTCGTCGGCCTTGACCGGCTCGGCCTCCTTCGTCACCTCGAGGCTCTTCGCCTTGCGGACCACGTCCTCGTCGACGTAGATCGGCGCGGCCACGCGCAGGGCCAGCGCGATCGCGTCCGAGGGCCGCGAGTCCACCGTGTACTCGGTCTCCCCCACCTGGAGGTGGATCACCGCGAAGAACGTGTTCTCCTTGAGGTCGGTGACGACCACCTTGAGCACCCGGGCGTCGATCGCCTCGAGGATGTTCTTGATCAGGTCGTGGGTCATCGGGCGCGGCGGGGCGACCTTCTCGAGCTCGAGCGCGATCGCGTTCGCTTCGAAGATGCCCACCCAGATCTGGAGCGAGCGCTTGTCCTCGTCGTCGCGCAGGATGATGATCGGCATGTTGGAGACCGCGTCGAGCGCCAGCCCGCGAACCTTCATTTCGACAAACATGCGGCCTCCTCCGGTCGCTCCACCAGCGTTCCGCGCAGGCTGTGCGGCAGGGCCTCGGTCACGCGGACCCACGCCAGATCGCCGACGGACACGCGCCCCTGCCCGTCGAAGTTGACGACACGATTGCAGCGGGTCCGCCCCGCGAGCTCGCCCGCGTTCCTCCGCGACGTCCCGTCCACCAGCACCTCCACCGTGCGGCCGGTGAACTGGCGGCTCCGCGCCGCGGTCACCCGGTTCACCACCTCGAGCAGCCGCGTGTTGCGGCTCGCCTTCAGGTCGTCGGGCACCTGGGCGGGCATGGCCGCCGCGGGGGTGCCGGGCCGCCGCGAGTAGCGGAAGGCGAAGACGTTGTCGTAGCCGACGCGCTCCACCATGTCCAGGGTCGCGGCGAAGTCCGCCTCCGTCTCGCCCGGGAACCCGACGATCAGGTCGGTCGAGAACGCCATCTCCGGGACCGCGTCACGGAGCCGGTCCACGAGCGCGAGGTACCCCTCCCGCGTGTAGCCGCGGTTCATCCGCTCGAGCACGCGGTTCGAGCCCGACTGGAGCGGCAGGTGGAAATACTCGCACACCTTCGGGAGGTCGCGGAGCGCGCGGATCAGCGTCGGCGTGAGGTTGTACGGGTTCGACGTCGTGAAGCGGATCCGCTCGATGCCATCCACGTCGCCGACGCGCGCCATGAGCTCGGCGAGGTCGGTCGGTGGCGTGAAGTCCCGCCCGTACGCGTTGACCGTCTGCCCGAGCAGCGTCACCTCCCGGCAGCCTTCGGCCGCGAGGCTCCGCACCTCGGCGACGATCGCCTCGAGCGGGTGGCTCCGCTCGCGGCCGCGCGTCTTCGGGACGACGCAGAACGTGCAGCACTTCTCGCAGCCCTCCATGACCGTGACGAAGGCCTTGAGCCGGCGCGCCGCCGGCGGCCGCGCCGTGATCTTCACGAGGGGGCCCTCGCCCGTCTCCAGCACGGGCCGCCCTCCGCGCCGCACCCGGTCCACCAGATCCCCGACCCGCCCGATGGCGGGCGAGCCGAAGACGAGGTCGACCTGCGGGGCGCGCTGCTGGATCGTCGCCTGGTGGAGCTGCGCCATGCAGCCCATGACCCCGATGACGAGGTGGGGCTTCCGGACCTTGAGCGCGCGGAGCTCGCCGAGCTTCGAGAACACCTTGGCTTCCGCCTTCTCGCGGATCGCGCACGTGTTGAGGAGGATCAGGTCGGCCTGGGCTTCGTCGTCGGTGAGCTCGTAGCGCTCGCCGCGGAGCAGGCCCGCGACGCGCTCCGAGTCGTACTCGTTCATCTGACAACCGTAGGTGATGAGATGGAGTTTGGCCATGCGTCGTCCGAAAAATCCGGCGCCCGCTTCCGCACTCGACCGTAGCATCCGGGATACGGGAAGTCAATTTGGCCGGAAAGCGCGCGGGGCCGGGAATCGACCCGGCCCCGCGGCGGCGTCGAGCGCGGCGACGTCTAATCGATCGCGTCGGGCCGGCGTCGCGCCCCGGCGGCCTTCGCGTTCGTGCTCCCGTCGCCGTCGGCGCCGTTGCCGCCGAAGGTGAGTGGCGGCTTCACCTCGAACTGGCGCTCGAGACGGTTGCGGCGCTCCTTCCAGCCTTCCTGGTACTCGAGCTCGTCCTCGTGGAGCGTCGCCGGCTGCTTGGTGCCGTGCGCCAGGCGGAACTGGATCGCGAGCTCGGAGGCGCGGCGGCGCACCTCGTCCCACGGGGTGCCGAGCGCGAACTGGTCGGAGATGGCGCCGATGCGCCCGGTGTGGATGTTGACGGAGAGCGTGATGGCCGAGAGGATCGGCCCCGACCAGTAGGAGGTCTGCGAGTTGATCGGCATCGGCAGGATGTGGAGGTTGTGGCTGCCGCGGCAGTCCCCGGCCACCATGGGCGCGGCCGCCCAGGGCGAGGTGATCTCGCCGGGCGCCGGCCAGTCACCCTGGGCGAAGGCGAGGAGCACCGGGTCGTCCTTGCCGCCGTAGCTGAAGCCCTTCTTGGTCTTGATGTTGTGCAGCCGCTCGGCCGAGCACACGTAGCCGAGCTGGTCGCGCTCGCTCTTCTCGTTCCGGCTCCAGATGCGCGCGATGACGTAGCGCGAGGAGCGGCAGAGCCCTTCGATGTCGTAGAGGTCCTCGGGCGCCCGGAGCGTGATCACCTTCTCCTGGAGCCCCTTCGCCAGCTCCTCCATCTTGCCGTCGAGCGCCTTCTGGTCGCGCGGGTGGGCGCCCGCCTCGATCGCCTGGGCCTTGGTGTCGAGGTCCACGATCTCCATGAGGTAGCCGCGCTTCATCTTCGAGGCGGCGATGATCAGGCCCGTGTTGAACCGCGGCAGGAGGTACGCGCCCGTCGCGTAGTGGTTGAACGCCATCGGTTCGGTCTTGTCGGCGAACGAGACCAGCACCGTCTGGGAGGCGTTGTCCTTCCGCACGGGCAGCGGCAGCGCCACCGTCGCGGGCCCCGCTCCGCGGAGGTTGCCGGTGAAGGCGTCGGCGACGAGGTCCTGGCCCGGGCCGTAGAGGCCGAGCTCGGCGGCCTTGCGCGCCCCTTCCTGGAGCGCGTCCCACATGAGCCGGTCCACGATCGACATGTCCGCCGCCTCGGTCATGATGCCGGTGACGGCGACGTCGTCGCCCGTGTGGGTGACGATGAGCGAGGTGAAGATCGGCTCCTTGCCGCACCAGTTGTTCTCGAGGACGAACTTGGCGATGACCGACTTGACCTCGTCGGCGGCGACGACGTGCCCCCCCACCCCGCCGACGTCGGCCTTGGTGGCCTTGATGTAGCGCTGGACCAGGGCGGGGTTCTTGGCGAAGACGTACGCGCGGTAGGAAAAGATGTTGGGCGTGCTGGTGACGGGGATCTTCTCCGTGACGGTCACGGGCAGCCCCTCGAGCTCGTCCTTGGACTGATGGTACTCCGTCAGCTTGATGGGGGACTTCCCGTCGGGGGGGCCGTACCGTCTCACGCCCATGCACGCCTCCTTGGGGTCGGACGAAAGTGTGGTGGCTGGGGCGAGGATAACGAGGTACACTCGTCCCGTCAAGCAAGAACTTTACAGCCATGAAATTAATTTCTCCCCACTCGCGCGAGCTCCGGCAGATGGTCCGCTGCCTCGAGCTCTACTACCGCCAGGGTAAGAGCCAGAAGGACATCGCGACGGCGGTCGGCCTCTCGGCCGCGACGGTCTCCCGTCTGCTCAAGCGCGCCTTCGACGACGGCTTCGTCAGGGTCGAGCTCGATCTCCCCCGTAGGGAGGAGCTCGAGACCGGTCTCCTGGAACGGTTCGGCCTGCGAGACGCCGTGGTGGTCGCCGCGGGCGGCCGCGGCGATCTGAAGGAGGAGCTGGGCGCCGCGGCGGCCGCCTACTTCGAAAAGATCGCGGCCAACGGCATGCGGATCGGCCTCTCCTGCGGGTTCACGCTCTACCAGACGATCCGCCAGCTCCGGGAGCGGCGCTTCCGCGATCTGGCCCTCTATCCCCTGTCGGGCGAGAGCACGCTGAAGCAGGTGGACCTCTTCCCCAACACGCTCGTCGGGATGATGGCGGTTAAGTATCGGCCCCACGTCCAGGCGTACGCGTTGCCCGTCCAGCACCTGCTCTCGCTGGGCGAGATCGAGCGCGAGCGGCGCCGCCTCCTCCGCGATCCCGAGATCCGGACCATCTACGACGCCGCCCAGGCCGTGGACATCGCACTCGTCGGCATCGGCATGATCGGCGAGCAGACGCCGGGCTTCTGCTCGCTGGCCGAGTCGTACGGCGTGAGCGTCAAGCGGCTGCGCCAGCTCGGTGTCGTGGGCGAGATCAACTACCAGCCGTTCGACCGCGAAGGACGGATCGTGGACCGCCCCGAGATGCGGGCGCTGATGCGCCGGATCCTCTCGGTCGGCGGCGACCGCCTCCAGGCGCTGTCGAAGCGCTCGGACCGCTACGTGGTGGCGATCGCCGGCGGGCGGCCGAAGCTCGAGGCCGTGCGCGGGGCCCTCGCCGGACGCTTCATGAACGTCCTCGTGACCGACGAGGACGTGGCGACGCTGCTGCTGCGGAAGACGGCCTAGCCCGCGGCGCGGGGCGCCGAGGCTTCTTCGTAGGCGCCGATGCGGCGGAACTTCTCGTAGCGCTCGGCCACCAGCGCCTCGCGCGACTTCGCGGCCAGGTCGCCCAGGTGGTCCCGGAGCGCCGCGCGGAGGAAGCCGGCGGCGGCGTCCCAGTCCCGATGCGCGCCGCCGAGCGGCTCGGGAACGATCGCGTCGATCACGCCGAGCCGCAGGAGATCGGGCGCGGTGATCTTCATGGATTCCGCCGCCTCGGGCGCCTTGGTGGCGTCGCCCCAGAGGATCGCAGCGCAGCCTTCCGGCGAGATCACCGAGTAGATCGCGTACTCGAGCATCAGGACGCGATTGCCCATGCCGATCGCGAGCGCGCCGCCGCTGCCGCCCTCGCCCGTCACCACGGCGACGATCGGGGTCTCGAGCGCCGCCATCTCCCGGAGATTCCGCGCGATCGCCTCGGCCTGGCCCCGCTCCTCGGCGCCGATCCCGGGATAGGCCCCCGGCGTGTCGATGAACGCGACGACCGGCTTGCCGAACTTCTCGGCGAGCTGCATGAGGCGCAGCGCCTTCCGGTACCCCTCGGGGTGTGGCATGCCGAAGTTGCGGGCGATCTTCTCGCGCGTGTCGCGCCCCTTCTGGTGGCCGACGAGCACCACCCCCTGCCCCTCGAAGCGCGCGAGGCCGCCGACCACCGCCGCGTCGTCGCCGTAGAGGCGATCGCCGTGGAGCTCGACGAAGTCCTCGAAGAGGAAGCGGATGAAGTCGCGCGTGTGCGGGCGCTTGGGATGGCGGGCGAGCTGGGTCCGCTGCCACGCCGTGAGGCCCGCGAAGGTCTTCTGGCGCTGGCGCTGGAGCCGCTCCTCGAGCTTCGCGATCTCGTCGCGGACCTTCGGCGAGCCCTCCTCGGCCTGGAGCGCCGCGATGCGGCCCTCCAGCTCGAGCAGCGGCTGCTCGAACTCAAGCGCGTCCGGCATATTCCACCGTGACCGCGCCGGCGCCCAGGAGCGCCTCGGCCTTGGCGCAGAGCTCCGGGCTCGCGTCCACCGCGAGCCCGCGGGCGCGCACGACGATCTCCTGCGATTCAACATGAAGATGCAGGAAGACCGGCACCCGGCCCGGATGCTCGGCGCAGACCTGCTTGAGCGCGGCGAGCGTCGTCGCGGGATCCGTGCCGGGCGCCACGCGGATCCGGCACGCGTTCGGCTCGCCGGAGGCGCTCCCGTTCCGCTGGCGGCCGTTCGACTCGGCGAGCGCCTGCTCGAGCAGGCGGATGTCGTCGGCCAGGATCACGCGCCCCTTCTCGCCGTCGTCCACCCGGCCCCGCACGAGGATCGCTTCGCGCGCGCGGAGGCAGGCGGCGGCGGCCTTGTAGGGCTCCGGAAAGACCGTGACCTCCACCGTGCCGTCCATGTCCTCGAGCGTGAAGAACGCCATCCGGTTCCCGCTCTTCGTCGAGGTCTCCTTGAACGCCGCCGCGTGGCCGAACAGGAGCACGCGGGCCCCGTGGCCCTTCGTCGGGAGCTCGGCGGTCGTCGTGATCCCGAGCGATGCGACGAGGTCCCGGAACCGCGCGAGCGGATGGCCCGAGACGTAGAATCCGAGGACTTCCTTCTCGAACGCGAGCCGCTGGTCGGGTTCCCACTCGGGCACGACTTCCACCGGCTGGGCGGCGGCCGGCGACGCTTCCGGCGGCAGCAGGTCGAAGAACGACGCCTGGCCCTCGGCCCGGTCGCGCTGCTGGCGCTGGCCGCTCTCGAGCGCCGCGTCCGCGCTCGCCAGCAGGTGCGCGCGCGGCAGTCCGAGCGAGTCGAAGGCACCCGCCTTGATCAGCGCCTCCACGACGCGGCGGTTCACGAGCCGCAGGTCCACGCGCGCGCAGAAGTCCTCGAGCGACTTGAAGGGGCCCGCCTCCGCGCGCGTCGCGAGGATGGACTCCATCGCCGCCTCGCCCACGTTCTTGATCGCCGCCAGGCCGAAGCGGATCGTGTCGCCGGCGACGCTGAACTGGACCGCGGAGACGTTGACGTCGGGCGGCTCGACGCGGATCCCCATGGCGCGGCACTCGTCGATGTACTTCACGATCTTGTCCGTGTCGCCCATTTCCGACGTCAGCAGCGCGGCCATGAACTCGACGGGGTAGTTCGCCTTGAAGTACGCGGTCTGGTACGCGACGAGCGCGTACGCGCCGGCGTGCGAGTTGTGCACGGCGATGCCGTTGGCGATGAAGCTCTTCGCACCCGGGACCTCAAAGTCGTAGGTCGGCTCGCTGCCCTCGAGCGTGAATGCCTTCGGCCGAGACCAGGCGATGGGCGATCCGGCGAGTGCGTCGAGCGCGGGCGACTGGAGGCGCTCGGCGAACCACGCCAGCGTGTCGCGCCGGATCCCCCGTTTGCGTCTGTCATTGAAGAGGAGCCCATAGGCGACTCCGAGCCTGCGGCACCCCTCGATGAGGCTCGGGAAGCGCTTGAGGATGGCGTCGCGGAGCGGCTCCCGGCAGAGCGCCGCCGGAATCACATCCACGGTTCCTCGGGCGAGCAATGTCTTGAGGCCGGCGTAGGAAGCAACGAGCCTGTCGAGGTCCGCTCGCTTGCTGCCGACGAGATGAGGCCCCACGAGCTCGCGGAACCTGGCGTAGGCTGACCGGCCTCCGAGCAGGTTCACGGTGTAGCCCACCCGACGATCGCCGCGATACGCGAAGGACTTCCGGTGGATCGTCGAGGCGATACCGAGTTTCAGGAGCAGCCGGCGAACATCCTGGCCGAGCCCCTCGGAAGACGTCGCGTAGAAGATCGAGCGGGTCTTCGGGTGGATGCAACCGTCCCCCTGGAAGAGCTTCCCGACGAGGACCGCGACGGCATTGCGGTTCCAGCAGTCCACGAGAGCCGGAACGCGCTTGTTCACCGCCGTCTTCCACTGGAGGCCACAGACCTCGAACAGGAACTTTACGGCCTCGGACGGCACGGTGCGATCCATGCGAACGGGTCGCGCCGAGGAAGCCTTACCCTTCGGGCGATGCTCGATCCGGGGCAGCGTGTTCGCGAACGCCGAGAGCACGCGGCCCATGTCGTCGATCTCGTCCGCGACAGTTGAATGCAGATAGAAGTGGCTATCGTACCCGAGACTTCCCTCCGAAAGGGCGTAGCCGAGGAGAGCCGGATAGTGGCCCGGGACTGCCTCGGACCCGCACGGGAGCACGCGAGTGACGGTGATGAAGTCGTCCCGGGTGAGATCCTCGGCGTTCACCCACCTGCGCTGTGTGAAGATCGGATGATCCGGTGTGCAGCGTACGGTCATTCCGTTCGCCAGCCGTAGTCGCCCGACCTGTCGGACGCCGCTCGGCCGCACGCCGCAGGCCTTGAACGGACCGTCCTTCGTGAGGACCAGGTCGCCGTTGCCCACCTCGGTGATCGGCTTCCGCGTGCCGTCGGCCATCTCGATCTGAGTGTCGCCAGTTACGCACTTGTTGAACCCGTACCCCGCGAACTTCTCCATCAGCTCCCAGACGCGCTCGGCCCTCGCGGCGGCGGTCCCGCGCTCCACGCACCCGGCGATGAACTTGTCGCGCTGCTTCGCCATGAGATCGCGGTCCTTCTTGCCCATCGCGCGGCGGAGCGTGTCCGCCTCGCCCATGGTGAAGCCCGCCATCTCGGAGGCGATCTGCATGATCTGCTCCTGGTAGACCATGATCCCGTACGTCTCCCGCGTGACCTTCTCCATCGCCGGGTGCTCGTACGTGATCTTCGAGCGGCCGTGCTTGCGCGCGATGAAGTCGGGGATCAGCTCCATCGGACCCGGCCGGTAGAGCGAGACCATCGCGATGACGTCCTCGAGGCGCTCGGGCCTGAGGCCGCGGAGGGCGTCGCGCATCCCCGAGGACTCCAGCTGGAAGACGCCGAAGGTCTTGGCCTCGCTCAGGAGCTGGTAGGTCTTCGCGTCGTCGAGCGGGATCGCGTCGAGGTCGAGGCTCACCCCGCGGGACTCGCGGAGCAGAGTCACGGTATTCGCCAGGACCGTGAGGGTGCGGAGCCCGAGAAAGTCCATCTTGAGCAACCCGAGCTTCTCGATCGGGCCCATCGCATAGCCCGTGATCAGCTCGGGGCGCTTCGGGTCCTTGTAGAGCGGGATGTGCTCGTCCAGCGGCTCGTCGGAGATCACGACGGCCGAGGCGTGGACGGAGGCGTGCCGGGTGCAGCCCTCGAGCGCCCGCGCGACCTCCCACAGCTCCGTGACGTGCGGCTGGCTCCTCACCATCTCGGCCAGCG
>Ga0209109_10001659_pt1 | contig 12192 bp, 7 predicted proteins | sample Rifsed10ft2_FD_184004 | JGI IMG/M metagenome (GOLD analysis project Ga0209109, IMG submission 184004) | Soil microbial communities from Rifle, Colorado, USA - sediment 10ft 2 (version 2) | ecosystem: Environmental > Terrestrial > Deep subsurface > Rock core/Sediment | place: Rifle, Colorado... | reverse complement strand
ACTTCGGATGTGCCTATCCCGAATGCCAGCGCACCAAGAGCGCCATTGGTTGAGGTATGGGAATCACCACACACGATGGTCATGCCGGGCAATGAGGCGCCCTGTTCCGGGCCAATCACGTGCACGATGCCCTGACGCGGATCATTGATTTCAAACTTGGTAATGCCGGTGATGGCACAATTCTCATCCAAAGTCTCCAGCTGTAATTTCGAGACCGGATCTTCAATGTGATCGCGATGAATTGTCGGCACATTATGGTCCGGCACAGCAAGATTGGCATCCAGACGCCAGGGTTTGCGCCCTGCAATCCGTAATCCTTCAAATGCCTGGGGCGAAGTGACCTCGTGGATCAAATGCCGATCAATATAGATCAACGCTGATCCATCGCCGTAGTCCTTTACTACATGTGCATCCCAGAGTTTGTCGTACAATGTTTTTTGCATAATTAATAAGAATTCAGGAGACAGAAGTCAGTATATTAAGAAAGTTTTGATGTAAATGTCTTTTTCGTCATGCTGGTTTGCGTCAGTATGACAGGCTTCAAAGGAAACTACCGTCATTCTGGCGAATGCCAGAATCCAGTGAACAATATCTTTTGACATTATCCTTGATAATTGACTGGATACTTGCATTCGCCAGTATGACGGATAATTCAAATTTATATTCATGATCGCTTATAGCGATTAAATAAACTATGAGATAGATTCAGATATCTGACAAACCGCTTTGCCGGATAAAACCTTTAGTCTACCCAATCGCTACCTCAAGCTGAGTCACATAAACTTCAGAATGCAAACGCTGTGCTATCTCCTGGGTGGAAGCGGTTTCAAAGAATAATTCCAGAGCTTCTCGCAGATTTTGTCCTGCGGACTCGATTGTTTCTCCTTGACTGGCGATGTCCAGTTCCGGACATAAGGCGACGTAACCATCACCCTCTCGCTCTATAATTGCTGTTAATCTTTGTTCCATTATGTCTCCTGAAGCCAATTAGTTAAGGAACCTCTGATTAAGTGTCACAGCCGTCATTGCGACCGCGAGGCGCAGCCGTGGCGGGAAGCAATCTCGAATCAAGTATTATCAACGTGTTAGAAGATTGCTTCGTCCCGCCACGCAGGTGCTCGCGGCTAAAGACTTCGTTCCTCGCAATGACTACTTAATCAGAGGTTCCTTAAGTATTATAACTTTATTCCACAAACTTCCACACCAGAATTCCACTCACCACTAAACCAAATCAGATTTCTCGCTGCACTCGAAATGACAATTTAATGTCATTCCGAACAAATGTGAGGAATCCGCCGTAGGCGTCCCGAATGTAGTGAGGGATCTCACTAATCACCAGCCGCTCCTGCGCATCCTGCGCTCGCGGCATACCGTACATCCTGTACATAAATCACCATTCACTACACACCAATTTTAATCACCGTTCTTCCAACCGTTTTTCCTGCCAGCATGTTTTCAAAAATTTCGGGCAAGTCTTCCATCGATGCGTTTCGTGAAACGATCCTGTCCAGATGTTTTGGTGCCAGATCAGTTGCCAGTCTGTGCCAGAGTTTATGCCGCAGTTCAGTCGGGCAACCGGATGAGGTGATACCAAGTAAACTTACGCCACGCAGGATAAACGGCATCACGGTGGTATTCAATTGCGAACCGCCGGCCAGTCCTACAGAAGCAATATTGCCCCAGGGCACAACGGTACGGGTCAGCCATGCAAGAATGTCACCCCCGACATTATCTATGGCTCCACCCCACTGGGCCTTTTCCAGTGGCGGCCCATCCAGCTTGATGGCATTCCGGTCCAGAACCCTGGCAGCGCCCAACAGCTTCAATTCTGCTTCCTGCGCCAGTTTGCCGGTCAGGGCAACCACCTCGTAACCCAGACGGCTAAGTATATCGACGGCTATCATACCGACACCGCCTGTGGCCCCCGTAACGATGAATGGCCCCTGGCCGGGGAATTGCCCGTTATCTTCCAGCCGGTTGATACACAGGGCGACGGTAAAACCCGCCGTGCCGATGGCCATGGCCTGATAAGTTGTCATTCCTTTCGGTAAAGGCACGACCCATTCTGCCGGCGTACGCACGATCTCCGAATAACCGCCATCTTTTGCCACACCAAAATCGTAGCCGGTAACCAATACTTGATCACCTGCTTTAAAACGCGGTACTTCCGAGGAGAGTACCCGTCCAGCGACATCAATTCCGGCAATGAGCGGGAAGTTACGGATGATCTTGCCAGCGCCGGTTGCAGCAAGTGCATCCTTGTAATTAACACTTGAATATTCCGCCTTCAGTATCACCTCTCCCGGTGACAGATCTTCAATTGCACTTTCCTCCAGCTTGCCCTGGATTTTACCCTGCTCATTGTAGACCCGATATACTCTGAAATGGTCCATCTAACTACCTCATATCTTTACATTTTATCAAGTGCATGAAACAATCCCCTGTCGTTATGACACTGATGCAACTATAACACTACTTGCTGGTCACATTATGCGTTAGTTGAACGCTGTTATAAGGTATTATTTCGATCAATATGGAATATCTGTAGTTAACAATATCAAATGAAAATATATAACTGCGTGATTTCTCCAGGTGGCCGAATTGACAATAATAACTTCATCAGCGGCTCCTCAGTACAAGTAGCCGCACATTCTACGAAAGAATAAAATATAGTCCAAATAACAGGTGCCTGAATGAAAAAAGTTTATCTTGTATTTCTTTTTATGCTGCTGGGTATTAACACCGCCAGAGCTGATTTTAATGATGGGGTGGTCGCTTACCTGATGGGCGACTATGAAAAAGCCTACAACACCATGGTCTCACTGGCCAAGACCGATGAAAAGGATGGTTTGGCGCAATATTATCTCGGGATGATGTACCTGAAAGGCCAGGGTGTAGCACAGGATTATGAAGAGGCCGGGGAATGGTTTCGCAAGTCATCTGAAAACCGTTTACCACAGGCCCAATACAAACTGGCCAATCTATATACTGAAGGCAAAGGGGTGCCGAAAGATTATGAATTTGCCTTTCTCTGGTACAGCACCGGGGCTGCACATAACCACGCGTTGTCCAAAAAAGCAGTAGAGAATGCCAAGGCCAGGCTCTCCGGGAGTGAGCTGAAAGAGGCGCAAAAACTCTTGACGGAATTTATAGAGAAGTATGGGCCGCAACCGGAAGAACCGGCAAAAACCACGCAACTTCCTGATGAGAAAGTTCAGTAGAAAGTGCTGAGGACTGAGTGCTGAGGATTGAGTGCTGAGTGCTGAGGACTGAGTGCTGAGTGCTGAGTGCTGAGGACTCAGCACTGAGTTGAGGGGAATATTGTTTATTTATAAGGAGATAATAGAATGGGAGTGGAGAATTTTACGGATTTGATTGCTTGGCAAAAAGCCAGAGAATTGACCAGGATAATTTATAGCATTACAGCTCGAAAGGAATTTCATTCGGACTTTGCATTGCGGGATCAAATGAGACGGGCAAGTGTTTCAATTATGTCTAATATTGCGGAAGGTTTCGAACGTGCAGGCAGACGTGAATTTCATAGATTTCTGGTTATAGCTAAAGGTTCATGTGCAGAAGTCCGTTCGCAACTTTATGTTGCATTTGATGCCGAATATATTGAGCACAAGACATTTGAAAAATTGCATGAAATGACAAATGAAGTTAGCCGGATTATCGGAGGGTTAAGAAAATCGGTTTTGAAGAATCAGTAACGAGATCTCAGCACTCAGTACTCAGTACTTAGTACTCAGTACTCGTTACTCAGCACTATTACTCATCATACTACCTGATCAGTTTTTCGAGATTGGCGAGTGAATTCAAATGTGCAAAGATTAATTCCAGTTGATCAGATTTCATCAGTTCAGCCAGTTTATCCGGAGCAAGTGATTGTAACTTGCTGCGATTCACGCACATAAATCCACTCAATGTTTGCTTTTTACCGGATTTCTCTATGTTCGCCTGCATGGGCTCAATCAGTTCTAACTCTTTGATTTTACTACAGAATAATGCTGTCAACTGAATATGGTTCTGGTATTCTTTCAGAAATTCCACTGACTGTTTCATAAGCGCGGTTTCTTCACCCTTATCATCAAATAATCGTTGGCCTTTTTTGTCCTTGTTGAAACCGGAATAACTTTCATCTATGCACACTGCAAAAGTATTCCCATCACCGGCATTGGTTGCCAGAATAAACGGATAGCGTCTGACATACGCGGGAATATAGTCAGCCAGCCATTCACCCTTTTTCCCCAGATAAAGGTTCTGGTTATTTTTCAGGCCAAGCAGCACAACGGGAAAGACTGAATCATCCGCACTTTTGCCGAACACAATCGGGTATTCTTTCGATGCCTTCAAAAATTCAATAGCTGCGATATATATGCTGTTGGTTTCCCTGGTGTGTTTGTAGTGGGTGACGGGTTCTACATAGAGATCACCATGCCGGGTTTTATTCAGCGGGACGACTTTTTTGTAAAATAACGGTTGGGTAGACATGATTAATAGCCCGTGATTGGTGATTGGTGATTATGTACAGGATGTACGGTATGCCGCGAGCGCATGGATGCGCAGGAGCGGCGGGTAATTGATGAGCGGGAATCCAGTTATACCATTTGTTTACTGAATATCTTCCGGACTATATTCATCTTCAAACGTTTCACCACTGGGAATTTCATCAGCACCGGGGCCTGCATCACCACCGAGGTCTTCCTCAACCTCAACATCCTCGAAGATACTTAAATCAACCCCTCCTTCCTGTTCATCCGTGCCAAATGCCTGTGTTTCAGGAGCAGCGTCTTGCGCTGTTTCATCTACTGCTGCTTCAGTTCCGATTATTTCTTCCAGTTTGTCCTGATACTTCAAATATTTTTCACGCTGATCAATATATACAGTGAGCACTTCCGTATACTCTCCTTCACCTCCACCCTGGCGTAATATAAGATTATTAATCCGTATATCCAATGCACCTAGTAATTGTTCTATTTCATCGGCATCTATTACCTGGCATTGATCCTGGCCTTCACATTGTGCCAGTGAAAGCGCAATGCCCATGCCAATGGATTTGAAAATATTCGCTTCTGCAACCAACGCTTTTTTATCGGCCTGTTCGGCCTCTATGCCTTCGAGTATCCTGCCGGTAGCGGCAAAAACGAATGGTGTGTTTATCACCAGTAGCCACGCAATTAAAGTGATGAACGTAACCCAGTAAAAACCATTGTTTACTGGATGCTGGCATTCGCCAGCATGACGGAATAGAGACTCGTTCAGAGGTTGCTTAATGCGGGACATCAGTTCCAGTTCCCATTCATCGTTAATTTCTGGTCCAGATCGAGAAGTGACGGACCATAAACCACAGTCTGTATTCTGCTGTAATCTGCGGCTTCAGCGGTAAATACCGGCGGGACTACCTGTTGTGCCTGCGTACCTTCCTGTAACAGTTTAATCTGCCGTTCAATGAATTGCGATTGGACCTTGGCGCCTTCGATTATCTCGTTCAAGGCTTCCAGGGTCAGCTCTATACCGGTAATGGCGCCGAGGCGTGCACGCTCTTCCGGATTGGTCAGGAGGCCCTCAAGCCACTGGATCCTTGCCTTGACCGACTCCAGCATCCTGACGAGAACATTAATACTTGCCTGTGCACCTGTTGCCGGCTCTTCCCCACCAAACTCGTCAGTGAATTCATCACCCAGTTCTTCTTCTGCACCGGCAGTAAGATATTGCTGGAGCTCTTCACGATAGGCCATGAACTTGCCAAGTTCTTCGTTGTATCCTTCAACCAAGGCACAGGCCTCAGCATCACCACCATCACAACGTTTCTCCAGTTCTGCAATCCGTGCTTCCAGTTGGACTATCAGTTCATTTAATTCTTCTTCCGTAACGTTCGGGGCGCAACCTTCAACTTCTTCGCACTGTGCCAGTGCCAGCGCAATACCATAGCCGATAATACCAAACAGCGTCAGTTCCTGTTCGAACAGACCGGTATCGATAAAGCCCAGTTCTTCCAGACCTGCCAGGTCAGCTGCCGGATTGGGAATTACAATTATGGCTGTTTGAAAATTGATACCGCCTGCACCTGCAGCCAGCAGGTTTCCAATAATATTATTAAATGTTGGTGTCTGGCCGCCTGGGCTCGAAGCAGTTGATCCTGGAGCGAAAGACAACGGTGTTCCCGCTCCGGTGGCGACCTCAATCGAACCACCGGCAAAATTCAGTAATATATTATTCGGATTGACTACATTGCCTTCCGCAATAAACACGGCGTTTTTTGCCGCAAGTGTAACGGGGACTACGCCAGTGATATTACCATCCGTAGTATCAGGGGTATCCGGCACGGCAAACAAAACCAGTTCCTTACCCGCCGGTCCGGCAGCACCCGCAGTAATATTATTATTCAGGAAGATATCACCTGCGAGTATCGTCAGATTCCCGCCTGTGATAATGGCGCTATTCACGGTCAAACTCGTAGCGTTAACAACAATCACGTCTGCATCAGCCATAGAGTCGGGAGTAGGTGTCGGATCCGTAATCGCCCCACCGATAATCAGATGACCGGTGAACCCTCCCGGAACAGGGGCAGCCATGTCAGGCAATATCAGGCCTCCCGGGCCGACAACGACCGCACCGCCGTTGGGTATGGTTAACGTGCCATCACCCGTAATTGAATTACTGATTGGTGTACCGTTTACAAAAGTCCATGTGGCATCCCCACTGATACCAATGTTACCGGCAAACGTGCCGCCGGAGAGTGTATCTGTTCCGCGTGAATTGACATTTTCGATAGTAGAAAAAGTAAAGGAATTACCACTGGTATAGGTACCGCCGGTTGCCGTTAGATTCCATGTGCCTGCTGCTGTGGTGCCACTCAGGCTATCATTGCCCGGACTACCCAGCAGGTTGTTGATATTTCTGATACCGCCGGTCCTCGTCGCCGTGCCCTGGAAACCGACCGTGTCCGTTGCATTCAATACCACTGACACGGGACCGGCTATAGCCGAATAATCCAGTGTATTGGTGCCGCCCCCGACCCCACCATTCACAGTCCCTGCTACACCGCCGGCTGCGCCGGTAAAGATAAACGTATCATTGGTTGTCCCACCGGTCAGGTTCTCGATGTTCACAAATTCATTTGTCCCGTTCCCGTCCACCAGATTGCCTTTATTCAGCGCCGTGATGTTCCAGGTATTGGTGGAGTTATTCCCGAATAAAAAGTCATTGCCCAACCCGCCATCGATCCCGGTCGTGCCAGTGACGTTGCCAGACCCATCCAATATAAACGTATCGATGCCGGCATTGCCAAATACATCGCCAAATACATTTGCGTTCAGATTGAACGTGTCATCAGCACTACCACCGATCAGGTCCGCAGTGACATCGAAGGACACATTGAAAACATCATTGCCGTCACTGCCGAAGACATCTCCGGTGACGGCCACTGATGTATTGAAATTGAAGGTATCATTGCCGGTATTACCATCTACCACGCCGGATACGTTAGCATTGAAATTGAACGTATCGTTGCCATCTTCGCCGAACAGGCTGGCCGTGACATTACTAAAGATGTTAAACGTATCATCCCCCGTGCCGCCGGTGACATCATCCGTGATATTGACCGTCGTACTGAAATTGAAGGTGTCATCGCCGACGTTGCCGAACACGTTGCCGGACACCAAGCTCGCATTGAAGTTGACGGTATCGTCCCCGGAACCGGCGTCGATATCGCCGGAGAGGTTCGCATTCAGATTGAACGTGTCGTCACCACTGCCGCCAAACAGGTTGGCCGTGACATCGAAATCCACATTGAACACATCAGTAGCTGAATCGCCGGACACTCCGCCGGAAACGAAGGTTGATGTATTGAAATTGAAGGTGTCACTGCCGAAGCCGCCGCTGACCGAACCAATTACCACGGATGAATTGAACTCGAAGGTATCGTTATCGGTCCCTCCGAAGAGATCCGCCGATATGGGACTGGAAATATTGAACGTGTCATCGCCCGCATCGCCAGACACCCCGCCACTCACCGTCACCGTCGTCAGTGTATTGCTGAAATTGAAGGTGTCCGTGCCCGTGTCGCCGTTTACTGCACCAAACACGCTTGCACTCAGGTTGAACGTGTCATTATCATCGCCGCCGAACAGGTTGGCCGTCACATCATTGGACACATTAAAGAAATCCGTGCCAGTCTCGCCGAAGATATCTCCACCGACACTGATGGAATTAGAAATATTGAAGGTATCATTGCCGTCCCCGCCCTTCACGTAGCCGGTCATATCGGCGCTCAGGTTGAAGATGTCCGTCGCTGTGCCGCCCTGCAGGTTCTCCACGCTCGTGAAATTATTCGTACCGCCGTCCATCAGGTTGCCGGCATCCAGCGCCGTCACATTCCACGTGCTCGTGGTATTGTTGCCCACCAGCACATCACTGCCACCGCTGCCGTCAATCAGGCCGCTGATGTTGCCGGTAATACTCAATGTGAACGTGTCCGTCACACTGCCACCGGTCAGGTTCTCGATACGGGTGAAATTGTTCGTGCCGTTGCCGTCCATCAACGTCCCGGCGTCCGGCGCCGTGATGCTCCAGGCATTGATGCTGTTGTTGCCCACCAGCACATCACTGCTGCCACCACCACCGTCAATCAGCCCGCTGATGTTGCCCGACCCGCTCAGGGTAAAGGTATCGGTGATTGAACCGCCGACCAGGTTCTCGATGCCGGTGAATACATTGGTGCCGTTACCGTCCATCAACGTGCCGGCATTGAGGTCGGTGATGTCCCAAAAATTCATGCTGGTGTTCCCGAACAGTGTGTCGCTGCCATCGCCGCCGGCGATGGTGCCGGTCACGTTGCCCGTGCTGCTCAGCGTGAACGTGTCTGTGCCGGAACCGCCGTTCACCGAGCCGGAGACATTCGCACTCAGGTTGAAGATGTCGTTATCGTCACCACCGAACAGGTTGGCTGTAACATCATTGGACACATTGAATACATCGTTGCCCGTATCACCAAAGACACCCCCTGCGATGGTGACTGTTGAACTGAAATTAAACGTGTCTGTGCCGGACCCGCCGTTCACCGAGCCGAACACGTCTGCACTCAGGTTGAACGTGTCATTATCATCGCCGCCGAACAGGCTCGCCGTCACGTCATTAGTGATATTGAAGACATCGTGCCCCGTCTCGCCGAACACGTTCCCGCCGATGCTCACCGTGGTGGTGAAATAAAAGGTGTCGGTCGTGCCGTCCCCGCCCTTCACATAACCGGTCATGTCCGCGCTCAGGAAGAAGGTGTCATTATCATCGCCACCCTGCAGGTTCTCGACGCTGGTGAAATTATTCGTCCCGAAGGAAAAATCAAACAGCGTGCCGGCATCCAGCGCCGTCACGGACCACACGCTCGCGGTATTGTTGCCCACCAGCACATCACTGCCACCGCTGCCGTCAATCAGGCCGCTGATGTTGCCGGTATTACTTAATGTGAACGTGTCCGTCACACTGCCACCGGTCAGGTTCTCGATACTGGTGAAATCATTCGGCGGTCCGGAGTCATCCGTCAGCGAACCTGAGTTAGTGCCGGTGATGTCCCAGAAATTTACCAGATCATTGCCGATCAGTTCGTCGGTGCCGGTACTGCCGTCAATCAGGCCGCTGATGTTGCCCGACCCGCTCAGGGGGAAGGTATCGGTAAATGATCCGCCGACCAGGTTCTCGATGCCGGTGAATACATTGGTGCCGTTACCGTCCACCAGGTTACCCTCATCCGGCGCCGTGATGCTCCAGGCATTCATGCTGTCGTTCCCGAACAGTGTGTCGCTGCCATCGCCGCCGGCGATGGTGCCGGTCACGTTGCCCGTGCTGCTCAGCGTGAACGTGTCGTTGCCGGTCTCTCCGAAAAGGTCTGCGGAAATACCGGCATTGATATTGAAGTCGTCGTCGCCGGAACCGCCGAGCACGCCGCCGGTGATGTTGGCTGTCGTTGTAGTGTTGCTGAAATTAAAGACATCGTCGCCCGTATCGCCGGAAACCTGACCATCCACGTCTGCATTCAGGAAAAACGTGTCCGTACCGTCATTGCCGTTGAGGTTGGCCAAGACACTGCCGTTGACGTTAAATGTATCGTTGCCCGATCCGCCCAGCACATTGTTATCGATACTGACTGTCGTGGTTGTATTGCTGAAATTGAAGGTATCACCGCCCGAGTCGCCTCGTACCGTGCCACCGACATTGGCACTGAGATTGAATATGTCGCCGCCGCCACCGCCTCCGAGTGAACCGCCCCAGGTTGTATTAACAAAGAACGTATCACTGCCGGTATCGCCGATCGTGGTGGAACCGTCGGAGAAATTACTGTCGATATCGTTGATATTCTGCAATGAGGTGGTGCCGCCGGCCGCCTTGAAAGCAACTGACGTCAAGCCGGTAATAGTAAATGTATCAGCACCGGTGCTGCCGACCAGGGTATTAAACCCACCGCCGCCGAAGATCCCGCCGCCGATCACGCCATCATCGTCAAAGACAAACACGTCGTCAGCGCTGCCCGCCAGGACCTGAAGATTATTGAAGGCCGTGTTGGTAATATTCGCAAACGAGTCGCCGAACGAACCCTGATCGGTGTCAGTGATAAACCAGAAGGTATTCAAATTCGGTCCCTGAATCGGGCCGCCGGCGCCGTTCAGACTGTTAATATTCTGGAATAACCCGCCGATCAGGGTCTGACTTACAGACACAGTATTCTGGATGGTCCCGGACACACCACTCGTCCCGGTGGCGGTGATATTGACCACATTCCCCGTCAGGGAGGTCGCGGTAAAATCGATGGTATCGAAATCTTCATTGCCATTGACATCACCCGTCACCTGCGCAGGCCCGGAGAAAATAAAGTTATCATCACCGGTGCCGCCGTTCAGATTGCCAAAGACCACCGCACTGGTAAGATTGAAATCATCACTGCCGCCGTCCCCGAATAGGGACGTCGATGTCGTCATGTTGCCGACATTGTTAGTGACGAAGAAATCATCGTCACCGGAACCGCCGAATACATCGCCCGTGATTTCCACCGTGGTATTGAAATTAAAGGTGTCGCTACCGGAGCCGCCGTTTACCGCGGCATTGACCAGCGTCGAATTGAAATTGAAGACATCAGCGCCGGTCTCACCGAAGACATTCCCGCCGATGGTCACCGTGGTGTTGAAATTAAAGGTGTCGGTCGTGCCGTCCCCGCCCTTCACATAGCCGGTCACGTCGGCACCCAGGTTGAAAATGTCATTGCCACTGCCGCCCTGCAGGTTTTCTATCGAGACAAACGTCAGGGTGTTGGTGCTGGTATATGAGCCCTTATCCATTGCCGTAATGTTCCACGTCGCCGTCGCATTCCGCCCCGTCAACTCATCACTGGCGGCACTGCCGATGACATCACTGATGTTGTCGAATGATCCGACATTGGACGCTGTTCCCTTGAATCCAACCAGCCCCCCCGTGTCCGTCAGGTTGACAAAAATCGGCCCAACGGCAGCGCTGTAGTTCAGTGTGTTCGTGCTCATGGCGTCGCCGCCGTCCACTTTTCCGTCCACGCTGCCCGCTACACCGAAGACGAATGTGTCCGATGTCGTGCCGCCGGTGAGGTTGGCGAAGTCTGTGAAACTGATAAGTGTACTGCCGGCGCTGGCCAGCGTGCCTTCATTCAGATCCGTAATGTTCCAGGTATTGACCACGTCATCTGCAACCAGCGTGTCATTCGTGCCCTGGCCGTCGGCGGTCACCGAGGTGCCGGTCACAGCACCCGTGAAGGCGAGGGTCGCTGCATCATTTGCGCCGCGATCAATATTGAGCACCACAGCACCGGTTGCGGAGATACCCGCAATAGTCAGGGAGTTGGCGTCATGCAGCGTTACATCGTCCGCCGACGTGACCGTTACCGCGCCGCCAAAATCGTTCGCGTCCGCATCCAGGAGGATGTCATCCGCTGCTTCCAACGTAGTTGTGCTGCTCACCAGGAGGTTGCCGCCGGTGTCGGTAATATCACCTGTTGCGGCGTCCAGATCCGCTGTACCGGTCACATCCACCGTGCCGGTAATGTCTATATTGTCCGCATTCACCGTCAGGTTGCCGTTCGCCGTGTCCACGTCCGTCAGGGTGATCGCATTCGTCTCATCAATCAGGATATTGCCCGCCAGCAATGTCGTCGCATCCAGGCTCACCACCGTT
>Ga0209109_10001656_pt1 | contig 12196 bp, 12 predicted proteins | sample Rifsed10ft2_FD_184004 | JGI IMG/M metagenome (GOLD analysis project Ga0209109, IMG submission 184004) | Soil microbial communities from Rifle, Colorado, USA - sediment 10ft 2 (version 2) | ecosystem: Environmental > Terrestrial > Deep subsurface > Rock core/Sediment | place: Rifle, Colorado... | reverse complement strand
TCCCGTGACGGTCGCCCTGGAAGAGATTGCCGCCGGCAAGATCCGCTACGAGGCGCCCCGCGCCGGCATCAAGTAGTCACTCCAGCCGCGCCGTCCCCAGGAAGCGATCGGGGAGGGGAACGGCCAGGTCCTGCCACAGCCGGTCGCGCAGCACGTCCGGGTAGACGACCAGGTCGCGCAGGGCGTCGCGCGCGAACCAGCGGGCGCGCGTGACCTGTCCCCGCACCGACGAGATGTCCTGGAAAGCCGGATCGGCACCCATGAGCAGCGTCTCACAGACGATCCGACCCAGGAAGTAGCACTCGATCCCGTGCTCGCGCAGGTTGTCGTCGACGAATTCTCGAAGGTAGAGCAGCCGCTCCGGCGCGGTGCGCAGGCCGGTTTCCTCCAGCGTCTCCCGCACCGCGGCGGCCTCGAGCGATTCTGTCGCTTCCATGTGCCCGCCCGGCAGGAACCAGAACGCCTCACGGTCGTCGCTGACCAGCAAGAGCCGACCATCCCGTACGACGATCACCCGCGTATTCAGGCGGTGCGGCAGGGTGAGGTGCCCCGCGCCCTCCATACCGAGATAGGTATCGCGGTCGGCGCCCCAGGCCTGCAGGCTCCGCCGGATGAGCGCCTGGAATCCGGGGGTGGCCAGCGCCGCCGGAAACACGCGCAGCGCGTCCAGGTCCTCTAGGGGAACCAGGCGGCGGTGCCGCACCCCGCCGGTGGGGCCAAGATCCTCCGTCCTCGCCGCCGCAACGTCGCCGGGGATCCGGCCGAGGAAGGCGCACTGCAGCATGTGGCGCCTGCCGTGGAAGACCTCCCAGACACAGAGGAGCGGCCCAACCTCCACCGGCACCTGGGCCTCCTCGGCGGCCTCACGGCGGGCGGCGGCCGGCAGCGGTTCGCCCGGATCGACGTGGCCCCCGGGAAGCACCCAGTAGTCGCGCCCCGCCCGCTGCGTCAGCAGGACGCGCCCCTGGGGATCGACCGCGCCCACCCGGGCGACGACCTCGACGTCGGACGACACGGTTGAACCTCCCGCGGGCGCAGTCTCGTATGATGTCTTAGGGATCATACCATTGAAGGAGGGGCCACCGTGCCAGCGCTCATGCTCTGGCTTGTCGTCGCCGCACTCGTCACGACATTGACCGCACCGGTGTCGGTGCAGCAAAGTGTGGGGAGGCTGCGCCTCGACCTCGCGGTGAACAAACCGGTTTATGTGGCGGGCGAGCCGGTGGAGGTCCGCCTGACCCTGCGCAACGGAGGGGAGTCACCGCTGCGCGTGCAGTTCGGCTCCGGGCAGCGCTTCGACGTGATCGTGCGACGGCGGGGCGCGCTGGTCTGGCGGTGGTCCTACGACAAGGCCTTCGTCCAGGTGATCCAGGACGTGACGCTGCGCCCGGGGGAGACGCTCTCGTTTGGCGCCGCGTGGGGACAGGTAGACCTCCAGGGGCGCCGCGCCGAACCCGGTGACTACGAGATCATCGGCGTCTTCCTGGGCCGCGTGCCGGACGCGCCCGGCACGCTCGAGACCCCGCCGCTGCCGATCCGCATCACGCCGTAACCCCTACTCGCGCTCCCGTGCCGCGGTTGTGGCCGCCCGGTGGGCCAGCGAGTATAATGAAGCACGTGGCGGCGTAGCTCAGTTGGTCAGAGCACGCGGCTCATACCCGCGGAGTCGGGAGTTCGAGTCTCCCCGCCGCCACCAGACGGGCCTCGAGGGGGGCTCTTCAATTTTTCTGCGGGAGACCGTTGAGGACACGATTCGCCGACACCGCCTCCTGCGCCCGGGGGAGGCCGTGGTGGTGGGCGTCTCCGGCGGCGCCGACTCCGTGGCGCTGCTGGCCCTGCTGCGGGAGATCGCCGGGCCCTGGAGGTTGCGGCTGTGCGTGGCGCACCTGAACCACGGCCTGCGCGCGGATGCGGCGGGTGACGCCCGCTTCGTCGAAGACCTGGCCGCGGTCTGGGATCTGCCGTTCGTCGGCGAGGCCGCCGACGTGCGGCGCCACGCCCGGCAGCAGCGCCTCTCGCTGGAAGCGGCGGCCCGCGAAGTGCGCTACGCGTTCCTCGAGCGCGTTGCCGCCGCGCGGGGATGCACCGCCGTAGCGGTGGCGCACACCGGTGATGACCAGGCGGAGACGATGCTGCTGCGTCTGCTGCGCGGCGGTCGGCCGGGTGGGATGTGGCCGCGGCGGTCGCTGGGCGCCGCGACGCTGGTCCGCCCGCTGCTCGACTGCTGGCGCCGCGACCTGCGGGCGCTGCTCGCGGCGCAGGGGCTCGCCTGGCGGGAGGACGCGACCAACCTGGACCTGCGCTACCTGCGCAACCGCGTGCGCCATGACTTGATTCCCGTCCTGGCAGGGTATATGCCAGAGGTACAGAATCGGCTGAAGCAGGGTGCCGATATGCTCGCCGCGGAAGATGTCGCCCTCGACGCGGCGGCCGCGGTGGCCGAGCCCGCCGTGATCGCGGGACAGCGGGACGGCGTGCGGCTCCATCGCACGGAGTTGCTGGCACAGCCGCTGGCGCTGCGCTGGCGGCTGGTCCGCCGCGCGGTCGGGCTGGCCGGCGGGAACATCCGGCGCCTCCGCTTCGTCCATATCGAAGAGGCGCTGCGTCTGGCACTCGGCGGGTCTGACGGGCAGCGACTGAGCCTACCCGGAGTGGTGCTGGAAGTCCGCGGGACCGATCTGGTCCTCGGGTCTCTCCGCCGTTCCCGGCCCGCAGCCGAGTTCGTCATCCCCGTCGAAGGGCGGGTCGACGCCGAACCCTTCGGCCTGATCGTCGAAAGCGCGGTCCTGCCGGCGGAGGCGGCGGATTTCGCCGACGGGGCGGCGTACCTGGACGCCGATCGCGTGCGGTCGCCGATCGTCCTGCGCGCCTGGCGGCCGGGCGACCGGTTCCGTCCACTGGGGATGCGGGGCATGAAGAAGGTGGGGGACTTCCTGACTGACGCGAAGGCGCCCCGCCTGCTGCGCTTACGGATCCCGGTGGTCCAGGGCGCCGACGGGACGATCCTCTGGTTGGTGGGGTGGCGCGTTGCGGAGGACGCACGCGTCACCGACCAGACGCACCGGGTGCTGCGCCTGCGGGCGCTGCCGCGGGTCTCGGGCGGCGCGGCGGGCGGTTTCGCCCCGCCTAAAGAGCGTGTATAGTCAAACGGGAGGCGTGGCGTGCTGAACCGTTACGTGCGCAATATGATCGTCTGGGCCATCATCATCGCCGTGGTGGTTTACTTCTTCCTGCCGCTCTACAAGCAGCGCGAGCCCCGCACCGATCTGTCCTACAACCTCTTTCTGAAGAGCGTGCAGCAGGGGGAGATCCAGGACGTCAAGATCAGCGACGAGAAGATCACCGGCACCCTGCGCAACGGCGACAAGTTCGTCACCTACGGCCCGGTCACCGAGGAGACGATCAGCGCGCTCGCCGGCAAGGGCGTGAAGATTGAGTACGAACCGCGCTCCCGCTCCACGCTCTGGCCGAACCTGCTCACGTCCATGCTGCCCATCCTGCTCATCGTGGGCGTCTGGATGCTCATGCTGCGGCAGGCGCAATCCGGCAGCAACCAGGCCATGTCGTTCGGCAAGAGCCGCGCCCGCCTGCACACGGAGAACAAGCCCAAGGTCACGTTCGACGACGTGGCCGGCGTGGACGAGGCCAAGGAGGAACTCGAAGAGATCATCGAGTTCCTCAAGCACCCCAAGAAGTTCCAGGCGCTCGGCGCCAAGATCCCCCGCGGTGTCCTGCTGGTCGGGCCGCCGGGCAGCGGCAAGACGCTGCTGGCCAAGGCCATCGCCGGCGAAGCGGGGGTGCCCTTCTTCTCCATTTCCGGATCGGAGTTCGTGGAGATGTTCGTCGGCGTGGGCGCCTCCCGCGTCCGCGACCTGTTCGATCAGGCCAAGAAGTCCGCGCCCTGTCTGGTCTTCATCGACGAGATCGATGCGGTGGGCCGGCAGCGCGGCGCGGGGCTGGGCGGCGGCCACGACGAGCGCGAGCAGACCCTGAACCAGCTCCTCGTGGAGATGGACGGCTTCGACCCCAACGCCGGGATCATCCTCATCGCCGCCACGAACCGGCCGGACATCCTCGACCCGGCGCTGCTGCGCCCCGGCCGCTTCGACCGCCGCATCGTCGTGGACAATCCCGACACGAAGGGCCGCAAGGCCATCCTGGACGTGCATGCCCGCGGGAAGCCGCTGGCCGAGGACGTGAACCTGGAGATGCTGGCCAAGCGCACCCCTGGCTTCTCCGGCGCCGACCTGGCGAACATGGTGAACGAGGGGGCCCTGCTGGCGGCCCGGCGGAACAAGAAGAAGATCACCATGTCCGAGATGGAGGAGGCGATCGAGCGGGTGATCGCCGGCCCGCAGCGCAAGAGCCGCATCCTCAGCCCGAAGGAGCGGGAGATCGCCGCCTACCACGAGGCCGGCCACGCCCTGCTGGCCAAACTGCTGCCCTACGCCGACCCGCCGCACAAGGTGACGATCCTGCCGCGGGGCATGGCCCTGGGGTATGTCATCTCCGCGCCGCCGGAGGACAAGTACAACTACACGCGCAGCGAGATCCTCGACCGGATCGCCGTGGCCCTGGGCGGGCGGGTGGCGGAGGAAATCGTCTTCGGCGAGGTCACCACCGGCGCGCAGAACGACTTCGAGCAGGCCACCGAGTTGGCGCGTCGCATGGTCACCGAGTTCGGCATGAGCGAGAAACTCGGGCCGCTCACCCTGGGTAAGCGCCACGGCCCGATCTTCCTGGGGCGCGACCTGGTGGAGAGCCGCAACTACAGCGAGGAGATCGCCTACGAGATCGACAAGGAGATCCGCCGCATCATCGACGAGTGCTACGAGCGCGGCCGCACGGCGCTGACGGACCACCGCGACAAGCTGGAGCGCGTGGCCAAGACCCTGCTGGAGAAGGAGAGCCTCGAGGCGGAGGCACTGGAGCGCGTCTTCCAGGGGCTGCCCGCCGAGCTGCCCGCGGCCCCCGCCGCGGAGGCGACTCCGGCGGAGGCCTCGCCCGAGCCCAAGACCCGGCCCGAGCCGGGGCTGCCCAGGCTCAAACCGAAACCGGAACCGTCATAAGCGGGACGGCGAGGGCATCGCCGCTTCCCCGGAACAACACGGGGACCCCTTGCGGCGATGCCCTCGCCGTCCTCACTTTGCCCGCCCACCGTTCGCCGTGTTGACCCCCCATCGCCCCAACCCTAGAATGGGCGCGGAAGGCGCCGACAGGACGTCAAACGGACGGAAGGGGGCACGGGGATGTCCACGCGCCAGATCGTGTACGCTGCGCTCCTTGCCGCGCTGTACGCGGTCATCGGCCGGTTTCTCACGCAATACCTGCCAAACCCGATGGTGCGGGGGGGTTCCATCATTGCCATTAACATGGTGGTGGTCGTGATCGCGGGGATCCTCTTGGGGCCCCGGATGGGCGCGCTGGTAGGGTTCGTCGGCACGCTCCTCAACGCGATCATCAGTCCCGCAGGCAGCCAAAGTTTCGAGTTTGTCGCCGTGATCCCGCACACGATCATGGGGTACGTGGCGGGCTTGCTGGGTCGGGTTAATCAGATCGTGGCCGCGTTCGCCATCCTCGTGGGCCACGGGCTGAACATTGTCGGCTTCCTCCTGGTCGGGCTGCTGCCGTTCAGTGCCGTGGCGGTTGCCGTCTTTTGGGTCGGTCTGGCCACGGAGACGGTGATCGATCTGATCGTCATCTGGATTACAGTGGCGGCGCTGCGGCCGCTCGTCCGCCAACTGCCGGCCTGAGGGAGAACGCGTGGCGGTCACGCTGCAGGTCCCCGAGTACACGGTTGAGCGGGAGGTCACGGTTCAACCCCGGACCACCGCGCTCATCGTCGTGGACATGCAGAACGATTTCGTCAAGCCGGGTGGGGCGCTGGTAGTCGAGACCGCCGCGGCCACCATTCCGGCGATCCAGCGGCTACTCGCGCTGGCGCGGGCGAAGGGCATGAAGGTTCTTTTCACCCAGGACACGCACGAGGAGGGCGACATCGAATTCCCCATCTGGGGGCCGCACGTGCTGCGCAGGACATGGGGCTGGCAGATTGTGGATGAACTGGCCCCCCGGCCCGGGGAGCGGGTAATCGAGAAGCTGCGCTACGACGGGTTCTTCGGCACGCCGCTGGACCACGAACTGCGCCTGGCCGGCATCCAGACCGTGATCGTCTGCGGCACCGTGGCCAACATCTGCGTGCTGCACACCGCCGGCAGCGCGGCGCTGCGCGGCTACCGGGTGATCCTGCCCATCGACGCGATCTCTGCGATCATCCCGTTTGACCAGCAGGCGGCCATCCGCCAGGTGCACTTCCTGTACCGGGGTGTGATCACGACCAGCGAGGCGATCCGGGCGGCCTGAAGATGGGCGCGCCGGCAGCGTTGACTTCTCCGGAGGTGTGATGTGGCACGGGCACGAGTCGGAGGCCTCTCCCGCAAGACCGGCATCAACCCGGTGCCGATCATCATCTTTGTCGCTGTTGCCGCGCTGGTGGGCGCGGGACTCTTCGCCTGGGATTACAGTTGGCGGAAGAAGCAGGAGGAGGCGACGAAGCCGCCGGCCCCGGACGTCATCGTACGCAGCCTGATCGAGAACATCATCGGCAAGGACACGGTCAAGGGGGTCAAACTGGACACCGCTACCGGGACGGTGAACGCGACGTTTGAATCGGCGACCTTCAAGCCCGAAGAGGCGCAGAAAGACCCACAGAAGTGGGTGCAGAACTCCCGGGAGTTTCTCACCGCCGAGGCGCAACTGGCCAGCGACATCATCCTGAACGTGCCCCAACCGATCCTGGCGCAGGTGCCGGCGATGGGGGACATCAAGACGATCGCCCTGACCATCGTCTACCAGAAGGCGACGCTCGCCACCGCGGTGGCCGAGCGCGGCAAGGAAATCCAGGTTACCTTCGTGGATTCCCGCCTGAAGTAGCGATCCCCGTGGAGGTGTTGATCGGGGAACGCCTCACCCTCGAGGACCTCCGCCGGGTGGTCTTTGCGCGCGCGCCTGTCGCCCTGGCTCCGCAGGCGGTGGAACAGGTGCGCCGCGCCCGCGCCGTGGTCGACGGGCTGGTGGCGCGCGGCCAGGTAGTCTACGGCATCACCACCGGCGTGGGCGACCTGGCCACGGTGGCCATCTCCCCGGATCAGGCCGCCGCCCTGCAGGCCAACATCGTCCGCAGCCACGCCGCGGGCGTGGGGGAGCCGTTGCCGGCCGAGGTCGTGCGCGCCATCATGCTGCTGCGCGCGCACACCCTGGCCCTGGGCTACTCCGGGGTCCGGCTCGAGACGCTCCAGACGCTCATCGCCATGTTGAACGCTGGCATCGTTCCCCTGATCCCGGCGCAGGGGTCGGTCGGGGCGAGCGGCGACCTGGCCCCGCTGGCGCACCTTGCCCTGGTGGTGATGGGGGAGGGGCGCGTCCTCACGGATGGCGGGAGCGGGTCCGCGGCGGACGCCCTGCGCGAGGTCGGGGTGCAACCTGTGATCCTCGCCGCCAAAGAGGGCGTGGCCCTGATCAACGGGACACAGATGATGACCGCGGTCGGCGCCCTGGCGCTGCTGCGTGCGGAGGTCGCCGCGAAATCCGCGGACGTGACCGGGGCGATGACCGCGGAGGCGCTGCTTGCCCTGCCCGCGGCCTTCGACGCCGACTTGCACCGCGTCCGCCCGCACCCCGGGCAACAGACGAGCGCCGAGAACCTGCGCCGGCTGCTCGCGGAGTCCCACCTGGGCCGGCCGGCGGACCGCGTCCAGGACGCCTATGCCCTGCGCTGCATGCCGCAGGTGCACGGCGCGGCGCGGGACGGGATCGCCTACGCGCGGCGGGCGGTGGAGACCGAGATCAACTCCGCAACCGACAACCCACTGATCTTCGCCGAGGCGGGGAAGGTCGTCTCCGGCGGCAATTTTCACGGGCAGCCGGTGGCCCTGGCGCTGGACGTGCTGGCCATCGCCACCGCCGCGCTGGCGACCATCGCGGAGCGGCGCATCGAGCGCCTGGTCAATCCGCACCTGAGCGGGCTGCCCGCCTTCCTCACCAGAGAGGGCGGCCTGCACTCCGGGTTGATGCTGGCGCAGTACACGGCGGCGGCGCTGGTCTCGGAGAACAAGATCCTGGCGCATCCCGCCAGCGTGGATACCATCCCCACCTCGGCCAACCAGGAGGATCACGTCAGTATGGGCAGCATCGCCGCGCGCAAGGCGGCGCGGGTGGTGGAACACGTGGCGCAGGTCATGGGGATCGAGGCCCTCTGCGCCGCCCAGGCGCTGGAGTTCCGCGACTTCGAGCAGGCGGCGCCCGCCGTGCGCGCCGCATATCGAGCCGTGCGCCGGGTGATCCCGCCGCTGGAGCGCGACCGCGTCCTCGCGGACGATCTGGCGCAGGCCCACGCCCTTGTGGTCGGGGGGGCGCTGGTGCAGGCGGCAGAAGAAGTCACCGGCCCGTTGGGATAGCGCCGCGGGATGGCGATGGCGCAAAGGCAGGGAGATAGTCGTGGGTGAGACGGGACCGAGGATCGTGCGGGCGCCGCGGGGGACGGCGCGGACCTGCAAGGGGTGGGGGCAGGAGGCCGCCCTGCGCATGTTGATGAATAACCTGGACCCCGAGGTGGCGGAGCGGCCGGAGGAGTTGATCGTCTACGGCGGCACGGGCAAGGCCGCGCGCTCCTGGCCGGCCTTCGACGCCCTCGTCCGCACGTTGCAGGAACTGGAAAACGACGAGACGCTGCTGGTGCAGTCCGGCAAACCGGTGGCGGTCTTCCGCACCCACGAGTGGGCGCCGCGCGTCGTCATCAGCAACGCCATGCTCGTGCCGGCCTGGGCCACCTGGGAGAAGTTCTGGGAACTGGAGGCCCTGGGCCTGACCATGTTCGGGCAGATGACCGCCGGGTCCTGGATCTACATCGGCACGCAGGGGATCCTGCAGGGCACCTATGAGACCTTCGCCGCCGTCGCCCGGCGGCACTTCGGCGGGTCGCTGCGCGGGCGTGTCGTCCTGACCGCGGGGCTGGGTGGGATGGGCGGCGCGCAACCCATGGCGATCACGATGAATGAGGGAGTCGCGCTGATCGTCGAGGCCGACCCCGCGCGCATCCACCGGCGCCGGACGGCGGGGTGGGTGGACCGCGCCACCGACCGCCTGGACGAGGCGCTGCGCTGGGTGGAGGAAGCACGGCGGGGACAGACGCCGCTGTCGGTGGCGCTGCTGGGCAACGCCGCGGAGACGCATCCGGAACTGCTGCGCGCCGGCTTCGCCGCGGACGTCGCCACCGACCAGACCTCGGCCCACGATCCGCTGGGGGGTTACATTCCCGCGGGTGTTGCGGCTGAGGAGGCGGTGCAGCTGCGCCGGCAGGATCCGGATCGGTACGTCCGCATGGCGCGCGAGTCGATCGCCCGCCACTGCGAGGCGATGGTGGAATTCCAGCGCCGGGGTGCGGTCGTCTTCGACTACGGGAACAACCTGCGCGGTCAGGCGAAGGAGGCCGGTTACGCGGAGGCGTTCAGTTACCCCGGGTTCGTGCAGGCCTACATCCGGCCGCTCTTCTGCGAGGGCAAGGGTCCGTTCCGCTGGGTGGCGCTCTCCGGCGATCCGCGGGACATTCACACGACGGACGAGGCGATCCTGCACCTCTTCCCGCAGGACGAGCCCCTGGCCCGCTGGATCCGGCTGGCCCGCGAGCGGGTGCCGTTCCAGGGGCTGCCCGCCCGTATCTGCTGGCTGGGCTACGGGGAGCGCGCGGCGGCGGGGCTGGCCTTCAACGATCTGGTGCGCGAGGGGAAGGTGCAGGCGCCGATCGTCATCGGGCGCGACCACTTGGACGGCGGGTCGGTGGCCTCCCCCAACCGCGAGACCGAGGGGATGCGCGACGGCTCGGATGCCATCGCCGACTGGCCCATCCTGAACGCTCTGGTGAACACCTGCGCCGGCGCCACCTGGGTCTCGGTGCACCACGGCGGCGGAGTGGGGATCGGCTACTCCATCCACGCCGGGCAGGTGATCGTCGCGGAGGGAACCCCGCTGGCGGCCCAGAAATTGGAGCGTGTCCTCACCACCGACCCGGGAACTGGAGTGGTGCGCCACGCCGACGCCGGCTATCCGGAAGCGCTGGCGGCGGCGCGACGGCACGGGATCAAGATGCCGCTGGGCTAGGCCGCCCGGGGCGGGCCTGGTAGGGAATCCCCCGGCCTGGGAGGAACTGTAGACGGCGTGTTTGCCATCAACTTCTACTCATCGGTGTTCGGCGAGATGCTCCGGCAGGGGCGCAAGACCGCGACCATCCGCCTGGGAGACAAGCGCGAGAAATATCAGGAGGGGCAGATCGTCTGGCTGACGGTGGGGCGCCGCTTCGGCACGCGGCGCAAAGTGGCCACAGCGATCATCGACCGGGTGGAGTTCAAGCGCCTCTCCGAGGTCACGCCGCGGGAGATCGAGCGGGACAACCCCGTCCTGCGCCGCCATGAAGAACTGCTGGATTTCCTGGCCAAGATCTACGGTCGCAAGATCTCCCTGGACGATCAGGTCACGGTGATCCACTTCTCCCGCATCGAAGAGGGGCCGGAGGCTCCGGTCAGCGTTCTGACCGAACCGGAGTAAGCCTCCGGCGAGAACTCTGCGCCGCGGGGATCCGCTTCCTCCCCGCCAGAGTGGCCCTGGGGCGTGCAGTCGGGCCGCCGGGCGTGTACACTAACGGGCGGCAGTTCGAATCCAGACGTGAGGTGAGAATGGCATGCACAGGCTCTTCGGTCTAGTCGTCGTCCTACTGGCGGGGCTCGCGATCGTCACGCCCCTTCTGGGGGCCCCCGCGCCCGTGGCGCTGACGGCGACGGAGTTCAAGTGGGCACCCAAGGACGTGAGCGTGGCCGCCGGCGACGTCACCTTCAACGTGGTGAACAAGGGAACGGTGGAGCACAACTTCGTGGTCGAAGACCCCAAGGGGAAGGTCCTGAAGGAGGTCGACTCCATTCAGCCGGGGAAGTCCGCCCAGGTGAAGGTGAACCTGAAGGCCGGGAAGTACGCCATCGTCTGCACCGTGCCGGGGCACCGGGAGGCCGGCATGGTGGCCACCCTGACCGTCAAGTAGGCCAGTCTCAATTGTGACCGTCACGATGGGGCCGGACGATTTGTGTCGTCCGGCCCCGTCACGTCTTCGTCGGGCATGGGCACGCGCCCCTCGTCCAGCGCCCGGGCGCGGTGGGCGTGCGCTGCCGCCTGGCGCCAGAGGTAGACGACGAACGGGATGACGGCAAAGGCGAGGTAGGAGCGCGAGAAGACAAAGGCGTCGTAGAGCATGTGCGCCAGCGTCGCCAGCAGCACGCCGGTGATCAGCCAGCCCACCTCGCGCCGGCCGGCGAACTTGGCCAGCCCCATGTGAAATCCCATCACCGCGCCGAAGAAGGCATGCCCCGGTACCGCCAGGAACGCCCGCAGGATCCCCACGGTCGCGCCGCCCTGCAGGACGTACGCCAGGTTCTCCACGGTGGCGAAGCCGAGCGCGGCCGCGACGGCATAGATAATCCCGTCCATCACTTCATCGAACGCGACGTGTCGGTAGATGCCGAAGTAGACGGGGAAGAACTTCAGGACCTCCTCGATCAGGGCGATGGCGGCCGCCGCGGCGAGAATGCGCGGTGCCTTGCCGCCTTCCAGCGAGATGCCCGTCGTGCGGAAGACGCCGACTTCGATCAACGCGGCGGCGAACGCGGCGGCCGCTCCCAGGAAGAAGACGCGGGCGACGAGCGCGCGGGGTTCGGGGCGCATCCGGTCGCGCAGGCGGAAATACCACAGCCAGAAGATGCCTGGGGCGACCGCCAGCGCGACCAGTACGACCAGGGACAATGGCGGCTACCCTACTGCTGCCGCTCCGGCCGCAGGCCCTCGACCCGCACACGCTCCAGATTGGCGGCGGGGACCGCGTAGTAGAGCCACTCCGGAGGGCGCACTGCCGGCCCGGGCTGCTCCAGGGTCAGGGAGTGACCGTAGCGCGCCCGAATCAGGCCCGCGTCAATGTCGAACCGGCGCGCCTCCAGGCGGACCACCTCTTCAACCTCCCCGCCGCGGAGATCGTCCCACCCGTGGGCCCGGAGAACTTCAACCAGCGTAGTCACCGGCCCCCGCCCCTGCGCGTCCAGCACGAGACCCACCTGCTCCGGCCGGTGGCGAAGGATCAAAGAGAGAAATTTCCTTAGACGAA
>Ga0209109_10001652_pt1 | contig 12214 bp, 10 predicted proteins | sample Rifsed10ft2_FD_184004 | JGI IMG/M metagenome (GOLD analysis project Ga0209109, IMG submission 184004) | Soil microbial communities from Rifle, Colorado, USA - sediment 10ft 2 (version 2) | ecosystem: Environmental > Terrestrial > Deep subsurface > Rock core/Sediment | place: Rifle, Colorado... | reverse complement strand
TAGTCAAAGAAAATCACCCCGTTCAATTTGGCATCAGCGGAAATCGTAAAGATAAAATCGTTATTGAAGATCAACTGTTTGGTTGCGCCGAGCAGAGAATTGCTGGTGGTCACAGGCCCCGCGCGCCCGAACTTGAACCCGCGTATCGTATTGATGCCGCCGACAAAATATCGCTCGGTCAATGGAATGGGGTTCCCCTCGATGCCGACTGCAGCGCCATAGCGAGCGCGAACCGAAATCCGCGTATCGAAAGGCAGCGGCGTATATTTAATAACATCCAGATAATATTTATAGAAGTTATTGCTTCCGCCCAGGTAGGGCGTCCCCAAGTCGAAGCCCGCAACGGCTCGCCAACCGGTGCGGGGATCCATATGAAAGTCTCTCGTGTCGCGAGCCATCGAGGTCCGGAACCCGGTCGTCGACTGATTCCCAAGTTGACTACACACAAGAGGAAATCGATCCGGGCAAATCCCCGCTTGCGGATTTTTATAATTCAACTCCTCCGCAAACAGGCTCACGTTCCCGGAGACATATTCAGATAGCCACCGGCCAAACGTCACGCTGCCGCCTGATTTCGTCTCAAAATAGGTGATGTAGTTCGTCGCGGTGCGGTAGACGTCCAACTGCAATGAGGTCAAGGAGTCGTTCAACGCGGGGTTCCGAAACGTGATCAACCCTATGGTCCGTTGCTGGCCCAACTGACCACGAATACGTCCCATCCAGCCATTCCCACCGAGGTTTCCTTCCGTAACATCGGCAATCGCGACTAACTGGTCTAACGTGCTGAATCCGCCGCCGATGCTGAACTGGCCGGTCGGCTTTTCTTTCACGCGAACATTCAGATCGACCTTATCCACACTCACCTGCGCCGGAAGGATTTCTACCGTCTCAAAGAAGTTCAAATTATTGAGACGCTGAAAGCTCCGCTTCAACGCGGGGGTATCGATGACATCCTGTTCATCGACACGGATTTCACGACGAATCACATTGTCTTTGGTCTTCTCGTTCCCATTGATGTTGATCTGACGGACCCGCATCATCTCCCCTTCCTTGATGGTCAGAATGATGGTTGCGGTCCGGTCCTCCATGTTTGGATTCACATTGGGCGAGACATCGGCAAATGAATAGCCCCTGCTCCCATACAGATCGTTCAACCGCGTAATCTCGTCACGGAGTTTCTGACGCTGAAAAATTTCCCCTTCCTTCATCTTGAGCCCCTGGCGAAGCTCCGGATCTTCGAACACCGTATTCCCGCGGAATCCGATTTCGCCGATGGTAAACGGCTCCCCCTCCGTCACCGCATACGTCACGACAAACCATTTCTTGTCGTCGCTGAGCTCCACAGTCGGCAGCCCGACTCGGGCATTTAAATAGCCTTTGTTGAGCAAGACCTCTTTGATCCGCTCGACATCGTTGTTCATTTCTTCCCGCTTCAAGACGCCGGCATCCGAGAGAAACGACGGCAACTTCAACTGTGTGATTAGACCGTGCCAGGGAATCCATTCCCGCGTCGCCATCACCTTGAACATCTCGTTTTTCGTCGCCGTGTGCAGGCCGTCAAAATTGACCGTTTTGACACGCGCCTTGTCCCCTTCTTTCACGAAAAACGTCAGGCGCTTCCGATCCTCGTCCAAGGTCTGCACGACCGGAATCACCTGGCAATTGAAATAGCCGTCCCCCTGGTAGGCCAGGCGAATCTTCTCCGCACTCTCTTTGACCTGCTGCTGATCGAGATAGGCTTGGCTCTTGATCGTGATCTTCTCTTTGAGCTTATCGTCGCTGAGCTCTTTATTCCCGTCGAACACGATCTCGGTAATAAACGGTTTCTCGCGGACCAGATAGGCCAGGGCCACCCCGCCCGCTCCCGATTCCGTCTCCACCTGCACGTCTTCAAAGAACCCGGTTTCGTAAAGTATTTTGATTTGTCCACGGACATTCTCAGGGGTGTAGGGATCGCCCGGCTTTAACGTCAATCGGCCGGCAATCGCCGGTAGCTCGATCCGCTTGTTCCCGCGAATCTCAATCGTTGTGACTTTAACCCCGGCCTGCTCCGCAACAGCCGCAAGCACCGGTAGCACGCCGCAGGTCAGGGTGACGAACACCATGACGAAAAGCCAACGAGGCACGGCTGACCAGCAAGTTCCCCTCACCGGATCTGCGTTCCATAAGAAAATGAGGAAGATAATGCCGGCATCATGGGTAACCCTAACATTGGCCGTGACCGTGCACCTCTAGCTCAATCACACACACCACACATCAGGGGCGCATGTGAAGATGGCGGCAGAGGAGGTTCCTGACGTGAGAGACCTGGATGGTCAGCGCAAACATATCCCTCACGGCAACATGCGTGTAAAACTTCTGGATTATATTGGGCAAGTATTTGAATGTAAAGCTGATAGCCCACATTATTCTCGCAGGGTTCTCGTAATATGGCGGGGCGGGGCGCGTCAGGCGCGAAGAGCGCGACTCGCGTGACGGGTGAGACGGACGACGGTTCGAGGTTCGAAGTTCGAGGTTTTCGGAACTTCGAACCCAGAATTTCGAACTTCGAGTCGCGCTTTTCCCGCCAGTCTCGCTCGTCTCGCTTGAGCAAGATATCTGCACGTGCATTCCTTGACATCGCCTACCCCATCACATAGTATCGAATCATGTCACGCTTCGAAGTGCGCAAAGCCGTGATTCCAGCCGCAGGCCTTGGTACTCGCTTCCTCCCCGCGACAAAAGCGTCTCCCAAAGAAATGTTGCCGCTCGTCGACAAACCGCTGATTCAATATGCGGTGGAAGAAGCGGTTGCCTCCGGAATCGAAGACATTATCATCATCACTGGGCGGGGCAAACGCGCGATCGAGGATCATTTCGACCGCTCCGTCGAGTTAGAAGAAAATCTCAAGGGAAGCGGCAGGGCGCAACTCCTGAGCCAGATGCGGCACATCTCCGCGCTCGCAAATTTCTGCTACGTCCGTCAGTCGGTGGCCCTCGGACTTGGTCATGCGGTCCTCTGCGCCCAACGGTTGATTGGGGACGAACCCTTTGCGGTCATTCTCGGCGATGAAATCATCGATGCCCCGGTCCCTGGCCTCGCACAACTCATTCATGCCTACAAGAAACGACACGGTGCGGTCCTCGGCGTGCAGGAAGTGCCCCATCATGAAGTCAACCGCTATGGGATCGTGTCGCCTCGACACGTCTCAGCAGGGTTGCATCGAGTGGAGGGCCTCATTGAGAAACCCTCACCGGCCGAAGCCCCATCCAATCTGGCGGTCATCGGTCGCTACGTCCTGCCACCGGAGATTTTCCCCATCCTGCGAAAGACCCAGCCCGGCAAAAATGGCGAGATCCAATTGACCGACGCACTTCGGGAGTTGGCAAAGAAGTCCCCGATGTATGCGCTGGAGATACAGGGACAGCGATATGACGCAGGGGACAAGTTAGGATTTCTCATTGCAACCGTCGAATTCGCACTCAAGAATCCCTCCCTGGGACCGGACTTCGGCGACTATCTGCAAAATCGGATGCGGCCTTCCGGAGAACGCCGCACCGCACGATCGCGCAAAGCCTAGCAGGCCGGCAGGTTGATTTGGTTTATCTGGTTTGTTTTGTTCATTTGGTTGGTGTAGTTCAACCAAACAAACCAAATAGACCAAAGAAACAAAAGAAACCAGTCATACAACACTGAGACCACACCGATGAACGACCCGATCGAACAAGACTTGCAGCCACCCCAGAACGTCGAAATCCCCGACCAGCTTCCGCTGTTGCCGGTCCGGGACATCGTCGTCTTCCCCTACATGGTCCTCCCCTTGTTTGTCGGGCGGGAGATGTCGATCAAAGCGATTGAAGCCGCGTTAGCCGGCAATCGAATGATCTTCCTGGCGACGCAAAAGGCCTTGGACGTCGAGAATCCCTCACCGGAGGATATTCATGCCATCGGCACGGTCGGCATCATCATGCGGATGCTGAAATTGCCCGACGAACGCATCAAAATTCTCGTGCAGGGGCTCTCGAAAGCCAAGATCGCGAGCTACATTCAGACGGAGCCCTACTATTCCGTGCGTATCGACAAATTCACAGAACACAAGCCGGCGAGTGCCGCCCTTGAAACCGAAGCCGCCATGCGGACTGTCAAGGAACAGATCGAACGAATGGTGAGTCTCGGCAAAATCTTGATCCCGGACGTGATGATCGTCATCGAGAATCTCGAAGATCCCGGACGTCTTGCCGACATGGTGGCGTCCAATCTGGGTCTCAAGGTCGAGGTCACCCAGGCAGTCCTGGAGGTCATCGATCCGATCAAGCGCCTCCGGCGCGTCAGCGAGATTCTCGGCAAGGAGATCGAAGTCCTCTCCATGCAACAGAAGATTCAAGCGCAAGCCAAGGGGGAGATGGACAAGACCCAACGCGAATACTTCCTGCGCGAACAACTCAAAGCTATCCAAAAAGAACTGGGCGAGCTCGACGAGCGCGCGGAGGAAATCACCGAGTTTCGCAAGCGGATCGCCGAATTGAAGATGCCGGAGAAGGTGCTGAAAGAAACCGAAAAACAGCTCAAACGCCTTGAGAAAATGCATCCGGACACCGCCGAGTCTGCGACCGTCAGGACCTACATCGAGTGGATCGTGGAACTGCCCTGGTCCAAGAGATCCAAGGACAACCTCGACCTCAAGGCTGCCGCCAAAGTGCTCAACGAGGACCACTACGATCTGGAGAAGGTGAAGGAACGTATCCTTGAGTATCTCGCTGTGCGGAAGCTCAAAGACAAAATGAAGGGGCCGATTCTCTGCTTCGTCGGACCGCCCGGCGTCGGGAAAACCTCGCTCGGAAAATCGATCGCTCGCGCGCTCGGTCGCGAGTTTGTCCGCATCAGTCTCGGCGGCGTCCGTGATGAAGCCGAGATTCGTGGTCATCGACGTACCTATGTCGGCGCGCTCCCCGGCCGCATCATTCAAGGCATGAAACAAGCCGGCACCAACAACCCGGTCTTCATGCTGGACGAAGTCGACAAGGTCGGGATGGATTTTCGCGGCGATCCCTCTGCCGCCTTACTCGAAGTACTCGACCCGGAACAGAACAACTCGTTCACGGATCACTACCTGGGCGTGCCCTTCGACCTGACCGAAGTGATGTTCATTACGACGGCAAATCTGATCGACCCCATTTTGCCCGCCTTACGCGACCGGATGGAAGTGATCGGGATCCCCGGCTATACCGAAGAAGAAAAGTTAGGCATCGCCCAGAAATACCTGATCCCTCGGCAACTCAACGAACACGGTATCACCGAGAAACATGTCCGCATCGCCGAGCCGGCGGTGCGTCAAATCATCGCCAACTATACGCGTGAAGCCGGCGTCCGGAACCTTGAGCGCGAAATCGCCAACGTCATGCGCAAAGTGGCAAAGAAAGTGGCGGAAGGCAAAGGCATAGGGTTCCCCGTCAATCCCGCCAACCTGCACAAGTATCTCGGCGTCCCCAAGTTCGTGCCCGAAGAGGAATTGGAGACAGATGAGATCGGCGTGGCTACCGGGTTAGCCTGGACGGAGTCCGGCGGTGATGTCCTCTACATCGAGGCCACGGCGATGAAGGGTAAGGGGCAATTGACCCTCACCGGCCAACTGGGTGACGTCATGAAGGAATCCGCGCAGGCAGCCTTGAGCTACGTCCGGTCGCGCGAGCGCACCCTCGGCATCAATCCCGATGTGTTCACCACACAAGACCTCCATATCCACGTGCCGGCCGGGGCAATTCCAAAGGACGGGCCTTCGGCGGGCATTACCATGGCCATCGCCATTGCATCGACGTTGTCGCAAATCCCGGTACGCCGCGACCTGGCGATGACAGGCGAGATCACGCTCCGAGGCCGCGTCCTCCCCATCGGAGGGTTGAAGGAAAAACTTTTGGCGGCCAAACGGGCCAAACTCACCACTGTGATTCTTCCGAAACGCAACAAAAAGGATCTCGACGAGATTCCCAAACACATTTTGAAGGGTCTCCACCTCGTCTTTGCCGACACGATGGATGATGTGATGAAGGTGGCTCTCCGGCGGGACTCGAAATCCTCACGTCCAACGGGCAAGGCCCGCGCGCCGCAGGCACACTCCAAAAAACACGCCACGCGCACGAAAACAGGGCGAGCCGCTCGCTCCCTGCCGGTGCATGCAACCACCACGGCCACGCCCCCCCTACAACTCCACTAGCAGGATGCTGAAAATGTCCGCCAGAGGCTGTGACGCGCGAAGCGCGAGGACCGGCTGGTTTCTCCTGTATATTTGGTCTATTTGGTTTGTTTGGTTGAACTAGACTAACCAGATGAACAAAACAAACCAGATGAACCAGGTCAACCCGTCCCGCCAGTCTCACTCGGCTGTCCTGCTGGGGCCTGGACTCGTCATCTCCGATCTGCTGGTCGTTGAGTTCCAAATCACTCACAATGTTTTTTCAGGAACCTACTAGCATGGCGTCCACGGTCCGCACAAAGGCCCGTCCCACGATCCACGAATTCGATCTCATTCGAGCCCTCCACCGACGCCATGGCCGCCGTACTCCCTCGGTGATTCAAGGGATCGGCGACGATGCTGCCGTCATCACGCCACGGGCCGGCCAATGGATGGTGCTGACGACCGACCTCTTAACAGAAGGGGTCCACTTCGACCTCCGAACCGCCACAATGGCTGATATCGGCTTCCGTGCCGCAGCGGCAAATCTCAGCGACATCGCGGCGATGGGAGGCACTCCACAGCATTTACTCGTCGCTTTGGCCATTCCCCGCACCGGCACCAGCCGCCATGTGCATCAGCTGTACCGAGGGATGATGGCCGCCTGCCGCCCGCACCACGTAGGACTCATCGGCGGAGATACATCGGCTTCGAGCGGCGGATGGTTTCTCAGCGTGACGCTGACCGGGAGCGTCCCTCCACGCAAGGCTCTGTTTCGGGGCGGTGCACGAATCGGAGATTTTCTCTACGTGACCGGCACAGTCGGCGACGCATTGGCCGGCCTGAGACTCTTGAACGAACCACCGCCCCGTGCGAAACACCACCTACGCACCGCTGCTCTCTCGGCCAGACACCGGCAATTTCTGATCGGAAGGCACCTGCGTCCAACCGCGCGCGTCGCGGAAGGCCAGTGGCTCAGTACCCATCGCTTCGCGACCTCCGCGATTGATATTTCAGACGGCCTCTCCGGCGACCTCCGCCACATCTGCGAGGAAAGCCATGTCGGAGCGGACCTCGATCTGGGTGCCCTCCCGCTATCGCCGGCCTGCCGTGCCTATGCCGCATCTCGGACGCTCGACCCTGTGGACCTCGCGCTGACCGGAGGCGAGGATTATGAATTACTCTTTACCGTGTCACCACATCAGCGCTCGCGACTCGAACGGACAGCCCTCAAGCGAGGATTCTCCCTGACCTGCATTGGAGAAATTCACCCCCTTCGCTTCGGGATACAGGCGATGCCTTCTCACGGACGGCGTCGCCGGTTGGCAAACACCAGTTACGAACATTTCGCGTAACCAGCTTCACCCACGACGGCCATGGCCACGATCCCTTCATTTCGGTCGCTGCTGAAACAGGTCCTCCATCTACGGGAATCGCCGCAGCGAACGGCGCTGGCCTTCGCCATCGGGGTCTTCATTGGCTTTTCCCCGGCCTACGGATTACACACTGTCATGGTGCTCTTCTGCGCCTGGGCATTGGGCCTCAACTTTCTCGCGCTTATGGTAGGAGCCTTTCTCAACAATCCCTGGACCGTGGTCCCTATCCTCGGTGCCACCTACTGGGTCGGTGCGCTCTTGCTCGGCCGATCGGACAGCCCCTCCTTTGACTGGCATGACCTGAGTTTTAGCGCGATCTATGAACAAATCATGCCCTACGCCATGCCCTTCTTTCTTGGCGGATTTGTCTTGAGCATCCTCGGCGCGGCACTCGCCTACCCACTCGCCTACTACTTCGTGGCCAAACATCGGCAGTCGCACCCACCGGAGCAGACAGAGCCATTGCCGCCCCCTCAAGATGTAGGCTAAGATGTTCATTCGCCATGTCTGAATTCGGTCATCAATTTAATGCTCCGTATGATGGGTCGGCGCTGATCGCTGATCCGATCCACCAATACGTCTCCTTCACCGTACCCTTCTCCACTGCAAATCCGCACGAACGAACGGAAAAGGACCTGATCGACTCCCCCTGGGTTCAACGGCTCCGGTACATCTATCAACTCCAGAGCGCCCGGTGGGTGTACCCCTCGGCGGAACACACCCGCTTCGTCCACTCGCTCGGCACCATGCACGTGGCAGGCCGCTTTGCACGGCATCTCTACCCGTTTCTCAAAAAAGCAGTCAAGGAGGTCCCGTCGGCGAACTATGTCGAAGAATTTCTCCGCGTCACGGCGCTCGTGCACGACATCGGCCACGGCCCCTTCTGCCATTTCTTCGACGACAACTACTTGCACGCCTTCCATGCCAGTCACGAAAAACTCGGGCAGATCATCATCCGTGACCATCTCGGTCCGATCATCCGCAAGATCCGGCGCAGCCCGTCCGGTCCCTTCGCCAAAGGCGAGGAACTTAACCCCGATCAAATCGCGCATGTGATTCTCAAGGAAAAGAACAAAGACAACTCCCGCATTCCACGATGGCTGAACATGCTCCAGCCGGTCATTTCCGGCAGCTATACCGCAGACAACCTCGACTATGTCCTGCGCGACTCCTATATGTGCGGCGTGGCGGTCGGCCCGGTCGATCTATCCAGACTCATTCACTACACGATCATCACGGACAAGGGATTTACCATTCATAAGACAGGCCTTCCTGCCCTACAAATGTTCCTCAATACCCGCATGTATCTCTATTCCAACGTCTACTATCATCGGACCACGCGCGCGATCGACATCCATCTCCGTGACATCTTCGGCGACACCATGAAGCTCCTGTTTCCCCACGATCCTCGCAAGAAGATGGACGAGTACCTGACGCTGACCGACTGGTCCTTGCTTGAACAGGTACGGGGATGGAAGACCTCACGTCATGCCACCGAGCGGCGCCTGGGAGCAGAATGGCAGCGGATTCTCGTCCGCGACGTCAAATGGAAGATGGCCTACAGCGCCGTGCTCAAGGAAAAGGGCCAGGAACGCGGCATGGACTTCCCCAGCCACGTACATTTCGAAGAACAGATTAAAAAAGAATTACCGGCGCGGCTTAAAGAAGTGGAGTTCCGTGTCGACATGGCGCCGATCGACCCACGGCCAGATCCAAAAGACCGGCGCGGCAACCCCCTCTATGTGTATGACCCCGGCACCAAAGGCATCTCCACTGACCCATTAGAAGAATTCCTCGACCTGCTGCCTACCCGCTTGGTCCAATTCCGCGTCTATACCCTCGACCACCAGCACGACGAAGCCCTCTCACGCGCCACCGCCACTGTCCTCAACAAGACCCCGTCGAGCCTCGAGCCGAACGACTAACAGGATACTGAAAAAGTCCGCCAGCGCCACAGACCGTGGCGCGTGAAGCGCGAGACATGCGAGAAAGGCGCGACGTGGACAGATTGGGTTCCCATCTCGTTGGCTCGTCCCGCCAGTCGCGCCTTTCCGCTCGTCTTGCATGTCTAGCGTGCCACAATAGCTTTTCCGCAGTTTGCTAGATTTTGCTGACAGCCGGCCGGCAGCCTGAGATACTTTCCTTGTCTCAATGTTCTAGGAAGATAGATACGAACAGACAAGGAGGCAGGTTATGACAAGATGGAGCGCAATACTGACAATCGCATGCTGTGTATTTCTATTTGATGAGGCCGACGCGCAAATGGCTCCCGGCGACCATCCGCCACAGAACACGGCAGGCATCCTGGATGCGCTACCCCCCGATGTCCGCGCCAAGGTCCAGCAGCTTGCCCAGATGTTACAACAGAACATCAATGAGGGGAAAATCACTGACGCACAGATTCAGCGTGAATTGATGTCAGGCAACCTTCAGCAGACCATCGAATCCATCAACCCGGAAGCCGGCCACCTGCTCGACAACATCAACGCCTCCATGAAGAACAGTCCCAACGCTGAAAATCTCCGAGACCTCTTCGGCGGGCTGACGGGTCACGCACAGTAACAAGTGGTGCGCTGTGCCAGCCTGTCTTGTTCATGTGGTCTATTCGGTCTGTCTGGTCTGTTTGGTTGCAAGAGACTAACCAGATGGACCAGACAGACCAGATAACCAGACAGACCGGGCTCGTCCCGCTCGACTGAGCTCGTCGCAGGCAGACGTGCAGGCCATCGAAGTTCTGCTGTGCCGAAATGGTTTTCCCGCAGCCTGATAGAGGATCGCAAACAGAGAAAGCCACCTCGTTCTTCCTCCAACCTGCCCACGCTCCCTTGACTTGGTTTCCATCGGAATTTATGATGTGGTCTCACTTGCAACTACAAACGAGGAGCCTATGAAATTCACAAGTGTTCGCGAACTCAAGGCCAAGACATCCGAGATGCTCAGAACCGTTGAGCGAGGCAACACCGTGCTTGTGACCACCCATGGGCGGCCTACGGCGATGCTGGTGCCGGTGACAGAAGACGATATCGAGGACGCCTTGTTGGCCTATAGCCCGACACTTCGCAAGAAAATCGAAGAAGGCCTCAAGGACATCCGCGAGGGCCGAACGATGCGGCTCGCTGACTACAAAGCCACACGCGTCAAGAAGAAGGTCCGCACCGCGTGACCTGTCAGGTCTTTCTGTCAGCGAAGGCCCAGCGAGACCTCGATGGGTTTTCTGACAAAATCACCAATCAGATTCTCGCCGATTGTACTCGCCTCGCAGACAATCCCATCCCGGACGGAAAACGGATCAAGAAGTTGCAAGGGTTTAGAGAAGCCCTCTACCGGCTGAGAGCAGGCGACTATCGCGTAGTGTTCAAGCGATCCGGCACTCGCATCGACATCGTGCGTGTCCTCAGCAAGCCGGACTTTCAAAAGGCCTATTGATCTACAAGGAATCAGCAAGGACGCGTCGCCGTGTCTCGCCATTCCGTGCAGGGCGTACACGAGTGGTCGGGCGAGACGGGGGCCGCGATACGGCGTGGTGGGATCAGGGAATCAATCCCCACCCCGCGGTTTCCTTCTTCTGCTTCGAAGTGTCAAGTCAAGCAACGACCCCATGTAGATAAGAACGATTGACATCTGCATCCCCTATGCATACGATATAGGCATATCAAACGGGGAATGCGTATGCGTACGACCTTGGATCTCAACGAGAAACTCATTCGGGAACTTATGGACGTGACATCCGCCAAGACCAAGACCGATGCGATCCACCAGGCGGCATCGGAATTGATCCGGAGAAAAAAGCTGGATCAGCTCAAGTCCTTGAGCGGCAAGATCCGTCTCGACCTGGATTGGAAAAAGCTGGAACAGGCCGAGATCCGCCATCAAGCTTCCTTGAGGCGCCGCCGACATGGTCATCGCTGACACCTCCGTCTGGATTCCGTTCTTCAATCGCCCGGATTCGCCGGAGAAAGCGGCCCTCGACTTACTCATCGACGCCGACGAGGTTGCCCTTGTCGGCGTGGTGTTGGCCGAATTGCTCCAGGGTTGCCGAACTCAGTCCGAACGAGATTCGCTCTCCAATGCATTACTTGCCCTGCCGTACTATGAAGTTACTCAATCCACCTGGTTGCAGACCGGCGATCTTTCAGCGGCGCTGCTCCGCAAAGGCGTGACCCTGCCGCTGTCGGACCTGATCATCGCCGCTTTGGCGATCGAGCGGGACTGCCGCATCTACAGTCTGGATACCCACTTCAAGAAGATTCCGGGGCTGCATCTTTATTCCCCGTCTTCGACCTGATCCCGTTCAACGCCCGTTCCCGGTGCGTGGGCCCTCTTGTAGAATGCATCGCGCCTCTTCCGCAATTGCCGTCCGCAGACTATCCGGCTGTACGACCGTGACCCCGCCGCCGAAGCTGAGCACCCATCCGACCAGCTCCCGTGTGTCGGCCACCGTGAGCGTCATGCGGAGCCGGCCATCTTTCAGCTTCTTGGTCTGCTGACTGGCATGCCAGACGCGGTCTTTGGCCCACGCCGCGGTCATCTTCTCGAAAAGCAGTTCCACCTCGATCTGCTTTCCTTGCATGACGACGAGGGCATTCTCAGCGTAGGCCTCCACATCGAAGTGCAGGGGTATTTGATAGGGATGGTCCGTCAGCGTCAGCGACTTGATGCGCTCGACGGCGAACATCCGCACGTCTTTTC
>Ga0209109_10001650_pt1 | contig 12227 bp, 11 predicted proteins | sample Rifsed10ft2_FD_184004 | JGI IMG/M metagenome (GOLD analysis project Ga0209109, IMG submission 184004) | Soil microbial communities from Rifle, Colorado, USA - sediment 10ft 2 (version 2) | ecosystem: Environmental > Terrestrial > Deep subsurface > Rock core/Sediment | place: Rifle, Colorado... | reverse complement strand
TATTCATGACAGCTTCTACTCCAACCGCCGATACACCCGCTGCGACATACCTGGCCGCCGGCTTCGCGCAGCCAGGCGAACGGGCTCGCCACTCGGTCGGTCAACAGCCTACTCAAGGCTGCCTCCCTCCTCGCGTCTCCGCGCGTCCGTCTCGCGTGGCGTCTCAGCGGTTTCGTCACGAACTCTCATGAATAACGCGGGCTAGCACCACGCTGTCGTCGCGATTCCAGCGAACCATGACGGATTCGCCGGGCAGGAACCGCTTCTGACCGCCATCGGCGTTCGGCACCCGAACCGTCCAGATCAGACTCTCGCCAAGGCGAAGCTGATACTGCATTTCGTGCCCGTTGTAGACCGCCTTGGCCACCCTCGCCGGCACGACGTTGTCGAAGCCGTTCACGGCGGCCTGCTGTGACAGGTGCAGCCGCTCCGGGCGAATGACCACGGACACGATGCTGCCCGATCCGACATTCGCCGGCACGGGCGCCTGGATCGCGGGCAATTCCGGCGCGTCGATGCGGCACCGCGGCCCGTCCACGGCGGTGATGCGGCCGTCCAGACGATTGGAAAGGCCGACAAACTCCGCGACGAACAGAGACGCGGGCGCGTTATAGATTTCCTGAGGGGAGCCCACTTGAAGGACGCGCCCGCGGTCCATGACCGCCACCCGGTCGGACATGGTGAGCGCCTCCTCCTGGTGGTGCGTGACACAAATGAAGGTGAGCCCGACCTGTTCCTGGATCGCTTTCAATTCTCCCTGCATCTCCTGGCGCAGCTGTTGGTCCAGCGCGCCGAGCGGCTCGTCCAGCAGGACGACGGCCGGGCAATTGACGAGCGCGCGGGCAACCGCGACACGCTGCTGTTCCCCTCCGGAGAGTTGGGCCGGCAGGCGGTCGCCTTTGCCCTCCAGCCGGACCATGCCCAGCGCCGCGGCGACGCGCGACCTGATCTCCCCGCGCGCGGCATGGCGCATTTCGAGCCCGAAGGCCACGTTGCCGAAGACCGTGAGATGGGGAAAGAGCGCGTACTGCTGGAAGACGAGGTTGACGGGCCTGAGATGGGGCGGGCTCTCGACGACCGACCGGCCGTCGATCAGGATGTCGCCGTGATCCGGATGCTCAAAGCCGGCGATGAGCCGTAACGCAGTCGTCTTGCCGGACCCGCTGGGCCCCAGAATGGAAAAGAACTCGCCGCGCCGAACGCTGAGCGACAGCCGATCCACCGCCACCGTGGAGCCGTGGCGCTTGACCACCTCCAGCAGTTCGACGGCGGCGGACCCGTTCACGAACTGGTCAGCTCCACCCGGTCGTCCTCGCTGCGCGTACGCTGGCGCAGGCGAAGGCGCGCCTGATGCTGGCGGAGCATCTCCCGCCGCAGGACCTCGCGATCCTCGGCGACGACGCGGACCAGCCGGTCGGCGTCCTCGGCATGATCGCGCACCAGTTCGGACAGGGTATGGACCTGCCGTTCAAGGCGATCGAGGCGCCAGAGAATATCCTGCACGACGCTCGCCGGATCCGGTTTGGACGGCAGGCGCACCACGCGTCCGGTTTTTCCGCTGGTGGGTTTCTTCGGCATAGGCTCCCCTGTCTCCACAGTTGGATCAGATTCTGCGCGTAGTATCCTCTCGCGGCCGGACCGTGTCAATCCTTCCTATTTCCGTCACGTCCTGTTAGTATTCCAAGCGATGAACAATGTCCTCACCATGGTGCTGGCAGGCGGAAAGGGAGAGCGACTCCATCCCCTGACGCTGCACCGGGCCAAGCCGGCCGTCCCCTTCGGCGGCAAATACCGCATCATCGACATTACCCTCAGCAATTGCCTCAACTCCGGCCTGAGAAAGATGGCGGTCCTGATCCAGTACAAGTCCTATTCGCTCGACCGGCATATCCGCACGGCCTGGAATATTCTGAACCCCGAAGTCGGAGAATTCGTCATCTCGATCCCTCCCCAGCAGCGCATCAGCGAAGACTGGTATCGGGGCACCGCCGACGCCGTCTTTCAGAATCTCTTCCTCCTGGACAACGAACAGGCGGATTACGTCCTGATCCTCGCGGGCGATCACGTCTACAAGATGGACTATGCGGAGATGCTCGATTGCCTCCTCGAACAGCAAGCCGATGTGGTCGTGGGCGCGCTCGAATGCCCTCTCGCGGACGCCACCCGGTTCGGCGTCATCGCCGTGGACGACGACCTGCGGATCCAGCGCTGGGACGAAAAACCGGCCAATCCCGCGCCCATGCCCGGGGATCCCAACCAGGCGCTGGTGTCCATGGGAATTTATCTCTTCAAGGCGGATGTCCTCCGGAAGTGCCTGGCCGAAGACGCGGCCCAGGAGTCGGCGCACGATTTCGGCAAGAACATTATCCCGCAGATGATCCGGGAGGGTCGGGTCTACGCCTTCAAATTCCAGGACCTGAACAAGAAGGCCGTGAAGTACTGGCGCGACATCGGAACGATCGACGCTTACTGGGAGGCCAACATGGATCTCGTGGCGGTGGATCCGCTGTTCAACCTGTACGACCAGGACTGGCCTCTGCGCACCTATCAGGGCCAGTTCCCGCCGGCCAAGTTCGTGTTCGCCCAGGACTACGCGGGCGGCCGCATGGGCGTGGCGCTGGACTCGATCGTCTGCGGTGGCTGCATTATCTCCGGCGCGCGGGTTCAGAACTCGGTCCTGTCCCCCGACGTCATCGTCAGGGACCATAGCGAGGTCTACGAGTCGGTCGTGATGGAGCACGTGCGGATCGGCGAGCATTGCAAGATCCGCCGCGCGATCATCGACAAGGACGTGGTGATCCCCGACAAAACAGAGATCGGCTACGAACCCGACCAGGACCGCCGGCGGTTCGACGTGACCGATTCCGGCCTCGTGGTTATTTCGAAGGGAATGAAGCTGGATGCCTCCCTCCATTCATCCGGTTGACCTCGTCACGGCGCTCCGCCAGAAGCATCTCACCCCAGCGATTGTCTTTCTGACGTCCCGGCGGGCCTGCGACGACGCCATGCAGGCGTTCGAGCGCAGTCCGGCCGCCCTGCCGCCGGCGCGCCGGCAGGCCATCGCCGCCACGCTGAAGGACCTGGCCGTGCTGTATCCGAGCATCGCGGAGCATCCGCTCGTGCCTGTCGTGGAGCAAATCGGCGTCGCCGCGCACCACGCCGGCCACTTGCCGTCCTGGAAGATCGCGATCGAGGAATTGATGCGTCAGGGGCTGCTCGACGCCGTCTTCGCCACCACGACGCTGGCCGCGGGCGTGGACTTTCCCGCCCGCACGGTGGTGATCACGCAGTCCAGCGTGCGGAAGTCCAGGGACTTCACCGATCTGACCAACAGCGAAGTGCAACAGCTGGCCGGGCGGGCGGGCCGCCGGGGGAAGGACCTGGTCGGCTTCGGCATCGTCACGCCCTCGCCCTATATCGACCTCGGCGTCATCACCAGGGGGCTCACCGGACAGCCGGAACCGATCGACAGCCAGTTCTCCATCAATTATTCGATGGTGCTGAATCTTCTCAAGGCCCACCCGCTGGATCAGATTCAATCCATCCTGGCCAGGAGCTTTGCGCAGTTTCAATTGAACCGGCGGGCCGAGACGCTGGAGCGCAAGCAGGATGCGCTGCACGTGCAGATGGAGCCCTACGGCCCGCGCGTGTGCACGGACTGGATCACGCAATGGCAGTCCTTCGATCAGGCCAGGCGGCGGAAATCACAGCGCGTGCATCTCAAGCGCCAGGAACCGCCCGAACTGACCGCGCGGCTCCACTTTCTCACGCCCGGCCGCGTCGTCGGCCTGACGCGGGGACGCGGCATCGTGCTCCGGCAGTACCGGAGCCGAGGACAAAAGAGCCCGATGATTACCGTCGTGCGCGAAGCCGGCTCCGTCACCGAATGTCCGGCCTCGACCGTCACGCAGGTCTTCGACCGGGCCTTCGAGGTGCAGGAAACGTCGTCCTACCCCTGGTGCACTCCCCACAGCCTGGATGAACTGACCGGCCACATGGCGGAGCTGCCCGTGCGTCTCCCCGCGCTGCCCATTCTCGTACAGCCGGAACTGGAGGAGGGGGAGGTGGCCCTCACCCTCACCGACGACTTCCCCTGCCCGACCTGCCCGTCGCGGCCGGCCTGCCAGAAGGACCATGCGACGGCGTTGAAGCTCCGGCAGGACTTTCAGCGTCATCAGAAAATGATTCACGCCCTGCGCACCGGCTTGTGGCACCGGTTCCAATCCCGGACGGACGTCCTCCAGCAGTTCGGATATCTCACGCCGGCCTGCCGGTTGACGGCCGACGGCGAATGGGCCCGGCTGATCCGCATCGACCATTCGCTGCTGATCACCGAATTGATCCGCGCCGAGGCTTTCGAGGGCGTGGAGCCACAGGTCTTGGCGGCCATCATGTCCAGCATCGCGCACGACGACGATCGCCCGGGCTCATTCCCGCGCATGAGTCCGGGCTTGTCCTCGGTCATGTGGCAGGTGCGCAAGCTGGCCGAGTCCCTTGTCCCCCATGAGGATCCACCGCTGTTGCGCGCCGACGTCGCCGCCCTGACCGAACGCTGGGTCGGCGATCCAAATTTGACCTGGATCGGACTCTGCCGGACGACCACGATGGCCGAAGGCGACATCTACCGGCTGCTGGCCCGGACGCTGGAGTTCCTGTCGCAGATCTACACGCTCAGGGGCACGCATCCGGGACTGGCCGACACGGCGAGCAAGGCCATCAAGAATCTGCGACGGGGCGTGCTGGAGGAGTTGCCGTGAGAAGGCGCGAGACGTGCGCGAAAGGCGGGAAAAGCGAGAAGCGCCCGTCGCGCTTTTCACGCGAGTCTCGCCAGTCGCGCGATGGTGTGATTATTTATGACCACCGAAGAGCTTGAAAAATTACTCGCTGAGCAGTCGGTCTCCCTCCTGCACCGGCTGGCACGGGGACGCATTCCCCGGCACTTTCGTCTGGGCAAGCGTCGGCTGATCGAGGGGTTGCTTCGCAGCACCGCGACCAATCGCGCCGGCCTGGAATCGGATCTTCTGGCGTTGATCAAGGATGAAGACCGGCAGCAGGGCCGGCCCCCCGCCCCCCCGCGGATCGAATCAAGCGGCCGCCGGCATCCGTCCGGCCCAAGCGAACCGGAGCCGACCGAACCGGCGACCGACCTCGCGGCATTCCTGGACGGCATCGGCGTTCCGGAGCCCCGGCCGTTTGTGCCGGATCCCTGGCAGGAGGAGGCCCTGGCCCGACTGGCCGACACGGACGTGATCGTCAGCGTCCCGACCGGCAGCGGCAAGACCTACGTGGCGATCGAGGCGACCAAGCGGGCCATTGAATTGGAACGTACCGTCATTTACACCTCCCCGCTGAAAGCCCTCTCGAACACCAAGTTTACGGAGTTCTCGAAACTCTTCGGCGCGGACCGTGTCGGTATTCTGACCGGAGACCGCCGGGACAACACGCACGCCCCGTTGCTGATCATGACCACGGAGATTCTCAGAAACCTGCTCTACGATGCGGCGGGCGGCGAAATCGACGTGCGGTTGGACACCCTGGGCCTCGTGATCATGGATGAATCGCAGTATCTGGCCGATCCGGAACGGGGGGTCGTGTGGGAAGAAACCATCATCTTTTGCCCGACCCAGGCGCGCCTCTTGCTGTTATCCGCCTCGATCGGCAACCCCCAGGACATCGCGGCCTGGCTCTCCAGCATCAGGCCGACGCCCTGCCACCTGGTGCGGCACAACCGTCGAACCGTGCCATTGCGGGCCGGGTACCTGCATCCCACGGGCAAGCTCGTCCCGCTGTTTCGGACCACCGGCATCCCTCACGGCCACGCCTCGCTGCATCCGGAGGCGAAGCGCCTCTTTTCCCAGTACGAAGAGGATAACCTGCATCCTCGTTCCAGATAAGACCTGGCAAGTTGTGAAAAGCCCACAGGGTAGGCGTTTTGCAACATACAGGAGTGCTCATAAATTTAAAAATTGCTACTATATCAATGACTTATATACGGCATCGCTATTGCATTTTACATGGGCAGGTTATGGGCATTCAATCGACCATAAAAATCGCGATGATGGGACTGGGACTCGCCGTGGTCCTGGGCGGGTGCCAGGGTTTGCAAGGCCCTCACGCGTCGGCATCGCTGGACAACAGGAGATTCATGACGGCGTTGGAGGTCTACCGCCACTGCCAGGTCGGCACGGACGTGGACACCATGCGCGCCGATTTGACGCATCTTCTTCTCGCGGCAGAGAAGCAGGAGTCTGCCTCTTCATTCTCCCTGCCGCTGCCGAACTTTCTAAACCAGATGATGGAAAAGCCGCTTCCGCGGCTGGCAGCCGATCCCAATGCCATGGCAGCGGCCTGCGCCCTCTCAATCGGTCAGACGGCCCTGCTCACTGAACGCATGGACCTGGCCACCGAGATGTTCCAGAGCGTGATCACGAACCACTCCGAACCGGAGTACGCCTATTACACGGACCAGGCCAGGATCGGCCTGGATCATGTGGAGCACGCAGCCCGGTTTGCCGGATACCCGGACGGCACGCCGGTTGCGCTCACGATTTCCGCCGTCTCTCCCGCTCCAGGCAGCAAATTCCCGGTTTCTTCCGCAGACTAACGCTTCGCCCGAGGCCGCATGTCCCGCAGGCGCCGATAGAGCGTCACATACGCTTCCGCCGATCTGGTCCAGGACACATCCGCGTCCATGCCCGCCTTCATCAGCGCCGTCCATTCGTCGCGGTCAGCGTAAACGCGCAAGGCCAATAAGATTGTGGTCAGCAAGGCCTCCGGCGTGGCGTCCGTGAAGGCGAACCCCGTCGCCCGTCCCTCGGCGGCCGTCCGCGGCGTATAGGCCACCACCGTATCCGCCAACCCGCCCGTCTTCCGCACGACCGGCACCGTCCCATAGCGCAAACTGTACTGCTGGTTCAGCCCGCAGGGTTCGTAGCGGGACGGCATGAGAAAGAGATCCGCGCCGGCCTCGATGGCATGCGCCAGCGCATCGTCGAACCCGATGCGCAGGCCGAGCTTGTCCGGATAGCGCATGCGCAACGACTGAAACTGCAACTCCAGGGGCGGGTCGCCCGTCCCGAGCAGCGCCACCTGCACATCCAACCGCATCAATTCCGGCAGGATGTCCGCCACCAGATCCAGCCCCTTCTGAGATGTGAACCGCGAAATCACCGCCAGGAGCGGCACCTCGCGCACCGGCAGCGAGAGTTCCCGTTGCAGGGCCTCCTTGCAGTATTTCTTGCCGGCTAGGTCCGATGGCGAATAACGGGCCGCCAGAAGGGGATCGGTCGAGGGGTTCCACGTCTCCAGGTCAATCCCATTGACCACGCCGCTCAGCCGGTCCTTCCGCTCGCGCAACACCCCGTCAAGGCCGGCCCCGAACTCCGGAGTTTGGATCTCCCGGCTGTAAGTGGGGCTCACGGTCGTCAGCAGATCGGCACACACCAGGCCGCCTTTCAGCAGACATGCCTGGCCGTAGTATTCCAGCGTGGCCGGCGTAAACAGTTCGGCTCCCAGCCCGGTCCTCGGGAAGGCGGCCGCCGGGAATAGCCCCTGATAGCCCAGGTTGTGCACGGTGAAGAGCGATCCGAGCTTCTTGAACTCCGGACGCTTCCCATAGAGCGACTTCAGGTAGACCACGCTCAATGCCGCCTGCCAGTCGTGCGCATGCAGCACGTCGCACGTCCAACGCGGCGCCTTGGCAAACGCCAAGAGCAGTTCCATGACGGCGCGGCAGAAAAACGAGAACCGGTCGAGGTTGTCCGGATAATCGGCCCCCGCCTCCCCGTACAGTCCCTGGCGGCCGAAGAAGGGCTCGTGGCCGATGGTGAACACCGGCACGTCGGACCCGGGGAGTCGCCCTTCCTCCACCTCGGCGCTGATGACTCCGGCTGCCGTCGGCACGGCCAGCCGGCCCCACTCCCTCAGCCCGTGCGCCGCGCCATCGATCGAGCCGTACCGCGGAAGCACCAGCCGGACCCGGTGGCCCAATCGTGCCACCTCGCGCGGCAGGGCCCCGGCCACGTCGGCCAGACCGCCGGTCTTGGCGTAGGGCGCCGCTTCCGGTGACACAATCAGAATGTTCAGAGGAGACGCGGCGGGCATCACACGTTCACGGCCGATTTACGCCACGCCATTGAGTCACTTGGGAGGAGAAGGGACGTTGGGCGATTCCAGGCGTGTCTTGAAGCGCTCTTCCATGGCCCAGGTCTTCCCGATCGCATGCACCTCGTCCGCCGACACTTTCTCGCGGTAGACCAGGCGGCCGTTGGCAAAGCCGAGAAGCTCGCCTCGATCGGGATAGCCGAAAAAGATGGAATCCTCGGAAATGATTCCCATGGTCCATCCCTGCGGAGGCTCCCCCATCGGGGTCCGGAACCGCGGGATGCTGTTGCCGTCTTCCAGCGTGTAGAACTGCATCCGTTCGTGGTGCGTGTAGGCCGGCTTTCCCCACGCTTCCATAAACGCCTGGATCGTCAATCCTTCGAAATGGATCTTGTGATCAAGAATCTGCGCCTTCTGCTCCGCCAGTGTGGGCCCGGAACAGGCCGCCGCGGCGACCAGGCAGCCCAGCAGGACCGCGGCCTTGAACAGCCCGGCCATCACCCGCGATGCACGAGGATGACCGTTCACAGGAGGCGGCGGCTTTTCGGCTGTTCGGGTTTGACCGGCACGCAGGCATCGCACTGGCAATGCTTGCGCAGAAAGGTATACGAAAAGATGCCGGTGTCGTGCCCGTCGCTGAACGTGAATTTCAGCGCGTAGCGCCCGACCGGTTCGACGTCCTGCGCCGCGACGAAGATGGGGACGTCGTCGGGCTTGAGCTTCAACTCGCCGGTCCATTCGTCCGTGCAGGCGGCACAGGGGCAATGCTGCCGAAGGTAGCGGACGGGATAGACGCCCTTGTGCCCGTCGGACCACTCGATCCCGAGCACGCCCTTGTCGAGCCACTCCATGTCCCTGGGTTCAAGCACGGTCGTCGTCATCGCGCCTCACTATAACGCAGCTTGCATCCGGTCACAAGGTCGCAGTCGGTGACAAAAAATCAGCCGGCGGCAGCCGCTTGCCGGCGACGATCGTCACGTAGGACTCGACGGCGGCCTCCAGTTCGCTGCGGATCTGCCCGCTCGCTTTCAGGCGGGTCACCGCCGCCGGCGCCCACCGCATCGCCTGCTGGAGAAACGCCAGGCTGCCGGCCGACAGAGGGAGGCATCGGTCCCGGTCGCGCCGCGCACAGGGGAGGCACACCAGTCCGCCGGCGAGCGGAGAAAAAAAATGTCCCGCCGTCATCCGGCCATGACCGTCGCCGCAGGCCGCGCAATGGTCGGTCTGCGGCCTGAATCCCGTTTCCCCCAGGAGCTTGATCTGGAACAACAGCGCGGTGAGCACGGGATCGTGGCCGCTCTGCAGCACGTGCAGGCCGTTGAGCAGGGTCTCGAAGATGCTGGGATGGGCATCGCCTTCCCCGGTCACGGCCGCGACGAAATTTGCCATGCGCGCGGCCGCCGACATCCGCGGCAGATCGTCGCGCAGGCCGGCGAAGGAGTCCCGGATATCCGCGCCGGTGATCCGGTACAGCGAATCGCCGCGCTTCTCGAAGAGGTTGAGCTCGCCATGCACGAACGGCTCGAGGGCGCTCCCGAACCGGTTCCGCAGCCGCCTCGCCCCGCGCGCCACCCCGCGGAGTTTGCCGAACCGGAGGGTATAGAAGGTCACGATCCGGTCCGCCTCTCCCCACTTGCGGCTTTTCAGGACAATGGCCGGTGTTTTCAGAAGAGGCATGTCAGGGGTGAAAAGTGAAAGGTAAAAGGTGAAACGACGGAAAATAATACCTGTTCTGAAAACATTTCACTTTTAACCTTTCACCTTTTACCTTCATTTCAGATACCCGAGCAGCGCCGTGGACAGGGCCAGGTACACGCCGATGCCGGTGATGTCGTTGGCCGTGGTCACGAAGGGGCCGGCGGCCACGGCCGGGTCCACTCCGATTCGTTTGAGGAAGACCGGCATGATCGTGGCCGTGCTGGTCGAAATGAGAAAGGCGATGAGCATCGAGGCGCCGACGACGAGGCCCAGGGCCAGCTGCTGATGCCACAGCCAACCGATCAGCGCCAGCATGAGACCGCAGGCGAGCCCCAGCAGGAGACCGGTGCGGATTTCCCTGAAAAACACCTTCCGGACATCCGCCGGCTCGACGTGGCCCGTCGCCATCCCGCGAATGATGAGCGTCGAGGATTGCAGGCCGACGTTGCCGCCCATGGCCGCGATCACGGGGATGAAGGTCACGACCGCCACGACTTCCTGGATCGTGTACCGGAAATGCCACAAAATCGCGCCCGAGACCAGGCTGCCGATCAGGTTGGTGAAGAGCCACGGAAGCCGGAGGCGCGCGGCCCTCAGGCTGGACGACGCCAGCACGTCCTCCTCCGTCACGCCGGCCGATTTCAGCATGTCCTCCGTGGCTTCCTCGCGAATGACGTCCACCACGTCGTCCACGGTGATGATGCCGACGAGCGTGTTGTCCTTTTCGACCACGGGGATCGCCAATAGGTTATACCGGGCCACCTGGCGGGCCACTTCCTCCTGGTCCATGTCCACGGAGACGCTGAGCACGTCACGCGTCATGATGTTCTTGAGCGGCGTGTCCGGCGGGATCGTCAACAGCTGGCGCAGGGACAGCACGCCCACCAGATGTTCATCCTTGTCCGTCACATAAATGTAGAAGACCAGCTCGGCGTCCGTTGCCCGCTGCAGGCGCCGGATGGCCTCCTGCGCCGTCGTATCTTCCGACAGCGAGAGAAACTCCGTGGTCATGATGCTGCCGGCCGTATCCTTGGGATACTTCAGCAGCTCGGCGATCTCGGTGGAGTCCTCCGTCCGCATCAGCTTGAGGATTTCGCCGGAGACTTCCTCGGGAAGGACGCCCAGGATGTAGGTCACGTCGTCGGAGGCCAGATCTCTCAGGAGCAGGGCCACGTCGGAAGGAGCCAGGTCGGTCAGGAGCTGCTGGATGGTCTCGGCATCCAGCTCGCTCAGCACCTGCCCCCGCTGCCCCTCGCCGCGCACCAACTCGAAGACCGTGCGCTTCTCCTTGGGCGTCGGCAGGTGCATGATGGCCTTGGCGATATCCGCCGGGTGCATCTTCGCGAGCATTTTACCGAGGTTGGTGATGGCGCCCCGCCGGACGAGGCGCTGAAAGGACGCCATGAACAGGTCGGACTTGCTCTGCCCCTTCTCCCCATGGTCCCGCGCGGGATCCTTGACGGCCTCCCGCGCCCCGTCACGCTCGCTCTGAATCGGTTTGTCCGTCGGTAACATCACGCCACTCTCACGGAAGGTTGAGGTTAAGGCTGAGGTTGAGAAAAGATGAACATGTCGCCCATTGTTTCAGCCCTCAACCTTAACCTCAGCCTCAACCTTTCTCAGTATCCCAGCTCCGTCAACGCCTGCTCGTCCTGGCGCCAGCCTTCCCGCACCTTGACCCACAGTTCCAGAAAGACCTTCATGCCGAAGAGGCGCTCCATGTCGAGACGCGCGGCCGTCCCGATCTCCTTGAGCCGCTGCCCGCCCTTCCCGACCACGATGGCTTTTTGGTTCTCCCGCTCGACCCAGATGGACGCCGCAATGCGGGCCAGTTTTTTCTCCTCTGCGAACGTATCGATCGACACCGCCACCGAATAGGGCACTTCCTCCCGGGTCTGCTCCAGGATTTTCTCGCGGATCAATTCGGCCGCCAGCGTCCGCATGGGCTGGTCGGTAAGGAAATCCTCCCCGTACGGGGCCGGCCCTTCCGGCAGCAGCTTGATCGTTAATTCCAGCAGCCGGTCCACGTTGATCCCGGTGCTCGCCGACAGCGGAATGATTTCATCCCACGGCAGCATCGTCCGGTAGGCGTCGATGAGGGGCAGCACCCTGGCCTTGTTGACCGCGTCCACCTTGTTGATGAGCAGAAAGACTTTCGGCCCGCCGTCCTTCACCGCCTCGCGCACCTGCTCGACGACGAAGCGATCGCCCGGACCCGGCGGGCTGGTGGCTTCGACCATCACGTGGATCACGTCGGCCTCGCGCAGCGTTTCGAGCGCCGCGCGCACCATGCGGCTGTTCAGCTTGTACTGCGGCTTGTGCAGGCCCGGCGTATCCAGCATCAGGATCTGCGCCTCCGGCCGATGCACCACGCCCAGGATGCGGGTGCGGGTCGTCTGCGGCTTGTCCGAGACGATCGCGATCTT
>Ga0209109_10001649_pt1 | contig 12232 bp, 10 predicted proteins | sample Rifsed10ft2_FD_184004 | JGI IMG/M metagenome (GOLD analysis project Ga0209109, IMG submission 184004) | Soil microbial communities from Rifle, Colorado, USA - sediment 10ft 2 (version 2) | ecosystem: Environmental > Terrestrial > Deep subsurface > Rock core/Sediment | place: Rifle, Colorado... | reverse complement strand
CCCTCTGGGTCGATCAAATTTCGTAAATTCTGTTCGTTGTTGCGTCGAGAATCATCATCGCCACTGAGCTTGTCTGACACCACCGTCATCGCTAAGCGGTCGAAGCTGTACCGATTGCTGGAGACGATGTCCTTCTTGTAGAAGATATACTGGTCGGCGGCAAACCACGACATGAAGAGCACGACGAGGATTTGATTCTCGAGGCCTTGGATCTTGTGGTGTCCGTCCATGTTAACGAAGGAGTGTTTCATTCTAGGACGTCCCCCGTCGTCGAACCACTCTTCAAAGCCGATGCCGCGCCCCTCAATGCCGCCGATGTGCTGATTATACGAGGCTAGGAGGGCGCTCTTCGAGCTCCGAAGGGTCTTTTCCTGAAATGAGCATGCCGATACTATGGGCTTGATCGAGGCGACCACGTCCGCGAATGCTCGACAGAATCTTGACCGGTAGCCTGGTCCGGTATTCCACTTCCTCAGTTGATGCGACGGCAGACCCGATTCCAGTGCGCGAACCAGATCCATGTACGTCACGTCCAGCGGCAGAAGCTCCACGTGCGGCACGCCATTCTCAATTTGCGGCTGCACATCCGGAGAGGACTGAAAGACGAAATTCACAATCGTGTGCCACGTGTCGTCCTGCCCGTCCACGAGCCAGTCACTGGGGCAACCATCGCTGAAGAGGTACAGATGTGCAGTCGGCATTTCCCTATCGGTCCAGCTAGCTACAGAGTATGCTGACCGGCATATTCTGCTCCATTGCAAGGTATCTGCGTGGCTTGCGATTCTCCCCCCAACACGAAGGGCCTGAAGCTCCTTCTTCGACTGCGCGCATTGTGGGGCCTCTGCGAGCAAAGGGAAATGCTGCTCTCTCCCGCAGGATGCTCAAAAAGGCCGTTCAGCAAGGCCGCAGCGAGTGAAGACCGGAGGCGTACCCTCTGGGGTACGTTGAGGATCTGAACGATGCGAGAACGAAGATGGCGGACTTTTTCAGGATCCTGTCAATCCGCCATCTGGCCTTCTTGGAAAAGCTGATTCAAAATCGCATTTTTTCGTTCGGGATCTTTGTAGTACTTGAGCGCCTTTGCAAAATTGTCCAGCGCACTCTCTCGCTTCCCCTTTTGGGAATAGTATTCGGCAATGCCGTGGTAGGCCCGAGGATCTTGATCGTTGGACTTGAGGGCTCGATTGAAGGCTTCGTAGGCGGCCTGCATATGTTGTCTGCCCAACGCCAACCAGCCGAGCGCCGAATGCGCCGGACCGAAGTTCGGATCGGCGAGGAGGGCTGCTTCGTACTCCTTCTGCGCCAGGTCCAAACGGCCCCTCGTTTCATAGAGGCCTCCCAACGCGAAATGCACTGCTGCATCCTTGGGGTTCAGGCGCAACGCCTCCTTGTAGGACTGCAAGGCCGGCTCGAATTTGCCCTGCTCGGCGAGCGCGCAAGCGAGGTTCGCATGGGCCACCGAGTCGTTGGGATGCAACTTGATCACTTCGCGATATTGGGGGATGGCCATCTCCAACCGGCCCTGCTCTTGATAGGCCACGCCCAGATTGGTCCGCGCCGGCGCATAGGAAGGATCCAGTCGGACGGCTTCGCGGTATTCCTTGATGGCCATTTCGAGATGGTTGGCCCGCTCATGAATCTGCGCGAGAAAATAATGGGGGTAGGCGGACTGGGGCGCGAGTTTGGCCGATTCCTTGTAGGACGCGACTGACTGTTCGGATTGGCCTGATTGGGCCAGGAACAGGCCCATCACGAGATGGGCGTGAGCCTGCTCGGACTGTCGCGCGACGAATCCTTCGACCCACTCTTTGACCTGGGCAATGTCGTCGGATTCTTGCAAACACTTCGGGTGAGTATTCCAGGCTTCGGCGAACTCCCCCCGGAGCAGATGGATCACGTTCAGGGCAAAATGGGGCCGAGGATCCCGGTCTGTGCCGGTGGGTGGGTGGCGGGCCCAGGCTAGTGCAGCCTGCTGCGCCTGATCCCATTGGCCTTCCAACAGGGTCGCTTCACAAAGTGCCTGATAGTCGGCCATCGGAGTCGGTCGTATGGATTATCTGGTAAGGGTATCCTCAATGTCCGGCGGGGTGGCCTGAATGCGATCCCCGAGTGAAGGATAGCGCGCCGCAAGTTTTTGTTTCATCAACCAGGCCACAGTTCTGTATGACCAGTGGCCTTTCACACCGGAGCGAAGTCTCGCGATATACTCGGCTTCGGCATAGTCCATTTTGAAGAGGCACCGCACCTTGAATCCGAACGGTGTCGCATAGAGCGATCCCTCCGCGCTCGTTTTCTTGAGCTGCTCGATGTCCGAACGGACCGCGTCCATCGCCTGTCGGTACTCCTGATCCAATCCCGCTTGCACGAGCGGCGTGGGGACCTCGTACCCGTGTACCGTCGTAAAGTTCTGCTGAATCTGTTGACAGCGTCGATGCCGATGCATGTCGCGCCAGCCTCCGATATCCATCAGCACATCGAACGTGAAGGCGTAGCCGCTGCGGAATTCTTTGATGAGTTCGTCGTAAGGTCCTCGTGTGCTCATCGCCACGTCGACGGCCTCCTGTTTCTGTTTCTCCGTCCAGGTGCGGACGACCGCGAGGAGGCTCCGATAGGGCGCATGGGAGACCCGGTACAGCAAGGTGGTGACGATTTCGTCCAATGGATTGTGGGGGTCGATGAGGTCCACCGGCTCCGGCACACCCCAGGACGTTGGTTGATCTAATCCGGTTCCCCGGAGCGCCTCCTTGGCGTATCTGGCAAGGTCCTGGTAGACCGAGGCTTGATAGTCGTTCGACTTGGCATGGCGAGCGAGCGTCGGCGCGAGGGGTTCATGTGCTCCAGCTGCCTGACCACAGAGCTCGCCCCAGAGGTTTACTGGTGACCGTTGGCAGGCATCCTTGAGTTCGTCTCCGATCGCGCGCAACTCTGGTAGTTGGGACGACAACAGTCTGGTGATTTGCTTCTCCAATGTCCGGATACTCACGACTTGCCCGACGTTCGTCCGCGCCGAGAGGGGCAGGAGATACCGCGTCACATCGAATGCGCGCGCGGCAATCGTTCGTTGGTAATCGACCGGTTTCATCGACTCGGGGCGCGGCTCACGCTCCGAAATAAATTGTGTTACGGGTTGGTGTAAGAGCCGATAGATCTCGGCGAGGCTACGGAGAATGCCCTGGTAGGTGCCTTCCGTCTCCGACCCTCGAATGGAATCCGGCACGAACCACCCGCCGGACGCAAAGTTCTGATACCGGCTCGATTTCGCCTGGCCATCCCATAAAGGCTCATCCTCGAGTCGAATTGCGGCGAGTTCGGAGATGTCCTCGAAACAGATGATGACATGGCCCAAATCGGCGATCGACGCATGGCCGTAGTCGAAGTAGAACTGATCCCAGAACTTTTCAGAAGAATGTCCATGCACCCAGCGGAGGCTGCTCTCGATAGAGTCGGGCGAGCGGCTGTAGCGGGCCAGCGCGTAGGCGGATTTCTCGGGCGGCATCGGTGCGAGCGCAATGACGCGGCGGGTAGGTTGATCTATACTCATGCATCATCCCCTGACAGCACGTGAGCGGCGAACTATACGCCCGCGCGCCGGTCGGCGCAAGGACATCGGACGTCATTCGTCAACCGTCATTCGCGCTGAATCATAGAAGCTGCTGACGCGCGCCGATTCAGAGCCCATTAACGCATGACAATTGACGTTTGACGCGCTCCCGCGCGTTGACTTGCCTGCAACCCGTCGTTATAGTCCCAAATCTTTCTAGGAGTCTGCGGAAAAACTGTTGTGGCATGATGAAATTTCAATTGTCCCCTTTTCTAGGACAATAGGAAAATGCTACGCAGGATGCTCAACAAGGCGGTCAGCAAGGCCGCAGCGAGTAACCAAATATGATTATTCCAAGCTTGCTCGCTTACGTTATCCCTAAGATGGCTCGGATGAGTCCCCCACTGCGCGCATCCAACGAGGGTCTTCTGAGACCGCGCGTTGCGCGAGCACAGGGGACTCACCGGGCCATCCCCCCCTGTTGGCGGACTTTTTCAGCATCCTGGTAGACGATCGCTGAATAATATGGACACGATCAAGGGCATCAAGGGCGTCAAGGATATCCTTCCGGAGGAGACGCCGCGGTGGCGCCTGATTGAGAATGCGGCGAGGCGCTGGGCGCTCTGTTACGGATATCAGGAGATCCGTATCCCCATCTTCGAACTCACCGCGCTCTTTGCCCGAAGTATCGGTTCAACAACGGACATCGTCGAGAAGGAGATGTACACCTTTCCCGACCGGGACGGGACCTCGTTGACCTTGCGTCCTGAAGGCACGGCGGGCACGGTGCGGGCCTTCATCGAACACAATCGGGCGGCCGACCCGCTCCCACAGAAATATTTCTACATCGGGCCGATGTTCCGCCATGAACGGCCACAGGCAGGGCGTCTTCGCCAGTTCCATCAATTCGGTGTCGAATCCTTTGGCACAGCGGACCCTCGTGCAGACATCGAGGTCATTGCGCTGCTGTGGCGCCTGCTGTCTGATCTGGCCCTGCCCGACCTGACGCTAGAGATCAATAGCCTGGGAAGCTCCGGCGACCGCGCGGCCTACAAGCCTCTCTTGCGCTCCTTCCTCGCACAGCAGGAATCCCTCCTCTGCGCAAACTGTCGGCGACGTATGGACACGAATCCCTTGCGGGTGCTGGATTGCAAGGTGCCGGACTGTCGCGCCGCGACTGAGTTGGCGCCGCGGCTGACCGATCATCTCTCTCCTGAAGCCCGTGCACATTTCGATCAGGTCCTTGCAGGTCTCGCTGCCATTGGGGTTCCCTATCGACTCAATCCTCGTTTGGTGCGGGGGCTCGATTACTATTGTTTGACGAGTTTTGAAATTACGTCGACTCATTTAGGAGCTCAGAACGCGGTGGGCGCCGGTGGCCGCTACGACGGTTTGGTGGAAACGCTCGGCGGCCCCTCTGTTCCGGCCGTCGGATTCGCGGTCGGGCTTGAACGCATGTCGTTGATGCTCCCGGAGACATCCTCGTCCTCGCTACAGGACTGTCTCTATTATGTCGCGGCCTTTGGAGAGGAAGGGATAAAGCGTGGGCTCGTACTTCTCGATGAACTCCGCAGAGTCGGACTTTCGGCCCACTGTGACTATCGCGCCACCACACTCAAAGCGCACCTTCGCCAAGCCGATCGATCGAAGTGCTGTTACGCCATTCTCTTAGGTGATGATGAGGCCGCTCGTGGCTCCATCATCCTTCGTAACCTCGCGTCGAAGGCTCAAGAAGAACTCCCTCTGGCTGGTCTCACTGCGCTCCTGAAAAATCGTCCTTTTCCTTCATAAATAAACTCAATTTTTGATATTGACTTTATAAAAAAAACCTCGTAGGCTCGCCCATAATATATTTCATAAATAATTGATTAAATTGATATCTTTGGTTTATTTCTATGGCCTCTCGCAAGTTGGGTCTCTTGTTATCCACACCCCCTTCTCATCCAAGTGTTGAGACCGTCGTTCAGTTGGCTCAGGCTGCCTTGCGCCGAGGCGTTGAGGTCTATCTTTATCTCATTGATGAAGGGGTAAAAACCGTTACGGACCAACGCTATCTTAGGCTGATCGATGTCGGGGCGAAGATGTCTGTCTGTGCCTATGGCTGTCAGCAATATGGTGTTCTCACAACCACTGTCGATTCAAGGGTCTCATTGTCAGGGCTGGTCGTCCTGTCTGGAATTATTGATGGTTGTGACCGCTTTCTTGCTTTTACATAAGAAATTATTGTTACTGCGATCGGTTGTCTATGTCGAAACACGTCGCTGTGGTGATTTCAGAAGATCCTTGTATAACGGCTCGTCCTGTTGAAGCCCTTCGTATTGCCCTGGGACTTTGTGCTGGGGATCATGAGACGACCGTTGTCCTCCTAGGCCGCGCTCCCCTTCTCCTCATGGAGGACACAGACGAAATAGTCGATGTCGATGTTCTTGAAAAATATCTTCCTTCCTTTCAACACTTATCTATTCCCTTTATCGTCGAGCCAGGGACGGTGATGGATGCTTGGTCTGATGATTTTTCTGTGACGATTCGAACGGCCGATGAAATCAGACAGTTCATTAGAACGGCTGATAGAAGTCTCGTGTTTTAAAGAATGCGGTCTTTGTGATGGGAACGACGCTTTATCTTCTTCGACAACCACCGGACCTTATCTCTTCCTCACTCTTTCACGCCCAGGATGAAGAGATGGAAATTGTATTCATTGAGGAGGCAGCATCGAGGGCCTCTTCCTCCGTGAAGGGAGTGGTGGTAGCTGTCGAAGGGATGGTGGCTGATTATTTGCATCCGACCTTAACTTATGATGATCTGATCGAGAAGATTTTTCTATCGGAACATATCGTGGTGCTATAGCTGTTGTGCAGGCTCTTCTCCGAATATTTTATATAGAAGAATGAAGTCATCGTCGGAGTAGGAGTAAGAGTAGGTATTGTGGATATTGTGGGTAGAGATTAAATAGTTGATTTTTTTGATTTCTTCTAATGCTGTCTTTGTGGAGAGAGTTGGGGGTTGACTCTGGATAACCCCTGCATGCAGAGTTCATAATCTGTGATGATGTAGGAGTGGGCTACTACCCTGTTTCTGTCAAAGTCTGATAATGCTCGATTTTAAAAAGGAAAGAGTGTGTGAAGAACCAGGTTATCAACAGGTGTGAATAAGTCTGTGTATGAAGAATGATACAGGGGTTATGACTATCGCAACCGAATGGCAGGATGCCTTGGCTTATATCCAAGGGAAAGTGCCAAAACAAGTTTATGATACATGGTTTACACCGATTCACCTCGAACGGATTGAGGACTCCACGGCACAACTGGGCGTTCCTAATAAGTTTTTTGGTGACTGGTTAAGCCAACATTACGGGACGCTCTTGGCCGAAGCCGTTTCCGCTGCTCGAGGTGGGGAAGAGACTGCCATCACGTTTGTCATCTTTCATAAACAAGCAACAAAGCAGCCTGAGAGTAAGGGGAGTACCGTTGCGACTAGTCGCCCAAATACAGGGATAAGGACGAAACGGGGAATACAGCTCAACCCAAAGTACACATTCAAGAATTTCGTAGTAGGCGCAGGAAATCAATTTGCCCATGCTGCCTGTATGGCGGTCGCCGAACAGCCGGCGAAAGCCTATAACCCACTCTTTATCTACGGGGAGACCGGGCTGGGGAAAACGCATCTCTTAAATGCCATTGGGAATTATGTGGCTGAACGGACCGATCTCCGGATTGCCTATTTGACGACCGAGCAGTTTACCAACGAGGTCATCAACTCCATTCGATACGACAAAATGATGGATCTGCGGAAACGGTATCGTCATATCGACATGTTGATGATCGACGACATTCAATTCCTGGCTGGCAAGGAACGCACGCAGGAGGAATTCTTCCACACGTTTAATGCCCTCTATGAAGCGCATAAGCAGCTCGTCCTCTCGAGCGATCGCTTTCCGAAAGACATGCCGGATATCGAGGAACGGTTGAGGTCACGGTTTGAATGGGGACTCATCGCGGACCTCCAGCCGCCGGACGTTGAAACACGGATTGCCATCTTGCGGAAAAAGTCCGAGGACGAGGGCGTCACGTTGCCGGAAGATGTCATCCAGTTCCTCGCCACGACGATGAAGAGCAATATCCGTGAGCTCGAGGGGTCGCTGGTGCGCCTAGGCGCCTATGCCTCGCTCACCGGCCAAACGATCACGCTGGAGATGGCGAAGAACGTGCTCCGGGATCTGATTGGCACCAAGAAAAAGATCGTGTCGATGGATGATATTCAGGAAACAGTGGGCGCGCGCTTCCATGTGAAGGTCGCCGACCTGAAATCCCGTCGACGGAGCAAAACGCTGGTGTACCCGCGACAGATCGCCATGTATCTTTGTCGGGAGCTCACGGACTCCTCGTATCCCGAGATCGGGCGGCAATTCGGAGGCAAAGACCACACGACGATTATCCATGCCTGCAAGCAGGTCATAAAAGCGAAAGACAGCGACGGTGCTTTGAGTGCCACATTGGACAGCTTGAAGGAGCAGATCCTGCGAGCGTGAGGGGCTGCGCCAAGGGGAAAAGATCATGAAACTGCGTATGGGACGAGTTGAACTCTTGACGGGTCTTCAGCGGGTCCAAGGTGTTGTCGAGAAGCGCAACACGATGCCGATCCTCTCGAATATCTTGATCGAGGCGAAGCAGGAGGGGGTGGAAATCGTCGCCACCGACCTCGAAATCGGTATGCGTGGGCTCTACAAGGCGACCGTGGAGAAGCCCGGAGGGGTCACGGTATCGGCTCGAAAGCTGTACGAGATCATTAAGGAACTGGCGGTCAGTGAAATTGAAATCACTTCGGGTGACAATAATTGGACGACGATTCACGCCGGCAAGAGCCAATTTAAGATTGTCGGACTCCCCAGCACCGACTATCCCGCGTTGCCCACGATCGAACGGGAAGGGCTCATTCCCCTTGCCGGGGCCGGTTTTCTGGAGCTCATTCGGAAGACTCTCTTCGCTGCCGGAGACAATGACGCGCGCTACATCCTCAACGGTTTATTGGTGACCCTCATCACGTCGGAGAAGAAAACGATCTTGCGGCTGGTCGGCACCGATGGACATCGGTTGGCGGTTGCCGAGCAGGAGGTCGGAAAGACCGGCGTCAAAGGCGCTCCGCAAGAGATCAAAGCCATCATTCCGAAGAAAGCGGCGCATGAGATGCAGCGTCTTCTGGAAGAGGGCGGTGAGGGCGAACCCTTGATCGGGTTCACCAAAAATCTCATGATTTTCCGGAAGAGCGGGCTGCTGCTGACCTCGCGGCTCATGGAGGGGAACTATCCGAATTATCAGCAAGTGATTCCGAAAGAGAGCGGCAGGAAAATCGGGGTCAATCGCAGCGAGCTTGAAAGTGCGCTCCGGCGTGTCTCCGTGTTGTCCCGTGATAAGGCGAGCGCGGTGAAGGTGTCGTTTGTCTCCGGACAGATGACGCTGTTCTCCAGCAATCCTGATTTTGGGGAAGCGACCGAAGAACTTGCGGCACAGTACGAAGGGGAGGCGTTGAATACAGGGTTCAACGCCCGTTACTTGCTGGATGTCCTCGGGGTGATGGACGGAGAGACAATCTCTCTGCAAATGGATAATCCACTGAGCCCCTGTTTGATCCAGGAGTCAGACAGTCCCGGGTTCAAGTGCGTGGTTATGCCGATTAAGGTTTGAGGCACGGGGCGAGGGGCACGAGGCTAGAGGAGAAAACGTCTCCCAACCCCTTGCCGCTCGCCCCTAGCCTCACGCCCGTGAAATAGGAGACCGATGGCCAGTAACGACACCGAGACCACACCGAAATCCCAGAGTTACGGCGCGGATCAAATCAAAGTATTGGAAGGCCTGGACGCCGTACGAAAGCGTCCGGCGATGTACATCGGCAGCACCGGTGTGGACGGCCTCCATCACCTTGTCTATGAAGTCGTCGACAACAGTGTCGATGAACATATGGCGGGATTCGGTGAGACGATCGAGGTGACGATCCATATCGACGGCAGTGTCACGGTCGTGGACAACGGCCGCGGCATTCCTACCGGGATGCATTCCACCCAAAAGAAGTCTGCCGCCGAAGTGGCGCTGACGGTCTTGCACGCGGGCGGCAAGTTCGAGCAAGGCGCCTACACCGTGTCCGGCGGGCTCCACGGCGTCGGGATCTCGGTGGTCAACGCCCTATCAGAATGGCTCGAGCTGGAGATTTGGCAGGACGGGCAGGTGTTCGAGCAGCGCTATGAGCGCGGCAAGGCAACAGCCCCGCTCAAGATGACGGGGAAAACCAAGCGCCGTGGCACGCAGGTCACGTTCAAGTCCGACGGGCAGATCTTCGAGACACTCGACTTCAGTTTTGACGTGCTGGCGCAGCGATTGCGCGAACTCGCTTTCTTGAACAAGGGTCTCGAGATCACACTCAAGGATGAGCGGAAAGAACCGGTCAAAGAGCAAGTCTTCAAGTACAAGGGCGGGATCGTGTCGTTCGTCGAGCATCTGAACGAAGCCAAAGTGCCACTGCACAAGCCTATTTATGTACAGGTTGAGAAGTCGGATATGGTGCTGGAGGTCGCGCTCCAATACAACGACAGCTACGCCGAGAATCTGTTTTCCTTTGCGAACAACATCAACACCAAGGAAGGCGGCACGCACTTGGTGGGCTTCAAGGCCGCGCTCACCCGTACGATCAACAGCTACGCGAACGCCAACGACCTGCTCAAGAAAGATACCGAATCGCTCACCGGTGACGATGTCCGTGAAGGGCTCACCGCCGTTGTCAGCGTCAAGGTCCGTAATCCTCAGTTCGAAGGACAGACGAAATCCAAGCTGGGCAATAGTGAGGTCAAGGGCATTGTCGAGGCCGCGGTTAATGAAGCGCTCGGGACCTATTTTGAAGAGAACCCGCCGGTGGCCAGAAAGGTCATCGGGAAAGCGATCGACGCGGCCCGTGCCCGTGAAGCGGCGAGAAAAGCGAAAGAGCTCATCCGACGCAAGAGCGCACTGGACGGAGGATCGCTTCCGGGCAAGCTGGCCGACTGTTCGGAGAAAGATCCGGCCCTGAGCGAGCTGTATATCGTCGAGGGTGATTCGGCCGGCGGTTCCGCGAAGCAGGGGCGCGACCGCAAGTTTCAGGCGATTCTGCCGCTCAAGGGCAAGATCCTCAACGTCGAGAAGGCGCGCTTCGACAAAATGCTCTCGAGCGACGAGATTCGGACGTTGATCATGGCGCTCGGAACCGGCATCGGCCGCAAACGCGAAGAGAGCGAAAAGGCCGACAAAGACTCGTTCGACATCAGCAAGGCCCGGTACCATAAGATCATCCTCATGACAGACGCCGACGTGGATGGTAGCCATATCCGGACCCTGCTCCTCACGTTTTTCTTCCGGCAAATGCCGGAGCTGCTCGAACGAGGCTACATCTATATTGCGCAGCCGCCGCTCTTCAAAGTGAAGAAGGGCAAGACGGAACGGTATCTCAAAGATGAAATGGCATTGAACGAGCATCTGGCTGACATCGCCGTTGAGGATGTGGAAGTGTATCTGGAAGGTGCCCAAGGGTATGTCATGGGACGGCGGCTCCTGCCCATTCTCAAGAAGCTGATCGCCTTCGAGACGTTGCTCGGTCGGCTCAACAAGAAACCGCACGAGGCCAGCATGGTGCGGGCGTTTGTGGATGAGCCGGGACTCGATCGCGATGTCCTCAAGAATCAGGCGGCTCTCAAGAAGGTCATCGCCAACGTGAAGAAAACTCTCGCGGTGGCCTATCCGAAGCTGACACCGACGTTGGATATCGTCGAGGACGAAGAACATCAATCGAACAAAATTATCTGTCGCCTGCATGCCAACGGGGTCGCCCATAGCTTTGCCGTGACGCACGAGCTGGTCGGCTCCGCCGAATTTCGCGAGCTGCAGAAGCTCTCACCGTCGGCGATCGGCTTGGGCCGGGCGCCGTACAAGGTCAGAGCCGACGGGCAGGAACAGCTCCAACCTGCGACGGCTGAGTTGGTCAAGGCGATCCTCGATAAGGGCAAGCACGGGCTCAGCATCCAGCGGTACAAAGGTCTCGGCGAAATGAACCCGAGTCAGCTTTGGGAAACGACGATGAATCCAGAAGTCCGGACGCTGTTGAAAGTCAAACTGGAAGACGTGCCTGGCGTCGACGAGATCTTCACGATCCTGATGGGCGATGAGGTCGAGCCCCGACGAAACTTCATTCAAGCCCACGCGCTGGAAGTGCGTAACCTCGACGTGTAGTTGGCAAGTTATCAGCCTTCGGCAATCAGCTTGAGGGGAGGTTAGCCATGAAATACATGTTTGATGACAAGATGTACTTCTCATACGAAACTCCACCCGCTGAAGACAAGACGAACTATGAGTACCAATGGTATGAGACTTCTATGTTTAAACTATTCAGGAACGGATCGCGGGATGAACTAGACAAATTCGGCCAAGAAAAGTTGACCCGCTTAAGGCTGCAAAACAGTGGATGGGACCCGTATGCAGTTATCCGAGACGATCCCTTTGCCCGCCCTAGTGAGTCTCCTACAATGAAGCCTGTGAAGCTCGGATTCAGATTAACAAAGATGTCTTAGATGTAGGATGCTCAAAATGGTCAGCAGCGAGGCCGCAGGCGACGCCAACACCGCAGGTGTACCCTCTGGGGTACATTGAGGGTCTGAACGATGCGAGAACGCTGCTG
>Ga0209109_10001648_pt1 | contig 12232 bp, 12 predicted proteins | sample Rifsed10ft2_FD_184004 | JGI IMG/M metagenome (GOLD analysis project Ga0209109, IMG submission 184004) | Soil microbial communities from Rifle, Colorado, USA - sediment 10ft 2 (version 2) | ecosystem: Environmental > Terrestrial > Deep subsurface > Rock core/Sediment | place: Rifle, Colorado... | reverse complement strand
CACTTCGACAGGATCGGCTCGACGAAAATCTCTCCGGTGAGCGCAGCGCTGACGGGATAGCCGGGAGTGCCGATGATGGGAATTGCAGATTTCAGATTGCCGATTGCTGATTGGGATTTGGGATTTGGGATTTGGGATTTTTCCAGCATCCCCATGATGACCGGATGGCCCGGCCTCACCGCGATGCCGTGGACGAGCAATGTGCCCAGGCTTTCGACGATGCGCGCGGAGTAATCTTCTGATCCCGCCGACGAACCCGCGTTCAGCAAAACCAGATCATTCGCCGCGGCGGCTTCCGCGACTGCAGCCTGGAGGCGTCCGAAGTCGTCGGGCACGATGGGATGGCGCGTGGCCGCGCCACCCCATTGCTCCACCTGCGCGGCGAGCACGAGCGAGTTGTATTCGAGGATGTCCCCCGGCTTTACCGCGCTGCCCACCGGGACAAGCTCGGTTCCGGTCGGGATCACGGCGACCCGGGGTTTGCGGCGCACGAGTACGGTCGCGTGCCCGCAGCCCGCAATCGCGCCGAGGTCCACAGGGCGCAGGGTGTGGTTCGCGGGCAGGACGAGCTCGGTCGCCACCATATCCTCACCCATAGGGCGCACGTGGCTCCACGGTGTTACAGAGGCGCGAATCTCGATATTAGAAGTCAGAGGTCGGAGGTCGGAGGTCAGATGAACCTCTCCGACTTCTGACTTCCGACCTCCGACCTCTATCAACTGCACATTTTCAATCGGGATGACGGCGTCGGCCCACGGCGGCAGGGGGTCGCCCGTGTCCACGTATTTGGCCTGCGTGTCGAGCGCGAGTTGCACGGGTGTGGCCTCGGAGGCCGAGGCGGTGTCGCGGGCGCGCACGGCGTAGCCGTCCATCGCCGCGGCGTGATAGTGGGGCGAAGAGAGTCTGGCCCACACGGGCGCGGCGGTCACTCTTCCGAGAGCTTGATCGAGAGGCTTTTCCTCGCCCTCGAAGGGCTGCCACAACCCGGCGGCCTCTAATGCGACAATCAAGCGCCGCCACGCTTCGTCGAGGGAGATGTCGTCGAGATAGACTTTGCGTTTGGACATCACGGCCCCTTCAACACGAACTTGAAAACCTGATCGCCGGCCACGGCGAACAGCTCGTTCTGGTCGTCGAAGGTCATCCCGAACACGAAGGCCCGGTTGGGAGGCTCAAACACGCCGAGGTAGCGGCCCTCCGCGTCGAAGATCTGGATGCCTTTGATGTCGCTCACGTACACGCGGCTCTGCCCGTCCACCGCGATCGCGTTGGGCGCGCGGAACTGGCCCGGCTCGTCGCCGTCGCTGCCGAACTTGTTCACGAACTTGCCCTCCGGCGTGAAGACGAAGATCGCGTTGTTGAAGTGGCCGAGCGCGTAAATGTTCCCCAGCCCGTCAACGGCCACGCGCGTGTCGAGCTCGGAGTCGCCGGTCTGCCCACTGATGGCTTCCTCGATGCGGCTCACGACTTCGCCGTCCGCGTTGAGGTGCACGATGTCGTCGCGGTTGAGATAGGAAGCCGCCACCAGTCCGCCATCCGGCAGAACGGCCACGTCGTCAAAGTAGTCGCCGCCTTTGATGTTGTCTAGCAGCTTGCCGGTCGCGCCCTCGTATTTCAAGATCGCGCCCTGCCGGACGACGTACACGTTCCCGGCGCGGTCGGCGGCCATGCCGCGCAGCGGTGTGTCTCCCTCGGCAATCCAGCTCGTGATGAATTTGCCTTCCGCGTCGAACTTCTGCACCCGCCCCGTCGAATACTCCGCGACGTAGAGGTTGCCCTCGTCGTCCACGGCGATGCTGCGTGCGTCGTCAAACAAACTCGCGCCCGTCCCCTTCCCCCCGAAGGTCAAGACGACTTCCGCAAAACCGGGGGGTGGGGTGAGGTTGGGCGCCAGGGTAGCGGAGAACCCCACAATCGAGGTGGTCTGCACGACGACGGTGGACACCTGCTGCACGACCGAGGTCTGAATCGAACTGACCTGCTCGCTGGCTTTGTTCTGCACCGTGGACATGAGCAGGAAGATCGCCATCGCACTGCCGACGGTCAAGAGCAACGCAACGACCGCCAGCACGCCCGCAGCGCCGGATGGCCTCGTCGTGCGGATCTGAATCACCGGGGGCGCGGAGCGCTTGGGGCGTAGCTCCTCGGGGACAATGACGGTGTTGTCGCAGAACTGGCACTTCACCTGCGCCTCATCGCCCTCGACCGTCAACCGCGCGCCACAACTCGGGCAGTTGAAAACCTGGATTCTCGGCACTGGCGTCTCCGAGGGCATTATGGAGGCTTTTATAGCCGCTGGCAAGTCAATGGTATGATTGCCCTGCCTGTCACCAAACCAGAGCGCCGCGCGTCATACCTGGGAAGAGAGAGGCCCATGACGCGCGCCGAGCACTTTGTTACCCTCCTGACGATGCCCGTGAGTCAAACCGCACCCCTCCGTGATGTGCGCGTGCTCTACGAGCGTCTCTTTGCGGATTACCAGACCCCCATCCTGAATTACCTCTACCGCCTGCTGGGCGACCCGGCGCTGGCCGAGGACCTGACACAGGAGACCTTCACCCGCGCGTGGAAAGTGCGCGGCCAGCTGCCCGAACTGGATAACCCGCGCGCATGGCTCTACCGCATCGCCACCAATGCCGCCCGCGATCATATCCGCCGCGCGCGCCTGTTCGCGTGGCTGCCGCTGTTCGGAAACGAGCCGGCTCTCAACTCCGAAAGCCCGGAAGAAACCGCCATCGAGTCCGAGCGGATGCGGCGCGCACTGTTGCAGCTCTCCCCCGGCTACCGCATCCCTCTCGTCCTCTACACCTGCCAGGAATTCACCGTGGCCGAAATCGCCGCGGCCCTCGGTCTTTCCACCGACGCTGTCAAACAACGCCTGGTGCGCGCCCGAAAACAACTGCGGGAGGCGTACCAATGACTCGGCACGTTCACGACCGCCTCGCCTATTATCTTGATCTCGCTCCCGACCAACGGCGAGAGGTAGACGCCCACCTCGCCACCTGTGCGGAGTGCCGCGCCACGTTGGCGGCGTATCAACGGCAGGACGCGGCGCTGAGCGCCATCACGGAGATCACGACGCATCGTGATCTCTCACCGATCCCCGACGCGGAGCGATGGGGACGCCCGCAACGACTCCCCGCGCCGCGCCGCGCATTTGGCTATCTGGGCGATGCGCTCACGCTCGGCGGGCTGGGCGTGCTCGGGTGGCTGGCCATCCTCCAGGTTCAACTTGCGCGCCGGGGCGGGAGCGCGCCCGGCAGCGCCATGCCGGAAACCGGCATCGCCATTCCTCCTACCAGTGTGCAGCTCCCCTCGCCGTGGCTGCCCGCATTGCCGTGGATCGGTGCCGCGCTGCTGGTCGTCGGCGTCCTGTTCATCCTCAGCCGGAAGAGTCTTCTGCCTACCGTCGCAGGTGCAGTTTTGTCCGGCCTCTTGCTCATCAGCTTCGTCCCGCCGCTCTCGGCGCTCCCCAATCCGGTAGCCGTTTACTGGCGCATCGCGGGCGGCTACAGCTACGACCCGCACCTGCCGTTCAAAAACAGCTTCCTCATCGCCGGTAATCCGGATCAAGATCTCAAGCCCTACCTCGATCAACTCGTCGGCCAGGTCGGCCTCTCGCCGCTCGACCCCGCGCGGCCCCTGGCGCGGTACGAGATCCTGCGCGTGGGCCTGCACCCGAATGACAAGCGCGTCGCGCTCGTCACCACGCGCTTCATCTACGCCGACGGCTCGTCGCGCCTCTATCCCGTTCCGCTCTTCGACCCGACCTCGAACATAGGCGGCTTCTGGCTGGCGGGTTGGCGTGAGGACGGCCTCCAACGATTGCGCAGTCAACATCTCGCGTTCCCCGGCCAGCCATTTGTCACTGACGACTCGCCGCTTCGCCTCGACCTCGCGCGCCGCCTCGATTTGGACCCGGCGGCCAATCGCCTCGACGAAGTCAATCCCGGCCACTGGCTTTGGAACAGTGTGCGCGTTCAGCGTTTGGTGTGGGCGCCGGAGGGGGGCGCGTTTCTCGCGGCGATGGAAACCGACCCCGGCCTCCGGCAGCTCTGGCTCGTGCCGCTTGACGGTTCTGCGCCCATTCCCATCGGCCCGCCCGCCGACATCCGCGAATATGGCTGGTCGCCCGATGGGCAGACCGTCATCTATATACGCCTCGACCCCGCGGCGTTCGCCGCCGACCCCGCGCGGCCCTACGCCATCATGGCTGCCTCCCGCAACTCTCACGTTGCACCGATCGCGCTCGCCACGGCGCTCGCCGCCGACAAACTTCCCGGCCTCACCGCGCAGGGCGCATGGTTCTTCTCGGACAAATCATTGTGGTTGGCGCCATTCGACGGCAGCCCGGCGCAACGGCTCGTCGCCGACCTCGTCGCGGACAAGCCGGCTCTCCCGCCTCGCCCTGCGCCGGACGGAACGCGCCTCGCTTTCGGCTGCGGCTCTGAGTTGTGTCTTGCCTCGGTGGATGGGGCGATTGATGCCCGCGTCCCCCTGCCGGGCGCGGCGGAGGCGACGTGGGCTGCGGACGGCACGCGCCTTGCAGTCGTAGATCGCGACCCGAACGATCTGCGTCCTGTGCGGCTGGTGATTCTCTCCCGCGACGGCGAGACGCTGTTGACGCGCGACATTGCACCCCGTGACGTGACCGACCCGCCGCAGTGGACGCCGGACGGCGGCGCGGTCTTCGTGCAGACCTATCCGCAGAATGGCCGCCGCATTATCGCGCTCGACCTCGCCAGCGCCCAGGTGACTGACTTAAGCCAGGAACACTGGGACGCATATTTTGCCCTCACGCCGGACGGCACAGCCCTGCTCCTTAACAACGGGCGGGGAGATTTTTGGGCCGCAGAGGTGATCAGGTGACGGAGAGGGGCCAGTGGAACTTCAAGATCTACTATTCAGAAGCCCGGCCAGGCTGAGGATGCCAAAAAAGAGAGCCGCAGTGATGACGACAATCACGATGGCGGTGGTGACCATGGCGACCTTCCTCTGTCATAGAGAGTCTGTCTCAAGGCAACTTGAATCGTAATGCCGGACGCGCTGCCCGGAAACATGGCTTTGGTAAGGGGGGTAATTAGTCACAAATGCTCCTCGTGTCACTATTGGCCTGCCTGCCTCGTCATACATGGAGAACAATACTCAGACTAAAGGGCCGCCGGGCACGCTCAGGGTCATCGAGCCAGAAGACTGAGTCACCGGTCATTTCCCCGCCTCGTCATACCTGGAGAATGCTGCTGTCAACAAAGGAGCCTGTCACGCATGACTACTGAAGTCGCATCACCCACCTCCGCACGCCAAACGCGCAGCCGGCTGGATGTCTTGTATCGCCTGTCCGTCGTCGCCCTTGCGGCCATCATGGTTTCGACCGTCCTGCTGCTTATCAGCCAGTCGGCGGTGTACAAGATTCACGAGTACGAGCGCGGCCTGCACCTGCGCGGGGGCCGGTTCCTCGCGGTGGACGAGCCAGGCTGGCACGTCCAAATCCCGTACGTGGACACCGTCATCATCGTAAAAGTCAACGAGCGGCTTGGCTACGTCGAGCGCATCAGCGCCGTCACCGCCGACAACCTCACCATGGTCGTCTCGCTCCAGTACACCTACAAAGTCTCTGACCCGCGCACGTACGCGCTTGCGGTGGACGACCCGGAGCGCATCCTGTTTGAGTTCGTGCAGGGCAAACTGCGCGACGTGGCCAATCGGCAATCCATGACGGCGATGATGAACAACCGGGCTACTTTCAACGAAACCATGCTGACGGAGCTGCGCACGAAAGAGCAGCAATACGGCGTGCAGTTCATCACCGTGCAGATTCAGAGCGCCGAGCCGCCCGCCAACGTGGTGAGCGCCATCGAAGACCGCATGGTTGCCGTTCAGCGGCAGGAACAGGCCGAGGCGGAGGCGGCCCAGCAGAAGGTGCTCGCCGACGCCAACTTCTACACCGCGCAGAAGCAGGCCGACGCAGAGGCGTACCAGATCAAACAGCGGGCGGCGGCCCAGCAGGAGTCGATCCGCCTGCTCCTCGGCGCGCTCAGCCAGCACCCCGACATCGCGAGCAAGTATCTGGATTACTTGATGACGCAGGAGTTGAAGAACAACAGCAAGTGGGTCATCGGCCAGCCGGGCAGCGCGCCAATCATAGACCTGCGCCCAGAGACGGAGACAACGCCGTGATGGTACGGCGTTTGTTCGGTGGGGGGCTATGGCTGGTATTGCCGGTTCTGTTGCTGTGCAGCGCCGGTTGGTACGCGCAGCCCGGCTTCTGGCGTCCCCACACTCAGAGCGAGCTGCTCGTCCACACGGTTTATGCGTATCGCCAATGGCAATCCACGGCGCTGAAGCTGAACGCGGGTGACGACTTCACCATCACGGCGCGTGGGGAATGGTCCTACTCGCCTGTGGTGGGGCTGACCGGCCCCGGGGGCGGCTTGCCCGCACCGTCGTATTATCCACTCCCCTATGCGCCCGGCGGCGCGCTCATCGGTAGAGTGGGCGAAAATGGCGTGCCATTCTATGTTGGCCGCCGTGCGATCGGCTCCGCCGCCGAGGCGGGGCTGTTGTATCTGCGTATCAACGACGATCTGCTGGGAGACAACCAGGGCCGGTTGAGTCTGGAGATCAAGATTACACCAGCGCCGTAGACAGATGTTCGGCGCTCCCAAAGTAGCACACCGTGGCGCCGGGCTAACCCGGCTAACGGCGGGGGCGCTTGGTCGGCGCGCTGGGCTTGTGGTTCTTGTGAGGCTTCGCCGCTTTATTCGCGCGGCGGGCCGAGGCAGCCGAGGGTTGTGGCTTCCCCCGACTGGCAAGCTTGTTAGCGGCGATGGCCTGTTCTGGGACCGGTCGCTGAGTTTCTTCCAGACGCGCCTGCACGGCGTGAAGCGCGTTGGTCAGTTGGCTCAGGGCGGTCTCGCGCTCGAAGGCCAGCTGTTGGGCCTCGGCCAGCTTGCCGTGCCACTCCTCCAATTCAATAGGGAGGCGTCAGCAGTTCAGGCGACTGGTTCCGCACGGCGAGGATCAGCGCGACCAGCAAAGCCCCGACTCCCAATAAGTTGGCGGCGCTGCTCGCACAGGCATAGGTCCAGTTCAGTGCCTGATAGCTGCTGTCTGTGCTCATGGTGTTCCACAGCACGCGAAACAGGATGACTTCGAGGAGGGGATCGAGGCTGAACAAAACAAAAGCCGTGACTGTCAAGCCACCGGCTACGACTTGCTTGCGGACGATGAGGAACACGCCGACGCCCATGCCGACCAGAAAGCCCAGGCACAGGAGCACATCGCGCACATTGTAAGGCAGGTTATAGGCATCCATATTCCCCTCCGCCGACTAGGGACAATGGCCTGATTATAGACTCGCGCGCCCTCAAAACAACCTGACTTTCATCACGTTTTTGCGCCCGAGTCTAACCGCCTGCAAACTTACCAGAGGTTTTCGACACCGAGACTCATCCGAACAGCCTCACCTCCACCGTCTCGCCTGCGCTCATGCCGTTCGCGTCGCTTGGGATTATCACCATCCCGTCCGCAAACACGAGCGTGAAAATCTGATTCGACTTGCCGAAAACCGGCTCAGCCCGCACCTCGCCCTCGCGCGTGACGAGCCGCGCCGGGACGTAGTCCACGCGCCCGGCCTGCGAGGCGATGTTGTGCGTGAGTTTCGCGCGGACGCTCTGGCGCGGCGGCGGCGTCTGGCAGCCCTGCAACCGATAGACCGCCGGCACGACGAACAGGTCTGCGCACACCATGGCGCTCACCGGGTTGCCGGGTAGCCCGAACACCGGTTTGCCATCGGCGACGGCGAGAATGGCCGGCTTGCCGGGCTTGAGCGCGACGCCGTGCACGAGCACGCCCGGCTTACCCAATTCGTTCACCACATCCGCCGTCATGTCGCGCACGCTCACCGAGCTGCCCGCCGACAATACGAGCGCATCGGCCTCGGCGAGCGCAGACGCAGCGGCGGATTGGAGGGCGGCGCGATGGTCGGGCGCGATGCCGCGCCGCAGAGGGAGGCCTCCGGCCCGCGCAATCTGCCCCGCGACCGAGTACGAGTTCACGTCGCGAATCTGCCCCGGCATCGCCTCGGCCTCCGGGGGGACGACTTCGTCTCCAGTGGCCAACAGCGCCACCCGCGGCCGCCGCGCGACCCGGAGGCGCGTGAGGCCGAGCGCAGCGAGTCCGCCGAGGTCCTGCGCCCGCAGCCAATGCCCGGCGGGCAGCATCTCCGCGCCCTCGGCAATGTCGTCGCCCACCCGCAGCACGTTCTCGCCCGGCGCGACGGGTTTCAGGATTTCGATCTCATCCTCGCGGGAGGCCTGTGTGACCTCAATCATCACGACTGCGTCCGCGCCCGGCGGCAGCATCCCGCCTGTGTGGACGAGCGCGGCTTGAGCCGGCTCAATCGCGAACTCGGGCGCGCGGCCCATCGGCACCTCGCCGATCACGGTGAGATACGCGGGCAAAGATTGGCTCGCGCCGAACGTGTCCTGCGCGCGCACGGCGTAACCGTCCATGGTCGAGCGCGGGAAGGCGGGCAGGGAGGCGGGCGCGCGGATCGCTTCAAACGTCACGCGGTCGAGCGCTTCGGCGGTCGAAATCGTTTCCGGGTGCGGGGCGGAGGGCAGGTGCGCGAAGAGGCGGGCGAGGGCCTCGTGGGGCGGGATGACGGTGAAGAATTCGGGCATGGTGACAGGGAGAAGGTGGAAGGTGGCATGTCACTTTCCACCTTCCACCTGCAACACTATGATGTATCAAAGAGTGCCCGGTGGTCGTGAGCCGTCATGGGCGCGAGGCGAATGAGCTGCATGTTCTCTTCCACGTGTTCAACACGGCTCATGCCGGCGAGCGCGGTGGCGAGGCCGGGGGTGGAGCGGACGAACTGGAGCGCGCGCTGCGCGTCGGTCGCGCAGCCGTCGAACCTGGCGCGCAGGGCATCGGGCAGCCGGCCCACCAGGCGACTCTGCAGGAGCGAGGCCGAGGCGATCACGGTCACGCCGTTGTCGGCGGCGACTTTCAGGAACGATTGCAGGCCGTTCGCGCCGGGCTGGTTGCGCATCCCGAGGGCCTCGACCATCTGGAAATTGAACGGCAGCTGCACGGCGCGAAAGTGATGCTGGCCGCCCATCACATCCCGCGCGACCTCGAGGACGGTTTGCAGCGAGAGATAGTCGGGCGCATGGGGAGGCGCGCGATAACCGTTCCACGTCGCCGTGCCGTACGCGGCGATGTGTCCCTGCGCGACGGCGACCTCCAGCGCGGCAAACGCCTCGCGCAACCGCGCGCGAAACTCCATTTCCCCGACCACGGCGCGCTGGCTTTCCGGGTTGTGCAGGTAATATAGGTCAATGCACTCCGCCTGCAGGTTCTTCAGGCTCTGCGCAATCTGATGCCGCAGATAAGCGGGCGTCATGCAGTGGCCTTCGACGATTTCCTCTGGTCGGACGAGGCCGGTGTCAATGAACGTCTCGCGCACCCAACCGTCCGGGTCGGCGGGCCAGTCGCCGTCGAAGGAGAGATAGCCGCCCTTTGTGCAGACGACAACCTCCTCGCGCGTCACATCCCCGGCCCGGAGCGCCGCCGCGAGCGCCTCGCCGATGGCGCGCTCGCTGCGCTGAAAGCGATAATTGATGGCGGAGTCGATCACGTTCCCGCCGAGGGCGAGATAGCGCCGGATGGCGGCGGCATAGCGCGCATCCGTGGCCGCGTCCGGTTCCCCGAGGTAGGTTCCCAGCCCGACCGAGGCAAGGTTCAGCCCATCCCAGCCGGGGCGGAAAAAGTCGGCCGAAGGATGCCGGGCGGCGAAGCGGGCGGTGGAGGCAGGGGTGGCGCGAGACATTGCCGTAATGCGTAGTGCGTATTCCGTATGTCTCCGCAATAGCGCGAAGCATCCCCGTGGGACGGAATACGCATGACGAGTCAGCCAATCACCCAGAAACTGAACGCAATCAAATACGCCGTCAGCCCGAAAAGCACAATGGCGCCGAAGGTGAGGAGGGGAAAGGAAACCGGTTCGCCTTGCTGGATCCGTCTCACGGTGATCACCTGCCACAGCGCGAGCGGCGCGGTGATGGCGAGCGAGATCGCGACGCGCGGCGGGAGGCCGACGAATGAATTCGCCGCGGCCAGGCCGAGCGCGATGACGATCAGCGCATTGTGCATCACGGCCCCGTTCCGGCGGCCGATACGCACGAGCAGTATTCGCTTCCCGGCGGCTTCGTCGGTGAGGAAATCCGGGAACTCGAAAGCGAGCAGCATGGCGTAATGCAGGATCACGAGCGGCGCGGTGGCGAGGAGGATCAGCCAACTGGCTCTCTCGGTCTGCAGGAGATGGGCGAACGCCGGCACGAGTCCGGCGACGACAATCGAGGTCGTCAACTCGCCGTAGCCGGTGTGGGCCAGCCGGAGGGGCGGGGTGGAGTAGAAGAAGGCTCCCAGGAACGCCAACGCCATCACGACCCAGACGCCCGGGCCGGCGTGATGTTGAAGGACGAGCGCGATGGCGGTTGCGCTGGCGACAGCCAGGCAGACGAACGCCGCGACGCGCGCCGTTTCACGGGCGATGGTTCCCTCGGCCAGCACGCCGCTCCCGCCGGAGAAAGGCGTGCGATTAGGGTTGCGCCGGTCGGCTTCCACGTCCCAGTATTCGTTGAGGTAGTGCGTCATTAATTGCAGGCTGGTGACGAAGAGCTGGCCGAGCAGATAGAGACCGAGGTCGAGTTTGTAACCCTCGTACCGGGCCACCATGGCCCCCAGTGCGTACAGCACAATCCCGCCCAGGAGGAACAGGGGGCGGGAGAGGCGGAGGAAGGCGGTGAGTTTCGCGCGCATGGGTAGGTCGCATGTCGCTTAGCGCGTATGGCAAATCGCAGATAGCCTTGAAGCGGGCAGCGACGAGCGATAGGCCATAAGCGATAAGCGATCAGCGATACTTGATCGTCCAGTCGAACCCGATAGCCGGATCGTCGAATGGGAGGCGTTGTTCGTCCGGGTTTTTGGGGTCGTAGGCTTGAGTCACGTGATAGAACAGCATCACCGGTTTGTTCCCAAGGACTTGATAGCCGTGCGCGATTCCGGCGGGGATGAGGATGATGACGGGATTGTCCTCGCCCGCGTACACGACCTGCGTGAGGCCTCTGGTGGGCGAGTCCGGGCGGCGGTCGTACAGCACCACCTGCGCCATGCCGTCGGCCACGTACCAGATGTCGTCCTGGTCTGCGTGCCAGTGAAAGGCTTTGATCACGCCGGGATAGGTCTTGGTGAATGAGGTCTGCCCGAAGCGGCGCAGGAGGTGGTCGTCCTCGCGCAGGACTTCGCGGAAGTAACCGCGGTCATCGGCATGCGTGACGAGTTTTTTGACGACGACGTCGTGAATGGCGGGCATAGGTCAGTCGGCAGAAAGCAGTCGGCAGTAGGCAGAACGCAGTGGGCAGGTGGTTAGGCAGTGACTGCCTACTGCCGACCGCCGACTGCCTTCTGAAGTTCTTCAGCGTGGCGGCGGCGGTGGTCGGTGATACGGGTGAAGAATTCTTCGACGGAGATGATGTCGCCGCGCGCGTGGCGGCCCTTTTTGTCCAGGTCGGTCTCGGTCACGGTGTCGAGCGCTGCCAGCACCTGCGCGTGGCCTGTTTCAATCTCTTTGAGCATGTCGGCGGTGGTGCGGTCGGCCTGCTTTTGCACGGAGCGCCGATTGAAGCGCCGGAGGTCGAAGTCGTCCGGCACGGTGACTTCGCCTTTCACGCAGCGCTGAATCTGGCCGAGCTGCCCGCCTTCCGAGACGGCGATGTGGGCCAGCACGTCGCGCGCTTTCCACGGGGCGTCCTCCTCGGAGGGCGCAGGCTTCTCCCATTGTTCGGGTGTGAGGCTGTTGAGGATCGCTATGCAGGCGGCATGGTCGGCGAGGATGGTTTGGCGGATGGCGTCTTTGCGGGAGGACATGAGGAGTTCCTTTGAATGACTAATGACGAATGGCAAATTGCAGATGGAATCACGATGAGCTAGCGGATGGCGGCTGCGCGTCCACGTGCGGCATGGGCTGGCCGGTTTCGAGCGCCTTGCGGGTGTCGCGCTCGTGGAGCATGTTGTGTCGGTAGATCAGCTTGAGCATCTGTTCCAATGGGACTCTGCCGAACCACGGGTGGCGGCCAATCCGGTCGAAATCGGCATCTGTCATCCCGCGCACCATCGCCAAGACTTCCGTGCGCGCGGCTTCGAACTGCCGGATGAGGTCGGCGGG
>Ga0209109_10001647_pt1 | contig 12235 bp, 9 predicted proteins | sample Rifsed10ft2_FD_184004 | JGI IMG/M metagenome (GOLD analysis project Ga0209109, IMG submission 184004) | Soil microbial communities from Rifle, Colorado, USA - sediment 10ft 2 (version 2) | ecosystem: Environmental > Terrestrial > Deep subsurface > Rock core/Sediment | place: Rifle, Colorado... | reverse complement strand
AAGATGACGAACGCCGTCAGCGCCACGCCGTACTCCGGGATCGGGATGCGCAGGAGCTGCGGGACGACGAACCAGATCCAGAAGATGACCATGACGAGCGGCACGCCGCGGAAGAACTCGACGTAGATCGTGGCCGGCAGGCTGATCCAGCGCGTGCGCGCCAGGCGCGCGATTCCCACGAAGATCCCGAGGAGGAACCCCAGGACGATCGCGGGAATGGCGAGGCGCAGGGTGCCGCCCGCGAAGCCCCCGAGCCCGAGGAGCCCCTGCACGACGAGAAACTTGAAGTTGGTGACGATGACGCCGAGGTCGAGCACCGCGCTCAGCCTCCGCGCGCGATTTGGCCGCCTGCAATACAAAGTACGAGCCGTCGGGCGCCTCGAACGACTCGCCCTCGGTCGGAGCAGGTCCGGCCGCGATGGTGACGACGACGAAGCGTGTGCCCGCAACCTCGAAAGGCGCACCCCGCCCCGGCCGATGACGGAGAATCATGTCCATCGGCTTTTCCGTGAGCTTCGCTTTGCGCTCGTTGTTGCGGATCAGCACCTTCATGAGGCGCTGATTGCGCAGGTAGTCGTCCGTCACGCGCAGCCGCTCGGTTTCCGACTTGAAGAAGTTGAACCACCAGATCTCCTTCGGCCCGGCGAGAGTTTCAAGAGCGAGGTGCGGATGCGGGCAGTCGAGCTCGACGCATGCACGCGCCGTCTCGTCCTCGACAACCTCGTATGCAGCCTCGTTGCCGGGCTTGATCGGCTCGCGAACGACTTGCAGGAGCTGCGCGGACATCGCGATCGCGGCGTTGTCCGGGCCCGAGATTGTCCCATTCATGTGGTTGTGAGGTTCGCAGCGAGCGCCTCAGCCGTTTCACGCGTCGAGGAAGCGTGCTCCTTACAGGTGACTAGCAAGCAGGTCCAAACAGCACTCTACACAGGTTCACCATGCTGACCTCCTGCCGGCACCTTTCCTTCGACAAACGTGGCTTTCACCCTTTGCGAAACGAGCATATAGGGCACCCAGATCATCGCGGTGATGAGGACCCTGCCAAATTCGCGAAGACTCGCAGCGTCGAAGATAGGCTCATCTGGGAGCAAGAGCGAATGTATTTGCCTTCTGTGTACGGTAGACGGCCAGAACGCCGTTTCTGAAACACGGCGAAACGCCGTATATCATGATTGAAGCAAAGCGTAAGTGCATGCTCTAAATAGACCATGATCGGGGATGTGCGTCAAACGGCAGGTTGGTGCACAAAACCAGAAAGATCGCGAGCAGAGCTCGCTCCCACAGGCGCTAGCCCTTGCGGCGGGCGCGCCAGCGTTGGCGCGGGCGGCGTAGTGTGAGCGTCTGCCACGGGATGCGGATCCAGCGCGCGATGCGTTCGAACATGAGTGGTTTATAGCGCGTGGCGTCCTCGCCGGAGATCTCGCTCATGCGGCGGCGGTACTTGAGCTTGGCCCACGCGTTGTAGTCCATCTGCTTGACCCACTCGAACACGAAGCCGTTCCGGCCGCCGCGTTCGCGCTTGCTGAGCCGCGCGATGCCGAAGTCGATGATGTACGGGCGCTCGTCGGGGCCGACGACGATGTTGTCCTTGCGCTTGAGATCGCCGTGCGCGACACCGGCAGCGTGCATGGCGTCGATGGATTCGAGCAGCGCGGCGAAGAAGCGATCGCGGTCTCCAAGCTTCGATTCATACGCGCGTAGCGAAGGCCCTTCGACGTGCTCGAGCACGAGGTGCTCGTCGCCGAGGAAAACGAGCAGACGCGGCACGCCGGGAACTCCTGCGAGCCGCGCGTAAACACGATGCTCTCGCTTGAGCGCATGGCGGCCGAAGAAGCCGAGAACCAGTGTTTCGTGCGGGCTCTTGACGACGACGGCGCCGAAAGGTCCGCGATACAGGTGCACCGTCGCCTGGTATCCGGCGCCGAGCAACTCGCCACGCGACGTTTGCATCTCGGCGCGCAGCCAGCGAAGAAGCTCGGTGTCGGTCGTGTCGAGAGACACTGAATCCGTTCAGGGCAGCCGTGCAATCACGAGCCACGCGCAGAACAACACGAATACGACGATGAAGCCTTCGCCGTTCTGCCGCATGCTTTTCGCAAGCGACCAGCTGCCGCCCGACATGCGTCGCGCGTTGCCCAGATTCGGCGCGAGCGCGGGCACGCTGCGGGCCCACTGTTCCCATTGCGCGCCGAACAAGCGATGCAACTTGCGATCCTCGTACTCGATCGCGGGCGGGTAATAGAACCAGAAGAAAAGGACCGCGAGCGGCAGCCCCCAGTGCGTCGCGCCGGCGACAGAAAAGCCTATTAGTAACAATATGTTACCGACGTATAACGGATGCCGGACGAGCGCGTAGGGACCGTGTGTTGCAAGCTCCTTATTCTTCATGACGAAGCCGCTCGCATAGAGCCTGACGATCGTGCCGATGCACGCGATCGGCAAACCGATCGCGACGGTCAGCGTGGTCGGCCTCGCAGTCAGCGCGTACACGAGAATGAGCACGACGGCCAAGCTCTGCCGCGAAAACTCGTGATAACGAAGCTCGCGAATGGACCGACTTACGCCAGTGAGCGGCGGCAGATCTCTCGTTCTGTGCGACATGCGCCAATTACAGCCCGGCCTCACTCCGTGTTGCAAGCGGCAAACGCCTCGCGCGTCAAGTTGCGTGGCGTTGTTTCCTGCACGAGCACATCGTCCTCGATGCGGATGCCGCCGTACGGCAGCAATGCCTCGACGGTTCTCCAATTCACCTTGGCGCGCAGCTCAGGTGTCAATCGCTCGAGCAGAGACGGAATGAAGTAGAGACCGGGCTCGATGGTCACGACGAATCCGTTCTCCAGCACGCGAGTGAGTCGGAGGTATGCATGCTCGGTCGGCGGATCCTTGGCCTCGCCGTCGGGCGAAACCTGCCGGCCCCCGGCATCGTGAACCTGCAATCCGATCAAGTGACCTAAGCCGTGCGGCAAGAACGCGCGCGTGAGCCCTGATGCGTGCGCTTCGGCTGCCGGGCAGGTGACGACGTCGTGCGCCGCGAGCACGTCCGCAAGCAGCTCGTGCGCGCGCTCATTGAGCGCCACGAAATCGACGCCGCAGAGCGCCTCGGCGCACAGTGTCTGCTGTAGCTGCTCCATCGAGTCGATGAGCGGCGCCAGCGGCGATTGTATGGAAGTCCACGTGCGTGTGACGTCGGCCGCGTATCCGGAAAACTCGGCGCCTGCGTCAATGAGCAGCGAACGCCTGACGGACGGGGGCGCGCGATCGAGGTGCTGATAGTGCAGGACCGCAGCGTGCTCGTTGAGCGCGACGATGTTCGCGTACGGCAGCTCCGCATCGCGTTGTCGCGTCGCCGCGCAGTACAAACCGTTGAGCTCGAACTCGGAAAGACCGATGGCGAACGCGCCCGAGACGCGGGTGTGGCCGCGGACTGCGATGCGGTTCGCGGCGCGCATGCACGCGACCTCGTAATCGGTCTTGTAGGCGCGATCATAGTCGAGCCGCTTGAGCACGCGCTCGTCGAAACGTGCGGGCAACGCGGCGCCGCCGGCGTTACCGATCAGCGCGAAACCCGCGCGGAGCTTCGTAAGGTCCCCTGACTCGACCGCGGTCGTCCTGATCGTGCGTATATCGAAGTCGTCGACCCAAAGCCCCTTAGGATCACGCGGCGGCGAATGCCAGTAGTCGTCCGGTTGCGGATACAGCAGGATGGGTTTCCGCCCCGGCGCCAGCACGAGGGCGGCGCCGGGCACGCGGTTGAGCGGCAGCCACGCGGCGAAGTGCGGCTCGACGCGAAACGCATACGGGATGTCGTCGCGCGGCGGCGTTTGCAGATCGCCGGCGAGGATCACGAGGCCGTCGAATCCCGTCCCCTCGAGCGCGGCCTCGAGGCGCGCGCTCATGATGTCGAGGTGAGCGCGGTACGACGCCGTCGGCTCGACGTCCGGCGAAATCGCGTGCGCACGCTGTGTTGGGTGAGCCATGAAACCATCATAGACGGCGCGAGGTTCGGCACCCAAATGCGCGTCACGCGGGTCCCTTGACAGGGCGGCGAAATCCCGAACACTAGGCCGATGCGTGTCAGCATCATGGTCGCCCCAGCTTTCTGGATTCTCGCCCAGGCGGCGCCTGCGCTCGCCGAGGTGGACCTGTCCGGCGAATGGTCGAACCGCGTGCACGAAGACCAGACCGAGCGCGGTCCGGGACCCGAGATCGGCGACTTTACGGGTTTGCCGATCAACGAGGCCGCACGGCAGCGCGGCGCGAGCTGGGATGCCTCGTTGCTCACCGTCCCCGAGCATCAGTGCTCGGCGCACCCTGCCAACTACGGCGCCATGCACTCGAACATCCGTATCTGGAAGGAAGTGGACGAGGAGAGTCAGAACTTAGTCGCCTGGCACATTCTCCACGAGTCATACAACCGCTTTCGCACCGTTTACATGGACAGCCGGCCTCATCCTTCGCCCGACGAGCGGCACACGTGGCAGGGGTTCTCGACGGGGCGCTGGGTCGGGAACACGCTCGAGATCACGACGACGCATCTCAAGGAATCGCGCATGCGCCGCAACGGCATCGAGCACAGCGACGAGGCCGTGCTCGTCGAGTTCCTGGCGCGCCACGGCGATATTCTCACGTTCATCAGCATCCTCGACGATCCGCACACGCTCGAGGAGCCGTATATTCACACGCGCAACCTCGTGCTCGACACGAACCAAGTCATGCGCCCCTATCCGTGCCGCGGTGCCGTCGAGATCGACCGGCCGGCCGGCGTCATTCCGCACCACTTGTCGACCGAGAACCCGTTCCTCGAAGCATTTCAAAAGAAGCATCGTATTCCCGCCGAGGCCGCGCTCGGCGGGGCAGCGACGCTCTATCCCGAGTACCGGCAGCGTCTCCGGGAGCTCATCGCCGCCGGTGGCGATGGGCCGCCGCCGTCGACGGCGCCCTAGCATGCGCCTCACCCGGTCCAACGACTTGTGGGAGCGAGCTTCGCTCGCGATCTTTGCCCTGCTGCTCTTGGCGCCCGCGCACGCTCAAGAGACGCGCATCACGCACGTTGTCGACAACATCTATCTCATCACGGGCGCGGGCGGTAACGTCACCGTGTCGGTCGGAGAAAGCGGTATCTTGGTTGTCGATTCGGGCTCGCCCGAGATGAGCGACGCGCTGCTCGCCGCGATTCGCGACATTTCGGACGAGACGATTCGCTACGTCGTCAACACGAGCGCGCTCGCCGAGCACACGGGCGGAAACGCGACGATCCGGCTCGCAGGCGACACGTTTACGGGCGGCAATGCGACCGTCGTCGTCGGCGTCGACGTCGGCGCGGCGATCGTCGCGCACGAGAACACGTTGTTGCGGCTGACGCAGCTCACGAGCCTGCCGTTCGACGCACTGCCGACGGAGACGTTCTTCGTGCCGAAGCTCGACCTTTACTTCAACACCGAGCCCGTCGAGCTCATGTACCAACCGAACGCGGTCGACGACACGAATCTCATCGTGCACTTCCGGCGCTCCGACGTGATCAGCACGGGAGATATATTCCGGCTCGATAGCTATCCCGTCATCGATCTCGAGAGCGGCGGCAGCATCGACGGCATCATTGCCGCGCTGAATGGGCTTGTCGATCTCGCGGTCTCGGATACGCTCGCCGAGGGCGGCACGCTGATCATCCCGGGGCACGGGAGAATCTGCGACGAAGCCGATCTCGTGCGCTACCGCGACATGGTCACGATCATTCGCGACCGCATCCGCACGTTGGTCGGGCGCGGTCGAACCTTGGACGAGATCAAGGCCGCGCGGCCCACGCTCGACTACGACTCGCGCTTCGGATCGACGGCGGGGCCGTGGACCACGGACCTCTTCATCGAGGCCGTGTACCGCAGCCTCGGCACTTAGTGGCCAGTAAGGCCACTCGCTCGTCACTCGCTCGATTCAATGCGCTCGGCGATCGGAGGATCGGTCGTGCACGGCATCGGGTTCCACCGCGAATCGTCGGCCTCCTTGCGGAAGTGCGAGCTCACGATGAACGGCTGCGTGAAATAGACGGGGTCTTCGATGACCGTCGTCACGGTGAACCACTCCTGACCGAAGGCCGCGTGCCGGTCGAAGTACTCGGTGATCAAGGCATCCTCGCTGTAAGGCACGCCGTTCCAACGTACGTAGCCCATTCTCGCGCCCGTCGTGACGACTTTGAGGCTCCCGCCCGTCGGCGGCCGGCCGCGCGTCGCCCCTACCATCTCCCACTCGGCGACCGAGTTGCCCTGCCAAGTGGGCTCGGCCGCCGGCGTGAAAGCGCCGAAGTGGAACAGCCGCGTCTGCGTGCCCGCATCCGTGTCGACGCGCAGCGTCTCGTCGTCGGCCCACGTAATTTGCAGGCGGCCGGGAACGCGCATGATGCCGCCTGCGCCGTAAGGCCGGCAGGCATTGCCCTGCACGAGGTCGGCATCGGGGTTCCACGCTTCGGCGACCTCGCGCGCTGCTGCCGTCAGCGGCACGCTCGCGTAATCGCCGCGGGGCGGCGTCATCATGCGCCAGCGCCAGTCCTCGGTGACGACGGACACCCAGTTGCCCGTGAGATCGTACGGCGCCGCGGCGCGTGCGCTCGGCGCGGGGGAGCCGGCCTCCTGTGCCGGCGCGAGATCGGGTGATAGGGCGGCGAGCGCAAGCGCGCCCGTCGCCAGCCTGAGCCCCGCGTTACGCGGCGTCGAGATCATGCCTCGCGCCCCGGACTCCCCCCGCTTCGATCAATTGATCGCGAAGCAATAGAGCAGCCCGGCGCCTCCCGTTGCGACGAGGTTCTCCTGGCCGCAGCCGTTGCTGCTGTGCGTCGAGTTCCACGACGCACTCGGGCCGCCTAAACGGTCGTGGTGGCCGACGATCGCCCGGCCGTCGGCGGCATTACTCGTCCAATTGCCGCACGTCGTGACGGCCGCGTTGCCCGGCACGAGCCGGCCGCTCGAATCGGAACCGGTCAGAATGTCGTGCATGTTCGGCTGGTTGCCGACGCCGTTGACCTCTTCGCCCTTCTCGTTGAGGGCTGTCGGCTTACGGATGTTGTTGCGGTCCTCGTGCAGGTCCTCGACATTCCAGGCGATCGGCACGCCGCGCGCGTTGAACCAAGGTCCCGGGCCGATGCGATCGCGCGCGTGCACTTGCGGCAGACCGGGAGCGGCTGCTTGGCTCAGATACGCATGCCAAGTTACGTTGCCGCGGCCCGCGGCGGCGGCCAGCGACTGACAGTGCGCATCCGCGCCCGCGAGACCGCCCAAGTTCGCGCCGTTGCCCGGTCCTGCACTGGTGACGAAGAAACTCATGGGTCCCTGCGGCGGTTGCGGCGGCGGCTGCGCGAAAGCCGGAACCGTCAATGCGGCCAGTGCGCCGGCGACGAAGAGACGACTCGTTGTGGTTCTGTTCATGGTCCGTGATTCTCCTTCTTGTTGATGGATTGACCGTGGAGCGGTACTCCCAATAATAGACGCGCACCCACTCACGTACCAGAAACGCAAGCCACTCATGGACCGCCCCTTCGGACAACACTTCGCAACGCGCTCGGTCGTCATGGCCAAGCACGGCATGGTCGCGACGAGCCAGCCGCTCGCGACGTCGGTCGGCGTCGAGATCCTGCGCGCGGGCGGCAGCGCCGTCGACGCCGCGATCGCGGCCAACGCGATGCTCGGCCTCGTCGAGCCCACAGGCTGCGGCATCGGGGGCGATCTATTCGCGATCGTCTGGGATGCGGCGGCGCAGCGACTCACGGGCTTGAACGCGAGCGGCCGCGCTCCGCGGGCGCTCAAGCTCGACTATTTTCATGCCCAAGGCCTCGAGCAGATTCCGGCCGACGGTGCGCTGTCGGTGAGCGTGCCGGGCGCCGTCGACGGGTGGCACGCGTTGCACGCACAGTTCGGCAAGCTGCCCATGCTTGCGCTCCTCGCGCCCGCGATCGGGTACGCGCGCGAAGGCTTTCCCGTGACCGAGATCATCGCGGGCTATTGGGCCGCCGACGCCGAACGCTTCCGCAGCAATAGGGCGTTCGGCGCGGTGTTTCTACCGGGCGGCCGGCCCCCTGCACCCGGCGACACGTTCGCGAATCCACGGCTGGCGGACGCGTACGCGCTCATCGCCGCGCAAGGCCGCGATGCCTTTTATAAAGGAGACATCGCGATAGCCATCGAGGCATCGATGCGCGAAGCGGGCGGCTTCGTCACGCGGGCCGATCTCGCGGCACACCGGTCAACTCAAGTCGCGCCCGTGTCGGCGAGCTACCGCGGCTACGACGTGTGGGAGCTGCCGCCGAACGGGCAGGGCATCGCGGCGCTGCAAATGCTGAACTTGCTCGAAGGCTACGATGTTGCGAGCTTGGGCTTCGGCAGCGTTGCGCACCTGCATTTCTTCATCGAGGCCAAGAAGCTCGCGTTCGAGGATCGCGCGCGCTATTACGCCGATCCCGAGCTCGCCGACGTGCCCGTCACGCGCCTCATCTCGAAGGCGTACGCGGCATCGAGACGCGGGTTGATCCGCGCGGACCGCGTCCTGTCGGAGCCGGCGTGCGGCGATCCCGCGGCGCTCGCGGCCGGCGACACCGTGTATCTCGCCGCGGCCGACGCGGCGGGCAACATGGTGTCGTTGATTCAGAGCAACTACTTGGGCTTCGGCTCGGGCGTGACGGTGCCGGAGTTCGGTTTCGGCTTGCAGAGCCGCGGCGCCGCGTTCGCGCTCGATCCACGGCACGCGAATTGCTTCGCCCCCGGCAAGCGGCCGTTCCACACGATCATTCCGGCGTTCGTAACGCGCGGCGGGCGTCCCGTCATGGCCTTCGGCGTCATGGGCGCGGCGATGCAGCCGCAGGGGCACGTGCAAGTGCTCACGAACCTCATCGACTTCGGCATGAACGTCCAAGAGGCCGGCGACGCGCCGCGCGTGCGCCACGAAGGCTCGAGCGAGCCGACGGGTGCGGCCATGTCGGGTAGCGGGCGCGTTTACGTCGAGTCGCTGATCCCCGCCGCGACGGTCGCAGGTCTGGAAGCGCTCGGCCACACGGTAGCCCGAGCGCGTGACGGTTTCGGCGGCTATCAGGCGATTCTCTACGACGAGCGCGAACGCGTGTATAAAGGCGCATCGGAATCGCGCAAGGACGGCTGCGCGGCGGGCTATTAGGACGACGATGGAGACGGTACTCACAGGCATCACGACGACGGGAACGCCGCACATCGGCAACTATGTCGGGGCGATTCGGCCCGGCATCGCGGCGAGCCGGCGCGCCGGTGTAGCTTCGTTCTTGTTTCTTGCCGACTATCACTCGCTCGTGAAGGGCCGCGATCCCGAGCAGATGGCGAAATCGACGCTCGAGCTCGCAGCCGTGTGGCTCGCGTGCGGGCTCGATCCCGCCAAGGTGTACCTATACCGGCAGTCCGATATCCCCGAGATCATGGAGCTCGCGTGGATTCTCACGTGCGCGACGGCGAAAGGCCTCATGAATCGCGCGCATGCCTACAAAGCCGCCGTCGCCGAAAACGAGGCGGGCGGGAGCAAGGACCCCGATAAGGGCATCACGATGGGCCTTTTCTGTTACCCGATTCTCATGGCGGCCGATATCTTGATGTTCAAGGCGAGCAAAGTGCCCGTCGGCAAAGACCAGAAGCAGCACGTCGAGATGGCGCGCGACATCGCGCAGCGCTTCAATCATCATTTCGGCGAGACGTTCGTGCTTCCCGAGCCCGTCATCAGCGAGACCACGGCCGTTCTTCCGGGCCTCGACGGCCGCAAGATGTCGAAAAGCTACGGCAACTCGATTCCGCTCTTCGTGCCCGAGCAGGAGCTTCGCAAGCTCATCATGAAGATCAAGACGAGCTCGCTCGAGCCCGGCGTGCCCAAGGACCCCGATGACAGCGCGCTGTTCGCGATCTACGCGGCGTTCGCGACGAAGCAGGAAGCCGACGCTATGCGCAAGCGCTACGCCGAGGGTATCGGCTGGGGCGACATGAAGCAGACGCTCTACGAGTACTTGAACGAGCACTTGCGCGCGATGCGCGACGAGTACGAGCGGCTCGTCAAAGCGCCCGACCACGTCGAGGCCGTGCTGCGCAAAGGGGCCGAGAAGGCGCGCGCCGTGAGCGGACCGTATCTCGCGGAGATTCGCCGGCACGTCGGCGTAAGACCGCTCGGCTGAGGAAGACCCGATCATGCCGGGGACCCTTCGTTTGCGGCGCGCCCTTTCGTCGGTGCTGCTGCTCGCGTTGGCGGCTGTCTGCGGGGACCGAGCTCCGCGGATTGCGGCGGCCCCTGACCAGCAAATCGCTGCCCCGGTCGCGGCAAAGCGGCCCAGCGAGATCACACAGCAGGGCCGCACACGCGTCGACAATTACGCGTGGCTCAAGGACGACAACTGGCAGGCCGTGTTGCGCGATCCGAGCGTGCTGCGCTCCGACGTTCGCAGCCACCTGGAGGCGGAGCTCGCTTACTACGATGCGATGACGGCCGGCGAGGCCGGGCTTCGCGAGCGCTTGTTCGAGGAAATGCGCGGCAGAATCAAGGAAGACGATTCCTCGGTGCCGGCCAAGGACGGGCCGTACGAATACTACGTGCGCTATCGCGAGGGCGGCGAGTACGCGATCTACGCACGCACGCCCGTCGGCGGAGGCACGGAGCAGATTCTGTTCGACGGCGATGCCGAAGCCGGTGATGGCGCATTCTTCAGCGTTGCGTCCGTAGATCAGAGTCCCGACCACGCCCTCATCGCGTACGGCGTCGATCGTCTGGGGTCGGAGTACTACTCGATGCGCTTCCGGCGCATCGCGGACGGCACTGAGCTCGACGAGACGATCGCGAACACGGACGGCTATGTAGTCTGGAGCAGCGACTCGAAATCGGTGTTCTACGTGGAGCGCGACGACAACCAGCGGCCGAAACGCGTCAAGCGACACGTGCTCGGCACGGATCCCGCCGCGGACGCAGTCGTCTATGAGGAAGCCGACGACGGCATGTTCGTGAGCCTTGCGGAGAGCCAGAGCGGCGAATACGTGCTCATCGACGTCGCCAATGAAGTCACGAGCGAGGTTCACTATGTGCCGGCGGGCGACCCGTCCGCACCGCCTACGATGATCGCTCCGCGCATCGAGCAGGAGCTCTACTCGGTCGAGCACCACGAGGACGAGTTCCTCATTGTGACGAACGCCGGCGGCGCCGTCGACTTCAAGATCGTTCGTGCACCGATCGATCGGCCGGGGCGCGAGTCATGGGTCGACTGGGTGCCCCATGATCCGGGCACCATGTTGCTCGAGTTCTTTCCGTACGCCGATTACCACGTGCGTCTCGAGCGCAGAGACGCGTTGCCTCGCGTCGTGATTGCCGACTACAAAGGCAACGAGCACGAGATCGCATTCGACGAGGGCGCTTACGACTTGAGCCTAAGCTCGGGTTACGAGTATGCGACGACGCTCACACGCTTGATCTACGAATCGCCTTCACAGCCCGCGCAGACATTCGACTACGACATGCGCACGCGGGAGCGCACGCTGCGGAAGACGCGCGAGGTGCCGAGCGGCCACAACGCGGAGCTCTATGTGGTCGAGCGCATCACGGCGCGTGCCGACGACGGCGCGGAAATCCCCGTCACGATCCTGCGGCTCGCAGCGACGCTCGTCGACGGCACGGCACCGCTGCTCCTGTACGGCTATGGCAGCTATGGGCTCGCGACCGATGCCGTTTTCGACGCCAACGCGCTGCCGATCGTCGACCGCGGCGTCATCTACGCAATCGCCCACGTGCGCGGCGGCTCGGAGCGCGGCCGGCAATGGTATCTGGACGGCAAGCTCGACAAGAAGATCAACACGTTCACGGATTTCGTCGCGGCCGCGGAGACACTCGTTGCGGGCGACTACACGGCTGCAAAGCGCATCGTGATCTTCGGCGGCTCGGCGGGCGGAATGCTGGTCGGCGCAGCCGCGAACCTGCGCCCCGATCTTTTCGCGGGCGTGCTCGCCGCCGTGCCGTTCGTCGACGTGTTGAACACGATGTCGGACGAAGGTCTGCCGCTGACGCCGCCGGAATGGCCGGAGTGGGGCGACCCGATCCGCACGGCCGAGGGCTACGAGTGGATCGCGGCCTATTCGCCGTACGACAACATCCGGCCGGGCGTCGAGTATCCGCCGATCCTTGCGACCGGCGGCCTCGCGGATTATCGAGTTACGTACTGGGAGCCCGCGAAATGGATTGCGCGCCTACGCGACGAAGCCGCCGGCGG
>Ga0209109_10001644_pt1 | contig 12246 bp, 11 predicted proteins | sample Rifsed10ft2_FD_184004 | JGI IMG/M metagenome (GOLD analysis project Ga0209109, IMG submission 184004) | Soil microbial communities from Rifle, Colorado, USA - sediment 10ft 2 (version 2) | ecosystem: Environmental > Terrestrial > Deep subsurface > Rock core/Sediment | place: Rifle, Colorado... | reverse complement strand
CCTCCTCCACGATGTCGTGCCCGTGCGATCCGCGGACCAGGAGGCGTCCCATCGGCCCTTCGTCGCCAATATGGATCGTCGGATTGCCGCGCTCGTACTTGGCGCGCGGCAGGTCGGAGAGGTCGGCGCGGTGACCTTCGCGGGTGTGGATCACGAAGATCCCCGCCTCGCGGCAGGCCTTCAGTACCTTCTCGGCGGCCGGCAGCGCGGCCAGCAGCAGGGAGGTGTCGTTGCCCAGCGACTCGCCGAAGCCGCCGGGGTACACGAAGTCGCGCTGGAAGTCGATCATCACCAGCGCCGTCTTCTTTGGATCGAACTCGAAGTCGTAGGGTTCCGCCTTCATGCGCAGCATGCCTTGAACTGGACCTCCTTCAACTGCCCGATGGACTGGCCGATGAACTGGCCGATGCGAGTGCGGCGTCGGCGACGATGCGCGTCCCCGAGGCGCCTGCGAATGCCTGCTCCAGGTTGGCCGGCGAGGTGATCAGCACCTCCGACCCGCCACGCTCCAGGAATGTGATCGCCGCCTCGACCTTGGGGCCCATGCTCCCCTTGGGGAACTCGCCCTCGGCCAGGTAGCGGCGCGCCTCGGTGACGGAGAGCCGGTCCAGGAAGCGCTGGTCCGGCTGCCGGAAGTGAATGGCCACCTGCTCGACACCGGTCGAGAGGACGAGGAGCGGGATCCCCAGGCTGCTCGCCAGCAGCGCCGATGCCAGGTCCTTGTCGATCACCGCCTCGACGCCCGCGTATCCAGCGTTCCCCTCGACCACCGGGATCCCGCCACCGCCGGCGGCGATCACCACGCAGCCTGAGGAGACGAGGGTCTTGATCTGCTCCGCCTCCACGATCCGCAGCGGATGCGGCGAGGGCACGATGCGCCGGTAGCCGCGGCCGGAGTCCTCGACCATCGCCCAGCCCTCGTCGCGGCGCTTGGCATCGGCCTCCTCGGGGCTGTAGGGGGGGCCGATCGGCTTGGTCGGCTCGCCGAAGGCGGGATCGTCGGGGTCGACGACGACGTGGGTCAGGATGCAGGCCACCGTGTCATTGAGCCCTCGCCGCCCGAGCTCATTGAGGAGCGCATTGCCCAGGATGTGGCCGATCCCGCCCTGCGAGTCGGCGACGCTCATGTCGAGCGAGAGGCGCGGGATCCCGGACGACTCCCCGATCAGCTCGGAGCGAAGCAGGATGAATCCGACCTGCGGTCCGTTGCCGTGGGTGACGACGACGCGCCAGCCGTCGGCGACCAGCGCAGCGATGTGGCTGGCCGTCTCGGTGGCGTTCGCGAACTGCTCGGCGATCGAGCCCTTCTGGCCGTCGAGGATCAGGGCGTTGCCGCCGATCGCGATCACCGCGCTGCGCTCCATCAGGCGGCAACCTTCAGCTGCGCGGCCAGGCCGCGCAGGGCGTCGGCGAAGCAGCTCAGCGGGGCGCGGGCGATCCCGGCGCCGATCTGCCCCACGCCGGGCAGCTTGTGGGCGATCCCGGTGTTGATCACCGGCTGCACGCCGCTCTCGACCACCCGCCGCGCGTCGATCCCGGTCGGCGAGCCGGCGAACCCGAGCGGCGGCAGGGCGAAGGCCGGGTTGCGCTCGAGGGTGATGCGGTACATCTCGCGGGTGTAGTTGAGGGCATCGGCCGCGGTGCCACCGACGAAGCGGACGATCGCCGGAGCGGAGGCCATGGCAAAGCCGCCGATGCCGCACGTCTCGGTGATGGAGCTGTCGCCGAGGTCCGGGTTCGCGTCCTCGGGGCCGTAGCCGGGGAAGTAGAGGCCATCCGGGACGCCGACCGGGGCGGTGTACCACGCGTCGCCGGCCCCCGACAGGCGGACGCCGAAGTCGACGCCGTTGCGGCTCATGGCGGTCACCACGGTCGAGCCCGGCACGCCGTGCGCGGCATCCAGCGACGCCTTGCAGGCGGCCATCGACAGGTTCAGGAAGAAGTGGTCGTTGCCCCGCAGGAAGTCGAGCGCGGCCGCGGCATCGGCCTCGTTGGCGGTGCGCACCAGGGTCGGGGCGAGGCCACGCACGAAGAGCGAGGTGGCGGCGACGTTGCGGTTGTGCCCCTCGTCACCCATCTGCAGCGCCTGGGCGGTGATGCTCTTGAGGTCGATCGGGCCGGTTGCGGCGAGCGCCCGGCTCAACGTCGGACCGAACAGGTCGCGGAACCAGCGCAGCCGCTCGAGCACCGAGCCGTCGTAGGCGCCGAAGCGCAGCACCTTGCCGAGGCCCTCGTTCAAGGTGGCGAACGAGCGGTTGCCGGCCGCCGTGTTCTCGACCACCACCACCGGCATCGAGGGTGAGACCACGCCGGCCATAGGGCCGACCGCGCCGTGGTGATGGCACGCGTCGAACGCGATCTCGCCGCCCTCCGCCAGCCGCTCGGCCTCCTCGGGCGTCGCGGCCCAGCCCTCGAACAGCGAGGCGCCGATGATCGCGCCCCGCATCGGCCCGCACATGTGATCCCAAGCGATAGGCGGACCGGAGTGCAGCAGCATCCGGCCCGTCAGTCCGGGGATGGCATCTCCGGCTGGCAGCACATCGACCAGGAACGGGCTCGCGCCGAGGAGCCGGTCGAGGGCCGTCCGGTTGGCGGCGGCGACCAGGGCGCCGATCACGTCGTCCGGATCGTCCTCGAGCCGGGCGATGAGCATCCCGAGCTGCGGGTCAGCCTCGGCCGGGGGCCGCCAGTCGAGGTTCAGGACCGTGGCGCCCGCTTCCGCAATCGGCTCGGCGAAGCCGGCCAGCCCGATGTTCAGCGCCTGGACCCCGTTCGGCAGCATCAGGCGTGCACCTCGCGCATCGCGGCGTGCTGTACCACCAGCCCGGCCAGGCGCGCCGCTCGGGCGTTGCTGGCGGCAAGGTGGACGCCCGCGTCGGCCAGGATGGCGCGCTGACCGGCCAGTCCCTGCGGATCGTTGGGCGTGCCGCACACCGACGCGATCACGGCCAGCCCGCGCACCCCGGCCGCGGCCGCCGAGCGGGCAGCCTCGATGGCGGGGATCAGCGCACCGGCCGGATCGGGATGCGACGCGTAGCCGAGGACGATGTCGAGCAGGATCACGGCCACCAGCGGGTCGTAGCCCGCCTCCTCGATCTTCTCGCTGCGCAGGCGCGGGTCGATCATCGGGTGGGGTCGGCCAACGGTGTACTCGTCGTCGCCGAGGTCGACGATGCTCTGCCCCGCGGCGGCATCGGCGCCCAGGAGGCCTTTGAGGACGACCTTCGCCTCGCTCGCCAGCGACCCACCCGAGTAGAGCCCGGCGATGCGCTCCTGGCCGGCCGCCAGCCCCGCCGCGAGCTCGCCGGGTTCGGCCGCGTAATCCTCGAGCGGGGTCGGCGTCCCGCCAAGGCTCAGCCCGGCGGCGGTCTGCGCCGCCTCCTCGAAGGTCGTGGCCGGATGCGCGCCGGCTGCCCGGATCGTCTCCGCGTCGCCACCGAGAAAGTTGACGACCACCGGCTTGGATGCCGCGGAGGCCGCCTCGAGCACCCTCGCCGCGACGGACGGCGCGGGAGGCTTGGAGATCAGCACCACCACGTCGGTCTCCTGATCGGCGACGAGGCGCTCGAGGCCGGCCAGCATCATCAGGCCGCCGACCTCTTCGTGGAGGTCGCGGCCGCCGACCCCGATCGCCTGCGAGACACCCGCCCCAAACGCATCGAGCAGGCAGGTGACCTGCTGCAACCCGGTTCCGCTGGCACCCACCAGCCCGACTTTTCCACGCCGAACGGCGTTCGCGAAGCCGAGGGGCACGCCGTCCAGGATCGCGGTGCCGCAGTCCGGACCCATCACCAGCAGCCCCTTGCGCACGCCGAGCTGCTTCAGCTCGATCTCGTCCTCGACCGGGACGTTGTCGCTGAAGAGGAAGACGTGCATCCCCCGCTTCAGCGCCTTGAGCGCCTCTGCCGCCGCGTAGGTTCCAGGGGTGGAGATGAGCGCAAGGTTCGCCTCCGGCAGCTCGGCGACGGCCTCGGAGATCGTGGTCGGCACGAAGCGCTGCCCCTCGCCCGCGGCCTCGGCCGCGGCGCCGCGCATGAGGGAGGCGGCGCGCTCGAAGGCCGCCTCCGCGGCGGCCTCGTCGTTGGCGGCGAGCGCCACCACCATGTCGTTCGGCCCGGCGCCGGGATCGAGGCCCTTGCCGAGGCCCGCCTCGGCCACGATCGCCAGGTTGGCGGGGGTGCACATCACCAGGCCGGCACGGATCACGCCGGGCAGCCGCTCGATCTCGGACGCGATGCGCATCAGCTCGACCGAATCGCGGTACGCGTTGCGGAAGACCCGCTGGCGGACGACGCTCACGCCGCCACCTCGCCGTCGCCGGCGCAGGCCCGCAGTCGCTCCCCGAGCCGAGGGGCGACGCCTGCCTGGATGCCGACCAGCAGGCCGACCAGCAGGTCCACCCCGGACGTCGCGCCCCATGCCAATGCCGCGCTCACCGCGTCCCGCAGCTCCGCCTCGGGGCCGGTGAGGATGGCCAGAGCGGCGGTTTGGACCCGCTCGGAGAATTCGAGGCGTCCCGCATGGTGCAGGTAGCTCTCGGCCACCGATGTCGTCAGCCCCGCGGCGTCGCGCGCGACCCCGGCCGCAAACGCGCCTGCCAGCGGATGGTCGGTGACCGCCAGCCCGGCAGCAAGCCCCACCAGCAGGTCGTCGCCAGACGGCGTGGCGCCCGGGCCGAGGCCGATGAGCGGAGACGCCGCGGAGGCGGCCCTCTCCAGGCGGCCGTGCCACAGTGCCTCCAGAACCTCGGCCAACGATCGGGCGGCGGCCCGGCCGAGGGACCCGATGCTGGCGCGATGGCCGGCGAGACCGGCCGTCAGCGGGCCGAGGCCGACTCTCGGCGCCTGATCGGCGGCCAGCGCGAGGGCCAGCTCGGCGCGCTCGATCCGCGTGCCCGCCGCCAGGCCACGGAGCACCGGCATCGTGGGTGACCAACTGGCGGCCCCGACCAAGAGGACGGCGACGGAGGCCGCCGGCACGCGGAGGGTGGCGCCGTCCGACTCAACCCGCACGCCGGGGACGATGCCGATCTGGTCCAGCGCGATCGGCGGATCGACCGCGATCCCGTTGGGGAGGCCCCCCATGGACTCGTGCGCCACCGTCAGCAGGCCCGTGCGCCAGCGGATGTTCACCGCGTGGCGGTGGACCCCTTCCACGGTCCCGCTCCCACCGGGGGCCCGCACCTCTCCGTCGATCGCCTGGCTGATCCGGGTTGCCGTGAATCGTCGCGGTGGGAAGGCGCGCGCCGCGGTCTGGGTCATCGGCTCCGGACCCCTCATCGGAGGGCAATGCTAGGGTCAGCAGGCAGCCCAGTCATTGTCAATCTCTGCTACTGCGAGCCCCATTGCATGTGAGAACATGACGGGCCGATGACCGACTCCTCCATCACCCTCAGCCGGGCCCTGGCGCTGCCGCCGCTGCAGCATGCCCGCGTCCTGGCCGGTGAGGCAGGACTCGACCGCCGCGTCCGTCACGTCAACGTGATGGAGGTCCCCGATATCCTCCCCTGGGTCCAGCCGGACGAGCTGCTGCTGACGACGGCCTACCCGCTGCGCGACGATCGCGCGGCCCTCGGGACGCTGGTCCCGCAGCTCGCGGCGAAGGGCCTGGCTGGGATCGCGATCAAGCCGGACCGCTACCTTGACAAGATCCCCGCCGCGATGCTCACCGCAGCGGACGCGTCCGGCTTCCCGCTGATCGAGCTGCCGCCTGAAAGCAGCTTCAACGAGATCATCAGTGCGGTGCTGAGCGTGATCCTCAACGAGCAGTCGCTCCGGCTCCAGCGCGCCGCGGAGATCCACGATCGGTTCACCCAGATCGTGCTCAGTGGCGGCGGCCTGCGCGAGATCGCGCTGACCCTCGCCGAGCTCGTCGAACGCCAGGTGCTGATCACCGATCAGCACGGCAAGGTGCTCACGACTTCGGGAGAGGTGGGGATCGAACGGCTCCCCGACGAGGTCGTCAGCGCCGCCCGCACGAACGGCGCGCAGGCCGGCCGTTGGGTCTCCCTCGCGCTGGGCGATTCCGCCGCGACCCTGCAGCCGATCATGGTCGATGGCGAGCCCTACGGCGCCATCGTGACGCTGGCAGCGGCCGAGCGGATGAGCACCGACGACCTCGAGGCCCTGCAATTCGCCGCGACGGTGGCGGCCCTCCGGCAGGTGCAGGCCCGGGCCCTGGTCGAGGACGATCGGCGCTTCCAGGCGGTCTTCCTGGAGGAGCTGGTGAGCGGCCACCTCGACCGCAGCGTCCTCTCGGAGCGCGCCGCCGCCTTCGGCTGGGACCTGTCGCGCCCCCGCGCGGTCCTGCTGGCGCAGGCTGAATCATCGACCAGGGGCGACGCCGACACGGTCCGGTCGCTGGCGGAGGCCGCCCGTGCCGCCCTCGGCCAGGGCGCCATCGTCTGGGAACGGAGCACGCAGGCGGCAGCTCTCCTCGCCCCCCGCACGGCTGATCCGGAGACGCTCGACGAGGCCGCAGCCAACGTCCGGCGGGAGGCTGCCCGCCGCTTGCCGGCGACCCCGGTCAGCATCGGCATCGGCCGGGTCCGGGACGACCCGCTCGATCTGCGCGAGAGCCACGCCGAAGCCCGGCGCGCGCTGGAGGTGGGCCGCTGGCGGAGCCCCGGGGAGGTCGTCATCTTCGAGCGCATGGGGCTGGATCGGCTACTCGCCAGCGTCTCCGACCTTGAGCTGTCCGCCTTCCGCGACACGATGATCGAGCCGCTGGCGGCCTACGACCGCGCCCACCGCTCGAACCTGGTCGATACGCTCGAGGCATACGTGGCGACCCGCAACGCGGCCGAGGCGGCCAGGCGCCTGTACGTCCACTACAACACGGTGCGCAGCCGCCTGGCGCGAATCGAGGAGCTGATCGGGCCGTTCCTGGCGGATACGGAGCGCCTGACCGGACTGGCCGTGGCGCTGCACATCCGTCGACGCGGGCATTGAGGCAGCGACCCTCGCTATACTGTCCGAAACCCTTTAAGGACGGTCCTGAGAGGCCGCCAAGGAGCGATCGGATGCTGGACGTCGCGAACGGTCACACCACCCGCTATCGGCCCGCCGCCGGTGGCGTGGTCATCTCCTGGCCCGATCACGACGCCCCCGCGGCGACCGGCTGGCCGCACCGCCACCTGCTCGACGTCGACCAGCTCTCCCGCGACGAGCTGGAGGCCTGCCTCGACCTTGCGGTCGAGATGCGCGAACGGCGCCTGCGTCGCGAGACGCTCGATCTGCTGAGCGGCGAGGTGGTCGGGCTTGCCTTCTGCGAGCCATCGACCCGCACGCGCGTCAGCTTCGAGCTGGCGGCCGAGGCGCTCGGGGCGCAGGTGGTGGAGCTGCCCATCGACGTCAGCAGCGTCACCAAGGGCGAGTCGCTGGTCGACACGCTGCGCACCCTGGAGCGGACCGGCGTGACCACCGTCATCCTCCGTCACTCGATGAGCGGCGCCCCCTACCTGGCAGCCCGCAGCGTTCCGGTCCGGATCGTCAACGCCGGAGATGGATCCCACGCCCATCCGACGCAGGCGCTGCTCGATGCCCTCACCCTGCGCGACGCGCTCGGGTCGCTCGACGGCAGGAAGATCGCGATCGTCGGAGACATCGGTCATTCGCGGGTGGCCCGCTCGAACCTGCATGCGCTGACTGCGCTGGGCGCATCGGTCTGGCTGGCGGGTCCGCCGGCCTGGGTGCATGGCTTCGAAGCCTGGCCGGGTGTCACCGTCGCCGACCGGCTCGGAGACGCACTGGCCGATGCCGACGCAGTCATGACGCTGCGCATCCAGCTCGAACGCGAGGCGGGCGGCGGCGTCCCGTCGCTGCGCGAATACACGGCGCGCTGGGGCCTCGATGCCGATCGCCTGGCGGTGGCGCAGACCGGCGCACCGGTGCTGCACCCCGGACCAACCAACGAGGGGGTCGAGATCACCGCCGACCTGGCAGCCAGCGAGCGGAGCCTCATCGGCACGCAGGTGGTCAACGGGGTGGCGATGCGGATGGCGGTGCTGGCGCTCCTCGCCCAATGAGCTCCTTCGGGTCGCTGGGAGACCCGGCCGCGACATTCGTCCTTCTCGGTGCGCGCGTCATCGACCCGTCCGCCGAGGCGGATGCCGTCCGGGACGTCGCGGTCGTGGACGGGCTGCTCGCCGATCCGGCCACCGCTCCTTCCGACGCACCGCGCCTCGACGGACGCGGCCTGGTGGCCGGGCCTGGCCTCTGCGACCTGCACGTTCACCTGCGCGAACCGGGGATGGAACGGGCCGAGACGGTCGAGAGCGGCGCCCGCGCGGCCGCCCACGGCGGCTTCACGACCATCTGCGCCATGCCGAACACCGACCCGCCGCTCGACGAGCCGGCGCGGGTGGCGATGGTCCTCGACCGTGCGCGCAACCGTGCCTGCCGGGTGCGGGTCATCGCAGCGGCGACCCGGGGTCGCGAGGGCGAGCTGATCACCGAGATCGGCGAGCTGGCCGGGATGGGGATCGCCGGCGTCAGCGACGACGGCTCGGTGGTCGCGTCGGCACGGGTGGCGCGCGGGCTGCTGGCCTACCTCGCTCCGCTGGGGCTGCCGCTCATCGAGCATGCCGAGGATCCGGCGCTCGCCAAGGGGTCGGTGATGCGGGCCGGCGAGACCGCCACCCGGCTGGGGCTCGCCGGCTGGCCAGCCAGCGCCGAGCTGTCGATCGTCGAGCGCGACATCGCCCTTGCCGCCGAGACCGGGGGATGGGTCCATTTCACCCACATCTCGACGGCCGGCGGCCTGGACGCGATCCGTCGCGCCAAGGCGCGTGGCATTCATGTCACCTGTGACGTCACGCCCCACCACCTCGCCCTGACCGATGCCTGGGTGGCGGGCTGGCGCGGCTTCGCGTGGGACGAGCCGACCGGCATCGGCGCGGATCCCTTCGGGGCAGCGCTGGACGCGGCGCTCGCCTACGACCCCGCCTGCCGCGTGAACCCGCCGCTCGCCCCGCGGGAAGATGCGCTGGCCCTGCTGGCCGGCGTGTCGGACGGCACCATCGACGCGATCGCGACCGACCACGCGCCGCATCCCCGCGAGCGCAAAGGGGTCGAGTTCGGGGCAGCCGCGCCGGGGATGGTCGGGCTGGAGACTGCCCTCTCAATCGGCCTGGCGGCGGTGCGGGCTGGGACCGTCGAGCTGGGGCGCCTCCTCTCGGCGCTGGCCAGCCGGCCAGGCGAGCTCATCGGCGAGCGTCGAGCTCTGGAGGCGGGATCGCTCGCCGACCTCGTCATCTTTGATCCTGCCGCGCGCTGGACGGTGGCTGCCGACGGCCTGGCATCGGCCTCGTCGAACACCCCGCTTCTGGGAATGGAGCTCCCCGGCGTGGTCCGCATGACCGTGGCGGGCGGGCGAATCACCTATCGCGACGGCCTCGACTCGACCGCCTGACCCGCCGCGTCGCGCGGAGCGACCGGTGGCCGGATGTGGGACCATGCGCACCGCCCATGTCGATCCGCGCCAACGAGGAACTCGATCCGAATGAAGGACCCGGGTTCGGCTGTTTCGTCTGGCAGGCCATCCTCTTCGCGGGGATCCTGCTGCTCATCCCGGTCGGCCTCTTCACCTTCAACTGGCCGGTCTGGCTGCTCGTCACGCTGCTCTTCATCGACATGATCCTGCTCTTCTTCGTGAGCATGACCAGCGTCTTCCTGCTGCGCGTCTTCTTCGCCGATCGGCGTCGCGGCCGCGCTCGCCCTGCCGCTCGCCCTGCCGCTCGCCCGGCGACGCGCGTGATCAGCAGCGAGCCTGCCACCGATGGCGACGACGGCGACGGGGAGCCGACCTGATGCCGCTGATGGTCACCTTCTTCAACGTGCGCAAGGGCCGCGACGCGATCTTCAAGCGCGGCATGCGTCACTTCTTCCCCAGGACGATGCGCCGCTACGAGACCGAGTACGGGATCCGCTTCGTCGGCTGGTTCAACGTGACCGAGGGATCAGAATGGAACAACGTGCTGATCCTCGACCTGCCCAACTACGCGGTCCTCGACCGGCTGTACGCCGATCCGTCGACCCGCGGCCTGGGCCACCGGGTTGCCGAGGGCATATGGGAGAAGAAGCACATCATCTTCCTCCGCGAGCGGATGGGTCCCGACCTGGAGTTCAAGCCGTGAGCGCCCCGCGCATCGCCGCCCTGCGCGCGCTGGCCGAAGAGGCCGAGCTCGAGCGGCGCGACTTCGTCTACGAGGCGACCGAGCAGCTGCGCCGCTTCCTGGACGCCAACCGCGAGCGGCTGCGCGAGATCGGCCCCCTCAAGCTGGTCGACGACGAGCAGGATTACCTCGTCTTCGACCCGGTCGAGGAGGTGTGGACCACGCGCCTCACCTACCAGGACCCCGCCGACAGCGAGTGGTACGACGAGGAGCAGACCGTCGACGCGGTGAGCGAGGTGGTCGAGCTCTACAACCTGGCGGACATCCTGTCGTGGTTCGTGGAGGCCTCCCGCGACCCCATGAACCACCTCGTCCCGGCCGACAAGCTGGTGGAGCACGAGGAGGTCGTCGAGGAGCCGCCGCACGACGAGGACTGGCAGGCGGGCCTGCCCAGCACCCAGCAGGAGACGATCGCCGCGCAGCGGCTGTGGCAGCTGGCCGATGCGTATCGGACCCAGATCGGCGACCAGCAGAAGCAGGTGCTGCGCGAGTTCGCCGCTAACGCCGAGGAGGTGCTGGCGCGGACCGGCGACCTGGTCCTGCTCGACGAGGAGAACGACACGCTGCTGCTGCGCTCCGACGGCCGCTTCGAGACGAGCCTCGACCTGTCGGACATGCCGCAGGGCACGGCGCTCACCGAGGAGCCGCATCGCATCGGGCTCACGGTCACCGACGCCCGCACCATCGCCGATGTCTACGACCCGACCGATGTCCTGCAATGGGTCACCGATGCCCTGACCGAACGCTACCCGGCGGTCGACTTCACCGCCGTCTACGAATAGGCCGATGGAGCCGCTGCCCGCCGCCGCGCCTCGCCTCGCCGCCCTGCCGCGGGGCTCTGCGCTGGAGGGGGCCAGCATCGAGGAGCTGTTCAGCGTGGCCGGCGCGCTGCGCAGTGGGCACTTCCTGCTGAAGAGCGGCCGGCACTCGGATCGCTACCTGGAGAAGTTCGCGGTGCTCCAGTACCCCGTCCTGGCGGTCGAGATCGGTCGTCGCCTGGCGGACGCCCTGATTGATCGCGACCCGACCCTGGTGGTCGGCCCGACCACCGGCGGGGCGCTGCTCGCCCTCGAGACCGCGCGCCAGCTGGAGGCCACGCTGGGCCGCACGGTGCGCGGCGTATTCGCCGAGCCGATGGAGCGCGGCACGCGGGGGCTGCGCCGCGGCTGGCCGATCTCCAGCGGGGAGCGCGTCGTGCTGGTCGACGACATCCTGACCACCGGCGCCTCGCTGGCCGAGACCCTCAACGCGGTGCGCATCGCGGGCGCGGTGCCGCTGGCCGCCGCCGTCATCGTCGACCGCTCGACCGGGCCGGTCGACATCGGCTGCCCGATCCTGGCGCTGGGGCGGATCGAGATCGGTTCCTGGGACAACGGCGCCTGCCCCGGGTGCCTGGCCGGGCAGCCACTGGTCAAGCCGGGGAGCAGCGTCTAGCCCGCGACCGGCTCCTGCCAGTTGACCTGGGTGATGCGCGCCGGCGGGAACTCCCCGTCCGGCGGGACGATCCCCTCCTCCGCCTCCAACGGGATCCCGATCGGCGCCACGAAGTAGCGGCCCGCCAGCCGGCGCGCCTCGGGATCCAGCACGAAGCCGGCCTTGGCGCGGTGGAAGGTCACCGTCAGGTCGGCCGCCACCACCGGGTCGGTGTGGGACCCGTCGGTCAGGTCGACGAGCGTCGGCGTGTCGATGGCCAGCACCCGGCATGGCCGGCCGGCGGCACGGGCGTGGGTCACTATTGCGTTCAGCAGGTCCACCGCGCTGGAGACCGGCTCGCGCAGCGGCCCCGCCGCCCCGCTGCCGAGCAGCGCGTCGACCAGCAGGCTCGCACCCGAGAGCCGTGAGCGGAGCTGGAGGAGGAGCTGCGGGGTCGGCGCCACGAAGAGGTCCAGCGACCAGGCCGAGGCCATCGCCTGCAGCACCGCCCAGTTGTGGGCCGCCGCCGTGCCGGTGATTCGCGCCGCCTCGCCGACCAGCACGGCGGTCACCTGCCGCCCCGCGGCCGCCAGACGACGCGCCACCACGAAGCCGTCGCCGCCGTTGTTGCCCGGGCCGCAACGGCGGCGACGGCTTCG
>Ga0209109_10001643_pt1 | contig 12251 bp, 11 predicted proteins | sample Rifsed10ft2_FD_184004 | JGI IMG/M metagenome (GOLD analysis project Ga0209109, IMG submission 184004) | Soil microbial communities from Rifle, Colorado, USA - sediment 10ft 2 (version 2) | ecosystem: Environmental > Terrestrial > Deep subsurface > Rock core/Sediment | place: Rifle, Colorado... | reverse complement strand
GAGGTAGCGTAGTCTGGCCTAACGCGCGCGCCCGGAGAGCGCGTGAGCCGAAAGGCTCCGTGGGTTCGAATCCCACCCTCTCCGCCTGCGACACCGCCCGCGCGGTGTCGCTTTCTTTCGCCGCTCGACGGCGAGCCGTCTGGTATACTGCGCCGCCGTGAAACGCCTGCGAGAGTGGATCGATGCGAACCCGCGCCACGCCTTGCGCGGCGGGACGGTGGTCCTGGCGGCTGCGGGCCTGATGACCCTGGCGGCCGCGGCGCAGCGTCAGGTCACGATCGTCATCGACGGAGTCCCCCGAGAGGTTGCCACGACGGCCCGGACGGTGGGCGGCGCGGTGCGCGATGCCGGAGTGGTGCTGCGTCCGGAGGATTTCGTCCTGCCGGCTGCCTCACAATCCCTGCAGGGAGTCGAACGGATCGAAGCTCGCCGAGCGCGGCCGATCGAGATCCAGATCGACGGAGAAACGACGCGGATCGTGACGGCGGAGGCCAGACCGGAGAATATCCTGGCCGAGGTGGGCGTTCGCCTCTTCCCCGGCGATCGGGTATGGGTCGACGGGCTGCCCCTGTCGGCGTCGGCGCCGTCGACCGGACCGAGCCGGCTTCGCCTCGAGCGCGGCGTGGCGGTCAACTTGAACCAGGCCGGCGCCAAGAAGGCGATCCACTCCGCCGGGGCCACGCTGGGCGAGGCGCTGTGGGATTCGGGCGTCCGGCTGCGCGCCGCCGACAGGTTGTTCCCGTTCGCCGGCGCCTCGCTCGAGGGCGCCACCGGCGTGCGCTACGAACCGGCGCGCCGACTCTCCGTCGAAGTCGACGGCGCCGTTGTGCCTTCCTGGGCGGCCGGAGATTCGGTAGGGCAGGCGCTGGCCAACGCCGGCGTCCCGCTGGTCGGCCTGGATTACGCGGTTCCGGCCGAAGGCTCGCCCCTGCCGGCCGATGGGACGGTGCGCGTCGTTCGGGTGACCGAAGGCGTCGAGCTGGCCCAGACGCGGCAGGCCTTCGAAACGCGTTGGGAGCCTTCGCCGGATATCGAGATCGACCATCAGCAGCTGGTCGATCCGGGCGAAAGCGGTGTGCTGGCGGCGCGAACGAGAGTCCGCTACGAAGACGGCCGCGAGACCGGCCGCACGCTCGAACCGGCGTGGGTCGCCGTCGAAGCGCGCGATCGGATCATGGGCTACGGCACGAAGATCGTCATCCGCACGCTGGATACCCCGAACGGCCCGATCGAATACTGGCGCGCCGTCCCGATGTACGCCACCTCGTATTCGCCCTGCCGCCTGGGTGTCCCCAACTACTGCAGCACGACGATGGCCAACGGCGAGCAGCTCACCCACGGTCACGCCGCTTTCCTCGTCCGCTGGTATCGGGTGATGCGCGGTCAATACGTCTATGTCCCCGGCTACGGGACGGCCAAGATCTCGGACACCGGCGGCGGCATCCCCGGTCGGCGCTGGATCGACCTCGGTTACACCGACAGCGACTACGTCTCCTGGCATGATTGGGTGACGGTCTACTTCCGCACCCCGGTGCCGCCGGAAGGCCTCATCATGTGGGTGCTGGAGTAGCCGGCCTCCCGCCTCCGCCCGACGATCCCCCGGTGACCGCCGCACTGCCGCGCCGGTGGCGGCGGGCGGCGCGAATCCTCTCCGGCGACATCGCCCGCAAGGGATATCTGTCCGGCCTCGACCAGGCCCTGATCAGTCTCACCAACTTCACGGCCTCGATCCTCCTGGCCCGTGCGTTGACGCCGACGCAGTTCGGCGCCTACGGGGTCGGCTTCCTATTGCTGTACTTCGGCCGCGCCTTCCAGGAAGGGTTGATCGTCCAACCGATGACTTCGTTGGCCCCGGGGATGCAGGTCGACGACCGCCGACGCTACCTGACCGGGTCCGGCGTGCTGCAGCTGGGCCTGGCCGCTTCCGGGGCGGCCGCCGCCGCCGCCCTGGGCTGGTTGTTGACCCGTTGGGGGAACACTGTCGCCGGCCCCACGCTCTTCGCCTTATGGTTGCCCCTTCTCCTGGCGCAGCCGCAAGAGTACGTGCGCCGCGTTTTCTACACGCTCGACTTGGTGGGCTTCGCGGTCCTGAACACATTCGTCTCGAGCGTCGTACGGCTCACGCTGACGGCCTGGTGGCTGGCCGCCGGGGCCGACGCCGGCACGGTCGGCCTGGTTGCCATTGGAGGCGGCGCGGCGGCCGGGCTGCTCCTGGGGCTGCTCGAGACGCGGCGTCTGTGGGTTGGCCGCGGCTTCGATCTGGTCGTCACCTGGCGTCGGAACTGGGGATTCGGCCGCTGGGTGCTGGGCAGCACGGTCGCCAACTGGATCGCCATCGATGTCTATCCGGTGCTGACCGCCGGACTGGTCAGCTTCGCCGCTACCGGCGCGTATCGCGCGCTGCAAAACATCGTCGCTCCGATCCACTCGCTGCTGCGCGCTATGGACACCTACTTCACCCCGCGCCTGGCCGATCGGCGGCGCATCGCCGGACCGGCCGGTGTGGAGCATATGGTGCGGCGGATGTTCCTGGTGACCGGACCGCCGGTGGCGCTGGTCCTCATCGTCGCCGTGACTTTCGCCGAGCCGCTGCTGCAGATGTTGTACGGCCCAACCTATGTCGAGTACGCCGGCGGGATGCGGCTGATGGCGGTCTTCTACGCCCTGCTGTACTCGTTCTGGCCGATTCAATCGGCGTTGAAGGCGCTCGAGCGGACGCGGGCCATCTTCTTCGGCAGCCTGGGGGCCATGGTCGCCATGGCGACGTTCGGCGTCTGGGCCATCCTGCGCTGGGGGGTCTACGGCACGATCGGCGGGCAGGCCATGAGCGCGGCGATCCTCTCGCTCGTTCTATGGTCGAGCTGGCTGCGCTGGAGACAGGCGCCGGTCGACGGCGCACAGGCGTCGGCCGCGGCGGAAGCCGAGCGACGGGGCGTGCCCTCGTCGTAGAGGGCCTCGGTCAATCGAGTCCGGCGCTCACCGGCCGTCGGCGGTGCAGCCAGGTGCGCGGCACTCGCCCACGCCATCCCGGCCGCCACCGCAGCCAGAACACCACGGCGAAGGCGATCAGAATCAACTTCAGGTCAAAGCCCAGGCCGGCGTGCTCCAGGTACAGTCGATCGAAGCGCAGCTTCTGGCGCGGCGTGATGTAATAGTGCCCGGCGACCTGCGCCAACCCGGCCAGCCCCGGCGCCAGTCGATGGCGGTCGGCGTAGGAGGGTAGGCGGCGCAGATACTCGGCCACCAGCACGGTCCGCTGCGGGCGAGGGCCGACGACGCTCATCTGCCCGAACAAGATATTCACCAACTGCGGAAGTTCGTCCAGGGCGGTCTTCCGCAACAGCGTTCCGACGCGCAGGACGCGCTCGTCCGCCTTCTCCGCCCACACCGGACCGCTCTCGGCCTCGGCGCCGCGCACCATCGTGCGCAGCTTCCATTGCCGGAAGGTGAGGCCGCCGCGCCCGACGGAGTTCTTGACGAAGAACAGAGGCCCCGGATCCTCGAGCCACAGCAACAGGCAGACCACGATCGTCAGCGGGGCCAGCATCACCAGACCGGCCGCAGCGACGACGACATCCAGCGCCCGTTTGCCGATCGGCGTTCTTGCTTTCGGACGAATCCGGGTCTGATGGATCTCCAGCACGGACCGAGTCACCGCGGGGGGCGGCGGCGAGTTGTCTTCCCACAAGCCGTCATCGCGCCAGGAGGCGGCCAGGCCCCCGCCGAACGCCCCTAACAGGATGAAGAGCATAGCGGGCAGCAGGCGGCCGCCCGCTCCCTCGGCGGCGAAGATCGCGACGGCGAGAAGCACAGCCCCGACCAGAGCCAGGCGATACGCCGCCGCAGAAGATCGACCTGCGCTGTTGAACAGCAGCCGATGGAGGCAGAACCCCGCCGCGCCAGTAAGGAGAGCGGCCGCCGGCAGGTCGAGAAGGATCCCCACGGCGGAGAGGGAACCGGACGGCCCGGCGGCCACCGCAGCCAACGCCAGCCCAGCCAGAAGCAACCCGACCAGGGCGAAGATCGCCGGCAGCAGGCGCCCTCGAGTAGATGCGATTGGGTCCGCGGATCGCTTGGAAGAGGGTATCGTCACGGAGGCTCGCGACGCGGGACTTCGACGCCGCTCGCGAGCGCATGATACCAACCCCCTCCAACGGGGTCAATCGCATGGCCGTCGGCGGCAGAAGGCAGGCGTCAAGATCCGGCGCTCTTGGTGCGTGATACAATCGCCGCCCGAGGTAGGAATTCCCTCGATCGCATGTCCTCGTCGCGCCGAGTCAATCCATGGGTCATCGCCGCCGCCGTCGGCGGCGTCTTGCTGGTTCTGGCGGTTCTCGCCTCGGGCGGCGCCCTGGCGCGCAGCCTGACCTCGCCGCTCGGCCCCGGCCTCGAACTCGCCACGACGACGATTTCCCCCACCGGCACGCCCACCGGGGCGCGCGCCGCAGCCTCGTCCGCGCCGACCGGGATTCCCCCGACCGCCACGCCGGCGCCGCTTTGTGGCGGCCCGGCGACGATGATCGTGCTCGGGGTGGGGGCCGACAATCGGGATAACAACTACCTGTACGGGCTGGCGGATGCCATTCGGGTGGCGCGCATCGATTTCACCGTCCCGGCGGTCTCGATGCTGACCTTCCCGCGCGACCTGTGGGTGGAAATCCCCGGCATCGCCGACCACTACGGGATCGACCACGGCAAGCTCAATCAGGCCTACCTGTACGGCAATCCGGGGATGGGCTACTACGACGGGCCGGGGGCCGGGCCGGGACTCCTGGCGCGCACCCTCGACCTCAACTACAACCTGCGCGCCGATCACTACGGCGCCGTCAACATGCAGACCTTCGTCCGCCTGGTGGACGCCGTCGGCGGGATCGACCTCTTCCTGGAGCAGCCCGTCGATGGCCGTCCGGTCGACGACAAGACCGAGGACATGGGTTACTTCCGCGCCGGACAGCACCACATGGACGGCCAGACGGCGCTGCGGTTTTCGCGCATCCGCAAGACCGACAGCGCCTTCCGCCGCGACGATCGCCAGACTCAGGTGCTGTGCGCCCTGAAGGACAAGCTGCTCTCGCCCGACGTGGTCACCGACATCCCCGGGATCATCGCCGCGTTCCAGGGATCGGTTCAGACCGACCTCAGCCCGGCGCAGCTGGCCTCGCTCGTCTGCCTCGTCCCGATGATCCGACCGGAAAACCTTCGTTTCGCCAGCGTGCCCGAGGACCTGCTGACTCAGACCCGCAACGCCGAAGGGTCCTCCGTCCTTCAGCCCGACGAAGAGATGCTGCGGGCGCTGGTGCAGGATTTCATCGCCGGGACCTGGCCGACCGAGCCCGACCAGCCGTCCTGTCCCTAGCGCCGGTCGCAGCGTGGACCCGTCCCCATTCCAGCCTGCCTCCGACCTCAGCCGCCGCGACGTCGTCGAGAGCCTGCTGCGACGCCACCGGGTCCGGCCCGAGAAACGCCTCGGCCAGAATTTCCTCATCGATCCTCAGGCGCTCGACCACGTCATCTCGGCCGCCGAGCTCGGCGCCGAGGACACCGTCCTCGAGGTCGGTGCCGGCTTGGGCACCCTGACGCGGCAGCTGGCGCGACGCGTCCGCCGCGTCGTCGCCGTCGAATACGACCGGCGGCTGGAACCGATCCTGCGCGAGACGGTCGGGCAAGACCGCCGGATCGAGATCGTCATCGGCGACATCCTGCGGCTCGACCTGCGCCCGCTGGTGGGCGACGCCCCTTATCACGTTGTGGCCAACATTCCGTATCAAATCACGTCGCATCTGATCCGCCTGCTGCTGGAGGCCGAGGCGCCGCCGCGACGCCTGGTGTTGACGGTCCAACGCGAGGTCGCCGAGCGGATCCTGGCGGCGCCGGGGGACATGAACCTGCTGGCGCTGGGGGTGCAGGCCTATGGGGAGGCGAGGATCATGGCCCATCTCACGGCCGCCTCGTTCTACCCGTCGCCGCGCGTCGACTCGGCCGTCTTGCGGATCGATCTGCGGCGGCCGGCGCACCTCGCTCCGCAGGAGGCGCGGATGGTATTCCGTCTGGCGCGGGCCGGCTTTGCCCAGCCCCGCAAGAAGCTCCGCAACGCGATGGCGGGCGGCCTGCGTCTCTCGCCGGCGGAGGTCGAACGCAGGCTGCGAGGTCTCGGGGTGTCGCCCGACGACCGGGCGGAGGACCTTTCGCTGGACGATTGGGAGCGACTGGCGGCAGGGTGGGAGCAGCCGCATTTGTCCTAGGAGGCCGCTGCTAGGTCTCCTCACAACTCCTCCGCCCGCACCCTCACCCTCTCCGCCACGGTCCTTCACGTTGCGGACGCTGTCCGCGGAGGGGGGTAGGGGGTGAGGTGGGAGACTACCTGGGAGACGTCCGAAACGGCGCGAGGGCAAGCCTTGCGTGGGTACTCGTCACGGGGAAGTGCTAGACATCAGTGACCTGCAGGCGGCCGCGGCCGCAACCCGCGATGGGCGATCAGCACCTGCCAGACCCGCAGCGCCGCTTCCACCTGGATGCGGAACGACATCTTCGACCGTCCGTAGCGACGGTCTTCGAAGGTGATCGGCCGCTCGACGATGCGGTAGCCGAGCCGCTGCGCGACATAGGCCAACTCGACCTGGAAGACATATCCATTCGAACGGATGCGGTCGAGCGGCATGCCGCGCAGCGTCGCCGGACGCCAGGCGCGGAATCCACCGGTGATGTCGCGCAGCGGGAGACTCAGGATCTGGCGGGCGTACCAGTTGGCGAAGCGGGAAAGCGCCACGCGCCAGGCGCTCCAGCGTTCGTCAAGCCGGCCGCCGGGGACGTAACGCGATCCGAAGGCGACATCGGCCTGTTCCAGGGCTTGGAGCAGCTCCGGGACGGCTTCCGGGGCATGCGAGAAGTCCGCGTCCATCTGCACGACGGCCGACGGATCGAGCCGCAGCGCTTCGGCGAATCCCTTCAAGTACGCCGTGCCCAACCCGAGCTTCCCGATACGGTGGACGACCATGAGGCGACCGGCGTGGCGTCGCGCCAGATCGTCCGCCAGCTCTCCGGTGCCGTCGGGGGAACCATCGTCGACGATGAGCACCCGGATCCCCGCGACGGGGAGAGCCCACAGCCGATCGACCAGGCGCGGCAAGTTCTCGGCCTCGTTGTAGGTGGGGACGATGACGATCGGGGTGCCGTGGGCGGCCATGGGGATCCCTCGCCGGCGGACTCTAGCCGCCGTCCTCCCAGCGGACCAGGAACTCGCAGCCCGAGGCGCCCAGCGCGAGGCACGAGACTTCTTCGACGTGCGTCAATGCTTCAGGCGCGATCCAGGCGGCGGCGGCGCCCAGCAAACCAAGCAGGGGGGCGCAGACCGGGGCTGACGCCGTCCGTCCCCAACAATCGGGACATGCCTCCAGGCGCACGATAACGCCCCGGTCCTGCTCGCGGGTGGTCACCGATGCGGCCGTCATGGTGCCGAAAGTCCGGGCCAGGCTGTACATACCGGCCCGCAGTCGCCGATCCACCGGAAAGGACTGGAAGCCGGGGTCTCGCATCGCGGCGACGGCGCCCACCAGCCCCAGCACGCGCTCGAAGGCCGCCGCGCCCATCCGCCGGCCAAGGCCGCGCGCGCCGCGCGCGCCGAGGGTCTCCTCCAGTCCGCCCAGCCAGGCCGAGGCTCGCGCGAAGTCGAGGGCCTCGGCCGCCATGGAAGACTCGCTGCGGCCGATCCAGGCCTGCAGCGCCGAACGGCGCAGGACGGCATCTGCCCCGTGGCGTCCGATCAGATCTACCATCACCTTCAGGTAACTTGCCGCGAAACCGGCGGGAAGGGTCCTGCCGCTGAGCGGGGAGGCGGCCATGCCTGCGCCGCGCGCGCTAGAGCAGCGCGGCCAGGTCCTCAGTCGCCCGGCGCATATCCAGGAACAACAGGCCGAGCTTGGCCTGTTTGCGGGCGAGGACCGTCAGGACCGCCTCGTTCCCGACCGACATGAGAACGACGTAGCCGTTTTCCCCCTTGATGTACACCTGATCCAGGCCGCCCCGCCCGAGCTCATTGGCGATGCGTTCGCCGAGGGACAGCATCGCGGCGGACATCGCCGCCACCCGATCCTCCTCCACCTGGGCCGGCAGGGCGGAGGCCATCGTCAGGCCGTCGACGCTGACGACGGCCGAGGCCTCGACATCGGGCGAAGAAGCTGCCAGGTCGCGCAGGCGGGTGACCATCTGATCGGGACGGGACTTCGACAAGCAGGCCTCGACCGTGCGGAGCACGAAGTCCGCACGAAAGGGAAAATCTAGCATAGCGGAAGGGGACTGTCAAGCGAAGACCGCCGCCGGGCGAAGCGGGGGCCTCTGGTGCGGTCAGGTTGGCACGCTTCGGCCCGTGTCGCCGCGTACCCTCGTCGATCGCCAGGAACGCCCGAATGCCGTCAATGGACTTCGAGCTCATAGGGGAAGAGGGACCCGGGGTGATGATGGTCGGTCGCAGGCACGGACAGCCGGGGGGGCCCGGCCGGGGTCTCTCAGCACTGCCCGGCCGGGCAGGCGGTTCTTGAGAATGAAGTCGATCTGGTAGAATGCCCACCTTGGATTTCCGCAAGCCCGGCAGACTCAATATCCTGTCAGACCGACCCGACGCCGCTTGGCCGGGCCGAATCCCGCGCAGAGACTCGAGAGGCTGATGGAGCTCATCGCGCAACTCATCGACTTCGTCCTGCACATCGACAAACACCTGGGCGAAATCATTGCCAACTACGGCACCTGGACGTACTTCATCCTGTTCGCCATCGTCTTCATGGAAACGGGATTGGTCGTCACGCCCTTCTTGCCGGGAGACTCTCTGCTCTTCGCCGCCGGCGCCTTGGCTGCGACCGGCGCGCTGGACGTGTGGGTCCTTTTCGTCCTGCTGGCCGCGGCGGCCATCGTAGGGGACACGGTCAACTATTGGGTCGGCAATCGTCTCGGACCACGGGTGTTCGAGGATGACGTTCGCTTCTTCAAGCGGGCCTATCTCGTGCGGACGCAACGGTTCTACGAGAAGCACGGCGCCAAGACGATCTTCCTCGCCCGCTTCATCCCGATCGTACGCACGTTCGCGCCGTTCGTCGCCGGCGTCGGGACGATGCGTTACGGCAAGTTCATCGTCTACAACGTCGTCGGAGCCCTGGTCTGGACGTCGGTCTTCATCTTCGCCGGCTACTTCTTCGGCAATATCCCCATCGTTCGCGATAACTTCGGGCTGGTGGTGATCGCGATCATCCTGATCTCCGTTCTTCCGGTTGGCTTCGAACTGATCAGACATCGGCTGCGGCCGACACCAGAGGGCGTCCCGGAGCCGCCACGCCCCTGAGGGCGTCTACCCCGGTCCCGGCAGGAAAACCTCTCCGCAGGATCGCTGTCAAAGAGCTCGCAGGCGAAGCCTGCGAGCTGGTTCATCACATCCGGCGCGGCCTCGAGATCCCGAACGACGCACCGCCGGAGTCTTAGCCTCGTTCCGCCGCGGGGCGCGCCAGCCGTCCCCAGGCGAAGGCGAGTCCCAGAATGGAAGCCGCCGTCAGGATGATGAGGAGCAGCCCCGCCGCTCCGCTGTAGTCGGCCAGCGGCGGCGGGGTCGAGGCGGCGATCGGGACCGATGCGATTCCGATCGTGACGGCCGCCAGGTTCCACAGGGCATGCATCGCCATCGCCGCCAGGAAGGTGCCGACGGCGACGGCGTAGCGCTTCCGGCGAAAGGCCTTCATCAATCCATAACTCGTGAGCGCCGCCGTGAACACATGCAGAGTGGTCGCCCCGATGCGCGCAAACGTCGTGGCCACCCAGCCTTCCCCCGGCTGAGTCAAGAAAAGGGCTTCGAACAGCGCGTAGCCGGCGCCGCCCAGGGCTCCACCGAGGAAGGCCTCCGACGCCGACAAACCCCGTCGCAGGAACGGCCAGACGGCCATCGTCTTGATCAACTCTTCGATCACGGGAATCGCCAGCGCGACGTATCCGTACAGGCTGATCAGAACGAAGGGGGAGCGCAGGAACGCGCCGAAGGTCTGCATCGCCTGCTCGGGGTCGAGCGATGCCTCCTCGAGCGTCGCCATCCATGACTGACCTTCGGGGGAGGCCAGGAGCCAGGCGGCGAGGACGAACACCAGGGGGAGAATGGCGATGAATTCCAACACCGTCGCCGTCAGCGGCATCGCCGTCACTCCAATGGTGAAGTGACCCCAGGCGCGCAGCGGCGTGATCGGCGGTCCCAGCCGGCGGACCCACCATCCGACAAGGATGACCGACAGGCAAGCCGTTCCGATCAGGGCCAGGGGGCCCAAGATCAGCGTGGCGACGCCGCGGGCATGGGCCAGCCAACCCAGGGCCAGACACGCCGGATACCCCAGGATCGGCAACAGCCACCAGCCGCTTGGACGGTCGCGAGTCGCCGGGGGGTACCCTAAGACGGCGCGGCCGGACCAATAGGCCGCCGGGCACAGGGCGGCGGCGACAGCCAGCGAGCCGGCCATCGCCCACAAGCTGGTCAGGGCACTGAAATCGTCCCCGTCGATCAGCGAAAGGAGGCCCAGGCCGCCCAAAGCGAAGGCCGCCATAAGCGCCATCGCCATCCCGCCCAGGGCGGTGATGAACATGAGGGTCGCAAGCGTCGTCGGAGCTCGCCGCCCCTCGCCTGCCTCGGGACGAGGACGGGCGGGGTTCACGGCGTCACCTCGATTCGCACACGGCGGATGACGACGGCATCGGGCGACAGCAGGTCGAGGGCCGGATCACGCGCCGGGAGGTCGCCCAACAGGTCCAGGCCTTCGACGACCCGGCCGAAAATGGTTCGCGATCCATTCAAAAGCGACAGGGGTTGCAGGCTGATGAAGAATCGACTGCCTCCCGATCCCGGGCCGACGCTCGAGAGGGCCGCGACGCCAGCCTCATCGAAGGTCCAGGCCGGGTCGATTTCGTCCGGCAGGTGATAGCCGGGATCGCCGAATCCGGTGTCGCTCGGATCGCCGGACTCAACGAGCGCTCCGGGCTCGACCCGGAAGAACGTCATGCCGTCGAACCACCCCTGCCGGGCCAGAAAGATGAAGCTGTTGACCGCCGCCGGCGCCGCCTGCGGCAGGAGCTGCAGGACCACCTCGCCCTGATCGAGCTCGAGGAAGGCGGTGTAACCGTGAGTGGGGTCGATCTCCATCGGGGGCGGCTCGTCGTATTGATCCTGGGCGAGCAGCTCGAGGCGAACGACCGACTCGAGATTGAGCGCGGTCAAAGAGAGGCGGAGCGGCACGCCGTTGAAGAAGACCGTCGGTACGCCGGGGATCCCCGCCTCGGAAGCCTCCTGGAAGGCCTCGACCATCAAGGGCGCGAAGCGGCCTCCGTCGAGATCGGCGGCGAACGCCACCGGGTCCAGTCCGACTCCAGAAGCTTCCTCGGCCAGCCATTGCCGAAATCCCTCCGGCGGCAGGACCGACCACTCCGGGTAGCGTGTCGCCAGGGTCCGCAGCATGTCCCAAAACAGACCTTGTCTCCCGGCGGCCTCGACCGCCTGGCCCGCCAGCGAGTCTTTGTCGTATTCGGGAAGGATCGGATAGTGGCGGAAGACGAGTTGAATTTCCTCCGGGTGGCGGTCGTAGACGCCGAGCAGATCCGCCAGGCCGAAGGCGGCATTGGGAGACTGAAAATCCGCGTACACGAGCAGCTCGAGCGAAGCGCCGTCCGGACCGAGCCTCCAGTCGTCTGAACTCACGCGAGGGATCGGGACCGATGTCGGTTCCTGCGGAAGCGCCGGCAGGGGAGCCGTGGCCGGGGCCGACGTCGACGTCGGGCCGAGGCGGATCGCCGTCCGGGTGACAAGGGGAGTGGCCGTGCCGTCCGCCGCCGGCCCGGGGACGCAGCCCGCAATCATCAGCGTGGCGGCGGCCGCCGAGAGGGTGATCGCGGACAGGCTTCCGCCGGTGATGGTCGCACCTCGATCGCGCAGACGGCGTGCCGGATTCACGAGGCCGGCATTGTAGCAGATGGCCCGCGGCCGCTCCGCTCCGAATCTCGCCGCGGTGGAGAAGGACAAAGTGGCATGCGAAGGCGGCCCCGAACGCACCCGGCGCCTCGGGGACCGCTATCGCCCGCGGTTCCGTCCCCGCATTCATTGTAGACTCCAGGCGCAGGCACCGGCAGCGACGGGCGCTGGCGGACGGCGCGCAGATGGAGGCGACGGCCGCGTGCGATTTCGCCTGGCGTGTCTCAATGTGGCGACGGGCGTCTTTCTTTCGGCCGCGCTCGCGGCAGCA
>Ga0209109_10001641_pt1 | contig 12260 bp, 13 predicted proteins | sample Rifsed10ft2_FD_184004 | JGI IMG/M metagenome (GOLD analysis project Ga0209109, IMG submission 184004) | Soil microbial communities from Rifle, Colorado, USA - sediment 10ft 2 (version 2) | ecosystem: Environmental > Terrestrial > Deep subsurface > Rock core/Sediment | place: Rifle, Colorado... | reverse complement strand
ACGAATCGTTCTGATTGCCACGGGCGGCACTATCTCGACGCGGGACGTGGACGGGAGCGGCGCGCGTCCGTTCCTCCGCCCCGCCGACCTGCTGCGCGAGGTTCCGGGACTGGAGCGCGTCGCGGAGGTGGAACCGGAGGAGTTCGACTTCATCCCCGGGGCCTCCATGACCGTGCCGAAGATGGCCGACCTCAGCCGCCGGGTGACGGAGACGCTGGCCCGCCGGGAGGTGGACGGGGCCGTCATCACCCACGGGACCGACACGCTCGAGGAGACGGCGTACTTCCTCTATCTCACGGTCGCCTCAGAGAAGCCGGTGGTGTTCACGGGGGCGATGCGCAACGCTTCGCAGATCGGGTTTGACGGCTACCGCAACCTCTTCGACGCGGTGCGGACCGCCGCCGCCGACGGCGCGCGGGGGCTGGGTCCCCTGGTGGTGCTGAACGAAGAGGTCCATTCCGCCCGCTGGGTGACCAAGACCAACGGTCAGAAGGAAGACACGTTTCGCTCGCCGGCGGCCGGGCCGGTCGGGGTGGCCTACGGCGACCGGATCGCCTTCTTCATGCGTCCGGGATCGCGCCGCGTACTGGAACCACGGGTGGAACCGGAGGTGGACCTCATCCGCCTGTGGGCGGGGTGTGACGACCGATTTGTGCGCTGCAGTCTGGGTCACCACGCACGCGGGATCGTGCTGGAGACCTTCGGCGGCGGCCGGGTGCCGCCCGCGCTCCTGCCCGCGATCGATGAGGCCATCGGCGGCGGCGTGACGGTGGCCGCGACGACGCGCTGCCTTACCGGGAGCATGTGGGACATGTACGGCTATGCGGGGGCATTTCGCGACCTGGAACGGCGGGGCGTTCTCTTCGCCCAGGACCTTCCCGGGCACAAGGCGCGGCTCACACTGGCCGTGGGTCTCGGCAACAGCCTGCAGCGCGAGGACCTGAAAGCGTTTCTGGAGGGAAACTAGGGCCGCTCGGCCTGGCGCGCGGCGCGGCGCTCTGCCTGCCGTTCGACCCGGCGGACGACGCGCGGGGCCAGCAGGTCGGTCAACAGCGGGACCCAGCGGTCCAACCAGATGGGGATACGGTACCATCCCGGGACGACGACCTCGGGCCTGGGCCGGTGCAGCAGCCGCACCACCGCGTCCGCCACGACGCCGGGCGGAGCCATCCGGCGCGGGGGCACTCCCTGCACTATCGGCGTATCGATCCACCCGGGCAGGACGGCGCTGACGCGGATCCCCGAGTCCGCATAGGCGCGCCGCAGCGCTTCTGTGAAGGCCAGCACTCCCGCCTTTGTAGCGCCGTAGACGCTCCCCGGGGCGATGACCTTCCCGGCGACGGAGGCGTTGGTGATGATGTGCCCGTCGCGCCGCTCCAGCATCACCGGGACCACCGCGCGGGCGCAGCGCATCACGCCCAGGAGGTTGGTCTCGACCAACTCCGCGAGCGCCTCGTCCGACATCTTCAAAAGGGACTTCCCACCGACCCCCGCGTTGGCCACCAGGACGTCAATCCGGCCCCATGCCTCCTTCGTCACCGCGGCCATACGCTCCACGGCCGCCGGGTCACGGACGTCTGTGGGGACGACGAGCGCCTCGCCGCCGGCCGCCCGGACCCGCTCCGCAGCCCGCTCCAGCAGATCGAGCCGCCGAGCGGCGAGCGTGACCCGCATCCGCTCCCGGCCGAAGCGCTCGGCGATGGCCGCCCCGATGCCGCTGCTGGCCCCGGTGACGATCGCGACGCGCGATGCCAACGTCTTCCACCCGCTCATCTTTCTCAGCATCGACCCGGCGGCCGGAAAGAGCAAGGGTTTCCGCTGCCGCCGTCCAAACTGTTCGACGAAGGGTGTTTCCGGTCGACGCTGTCACGCGAGGTGACGGGATGCGCACCGTTTGGCTTCTGCTGCTTGCGGCAATCGTTCTGACCGGGACCGGTTCACCGCACCGGCTGTCCGCTGCGTCCGCCGCCGCTGCTCCCCCCGTCCCCGAATGCCGGCCGCAGAGCGCGGGCGAACGCCCCAGCGCCACGTCCGACGATATCGTCAACTGTATCTTCGAGCGCCTGAGGCCGGGCCGCGTGCGCCTGACCGTGAGCTACACCTACGCGTCGTCGCTGGGCAAGACGAACATCTGGCTGGGCGTGGACGTGCTCGCCGGCGGCAACCGTCTGAAGTGGTTCGGCTATCGTCCCGCGCCGATTGCCGCGAGCAGCGGCACCGTCTCCCTCGAACTGATCTTTGGCGTGAACAACCCGCCCGCGCGCACGCTGACCACCGACCAGGTGGAGTTCTTCATGTACGTCGGCGGCGGGCAGATTTTCCATCGCAAGATGTTCAACCTCAGGCTGGACTGGCAGCTTTGAAGGCGGGAGGGTTCCCATGTCGAGGGTCTCGATGATCGTCCTGGTCGGCCTGGCGCTCGTTGGGCTGATCGTCGTCGTCAATGCCGGCGTGAAGATCGTCGTCGCGCAGTTCCGGGCCCCCGCGTCCGCCGCGGTGGCGCCGGCGCCCGCGCCCGCCGGCCAGGATTCCGCGCCGGCGGCCGTGGCTCTCACGCCGAACGCGCTGCTCGTGCGCGAGTTGATCCGGTCGGTCATGCCGGCGATCATCAGCATCGTCCTCCTGATCCCGTCCACGGTGGCCGCGCTGTCCCGGAACCGGCCGCCCGAGCACCAGCGCTGGGCCACCGCCGCGATCAGCAGCATCATCACCTACTGGCTCCGGTAGACGTGCGGGCGCGGCGGTCTACGCGGCCGGCGCCTTCGCCAGCCTGGTGGGATTTGCAGTGGGCATTCCTGCTGCCGACCCAGACGCCGACCGGGATGAGCACGCCGGGCTACGAATACTTATTGCTCCTGCTCACCTGGGGCCGCGGCACTGCTCTACTGGCCGCTAGTTGGCTACAAGCCGCAGACGGAGGAGGCGCATGATCACGGTCAAGCAACTCGTGCTGGATCACCTGGAGCACACCTTTGAGAAGGAGGCCTGGCAGCCGTCACTGGCCATCGCCGTGGAAGGACTGACCGCGCTGCAGGCGGAGTGGAAACCATCGCCGGAGCGTCACTCCATCTGGCAGATTGTGCGCCACGTCATCCACTGGAAGCGCGGCGTGCTGGCGGCCCTGGACGGCCATCCCGTGGACTACCTGGAACTGGAACGCACCGACTGGCCCGAGGTCTCCGGCGACGATGCCGCCTGGCAGGCCGACGTCCGCGAACTGCACCGCATCTACCAGGAGTTCAGACGGCGGGTGGAGGCGCTCGACGACGCGGTCCTGTCACAGCCTCTCGTGCCGTATCAAGGTAAGCCGGAGTGGGCCCAACCCCTGGGCATCCGCCTCGTCCGCGTGGCGACGCACGACATCTACCACGCCGGCCAGATCCGCTATATCCGCGCGCTGCAAGGCAGTTGATCAGCGGCACCGCTCAACCGGACGTACTCTGCGGGACATGCAGGAGACAGGTCCACCGCCAGCGAAGGCGCCGAACGAAAGGAACGTAGGACGACGAGACTTTCCCCCGGCTGGCCTTCTCCTCTCGGTTCCTTCGTAATGCCGGCGGGAAACAGCATCGCCCACCCCTCGCCGCCGCAGCGCTCCGCGCTGACCCCAATTGCTGGGAGGTGCAGCATGTTCAGGTTGGATCGGGTCATGGACGGATCCCTGGGGTGGTGGTCTCCCCTCTCCGCTGCCTTCATCAGCCTCATGATTGGTGTCGCCTGGTTCGTGTCGAACTCTGCTCCAGTGCTTGCAGCCTCTCCTCAGGACATAGAGCAGACAGCCCAGACCACGTCCTACCGGATTAAGGTTAGGATCGGACTCAAGGTGACCATGGCCATGTCGACTATGACCATGGTCGACCAGGGGCAGCCGGTCAACCGCCACCTCGAAGTCCATATCTTCGATAAGCAGAGTGGAGCCAACGTCAAAAGCGTGGTTCCCATCGTCACGATCACCAACCAAGCCACAAGAACCTCCCGCAGACTTGCTAACGTGGAGGCGTGTTTGACGGCGAGACACCGGGAGATCGAACCGCATTATGGCGACAACCTGTACCTGCCCGACGGGACGTACACCGTGACCGTCGGTGTGGGCCAGGAGACCGCCGTTTTCCGCGATGTGGCGGTGAAATAGGTCCATCCCAAGCAGTTTGCTATAATGAGCCCGCAAATGGGCGTCTAGCGCGGCGTCCGGCTCGTGACGGCGGCGCCGGCTCGTGGAGGGAATGGATGAAAGTCGAGGGCGAGTACACCGTGGCCGCGCCGCGCGAGCGGGTCTGGACCCTGCTGAATGACCCGGGCGTGCTCCAGCGGGCCACCCCCGGGGTCAAGGAACTCCAGCCCATCGGCGAGGACACCTACCGCGCGGTGATCGAACTCGCCGTCGGCCCGGTGCGCGGGACCTTCGAGGGCAAGATCACGATCACTGAGAAGGTGCCTCCCGAGCGAGTCACGATGATCGTGGAAGGGAGCGGCCGCCCGGGCACGCTGAAGGCCCGCGGCGATCTGCAGCTGGTGGCGCAGAATGGCAGCACCCTCGTTCGCTACACCGGCGACGCGCAGGTGACCGGGGTCCTGATGAGCGTGGGACACCGCCTCTTCGGCGGCGTGGCCAAGGAGATGGCCGGGAAGTTCTTCAGCGCCCTGGCCCGTGAGATCGAGCAGGCTGCCAGCCGCTGAACAGGAAGATGGCGACATACCGCGCGACCCCGCAGGCGACTCCAGTTCCGATCACGGTCACGGTCAACGGTCTCACCCACCGGCACGCGGTGGAGCCGCGTACCCTGCTCGTGTATTACCTCCGCGAGACGCTCGGCCTCACCGGCACGCACATCGGCTGCGACACCACCTCCTGCGGCACCTGCACCGTGATCATGAACGGTCTGGCCGTCAAATCCTGCACGATCTTGGCGGCGCAAGCCGACGGGGCGGACATCCTCACGGTCGAGGGACTGGCCCGGGACGGGCAGCTCCACCCCATCCAGGAGGGCTTCTGGCAGGAGCACGGGCTGCAGTGCGGCTTCTGCACGCCGGGGATGATGCTGACCGCGCTGCAGATCCTCCAGCGCAACCCCGACCCGAGCGACAAGGAGATCCGGCACGGCCTGGAGGGCAACCTCTGCCGCTGTACCGGCTACCAGCAGATCATCAGCGCCGTCAGGTACGCCGCCCGCAAGATGAGCGGACAACCCGCCAGCGCCACCGAGCGTTGACGGGGGACCGTCGCAGTTGCTAGTGTAGGCCGCAAGGGCCCGCCAAAAGCGTTCTTTCTACAGGACAATAACGCAGAACAATCTTCGTCAATCTTCCCTCGGCCAGGTTGGCCGTGTCCGTGAGGGCGTTGGATGGTTCCTGCGGTGGCCAGGGCTATCAAGATCCTCCGGTACCTGGAACGCCAGGGTCCCCGCGACGCCACGCTTGCCCAGATCCACCGGGCGCTTGCCCTCAACAAGAGCACCTGCGGGTTTCTCCGCGCAGATTGAGGCACAGGGGGTGGGGTGGGATGATTCCAGACCGGTTTGAGTACTTTGTGCCCAAGACCGTGCCCGAGGCCGTAGGCCTCCTCCAGCGCTACGGCCCGGAGGCCAAGCTCCTGGCCGGGGGCCATAGCCTGATTCCTTTAATGAAGCTCCGCCTGGCCGCCCCCCGCTACCTCGTCGACCTCAACCGCATCCCCCGTCTAGCCTACATCGAAGAGGACGGCGCCGCCCTGCGCATCGGTGCCCTCACCCGACACGGCGATCTCGAAGCCTCCGATCTCGTGCGCGCACGGTATCCCCTGCTTGCCGACGCGGCCCGAGTGATCGCCGATCCGCTTGTCCGCAACATGGGCACCATCGGCGGGTCGCTGGCGCACGCCGATCCGGCGGGGGACTGGGGGGCGGTGATGCTGGCGGCTCGGGCGGAGATCGTGGCCACCGGTCCCCGGGGGGCGCGGACCATCCCCATCGACGGGTTCTTCGTGGACACCTTCACCTCGGCGCTCGAGCCCGACGAGATCCTCACCGAGATCCGCGTCCCCAAGCCGCAGCGCGGCGGCGGAGGGGCCTACCTGAAACTGGAGCGCAAGGTGGGCGACTTTGCCATCGCCGCCGTGGGCGTCTCGCTCGGCCTGGACGGGCGGGGCACCTGCGGAGAGGTCGGGATCGGCCTGTGTAACGTCGGGCCGACCTCCCTGCGGGCGAAGCGGGCCGAGGGGGCTCTCCAGGGACAGAAACCCGACGATGCCGCCATCGCTCGGGCCGCCGAGGCGGCGGCAACGGAGTCCGACCCGGTCGGCGACCTGCGGGGCCCGGCCGAGTTCAAACGGGATATGGTGCGAGTCCTGACCGCCCGGGCGCTGCGGCTGGCTGTCCAGCGGGCGAAGGGAGGGGCGTGAGATGGCACAGCGGATCAGCGTTACGGTGAACGGCACCACGCACGAGGCCGAGGTCGAGCCGCGACTGCTGTTCGTCCACTTCATCCGGGAGGTCCTGGGCCTCACCGGGACACACATCGGGTGCGACACAACCAACTGCGGCGCCTGCACCGTGCTCCTGGATGGCCGGCCGGTGAAGTCCTGTACGATTTTTGCCGTTCAGGCGGACGGGCGTGCAGTCATGACGGTGGAGGGGCTGGCCCGGGATGGGGCGCTCCACCCCGTCCAGGAAGGCTTTCATGAGAAGCACGGCCTGCAGTGCGGGTTCTGCACGCCGGGCATGATGATGACCGCCTACGCCCTCCTGCAGCGGAACGCCAACCCGACGGAAGAGGAGATCCGCTGGGGGATCTCCGGCAACCTCTGCCGCTGCACCGGATACGTCAACATCGTGGAAGCCGTCAAGTACGCGGCGGAGAAGGTGCGCAGTCAGCCGGCGGCCGCCGGGGGGAGGAGCTGATCACCATGGCTGTGGCGCACGGCATGGGGCATGCTGTCAAGCGCAAGGAGGACGCGCGGTTCATCCGCGGCAAGGGCACCTACATCGATGACATCAAACTGCCGGGGATGCTCTACCTGGACATCGTGCGCAGCCCGTACGCGCACGCGAAGATCAAGGCGATCCACCCGGAGAAGGCCCTGGCCATCCCCGGCGTCCTGGCCGTGATCACAGGGAAGGACTTGGACAAGTACGGTCTGGCCTGGATGCCGACCTTGATGTCCGACAAGCAGATGGTCCTGCCCATCGACACCGTCCTCTACCAGGCGCAGGAGGTGGCCGCCGTGCTGGCCACCGAGCGGTACGTCGCCGCCGACGGCGTGGCGGTGGTGGAGGTGGACTACGAACCGCTGCCGGTGGTCGTGGATCCGAAGAAGGCCCTCGAACCCGGCGCGCCCATCTTGCGCCAGGATCGCGAGCAGAAGACCAACCACATCTGGCACTGGGAGGTGGGCGACCGGGCGGCCACGGACAAGGCCTTCCGGGAGGCCGAGGTGACCGTCAAGCAGGACATGTATATCCCGCGCATCCACGTCTGCTCGATCGAGACGTGCGGCTGCGTGGCCAAATGGGATCCGGTGGAGGGGAAGCTGACCCTGTGGATGACCACCCAGGCCCCGCACGCCATCCGGACCGTCGTTGCGCTGGTGGCCGGGCATCTGGGCCTGGCCGAGCACAAGATCCGGGTGATCTCGCCCGACATCGGCGGCGGGTTCGGTGGCAAGGTGCCGGTCTACCCGGGCTACGTCGTGGCCGTGGCGGCCTCCGTGCTGACCGGCGCGCCGGTGAAGTGGATCGAGGACCGCATGGAGAACATCCAGGCCGACTCCTTCGCCCGTGACTACCACATCACGGCGGAACTGGCGGCGAAGAAGGACGGCACGCTCACGGCCCTGCGCGCCAAGACCATCGCCGACCACGGCGCCTTTGACGCGGCTGCCAACCCCTCGAAATTCCCCGCCGGGCTGTTCTCCATCTGCACAGGGTCCTACGACTTCAAGAACGCGTTCGCGGAGGTGGATGGCGTCTACACCAACAAGCCGCCGGGGGGTATCGCCTACCGCTGCTCGTTTAGGGTGACCGAGGCGTCGTACATGATCGAGCGGATCGCGGACATCGTGGCCCACCAGCTCGGCATGGACCCGGCGGACTTCCGCATGAAGAACTTCATCAAGCCGGAGGCGTTCCCGTACAAATCTGCGCTAGGGTGGACCTACGACAGCGGCAACTACCAGGGTGCGTTGAAGAAGGCGATGGACAAGATCGGCTACGCGGCGCTCCGCAAGGAGCAGGCCGAGAAGCGCAAGCGCGGCGAGCTGATGGGCATCGGCATTTCCAGTTTCACGGAGATCGTCGGCGCGGGCCCCTCGCACACCTTCGACATCCTGGGCCTCAAGATGTTCGACAGCGCCGAGATCCGCATCCACCCCACGGGCAAGGTCGTCGCCCGCTTCGGGACCAAGTCCCAGGGCCAGGGGCACGAGACCACCTACGCCCAGATCATCGCGCATGAACTGGGGATTCCCGAGGACGACATCGCCGTGGAGGAGGGAGACACCGATACCGCACCCTACGGTCTAGGCACCTATGCCAGCCGGAGCACGCCCGTCGCCGGGGCCGCGGGGGCGATGGCCGCGCGGAAGATCCGTGACAAGGCGAAGAAGATCGCCGCCCACCTCCTGGAAGCCCGCGAGGACGACCTGGAGTGGGAGCGGGGAAAGTTCTTCGTCAAGGGATCCCCGGATAAGGCGAAGACGATCCAGGAGATCGCTTTCGCCTCCTACACCAACTATCCTCAGGGGCTGGAGCCGGGGCTGGAGGCGGTCTCGTACTACGACCCGCCCAATCTCACCTTCCCCTTCGGCAGCTACATCTGCGTGGTCGATATTGACAAGGGCACGGGCGAGGTGAAGATCCGGCGATTTGTGGCCGTGGACGACTGCGGCAACATCATCAACCCGATGATCGTGGAGGGACAGATCCACGGCGGGCTGACCATGGGGCTGGCGCCGGCGCTCTACGAGGAGATTAACTACGACGAGGACGGCAACATTCAGGGCGGCAGCTTCACGGACTACCTGCTGCCCACGGCCGTGGAGACGCCTCGTTGGGAGACCGACAAGACTACCACGCCCTCCCCGCACCATCCGTTGGGCGCAAAGGCCGTGGGGGAGTCGGCCACGGTGGGCGCCCCGGCCGCGATCGCCAATGCCGTGGTCGACGCGCTGTGGCACCTCGGGGTGCGGCACATCGACATCCCCATTACCCCGTGGAAAGTCTGGAAGGCCCTGCGGGAGAAGGGCATCACGGAGTAGTGGTCGGCGGGGGTGGGTGGGATTGATGGACGATCTTCTCGCCCGCGCCCACGACCTCGCGGTCCGCGGCGAGCCCTTTGCCCTGGCGACGGTGGTCAGGGCGGAGCGGCCCGCCTCGGCCAGGCCCGGGATGAAAGCCATCATCCGGCCCGATGGGACCTTAGAAGGGTGGGTGGGAGGGAGCTGCGCGCACCCGGTGGTGGTCCGGGAGGCGCTCCGTCTGCTGCACGAGGAAACGCCGGGCCTGATCGGTTTGAGCCCCCCTGGGCAGGCGGGTGCGGTGCGGGCGGGCCTGATCTACTATCCGATGACCTGCCATAGCGGGGGCAGCCTGGAGATCTACATCGAGCCCGTCCTGCCGCGGCCGCGGCTCCTCCTCATCGGCCGGGTTCCGCTCACGAGCGCTCTGGCCACGCTGGGCCGGTTGCAGGGATTTGCCGTCTCGGTGGCCGACATGGGTGAGACGGCGCAGGTGGAGGCCGAGGCGCGCCTCTCCCTGGACCATGTCAGGAGCAGCATCACGCCGCACACATACGTCGTCGTCGCCACGATGGGCGGCTACGACGAGGAGGCGCTGGAGCAGGCGGTCGGGACCGCCGCCGCCTATGTCGGCCTCGTCGCCAGCCGGAAGCGGGCAGAGGCGGTGTTCGCGTACCTGCGGGGGAGGGGGGTCGCGGAGGAGCACCTGCAGCAGGTCAAGGTCCCGGCGGGACTCGACATCGGCGCCCAGACACCGCAGGAGATCGCCCTCAGCATCATGGCTGAGATCATCCAGACCCGCCGCGGACGGCCGGCCGCGCCTGCCGAGGTCACACGGGTGGAAGAGGCCGTCGACCCCATCTGCGGCATGACGGTCCAGGTCGCCACGGCCAGACATAGCGTCGACTACCAGGGTAGCCGGTTTTACTTCTGCAGTGGCCACTGCCAGCGCACTTTTGAGCGGGAACCGGCCAGATATGTGACGGCGGGAACGTAGGTGGCGCTGCGCTTCGAGGGCAACCTGACCATCAAGGCGCCCCGCGAGAAGGTATGGGCGTTCCTGGTGGATCCTCAGGCGGTGAGCCGCTGCCTGCCTGATGTGCAGAGTCTGGAACTTCTCGAGGAAGGAAAGTTCAAGACGGTGGTTCGCGTCGGCGTCGGGTTCATCAAGGGCAACTTCGCCTTTGAAGTGGCGATGCTGGACCTGGCCCCGTCCCGTCACGGCAAGATCAAGGGCCACGGCGGCGGGTTGGGAAGTGCGGTGGACGTGGAAAGCACAGTCGATCTCGCCGACGACGGGGCAGGGACGACCCGTCTGGACTGGAAGGCCGACGTCGTCGTGAGCGGGACGATCGCCAGCGTGGGCGCCCGGGTACTCAGCAGCACGGTGGAGAAGAAGATGGGAGAACTCTTTGAGTGTCTGAAGGCCCAGCTGGAGGCGTGAGGGCGGCCACGCGTACACGGCGTCCCGGCGATTTGTTAGAATGAGCGTGGCAAAAGGGATGGCGCGGCCATCCCTTACTCGTTTCGTCATCGGGAGTTGGCCGTGCATCCGGAGATTGCGCGCATCCAGACCATGCTCGGCGGCGAAGGGTACGTCGCCGACCGGGAGATCGCCACCGCTATCTACCTCTCCATGTCCCTGCGCAAGCCCCTGTTGATCGAGGGTGCGGCCGGCGTCGGCAAGACCGAGGTGGCCAAGGTGATGGCCCGGGCGCTGGGCGCCGACCTGATCCGGCTGCAGTGCTACGAGGGACTGGACGCGACCACCGCCCTCTACGAGTGGAACTACCAGAAGCAGCTGCTGCACATCCGCCTCACCGAAGCCAGCGACCGGACGGTGGAGCAGCGGGAACAGGAGATCTTCAGCGAGGGGTTCCTGCTGAAGCGGCCGCTGCTAGAAGCGATCACCCGCGAGGCCGCGCCGGTGCTGCTCGTGGACGAAGTGGACCGTGCCGACAGTGAGTTCGAAGCATTTCTCCTAGAAGTGCTTTCTGATTTCCAGGTCACGATTCCCGAAATCGGCACGATCAGCGCCCGTACGACGCCGTACGTTGTCCTTACATCCAACCGCACCCGGGAACTCGGCGACGCGCTGCGCCGCCGCTGCCTGTACCTATGGATCGACTACCCCACCTTCGAGAAGGAACTGCAGATCGTCCTCGGCAAGGTGCCGGGCATCAACGCCGACCTGGCGGCGCAGGTAGCGGGGTTTATGCAGCTCGTCCGGCAGGCGCGGCTGGAGAAGACCCCAGGGATCGCCGAGACCATCGACTGGGGCGCAGCCCTGATGGCTCTGCATCGCGACCACCTCGACCGCGAAACCATCGAGGAGACGCTGGGCGTGCTCTTCAAGAGTCAGGAGGACGCCCGCGTCGTGCGCACCCAGTGGCTCGACCTCTGGCTGCGCGGTCTGGAGCGCCTGCGGGCGGAGTCGCGGCCGTGGAGCCAGGCCCTCGTCGAGCGCGTGGCCGCGGAGGGGGCGCTGCGGCGGTGAAGGCGACGCGCTCGGGCAACCTGGCCGCCAATGTGGTGGCCTTCACCCGGCTGCTCCGGCACCGCGGTCTGCCCGTCGGTCCGCGCGAGGCCTCCGACGCGCTGCGGGCGCTGTCGGCGGTGGACCTGCTGGACCGCCGCGAGGTCTACGTCGCCCTGCGCACGGTGCTGGTAGATTCGCGGCAGCACTTCGACCGCTTCGACGAGGCCTTCCGCGAGTTCTGGGGCGCGGAGGAAGAGGAGACCCGCCCGGAGTCCCAGCCGCCCGACGGTATGACGCCGGAGGAGACCGCGGAAGCGGAACGGGTCCTCCGGAAGTGGCTGGAGGCGGAAGCCCAGAACCCGGAGGGGGACGAGACCCAGGAGACACCGGGCTACAGTCCGGCAGAGATCCTGACCCGCAAGGACTTCTCCGCACTCTCCAGCGAGGAACTCCACGCCATCACCGCGCTGGTGACCCAGATCGCCCGCCGGGTGGCCACCCGGATGAGCCGCCGCATGCGGGCGGCGCGCCGCGCCCACCTGCTGGACATGCGGCGCACCGTGCGCCACAGCC
>Ga0209109_10001637_pt1 | contig 12271 bp, 13 predicted proteins | sample Rifsed10ft2_FD_184004 | JGI IMG/M metagenome (GOLD analysis project Ga0209109, IMG submission 184004) | Soil microbial communities from Rifle, Colorado, USA - sediment 10ft 2 (version 2) | ecosystem: Environmental > Terrestrial > Deep subsurface > Rock core/Sediment | place: Rifle, Colorado... | reverse complement strand
GTCTCGCCATGCTTGAGGTCGAAGCTCACCCCGTCCACGGCGTGGACCTTGGCGGCCTCGCCCCAAAAGAACCCCCGTTTGATGTCGAAGTACTTTACCAGGTCGCGGACCTGGAGGATCGTGTCGTTGGGCATGCGAGGCTTTCCTCAGTAGAGGTAGCAGCGAACGCGGTGATCACTCCCCACCGTCTTCAGCTGGGGCTCTTCGCCGCGGCAGGGTTCGAAGATCTTGGCGCAGCGTGCCTGGAACTTGCATCCCGGCGGCAGGTCCAGCATGTCGGGCACCATCCCTGGGATGGCCTGGAGGCGGGCCCGCCGATCCGTCTTTTCCAGGCGAGGGATAGAATTCAGCAGGCCCTGCGTGTAGGGGTGCAGGGGGTTCGTGAACAGCTCATGGACCGGGGCTTCCTCCACCAGCCGTCCGGCATACATCACCGCCACGCGGGCCGCCGTGTCCGCCACCACGCCCAGGTCGTGGGTGATGAGCATCACCGCCATCCCCAGCTCGGCCTTGAGCTGGTTCAGGAGTTCCAGGATCTGGGCCTGGATGGTCACGTCCAGCGCCGTGGTGGGCTCGTCCGCGATGAGGAGGTGCGGGTTACAGGACAGGGCCATGGCGATCATGACCCGCTGGCGCATGCCGCCCGACATCTGGTGCGGGTATTCCCCCACCCGACGCTCCGGATCCGGGATGCGGACGACGCGCAGCATCTCGATGGCCTTGTTCCACGACTCCCGCTTCGAGAGGCGCTGATGCAGGCGGATCCCCTCGGCGATCTGGTCCCCGACGGTGAAGACCGGGTTCAGAGAGGTCATGGGCTCCTGGAAGATCATCGAGATGGAGGCCCCCCGGACCTTCCGCATCTCGTTCTCGGGCAAGGTCAGCAGATCCCGCCCCTCCAGCAGGATCCGGCCGCCCACGATCTTCCCTGGGGGATTCGGGATAAGCCGCAGGACAGAGAGGGCCGTGACGCTCTTTCCGCACCCCGACTCCCCAACGATGCCCAGGGTTTCCCCCTTGCGGACCGTCAGGCTCACGCCGTCTACGGCCTTGACCGTACCCGCCTCGGTGTAGAAATGGGTCTGCAGAGCGTCAATCTGCAGGAGGACCCCGTTCCGACTCCCGGGAATGCCGCTCATGGATCACCTTTCACGTGAGATTCTATGGGCAAAACGCGCGCCAGTCTAGCATCGTCCCCCAGCCAGTTCAAGCCCCAAAAATGCCGTTGCCTCCCGGCCTCGCCCCATTCCCGGTGGGCCACTCTGCCTCGCTGCCGGGGTGGCATTTCGCGACTCCAAGACGTCCCGGTTGCCGTCTCCCCAAAGGCCTCACGAAGCCAACCGGTCGGAGAAGGCGTCGAGCAGGAGCCCACTCACCGTCCGGAGGTACTTTGCGGATCCAGGGCATCTCGGAGGCCGTCACCAAACAAGAGGCCTCGCGACGGGAGACAGTTGGAGCCGCAAGTGCCCGGCAGCCGCTCCTCAGTGGCGGAAGGAGATTTGGGGATCCAAGGCGTCTCGGAGGCCGTCACCAAAAAAGTTCAACGACAGTAACGTCACTGTCAACGACATTCCAGGAAACAGTATCAGCCACGGGTAGGGCTCCATCGCGGCCGCTCCCTCGGACGCCAGCGAGCCCCAACTCGCCATGGGCGGCTGAACCCCCAGACCCAGGAAGCTCAAGAACGCCTCTTCCAGCATGACCGCCGGAACGGTCAGCGTGGCATAAACCACGATGGGCCCGACGGCGTTGGGAAGCACGTGTCGCACGAGGAGGCGGAGCGGAGAGGCCCCAACGGCCTGGGCCGAAAGGACAAACTCGCGGACCTTGAGGCTCAGGACCTGCCCCCGCACGATGCGGGCCATGGTCAGCCACTGAACCGCCCCGAGCGCCACGAACAGGTTCAGGATGTTGCGGCCGAAGATCACCATCAGGATGATCACGAAGAACATGAAGGGCAGCCCGTACAAAATGTCCACGATCCGCATCATCAGGTGATCCAGTCTCCCCCCCGCGTATCCGGCCACGCAGCCGTAGGTCACCCCGATGCTCAGACTCACCAGCGTGGCCAGGATCCCCACCGCGAAGGAGATGCGTGCCCCATACAGGATGCGCGTGAAAAGGTCCCGGCCCAGTTCGTCCGTCCCCAGGACGTGGAGGCGGCTTGGGGGCTTCGCGCCGTGGCGCAGGTCTGTCTTGTCAAAAGGAAAGGGCGCGATCCACGGCGCCACAATCGCCGCCAGGACAAAGGTCAGCAGCACGGCGAGCCCCAGCACGGCAAGCCGATTCCGCCGCAGCCGCCTGAAGGCATCATGCCACGGCGACGCCCCAGACCCTCTCGAATGCGGAACACCCAGGGGGTGCCCGATTGCCGATTGCGGAATATCCGGCGCAACCTCAGGCGCTTGGGCACCCATTGCATGTGGCCCGTTCGGGCCGCAATGGGTCCCGGCGCTCGGCGCTCGCCTGCTCATCGGACCTGCACCCGTGGATCCAGATAGGCGTATAAGATGTCCACCACCAGGTTAAACGCCAAGAGCAGAACGCTGTAGAAGACCACCGTCCCCAGGACCATGGTGTAGTCGCGGTTCAGCGCCCCGCTCACGAAGTAGCGACCGACCCCAGGAATGCTGAAGATCGTCTCCACAACCACTGACCCGGTCAGCACCGCGGCCGACGCCGGGCCGAGATACGTCACGACGGGCAGGACCGCCCCGGGGAGGGCGTGGCGAAAAACCACCGCCGCTTCTCGAAGGCCCTTGGCCCGGGCAGTCCGGATGAAGTCCTGGTGAATCACCTCGAGCATGCCGGCCCGCGTGAGGCGGGCGACGTATGCCGCATAGAACATTCCCAGCGTGACCGAGGGAAGGACGAGGTGGCGCCACGTCCCCCACCCCGCCACTGGGAGCCATCGCAGCCACAGCGCGAAGAGCAGCATGAGGATCGGCCCGAGGACGAAGTTCGGGACCGAAATGCCGAACAGGGCAAAGGACATGGTGAAGTAGTCGAAGGGGGAATTCCGTCGCAGACCGGCCAGGACCCCGGCCATGCCTCCCAGGCTCAGGGCCACCGCCAGGGCGCACAGCCCCAAGGTCAGCGACACGGGAAACCCGAGACCAAGGAGTTCATTGACGGAACGGTCGGGATAGCGAAAGGAGGGACCAAGGTCGCCGCGCGCCACCTCCCCGAGGTACTGCAGGTATTGGCGCCAGAGCGGCTCATTCAGGTGGTAGCGGGCCTCGATGTTGGCCCGCACCTGCTCCGGAAGGGCCCGCTCCTGGTCAAAGGGCCCTCCCGGGGCCAGGCGCATCAAGAAGAAGGACAAGGAGACGATGACGAACAGGACGGGCAGGAATTCCGCCAGCCGGCGGAAGATGTAGCCGAGCACGGCTCAGCTCACCGCTCCAGGCCGATGAACTTCAGCGGATGCTGGTCGAGGATGTTGGGCCACCAGCCCTTCACCCGGCGGCTGAGCATACCCTTATTGACATAGGTGTAGAGGGGCATGATCGGCACCTCGTCCGCGACGAGGATTTTTTCCGCCTCCTGCAGGGTTCGCATCCGGTCCTTGGCGTTCACGATCTTGCAGGCCGCCTGGGCGATCAGATCGTCGTACCGCTTGTTGGACCACGCGGTCTGGTTGTTCCCACCGCCGGTGATCCACATGTCCAGGAACGTATTGGGATCCACGTAATCTCCGATCCAGCCGGCCCGGGAGATCTGGTAGTCCAGGCTGCCCTGCCGGGACAGGTACACTTTCCATTCGACGTTGGTGAGGTCCACCTGGATGCCCAGCTGCTCCTTCCACATCTGCTGCACCGCCTGGGTCACGACACGATGGAGCTCGCTGGTACTGTACAGGACCTCGACCTTGGGGAACCCCCTCCCGTCCGGAAAACCCGCCTCGGCCAGGAGCTTCTTTGCCCCGGCCACGTCGAAGGGAAGACCCTTCACCCCCTCGTATCCCCGCATGCCGGCCGGCACGAACGTGCTGCTCGGAATCTCGCCTGCCTTGGTGACATACTTGGTGAGCGATTCCCGGTCCACGGACATGCTCAGGGCCTTGCGGACGCGAACGTCGGTGATGGGGGGTTTGGTGAGGTTGAAGCGGAAATAATAGGTTCCGAGATACGGCATGACATAGAATTCAGGCCGGTTCCGGGCGGCATCAAGTTGCGCGGGGGGAACCGTGGGCACCCAGTCGCTCTCTCCCGCCAGGAACTGCTTGTACGCGGTATTCAGGTCGTCGGTGGGGAGGAAGATCACCTTCTGCACCTTGATCGTTGTTGCATCCCAATGCAGGGGGTTCTTTTCCAGGATCAGGTCCTTCTGTGGGACCCAGCTCACCAGGCGGAAGGGTCCGTTGCTCACGATTCTCCCGGGCTTCACCCAGTCTTTCCCGTGCGCCTCGATGGCCCAGCGGGGCACGGGGTACAGCGTGTAGAAGCTGGTCAGGTCCAGGAAGTACGCAGTCGGGCACCGCAGGGTGACTTGCAGGCTGCGATCGTCCAGGGCTTTCACACCCACCTGGGAGAAATCGGTGATCCGTCCCTTGTTATAGTCCTCTCCGTTCTTCAGGTAGAAGAGCTGCTGCGCATACTTGGCGCCCGTCTTGGGATTCAGGACCCGCTCCCACGCATACACGAAGTCGTGGGCCGTCACCGGCTTGCCGTCAGTCCACCGGGCAGCTCGCAGCTTGAACGTGTAGACCACTCCATCCCGCGACACGGTCCAGGACGCGGCCATGCCCGGCCTCGGCGACAGGTCCTTCGGATCGGAGGTAGTGAGCCCCTCGAACAGGTTGCTGATGATTCGATGCTCCGGGACGCCCGTGACCAGAGCAGGATCCAGGCTCTCCGGCTCGGCCGTGTTGTTGATGCGGAAGACCTGCTCCTGCCCTGCCGACGGCGACACAGTGCAGACAACCGCCAGGATCACGAAGGCGGCGAGGTTTCGATATCCCCTCATGGTGACACCTCCCGATGCTATCCCCCTCACCTTATCCTCTCCCACACCCAGGGGGTGCCCGGGAGAGGGTACGGGTGAGGGGGACAGGGGTTCAAATCCTCATTCTCGGATCCAAGGCATCCCGGAGCGCGTCTCCAACCAGATTGAATCCCAGCACCGACAGCATGATGGCTGCCCCGGGGAAGAAGAACGCCCACCAGGCGCCGCTGGTGAAGAACTTGTAGCTATCCGCCAGCATGGCGCCCCACTCCGGAGTTGGGGGTTGCGCCCCGAGGCCGAGGAACCCGAGCGCGGCAGCCTCCAGGATCGCGAAGGCTACGGCCAGGGTCGTCTGCACGGTGAGAGGGGGAAGAGTGTTGGGAAAGATGTGCCAGAGGATGATCCGCTGGGCACTGCCGCCAAGGCCCCTGGCGGCGGTGACGAACTCCCGTTCCTTCAGGGCCAATACCTCACCCCGGGTGATCCGCGCATAAAACGGGATCGTGACCACGCTGATGGCAATCAGTGAATTGCGAAGTCCCGGCCCGATCATGGCCACAATGGCGATGGCCAGGAGGGTCGCGGGAAACGCCAGCAGGATGTCCATGCAGAACATCAGGCAGAGATCCGTCCGGCGCCCAGCATACCCCGCCAGGAGTCCCAGGGTCGATCCCGTCAATGCAGCCAGCAGGACGGACCCTACCCCAAGGCCAAGGGAGACCCTGGCTCCATGCAGGATCCGCATCAACATGTCCCGACCCAGGGCGTCCGTCCCGAAGGGGTGCGCCCAGCTCGGTGGCTTGAGACGCGCAAGCAGGTCGGCGTCCACATTGGGATTGTAGGGCAGGAAGACGGGGCTCAGTACCGCCATCAGGGTGAAGAGCACGATGATGACGAGGCCGCCCCTGGCGATCCGGTTGGCCAGCAGTCGGTGCCATGCCGCTTCGAGCGGACTCCGGCCCCGGAAGACGAAGGCTGGGGCGGGGAGCTCAATCGTACTTGATGCGGGGGTCGACGGTGGCATACAGCAAGTCCGTGATAAGGTTCACCGTCACGAAGATGGTGGCGATGAACAGGGTCGCGCCCTGGACGATGGGATAATCCCGTGCCTGAATGGACTCGAAGATCCACAGGCCGATCCCGGGCCAGGAGAAGATCGTCTCGGTCAGGATGGCTCCGGCCAGGAGCCGGCCGACCTGAAGGCCGGTGACGGTCATGACCGGAAGGAGGGCGTTGCGCATGGCATGGCGGAGGATCACCGCCCGCTGAGGCAGCCCCTTGGACTCTGCCGTCCGGATGTAGTCCTGGGAAAGAACCTCCAGAAGGCTGGCCCGCGTCATCCGGGCAATGACCGCCATGGGGATGGTCGAAAGACATACGGCGGGCAAGATCAGGTGCCGGAGGCTGGAGGCGAGGGCCTGCGGATTCTTGGTCAGCAGGCTGTCCAGGACATGGAAGTTCGTGACCGGGGTGAGGGTCACCTCGGTCCCGAGGCGAAAGCCGGTGGGCAGCCACCCCAGGACAACCCCAAAGAACCAGGCCAGCATGAGGCCCAGCCAGAAGATGGGCATGGAGACGCCGGTGAGGGCGACCATCCGGGAGAAGCCGTCGAAGAGGGAGTTCCGCCAGACAGCGGCGATGATTCCCATGGGGACGCCGACCACGATGGCAATCAGGATAGCCGACGTGGCCAGCTCGACGGTGGCGGGAAAGCGGCGGACTAGATCGAGAAGGACGGGGTCGCCCCGCAGAATGGACGCTCCCAGGTCTCCCCGGAGGATCTTGCCAACATAGATGAGGTACTGGGTGGTGAGGGGTCGGTCGAGGCCGAGCTGCGCCCGGATCTCGGCGACGCGTTCGGGGGTCGCCCGCTCGCCAAGCATGGTGACAGCCGGATCGCCGGGGATCAGGTGAATGAAGCTGAAGACGATGAGAGAGATCCCGATGAGGACGGGGACGATCGTGAGGAATCGTCTGATGGCATAAGAGCCCACGTCGTCCCCGCCCTTTCGTGCCGCTGACGCTTACTGGAAGTACACGGTGTTGAAGTGTTCGGCACCCGTGGGATTGGCCACGTACCCTCTGACCTTCTTCAGGAATGCCAGAGGTGGCTGGTTGTTGGCGACGAAAATGCGGGCCGCGTCGTCATGGATCATCTGTTCGGCCTGTCGGTACAGCTCGGCCCGCTTCTTCACCTCTGTCAGCCTCTGCGCCTGGAGCAGGACTTCGGCCAGCTTCGGGTTGGAATAGAAGCCCTCCGTTGACGCTCCGGGATTGCAGAAGAAGTAGCAGACGAAGTTGTCCGGATCCCCGTTGTCTCCGGTCCAGCCCAGCATGTACAGGGAAAGCTGGCCATTCTTCCGCTTGTCCAGGTACACGGCCCAGTCGGTCGTCTGGAGCTGGACCGTGATGCCCACCTTGGCCAGGTCGGCGGCCATGGCCTCGCCGATTTCCTTTGGGTTCGGGTAGTATGGGCGGAGGACGGGCAAGTACCAGAACTGGAGCGGTTCCTTGCGGCCGTCATCCCAGGTGATGTCTTTGATTCCTTGGGGGAACCCCGCCTCTTTCAGGAGATCGCGGGCTCGCTGGGGATTATATTCCCAATCCTTCAGGTCCCTGTTGTATCCCCAGAGAGCGGGCGGCTGGAACTGCGTGGCGACCAAGCCCGTTCCGCCGTACAGCGCGTCCACGATTCCCTTCTTGTTGATGGCATGGGCGATGGCCAGCCGCACGCGCCGGTCCTGAAATTCCTTCACTTTGTAGTTGAAGCCCAGGTAGCCAGTAGTGTTGGTCGGTCGCAGGATGAGCTGGAGATTCGGATCGGCCCGGACCACCTTCACATCGTCCGGATTTAAGCCGAACATCCCGTGAATCTCACCCGCCTTGAGGGCTGCCAGACGCTGGGAGCTGTCCTTGATGTTCCGGACTATCGCGCGCTGGACCTTGGGCGCGTTGGCCTTGTCCCAGTAGTCCTTGTTGGCCTCCAGGATGACCTCCTGCCCCACCTTCCACTCCACGAACTTGAAGGCACCAGTCCCTACAGGGTTTTTCCCGTAGGCCGTTCCATGCTTTTCGACCGCCGTGGGGCTGGTGATGTAGAACGGGAACATCCCCAGATTGTTGAGGAACGGCCCTTGCGGCGACTTCAGGGTGATCCGGACCGTGGTTGGGTTCACGGCTTCGACTTTGGTGATGAGGCTCTTGTCGTCGAATCCGCCAAACTGCTTCTGGTAGTACTCGAAGGTCTTGCCCACCTTCTCCTGATTCTCGTGCTGGGGATGCTTTGTGAAGCGCCACCTCTCGAAGTTCCAGACCACGGCCGCGGCGTCGAAGGGTGTCCCATCGTGGAACTTCACGTTTCGTCGCAAGGTGAAGGTCCAGACGGTCCCGTCGGCGCTCGTCTCCCATTTCTCGGCGAGGGCGGGGACGATCTCTGTCGTGTTCCCCTTGTACTTCACCAACCCCTCTTTCATCTGGGTGATGACCCGGTGGGAGATCCCGTCGGTGATCACGGCGGGATCCAGATCCACCGGCTCCCCCTCCGCACCGAAAATAAAGGTGGTCTGAGCGATGACCGGACCCGCTGTGAGAACTAGGCCCGCAAGAACAAGGATGCCGATCAGCCTCCTGACTCCATTCATGTGCTCTCCCTCCTTCACTCTACAATGCCTTCTTGTACTACGCCCCCCTAATTCTCCTCACCCTTCCCCCTCAGCCTCCTCTCCCCCGGGTACCCCGCCGCAGGCGGGGTGTGGAGAGAGGACAACGGTGAGGGGGCACACTGTGAAGGAGCGCCAGGGATGGATGCGATTGGACTGGTCGAGGCGAGTCAGCTGAAAAAGAACCGCGGCGACTTCGCCCCGGGCGACACGGTGAAGGTGCAGGTCAAGGTCGTCGAGGGCGAGAAGGAACGCATCCAGGCCTTCGAGGGCGTGGTGATCCGGAAGCGCGGGGAAGGAGCGCGCGCGTCCTTCACGGTGAGGCGGATTTCCTACGGCGTCGGCGTGGAGCGCACGTTCCCGCTGCACTCCCCGATGATCGAGCGCGTCCAGGTCGTGCGCCGGGGTGACGTCCGCCGATCGAAGCTCTACTACCTGCGCGCCCTCTCGGGCAAGGCGGCCCGGCTCAAGGAAAAGCGGGCCGTTGTCCCCACCAGCGGCGAGTCCTCCTAGCGGCACGGTCCGGGCCCCATGGGCGCCCCCTACCGCTACGAACGGGCGGCCTGGCGCTCGGGGCTGGAGCAGGTGGCGGGAGTGGACGAGGCCGGGCGGGGCCCGCTGGCGGGGCCGGTCGTCGCCGCCGCTGTGATCCTCGATCCGAATCGCCGCGTCAAGGGGCTCGATGACTCCAAGCGTCTCGCTCCAGCCCAGCGCGAGCGCCTTTTCGAGCAGATCCTGGAGCACGCGCGGGGGGTAGGAGTCGGCATCGTGGATCCCCAGACCATCGATCGCGTGAACATCCTTGAGGCCACCCGGCGCGCGATGTACGAAGCGCTCGGCAAACTCACCCCCCGCCCCGACCTGGTCCTGATCGATGCCCTCCGCCTCCCCGCGCTGGCATGCCCACAGAAGCCGCTCGTCCACGGCGACAGCCGCTCGGCCTCCATCGCGGCGGCCTCCATCATCGCCAAGGTCACCCGCGATCGGCTCATGCTCGAGGCCGACGCCCGGTTCCCCGAGTACGGCTTCGCCCGCCACAAGGGCTACCCCACGCCGGAGCACCTGGCGGCCCTCGAGAAGCACGGCCCCTGCCCCATTCACCGGCGCACCTTCCACGGCGTCTGGATCCAGGGCGAACTCTTCGAAAGGAGTGGACCATGACCGCCTCCGCGCTTCGCCTCGGGATCGCTCTCCTCCTTCTCGGCTGGGCCCCACTGCTGACCACGGCCCAACCGGCGTGCGCCCCGACCGCTCCGGACATGGAAGGCCCCTTTTACAAGCCGGGGGCACCAGTGCGCGAGAGCACGGGCAAGGGCTTCGTGGTGAGCGGCACGGTGAAGTCCGCGGGCTCGTGCGCGCCCATTGGCGCCGCGCGGGTCGAATGGTGGCAGGCCAACCCCAGGGGAACCTACGACGACGAGCACCGCGGAACTCTGGTGACGCGCAGCGACGGCACGTACCGCTTCGAGACGGATCCTCCCCCGCCCTACTTCGGCCGGCCGCCCCACATCCACTTCAAGGTGTTCGCGCCCGGCCATCGGGCGCTCACGACCCAGCTCTACCCCAAGCCTGGACAGACCGAGATCACCTTCGACCTCGTCGTAAGCAAGTAGCTGTGGACCCCCGGCGCTCGGTCGGGAAACGGGGCGAGGAGGAGGCCGCGCGGTTCCTCCAGAAGCGCGGCTTCACCATCCTCGACCGGAACGTCCGCTCCCGCCTCGGCGAGATCGATCTCGTGGCGCGCGACGGCAAGGCCCTCGTCTTCGTCGAGGTCAAGACCCTCCGGGAGCGCGACGGGGACCCGCCCCAAGCGGCCGTCGGGCAGAGCAAGCAGCGCCGGCTGGGGCAGCTGGCCCAGCACTATCTCAAGTGGAAGCGCCTGGGCGAGGTCGCCTGCCGCTTCGACGTGGTCGCCGTCACCCTGGACGGCCGGGACCGCGTCACGGCCCTTCGCCATCTCCCCGCCGCTTTCGACGTGGAGGCCTGGTAGAATCCCCGCACCCCCCAAGATCCTCCCCCACCTCGGCCCTTGACTTGGCCAGGCAATGCTGCGATAAGGAACCTCACCGAAACGGCAGGAAGGGCAGCCAGCGTTTCTTGATCAGCGTGACGAAGGGGGGACTGAGATGCGCCAGTATTTCACGCGGTTCGGATCCCTCGAGCGGTACGAGAAGGGCGGTGTCGAGGTCATCAACGACGATCCCAAGAACTACGTGTTCTCGAACATCTTCGAGGTGGCATCGAAGTCCAAGCCGTACGAGAAGGTCGCCGTCGGCAAGAATCTCGAGTACGTCATTGAGGCGATCCGTGCGGAGGGCACCTCGGAGTGGCGGGCCCCCGGGCATGACGAGTTCGCCCTCGTGATGGACGGGGAGGTCGAGATCCGGCTCATGAAGCTCGACAACCCGTCGGTGGTGCCGCCAGGCACCCAGGGCTCGATCGCGCTCAAGGGCACGCCCGCCGGGCGCAAGATGGGGGTGGTCCGCACACGGCGCGGCCACATGACGCTGCTTCCCGTCGGCGCCGCCTATCAGTTTCACGCCAATCGCCCCGGCGTGGTCCTACTGCAGACGATCGCCGGCAACGGCACGATCGAGCGGTGGGGGGACATCTGCCAGAAGTAAGGAGGAGACGCGCATGACCGCCCATACTCTCCCCGAGATTGGAACCATTGAGCCGAACCAACACGGCTACCGGAGCTTCTCCCTCGGGAAGTTCGCGTTCGCCCGTGACGAGTACTTCGCCTACATCCAATGGCCCAAGGGCCACCACCTCATGCCCGTGGACGCCTTCCTGCGCGCCCTGCAGCGTGATATCGCATGGGGGTTCTTCTACGGGACCGTGAACTTCGACGCCGTCATCGGCACCCTCAACCACTACGGAACCGTCGATCTCTTCGCCGGCCGGTATAACGCGCACTACCGGAAGGCCGGGCTCGATTACGTCGAGACCTTCAAGACGCCGCTGATCCAGCGCGTCTTCGAGGCAATGCTGGACGACTGGACGAACGCCACCTTCGATCCCTTCGCAAGCCCCGCGGAGACCGGCTCCGCGTTTGGTCCCAAGAACGGCCACAACAAGGAGGCGATCACGCGGCATCGCGTGACGGCCAGGCGCATGGTGGGCGCGCCCGGCGACGAGCCGCGCCGCGCCGACGACAACGGGTTTCCTGTCAACCGGGGGTTCGTCGATGTGCCCCAGGACGAGCCCGACGTCAAACCCGAGCCGGGATTCGAGGACGAGGTCGTCGCCTTCAACCTGTTGGCCTACCTGTCCCGCTCGGATGTGACGTGGAACCCCTCGGTCGTTTCGGTGTGCAAGAACAGCCTCTACTGCCCCACGACCGAGGAGTACATCCTGCCGATCATCCACGGCAACGACCGGGTGGAGTGGTTCGTCCAGCTCAGCGACGAGATTCACTGGGAGGTCGAGGATCGTGAGACAGGAGCCGCCCGGGCACGGGTCACCATGAAGCCGGGAGACGTCGCGGCCATGCCGGCGGACATCCGCCACCGGGGCTTCGCGCCCAAGCGCTCGATGCTGCTGGTCTGGGAGAACGCGTCTCCGGAACTCCCGGCCTTGATCTCACAAGGCAAGCTGCCCACGAACCCCGTCCAGTTCTAAGAGAATGGACCGGAATCAGACCTTCGACCGAGTGTTACGGC
>Ga0209109_10001635_pt1 | contig 12285 bp, 8 predicted proteins | sample Rifsed10ft2_FD_184004 | JGI IMG/M metagenome (GOLD analysis project Ga0209109, IMG submission 184004) | Soil microbial communities from Rifle, Colorado, USA - sediment 10ft 2 (version 2) | ecosystem: Environmental > Terrestrial > Deep subsurface > Rock core/Sediment | place: Rifle, Colorado... | reverse complement strand
AGATCGCATTGCTGATCACCGCGGCGGTCGGGTCCATGCCGAGCTCGCCGAGTCCCTTGGCGCCGAACGGCCCCGTGGGCTCGTAGGATTCGGCAAAGGCATGCTCCAGCGGCGGCATATCGCGCATCGAGGGAATCCGGTAGTCGGCAAAGTTCGGATTGACCGGCCGTCCATCCTCCATCTTCAAGCCTTCGATCAGGGCGTAACCGAGCCCCTGCGCCACGGAGCCCTCTACCTGGCCTTCGGCCCCGATGGGATTGATGACCGTGCCGCAGTCGGAGAGCGCGACGTATTTCAAGACCTTGACCTGTCCGGTCTCGCGGTCGACTTCCACCTCCGCGGCCTGGCAGCCGAAGTTGTAGGCGCCGGACTCGTTGCCGTAGCGGGTGGCGTCCTGCAGCACCGAATCCGCGTCGAAGCTCCCCGAGGCCACGATCGGGGCGCCGCCGCGACGGAAGAGGCGCGCGCGCGCGACATCGCCGACGGTGACGGATTTCGCCTCCGACCCTCTGACGAAGATGCGGCCGTCCTTGGAGGCGAGGTCGTCCGGGCTGGCCTCGAGCATCTCCGAGGCGGTCTCGAAGAGCTGCTGCTTCACCTTCTGGGCCGCGTCCCGGACCGCGTTTCCGCCTATGTAGGTGACCCGGCTGCCGAAGGCGCCGAGGCAGAAGGTCGTGAGATCGGTGTCGGCCTGGGAGATCTCGACGTCCTCCAGGGGAACGCCGAGCTCCTCGGCGGCGATCTGGCACATCGCGGTGCCGGCCCCCTGGCCGACCTCGCCTTCGCCGCTGAGGATCAGCGCCCTGCCGTCCTCGTTGATTTTGATGGTCGCCGAGCCGCCGTCATAGTCGCCGAAGTGGCGCTTGCCGCTGACGTGCACCGTGCAGGCGAGTCCGAGGCCGCGGCCGGGAGTCTTTTGCGCGCGCTTCTGCTTCCACTCCATCATCCGCTCGACCTTGTCGATGCACTGCTTGAGCTCGCAGCTGTTGACCCGGTTCCCGTGCGGCGACACGTAGCCCGGCTCCGCGGCGTTGAGCCGCGCTATCTCCAGCGGGTCGATGCCGAGATCGTGCGCCGCCTTGTCGATGGCCTGCTCCACGGCCCATTCCGCCGACGGATTGCCGAAGCCCCGGAAGGCGCCGGTCGGGATCTTGTTCGTGTACACCAGGTAGGCCTGGGTCTTTACATCGGAATACTTGTAGCAGGTATCGTGGCGCAGGGCAGCGACGCCGGTGATGGCGGGCGCCTTGCCGGAATAGGCGCCGTTGTCGGCGACCACGCGTATATGCTTCGCCCGGATGCGGCCGTCTTTTTTGAATCCCATCTTCACCCAGATCTTCATGTTGACCCGCGGGCGGGGACCGGCGAGGAATTCCTCCTCCCGCGTATTGATGATCTTTACCGGCTTGCGCGCCTTGCGCGCCAGGATCGCGGCGACGACCGCGTTGTTGTCGTCGCAGGACTTGCCGCCGAAGCCGCCGCCGACGACGGACTGGATGATGCGCACGTCCGTCTCCCTCACCCCCAGGGCGGCCGCTATTCTGACCCGGGCCGAAAAGAGCGTCTGGGTATTCATATAGATGGTGTATTTTCCGCTCGCGGCATAGTCGGCGACGCTGCCGATGGTCTCGATCGCGCAGTGCCACTGCGGCACGCTCTCGAAGCTGTCCTCGACGATGATGTCCGACTCGGCGAAGGCGCGCTCGACGTTGCCGCGCTCGACGTCGATGGTCATGGCGATGTTGCGCGGCTTGCCCTCGTGGATGAGCGGCGCGCCTTCCAGCATCGCCTCCTCGGCGTCGAAGACGGCCGGGAGATCCTCCCACTCCACCTCGATGAGATCGAGCGCCTGCTCGGCGATGCCTTGATCGACGGCGGCGACCGCCGCCACCTCTTCGCCGACGTAGCGGGCCTTTTCCACGGAAAGCGGGTACTGGTCCGGGAAGAAGGCGCCCCAGCCCTGTTTGATCGTGTCCTCCGCCGTCACCACCGCCCGCACCCCGCGCAGCTTCTGCGCCTTGGAGGTATCGATCCTCACGATCCTCGCATGAGGGTAAGGGCTGCGCAGAATCCTGCCGATCAGCATTCCCGGCAGCACGATGTCGGCGACGTAGCGCGCCTCTCCGGTCACCTTTTCGTAGCCTTCGACCCGGTTGACGCGCTGTCCGACTACGCTGAATTGTTCCGCCTTACTCATTGCTCATCGCTCGTTGCTACTAGTCCGGCTTGTAAACCCCCACGCTCTGTATCTTCGCCGCCTGGCGCTCGCGCTTCAGCTGAAAATCCGGGCTGATCTTGTGGTTCACGACCGCCATGACCGACTCCAGGATTTTATAATAGCCCGTGCAGCGGCAGAGATTGCCCGACATCCATTCCTTGACCTCTGCTTCGGAAGGGCTGGGGTTTTGATCGAGCAGCGCCTTGGCGGCGATGATCTGCCCGGGGGTGCAGATGCCGCACTGGAAGCCGCCGTACTCGATGAAGGCCTGTTGCACGGGATGGAGCTTGCCGTCCCTGGCCAGCCCCTCGATGGTGGTGATCTCTTTGCCCTGGCAGGCGATGGCGAGAGTGAGGCAGGAGCTGACCAGCCGGCCGTCGACGATGACGCTGCAGGCGCCGCACACGCCGATGCTGCAGCCTTCCTTGGTCCCGGTCAGGCCGATCTCCTCGCGCAGCGCGTGGAGCAGGAGCCGGCCGGGCTCGATCTCGACGTCGTGCTCCTCGCCGTTGACGTTGAGGACAATCGCTCTTTTCATAATGTACATGCTTATCAAAGCGCCTCATGGCGCACAAGACAACAACGAAATCACTTTCTCAACGTTGCTATTTTTTACAATTGGTTTGGCAAAAATAGGAATTCGATTGCCCCTGTTTTTCCAATGTCAGGCGAAAACAGAGCCTAAATCCATCAGTTACGACCGCGCAGACCATAGGATAACCGCTGGCTGTTCATGGCATGCGCCTTGCCTGCATAATTGAGTATCCGTTAGAAATAGCCGCTGGTGCATAACAGCACGAAGGATATAAATATTCAAAGAAAGGGGAGTATATGAAGATGCTAAAAACAGCGGGCTTCGCTCTGCTCGCATTTATTCTGCTAAATCCAGATACGGTTTCGGCGCAGAAGGAAGTTTATCCTAGCCAGCCTGTTCGCCTCGTCATCACCCACGCCGCAGGCGGGACCACGGACATGGCCGCTAGACTCATCCAGCCTTATCTGCAAAAGCACCTGGGGGTAGCCGTGGTTATTGATAATATGGTGGGCGCTGGGGGAAATATCGCGCGATCTTTCGTCTTCAAGCAGCCTGGCGATGGCTATACGCTCCTTGTTAGCCAGCAGCCCTCGATGTCCGCGGGCCAGATCGTCACTGGGGCGAGGTTCGAGGTCCTGAAGTTCACCCACATATTTAACATCGCCGGAAAGAACTACGACTGCGTCGCCGTGGCCAAGGACACGCCTTTTAAGACCATAGAGGATTTGAAAAAAGCCTCACAGGCGCAACCGCTGAGTTCCGCCGGGACAGGCGTTGGAAGCAACTCCTATATTCTGGCCATGCTCCTGAAATCCAGGGCGGGCATTAATATCATCTATGTCCCGTTTAACAGCGGCACCGAGGCTGCGTTGGCAGTAGCTGGAGGGCAAACTCAGATGGGAACCGGCGCGCTCGACAGCTACTGGCCGCTTCATGAGCAGGGACGGCTGCGCGTTCTGGCTGTCTCCGGGCCGGAAAGGGATGAGTCGCATCCACAGCTCCCAACCATCGTCGAGCTAGGGTACCCAAACATCAAGTTGAACCAAATGACCGGGGTTTTTGCTCCTCCGGGGCTTTCCAAGGAGCGGCTTGATGTTTTGGCAGCCGCTTTTCGGAAGGCTTTCGCCGAGAAGGAATATGCGGCGGCGGCCGCCAAGGCGAAGCAGACACTGCAGCCACTGGGACCGGCGGAGTTCTACAAAGCCTCGAAGGAGATCTTTGAGACGATTCAAGACCTGGCTCCGGTGCTAAAATCTAAAAAAGGCGCGCGCTAGAAGCGTCTATGGGCGGCGCGCGCAGGATGGCGATCCTCGAAGGATTCCTGCTCTTGGTCCTGGGGGGATTTGCCGCAAGCTTTCTTGTCCTGAGCTGGGAGTTGGGCCAGACGGCGGCTATGTTTCCGCGCCTGGTCGCCGGCGTAAGCCTGGCGCTTCTTGCCCTCGCCATTGTCTTCCAGCTCATGGGCAGGGCGAGGGCAAGAAAAAAACCGCTTGGGACTGTGACGAGAGCGCCTGACGCGGTTCCTTGGCCTGCGGTCTTGGCGGCGCAAATCGGATATATCGCGCTTGTCGTTCTTGTCGGCTTTTCCCTGGCCACAGTGATTTACCTGGCGGGCTCCCCGCTGCAAATGCGCTACCGGCGCTGGGGCGTCCTAGGCGCATTTGCGATCCTCCTCACGGCCACGGTGGTTGCCTCGTTTACTTATCTGTTCCACGTCCGCTTGCCTGAAGGCATTTTATGGTCGTCTCTGAAAAGCCGTTACTAAAGAAGGGAGAGAGCAATGTGGCTTGAGGGACTGATGATCGCGCTTCAACCGATAAACCTTCTCTACCTTCTGCTGGGGACAGCCTTCGGTCTGGTTATTGGAGCTCTGCCGGGGCTGGGTCCCATGTTTGCCGTGGCTCTAACGCTCCCCTTGACTTACGGGATGGAGCCGGCAAGTGCGATCATCCTCCTGGCGGCCGTCCATGCTGCCACCGCCTACGGAGATTCCTTCGCCTCGATCCTGATCAACACTCCGGGCGGAGTAGGCTCCGTTGCCTCCTGCTGGGACGGATATCCCATGGCGCAAAAGGGGCAGGCCGGGGTCGCCATGGGCATCTCCGCTCTAGGCTCCTTTATGGGCGGGATTATCGGTTGGGTCTCGCTGGTTGCAATCTCGCCGCTGCTCATCATGGTGGCGTTGAAAATGGGTCCGGCCGAATATTTCATGGTGGCCCTTATGGCCCTCTCTCTGTTGGCGCTGGCCTCGCACGGCCGAGTTCTCAAGGGGCTTTTTCTTGGAGGGATCGGCCTGCTTCTCTCTTTTATCGGTCGGGATCCTATCACCGCTGAAGCCCGCTTCACCTTTGGCTACCTGTATTTGGAAGACGGCCTGCCCCTAGCGCCCACCGTTTTGGGTTTGTTCGCGCTCTCTCAGGTTCTGGTGCTCTCGGAGCAGGGGGGAAGCATCGCTCAGATCAGGACTGTCGGCAAGGTCTGGGAGGGGTTCAAATTGGCGTTACGGCTGCCAGGCACGATCGTAAGGGCGGGTATCGTGGGGATATTCATGGGGATCCTTCCTGCCCTTGGACTGGCCTCCGCCAACATCTTGGCTTACTTTGCCGAGAAGAGGGCGTCCAAGCACCCGGAGACCTTTGGCCAAGGCGAGCCCCGGGGCCTGCTCGCTCCTGAAATCGCCAAGAATGCCTGCATCGTGGGTGACTTGATCCCTACCTTTGCGCTGGGAATTCCCGGCTCCTCCGTGACGGCGATCTTCCTGGCGGCGATGATCATGCACGGTCTTCAGCCCGGAGTGCAGTTTTTCGAGCGTTCCGGCGCTCTTCCCTATACCGTGTTCGTCGGCATTCTGCTGGCCCAGTTCTCGTTTTTCATTATGGGCCTTCTCCTGGCCCGGCAGTTTGCCAAGGCGGTTTTGATCCCGAACGCTCTCTTAATCCCGCTGATCGTCGTGCTGAGCGTCGTGGGCTCCTTTGCTATGCGCGGGTATGTCGAAGACATAATTGTCACTTTTGTCTTTGGGTTTATCGGCTACCTGATGACGCGCTTCGGCTATCCTGGCGCTTGCCTGGTGTTGGGACTGGTTCTGGGAGATCTCGTCGAGGCCAATTTTCACCGCTCCGTGCTGATCGGGCGCGGATCCTACGCGATCTTCTTCACGCGTCCGCTTTCTCTTACGATCTTCCTTCTCACTGTTTTATCCCTCGTGTGGCCTTATCTCAAACGCCTGGTCGCAGGAAAGAAGGCAGAGAGGGAGGAGGCGGAAGAGGAAGAGTCCACGGTCGCTTAGGCGTGTGGAAGGCCGTTAGCTGATTCGTCCTTTCTCTTATTCCGCCCTACCCGAGTGGGTGCGGCCCCACTTGGCCCGCATCGAGCCGAGAGTGTCGCCTTCACCCACCGGGACTCTGGTGGCTCTCAGCTTTTCGCCCACCTTATTATAGTCTCCGGCGGCGGCCATCTCGGCCTCTTCATCGAGCTCCTTGGGCCAGAGCCCCAGGAGATAGCCGTGCCACGGCTCCTGCGGCTCAAGCCTGGGCAGGCCCAGCTCTTCCCATATCTCTCTCGCCCTTACCATGTACTCTCGCTTTGGCAGGGACAGGGGAGGGAAGTCCGCCTTGCGCGTGGCGTCGATCAGGAGGGAGGATTCACAGTTGTCGTAGCGGCTGGAGGGATGCGTCGCCACCATGCCGATCGGCGTGGCGCCGAAGGGCCGGTCGCCCACGACTTTGATATCCTTGTGGGGCTGGGAGCGGTGCGTGATCGCCCAGGTCACGGCGACCGGATCATGCGGGTTGATATCCTCGTCCACGGCGATGACCAGTTTTCCGACCCGGTCTCCGTAATCGAGCAGCGCGTCCATCGCCCGCCACGGATCCTGATCGTCCCGCTTCTTCATTCTGAGGACCACGTAGGGGCGCAGGTTGACCAGGGGCTCCATCAGCGAGACCTCGAGCACGCTGGGAAAGCCCTTTTGCTTGAGATGGCGGTGGATGAGCGTCGCCATGCCCATCGCCTTGATCTTGGAGCTTTCGCTCGGGGTGACCTGGCTGATGATCGAGACCCAGACGGGATTTTTCCTGTGCATGACGCAGGTAAGCTCGAAGACCGCGCTCAATGTCCTCGGGTCGACATATCCCATCGACTCGCCGAAGGGCCCCTCTTCTTCCAGGTAGGCGGTGGGTATGATCCCTTCGAAGACGATCTCGGCGCTGGCCGGGACTTCGAGATCCACGGTCTGGCATTTGACCAGCCGGATCGGCTCTCCCGTGAGCCCGCCGGCCAGGGCGATTTCGTCGATCGTCGGCGGCACCTTCTGAGTCGCGGTGTAGGAGACCGCCGGGACCGTGCCTACGGCGACGGCGACTTCGAGCGGGATGCCTTTTCTGCGGCACTTTTCCCAATGGCGCGAGAGATCCTGCGGCGTGCCCGACATGATGCCGCTCAGGGCGGCGCCCTTGATCAAGCCGCGGTAGTTGCCGACGTTTCTCTGGCCGCTCTCCGGGTCCTTGGTGATCCAGTGGCCGGCCGTGATGTAGGGGCCGTTGTCGAAGCCGGGAGTCGAGATCGGCACGGGAAATTCGCCGAAGCCGCCGTGGGCGAGGAGATCCTTGCCTTTATGGATCTCCTCCATCACCGGGCCGTGGCTTACGATTTCCGGCTCGAGCAGGTGATCCATCGCGTAGATCCATCGGTCCGCGACCTCCTCGGGCGCGCATTTCAGCCCCAGGCAATAGATATCCGCGGAGGCCGCCAGTCCGCCGACCAGGACGGAGCCCTGGTATTTTCGCTTCTTCGAGTCGGTCACGTTTTCGAACAGGAAGGCCTTGCGATCGGCCTCTTTCAAGCCGCGAAACTGCCAGCGCACCAGGGGATGAAGCTCGGTATCTTTGTTGATCTCCCGCTTGATGCGCAGGAGCCTGCCGTGCTCCTCGAGGGTCGCGATCAACTCGCGCAAGTCGTTATAGGGTTTGGCAAATTTCATGGCGGGCTTCGACCGTTCTGTATGCCTTTTCAACGTTTTTCGCAAGGGCTGCGGCAGGATTTCCCTTGCAAATCCGCGCTGGATGCGTAAGATGCGATAAAAAGGCATTTTATTTTATGAGCCTGCAGATCCACAACACCCTTTCAGGGAAGAAAGAGCCGTTTGTTCCGCTCAAAGAAGGGGAGGTGCGGATGTACGTATGCGGGGTCACGGTCTATGACTCCTCGCATATCGGCCATGCCAGGTTCCTGCTCACCTTTGACGTGGTGTACCGCTACCTCAGGTTTCTCGGCTACCAGGTGACCTTCGTGCGCAATTTTACCGATGTGGACGACAAGATCATCCAGCGGGCCAACGAGCAGGGCGTGGCCTCCGAAGCGATCGCGGAGCGCTACATCCGGGAATTCGCCGAGGACAGCGCGGGCCTGGGGCTCGCCTCGCCCACGCATGAGCCGAGAGCGACGGCCCACATCCCCGAGATCATCGCGTTGATCCGCCGCCTGGAACAAAAGGGGCTGGCCTACCGGGTGGACGGCGACGTTTTTTTTTCCGTGGATCGTTTTCCGGGCTACGGCAAGCTCTCCAAGAAGCGGATCGAAGATCTGGAGGCGGGCGCCAGGGTCGAGGTGGATGAGCGCAAGAAGCAGCCGATGGACTTCGCCCTCTGGAAGGCGAGCAAGCAAGGCGAGCCCTCCTGGGAAAGTCCGTGGGGCCGGGGCAGGCCCGGCTGGCATATCGAGTGCTCGGCCATGAGCACGAAATACTTGGGACAGCCTTTTGATATCCACGGCGGCGGGGGCGATCTGGTCTTTCCCCATCACGAGAACGAGATCGCCCAGTCCGAGGCCGCCTTCGATCTGCCGCTGGCGCGCTACTGGATGCACAACGGCTTTTTGCGCAAGGACCGGGAGAAGATGTCGAAGTCCCTGGGAAACATCGACCCGGTCCGGGAGATTTTGCGCCGCTACGAGGCGGCTGCGCTGCGCCACTATTTTCTCACCAGCCACTATCGCAGTCCGCTCGACTTCTCCGACCAGGCTCTGGAGGAGGCGGAAAAGGGCATGGAGCGGGTTTACGAGACGATGGATCGGCTGGATCGCTCGGTCCCGACTAACGGCGAGCTGGCGCCGGAGCCCCGGCTGCTTGAGGGATTTCGCCGTGAGATGGACGACGACTTCAACACGCCCCGGGCCCTGGCGTTGATCTTCGACGAGATCCGCGCCCTCAATCGCAGGCTGGACGAGGACAAACGCGAAGGGCTCGGGCCCCGCGTGCTGGCTTTGAAGGTTATCGGAGAGACGCTCGGCCTGTTGCAGGACAGCCCCGGCGCCTTCCTGCAAAGAAAAAAGGAGCGCTGGATACTCAGTCGGGGTATCTCTCCGGATGCCGTCGAGGAGCTGATTAAAAAGCGAGAGCGGGCGCGGAGCGCGAAGCAGTGGCGGGAGGCGGACCGGATCCGCGCGGAGCTGCAGGAAAAAGGCATTACGCTTGAGGATACCCCCGGAGGCACCCTATGGAAGGTAAGATAGAGACCGTGCATCGGAGCCGATGGCCGCGGCTGGCGCTGGCGGCCTCTTTGACGCTCCTTGCCGCTGCGCCGGGTTTCGCCCAGGAGCCGCCGGCGCGGCCGCCTGAAGAGGCGGCCCAGCTCCGGCTGCGCAAGACACCGAGCAAGACTCGCGATTACCGCGGCAAGGCCGTCGAGGGCGAAGAGCGGGTCGTCAAGCAGGGAGACTCGCTCTGGCGCATCCTGATCGAGGAGAAAGGGCTGTCCGAGAAGCGCTTCAACCGCTACCTGGTCATCGTCGGCGGCTTGAACCCGAACCTCAAAAAACCGGACATACTCCAGGTCGGCCAGACGATCTTCATCCCGATCCGCCCGGATGAGATCCTGGGCATAGAGGTCCCGAGCACGGCGAAAGGCGAGGCGAAGATTTACCGCGTCAGGCAAGGCGACTACCTGTTCAAGATTCTGAGAGACGAGTTCGGCGTCCGGGGAAAGAACGAAATTCGCGGCGCCTTCGACGAGGTAAAACAACTGAATCCGGGGAAGAAAAATTGGAACGTCCTTTTCGTCGGTGAGGGGATTCTCTTTCCCGGGGCCGGCCGAACGATGGCCATGCCCAAGCCGGAGGCGGTGAAGCCGCCGGAGGGCGTGGGATTGGATCACGGCCGCAAGCTCGCGGCGCAGGAGAACCTGCCGCTGCTCGAGCAGGTGATGGCGGCGCTGGGCAATGAGACGCAGCGCGGCGGCGAGGAGGTGGTGGCCATTCAGGAAGGGACGGTGCGCATCGACCGCGACTCCTACCCCGTCATCCGGAATCCCAAGGCGGACCAGAAAGTCATTCTCGACGCATCGGACAAGATCCCCGCGTCGCTCAAGTCCAAGCTGGAGTCCCCGGGCTCGGCTGCGCCGGTGGTCTCGGTAAAAAAGGGCGACACCCTGCACGATACCGTGAGCAGCTTGCTCGCGCGCCTCGGTTATCAGTCTTTGCCCGCGAGCCGGCCGGTCGAGGTCCGCGACGGCGGCGTGGGCGTGCAGGTAAAAGGGGAGTGGATGGTGGCCGGACCGGAGGAGAGCGGGGGAAAGCAGGACGTTATCATCATCAACCTGACCGATGCCGCCGGCAGGACGCCCGATTACCTGCGCGACTACCTCTCGTTGAAAGGGATGAGTCTCAAGGAGATCATGCTCCCCGGCCTTCCTCTGCCGATGGCGCCGCCTTCCCCGGCGGGCAGGCCGGAAGCGGGCGCAAATCCGATCGAGACGTGGCCGCGGGAAAAGGGCGCGATGACGGATGCGCTGCTCAAGAGCTACGGAATCGATTTTACCAGCGCGCACCAGATCTCGGTCGCGCTGCGGGAAGGGATTCGCCTGGAGACCAAGGTGGACAGGCTTTTCGAGTTCGGCGGCGGCAAGATCGCTCTGGTCTTCCGGGCGGTCGGAGACGAGGCGAGGAAAGCGCTCCAGGAACGGGAGAAAAGCAGGGTCGTGGAGCTTGATTTCGCCTCGCTCTCGTCGCGCGATCTGTTATCGCGCCTGTTGAACCTGCTCGGCGAGAAGACCTCGTATCGGGAGCACCGTTTTTCCGCGGTGGAGGGAGCGGCGAAAGATAAGATGGTGGTAAGCGTCGCCGGTTTCCTGCTCTCCGGCCGCTCTCTCTTGCTGACCGACCGCGAGGTGCCCAAGGGCGTGCAGGGGCTGTTCGTCGAAAAGGGGCTGCGTGTGGTGCGCTTCCAATGAGGACTCGCTTTATCCCGGCGCTGCTGCTGGCGATTGCGCTGGCGCTGCCGGCATGCGCGGCCCGCAGCCAGCGTACGGGAAATAGCGCCGCGGTGGCGTCGGCGCCACAGGCCCCGGCGCAGCCGCCGCAGCCGCGCTGCGCGGACCGGGTCGACAGGGCGAAGACCGGCGGGATGGTGGGATCGGTTTTGGGCACCATCGCGGCAAGCCTCTTCGGCACGCCGGCTCTCGGCATCGCTTACCAGGGCGCGGGCTATGTCATGGGCTTCGCCAGCGGCAGCGCCTGCGCCAAGGCGCCACCCCGGGTCGAGGCGGCAAAGGCGGTAGAGAAGGTAGACTTGCCGGCGCCTTCCGTGATCAGCGAAGAATCGCTATAACTCCCGCACGCGCCCGTAGCTCAACTGGACAGAGCATCAGACTTCGGATCTGAGGGTTGGGGGTTCAAGTCCCTCCGGGCGCGCCAGATATTTTAGTACAGACTCTCGATTCGGGCGCCGGTCGATCTGCTGGAGTTCGCCGCGCCCGCCGCAAGACTGTATCGGCGTTCAATAGCCCTTCTCATTTCGACATTTCGAGAATTCCCGAAAGCTGGAAGTTGCAAATGGACGAATGAGGGTTCGGGGCATCCGTTCGGCCTTTCGGGAATTCCCGAAACCTGGAAGGGTGCAATCTGGCTGGTTCCTTGCCCTCTCTATTTTCTCTTCGGGCTGACCCCTGCCAACCGGCGCAGGCGCGCGGAAGCGGTAACCTATCGGATCGCGATCTGGTTGGCTGAAAGACGGCTGGTTACGCGTCTTCCCGCTTGCCTCGGGAAACAGTCTTGTCAAAACCACCACAGATCGCTTAGAATGCCTGCAAATTTGGATACTTTGATCCTCGCTTCGGGTCAGAGCGGCCAAGTTCACGCACCTTTGATTCTTCCCACATAGCTCTGCTACCCTGCGAGGAGCTTTCATGGCTCGGGTTTTTCCCGTGCCCGCAAATCACGCGAAATTCAGGGAAACTCGGGGTAAGAAAGAGCATTAACAGTGAGATTCAGCGAACTTGTCAGGCTCCTGGAGCAAAGCGGATTTAGACTGGTTCGAGAGAAGGGTTCGGTGCGATACTACAGCAAACCGGGTGTGGACAGATTGATCCGAGTCGATTATCATGGTCCGAAGGAAGTGCCGAGCGGCACGTGCAGCGCGATACTTAAGGCAGCGAGATTAAAAGGGGAGAAGTAAAATGATCGACCTCAAGTACTCACTGGTGATCGAGGCGACCGACGATCCGACGTTTTTTGGCTTCTATTCGCCCGATTTGGAAGG
>Ga0209109_10001630_pt1 | contig 12303 bp, 9 predicted proteins | sample Rifsed10ft2_FD_184004 | JGI IMG/M metagenome (GOLD analysis project Ga0209109, IMG submission 184004) | Soil microbial communities from Rifle, Colorado, USA - sediment 10ft 2 (version 2) | ecosystem: Environmental > Terrestrial > Deep subsurface > Rock core/Sediment | place: Rifle, Colorado... | reverse complement strand
GGAGGCGCTCGAGGGCGGGCAGACCGACCGGGCGCTCGAAGCGATGCAGCGGGCGCTCGACAAGATGCGCGCGATGGACGAGCGGCAGCGCGCGGGCAAGAACCTCCGCGGGGGGCGCGAGAGCGAGCGCGGACGCGGCCGCGACCGCGGCGATGGCACCGGGGCCGAGGACATGGACTTCGGCGAGGGCGAGGGGCTCCTGCCCGGCAGGGGGCGGAGTGCCGCGCCCAAGGGCGAGGCGAGCTCCCGGCTGCGCGCCAGCCCGTTCGACGTGGGCGTCGAGGGCGAGTCGCGCCGCGGGAGGAAGGACGGCTACGACACGAACCTCACCGGCCGCGCGGGCTCGATGCCCTCGCGCCTGCAGTACCTCGGCGTCATCGGGCAGTACCGGAAGATGATGGAGGACGCGATCACGCGGGAGCAGATCCCGCGCGATTACCACGGCCAGATCAAGGACTACTTCCAGGCGCTCGACGAGAGATAACCGGTGCCCGCGACGCGCGACGCGATCTTCAGCTCCGAGTTCCTCGCGCAGCTCGAGCGCCTGTCGCTCCTCTCGCGGCGGGTGTTCCGCGGCCGGGTGAAGGGCGAGCGCCGCAGCCCGCGGCGGGGCCACAGCGTCGAGTTCTGCGACTACCGCGCGTACGGGGTCGGCGACGACCTCCGGTACGTGGACTGGAACATCTACGGGCGCCTCGACCGCCTGCACGTGAAGCTCTTCGTGGACGAGCAGGACCTGTGCCTGCACCTCCTCCTCGACGCCTCGGCGTCCATGGACTTCGGCGCGCCGACCAAGCTCGAGTACGGCGCGCGCCTCGCGGCCGCGCTCGGCTTCATCGGCCTCGTCAGCATGGAGCGCGTCGGCGTCGGCGTGCTGCGCGAGCGCGTCGCCGAGGGCTGGCCGCCGACGCGCGGGCGCAACCAGGTCATGAACCTCTTCGACTTCCTCGGCCGGGTGCGGCCGGCGGGCGGGACGACCCTCAACGACGGGCTCCAGAACTACGCGCGGCGCGCGCGGGAGCCCGGCCTCGCCGTCGTGATCTCCGACCTGCTCGACCCGGGCGGGTTCGAGGCGGGCGTGCGGGCGCTGCTCGAGCACCGGTTCGACGTCCACCTGGTCCACGTGCTGACGCCGGAGGAGATGAACCCCGAGCTCGCCGGCGACCTCCGCCTCGTCGACAGCGAGACCGGCGAGGTGCGCGAGCTCTCCGTGGACGGCGACGCGATCCGCGCGTACCGCGAGCGCCTCCGCCAGTTCCTCGAGCGCGTGGAGGCCTTCAGCCGGACGCGGGAGATCGGCTATCACCGCGTGACCGTGGACACGTCCGTGGAGGAGTTCGTGCTCTCGCAGATCCGGGGCCGCCTCACCGTATGAGCTTCCTCTCGCCGCTCGCGTTCGCCCTCCTCGGGCTCGCGCTGCCGCTCGTCCTCCTCTACTTCCTCAAGGTCCGCCGCCGGGAGCGGCGGATGCCGAGTCTGCTCCTGTGGGATCCGTCGCTCCGCGACCGCGAGGCGTCCGCGTTCTTCCAGCGGCTCCAGCGCGATCCGCTGCTGATCCTCCAGATCCTGGCGCTCCTGGCGCTCGCCCTGGCCCTCGCGCGCCCGGCGGTCACGGTCATGGGCGACGGGGCGCGCAAGGTCGTCGTCGTGCTCGACACGTCCGCGTCCATGAAGGCCCGGGACGTCCCGCCGTCGCGCTTCGAGGCCGCGCGGTCGGAGGCGGTGGCCCTCGTGCGCCGGCTCTCCGAGGGCGCCGAGGTGATGGTCATCGAGGCGGGCCTCCAGCCCAAGGTCACGGCCGCCCTCGGTCGCGACCGCGAGCGCGCGCTCGCCGCGATCCGCGCCGCCCAGGCGCGCGACCTGCCGACCCGGCTTCCCGAGGCCGTGCGCACGGCGCGCGCGCTGGTCGCCGCCGACCCGCGCGCCGAGATCCACGTGTTCACCGACGGCGCGTTCGCGGTGGCGCCGGGCCCCGACGCGGCCGACCGCCGGGTGCGGTGGGTCGGCGTGGGGCGGCGCAGCCACAACGTCGGGATCACGAACCTCTCGATCCGGAAGAGCTACGGCTCGCTCGACCACCAGGCGTACGTCTCGCTCGTCAACTACACGTCCGAGCCGCAGACGTTCACGTTCGGGCTCGAGGTGGACGGCCAGACGCTCGCCGAGAAGGAGGTGAGGCTCGAGCCGAGCGTCCGCCGCTCCGTCGTGTTGCCGTTCAGCCACGGCGGCGGCGGCACGGTGACCGCGCGCCTCAAGATCGACGACGACCTCGCCGCCGACAACGTCGCGTACGCGGTGCTGCCGCTCCCCCGGAAGATCGCGGTCCTCCTGGTGAGCCCCGGGAACCTGTTCCTCGAAAAGGTCCTCAAGACGGACCCGCAGGTGTCGTACGAGGTCAAGACCCCGGAGCAGTACCAGGGCGGCATGGACGAGGCGGACGTCGTCGTCCTGGACTCCGTCACGCCGCCGCGCGCGGGGCATGGAAGGTTCGTGTTCGTCAACACGGTGCCGCCCGACGTGCCCCTCGAGGTCCTCGGCCGGATCGAGCGGCCGACCATCATGGACTGGGACCGGGCGCACCCGATCATGCGCCACGTCGAGTTCGCGAAGGTCGTGATCGAGGACGCGCTGCGCATCCGCCCGCTCGCCGCGGGCCGGCCGCTCGTGGAGGCCGTGGGCGGGCCGCTCATCTACGCGCTCGAGGAGCCCGACCGCAAGGCGGTGTTCATCGGGTTCGACCTCTTCAAGACGGACCTGCCGTTGCGCGTCGCCTTCCCGCTGATCCTCGCGAACAGCCTGCGCTGGCTCCACCCGGCCGGTCTCGACCAGTCGAGCCTCCAGCTCGCCGCGGGCCAGCCGATCCTGCTGCCCGTCGCCCACGGTGTCACGAGCGTGACCGTCACCACGCCGGGCGGCCGCAGCGTGAAGGCGCACGTCACCCGCGGCGTCGTGAGCTTCACGGAGACCGACGAGGTCGGGATCTACACCCTGGGCAGCGCGCGCGGGGAGACGCGGGTCGCGGTGAACCTGATGGACGCGGAGGAATCGAACCTCGCCCCGCGGCCACTGCCGGCCGGCGGCGGCCCCGCGGCCGCGGTGGCCGCGCCGGTGCCGATCCAGCGCGAGCTCTGGCCGCTCTTCGTGATCCTCGCGGCGGCGCTCCTCGCCCTGGAGGGCCTCCTCTACTGGCGCCGCCAGAGCGCGGGGCGGCTCCGCCTGCCGCACGGCGCCGGCGACCGCTGGGCGCTGGCCCTGCGCGGTGCCCTCGTGCTCGTCCTGTGCCTGACGCTCCTGCGCCCCGCGCTCCCGCGCTGGGTGGACCGGGTGAACGTCGTGTTCCTTCTCGACCTGTCCGACAGCGTGAGCCTCGCCGCGCGCGAGCGCGCGTACCGCTTCGTCGCCGAGGCCGCGAAATCCATGAAGGCGGGCGACCGGTCGAGCGTCATCGTGTTCGGGGAGGCCGCGGTCGTGGATCAGCCGCTGGCGAACAAGCCGGCCATCGACCGCCCGAAGGTCGCGGTGGACGGGCGCGGGACGAACATCTTCCAGGCGATCCAGCTCGCCCTCGCGATGCTGCCCCCGGGGCAGGCCAACCGCGTGGTGATGCTCACCGACGGCCGGCAGAACGCCGGGAACGCGCTGGCCGGCGCGCAGGCCGCCAAGGACGCCGGGACCGACCTCTACTACGTCGCCGCGCCGCTGACCTTCACGCAGGAGGTCGTCGCGGAGGCGATGGTGCTGCCGCAGGAGGTGAAGTACGGCGAGCCGTTCCAGGCGAAGGTGGTCGTGTGGAGCCACCGGGACACGCAGGGACGGGTCTCGCTCTTCCGCAACGGCGAGTTCCTGGGCTCGCAGGTGGTCCGGCTCACCGCGGGCAAGAACGTCTTCAGCTACCGCCAGGCGCTCGACGCGAGCGGGATCCACGTCTACCAGGCGGCGATCGAGGCGGACGGCGACACGATCGAGGACAACAACCGCGCGCTCGGCACGGTGGTCGTCCGCGGCCGGCCGCAGGTGCTGCTCGCCGACCGCGACCGGAGCCACGCCCAGTCGCTCGCCGGCGCGCTCCGCTCGCAGAACATCGAGGTGACGGTCGTCGAGCCGGGCGGGATCCCGACGGAGCCCGCCGCGCTCCAGAAGTACGACGGCGTCATCCTCTCCAACGTCTCGTCGCTCAAGCTCACGCGGACGCAGATGGGCATGATCCGCGACTACGTCCGCGACGCCGGCGGCGGCCTCCTGATGGTCGGCGGCGAAGAGAGCTTCGGCCTCGGCGGCTACTACCGCACGCCGGTCGAGGAGGCGCTGCCGGTCACGATGGAGGTCAAGCAGAAGGTCGAGATCCCGAGCCTGGCCGTCGTGCTCTCGATCGACCGCTCCGGCTCCATGGCGATGTCCACCGACGAGAAGGTGACGAAGCTCGACCTCGCGAAGGAGGCCGGACACCTGGTCGTGGACCTCCTCGACGACCGCAACGAGGTCGGTGTCATGAGCTGGGACACCGAGTTCATCTGGGACTCCCCGGTGCGGCAGGCGAAGGACAAGAACGCGGTCCACCACGCGATCGCCACGATCAAGGCGGGCGGCGGGACGGACGGCTACCCGGCGCTGAAGGAGTCGTACGCGGTCCTGTTCGAGCGGCCGGCGCTGCTCAAGCACGTCATCTTCCTCTCCGACGGCCAGATGACGCGCGGCGACTTCCAGGGGCTGCTGCGGCGGATGGCGAAGGACAAGATCACGGTCTCGACGGTGGCGATCGGCAAGGACGCCGACGTCCAGCTCATGGTGGACATCGCGAAGTGGGGGAAGGGGCGCTTCTACTACACCGAAGACTCCCAGACGATCCCCCGCATCTTCACCCTCGAGACGCAGCTCGCCTCCAAGGCGTCGCTCATCGAGCAGCCGTTCAAGCCGCAGCTCACCGCGGCGAACCATGAGGCGGTGCAGGAGATCGACTGGAAGAACGTGCCGCCGCTCGGCGGGTACGTCGCGACGACCGTGAAGTCCACGGCCGAGCTGGTGCTGATGAGCCACCAGGAGGATCCGGTGCTGGCGACGTGGCGGTACGGCCTCGGGCGCTCCGCCGCGTTCACGTCGGACGCCAAAGCCAAGTGGGCAGTGCTCTGGCTCCGGTGGCGCGACTTCAACCGGTTCTGGTCGCAGCTCGTCCGCTGGACGCTCCGGAGCGGGACGCGCGGCGACACCGTGGCGATCGTCGAGCGGCGGGACAACTTCGGCGAGATCACCGTGGACGCCGTGGACACCAAGGGCGAGTTCATCAACTTCCTCGACTCCCAGGTGGGCGTCGTGGCCCCGAACCGCGAGCGCACCGTGATCGACCTCGAGCAAGTGGGGCCCGGGCGCTACCGCGGCCGGTTCCCCGTGTCCCAGGAGGGCGTGTACCTCGTCGGCATGGCGCAGCGGCGGGGGGACCGCGTCATCGGTTCGCAGCTCGCCGGCTTGGTGGTACCGTATGCGCAGGAGCTCCGTGATCTCGGGGTGGACGAGACGCTCCTCCGGGAGCTGGCCGAGCTGACCGGCGGGGCGGCGCTCGAGGCGCCGCGCGACACGTTCCTCAAGGCGCGGCGCCAGTCGCGGATCGCGGTGGAGATCTGGCCGTGGCTCACCGCCCTGGTGGCGGTGGGGCTGATCCCGGACATTGCGTTACGGCGTCTCGGTCCCGGCGCGTTCGGGTGGCTCGTGACGCTCGTCCGCCGGGGATTCGGGCGGAAGGGGGTCCCATGATGCCTGGGCTCGGGTGGCGGTCCCGGCCGGCGGTCCTGGCGCTCGCGACGCTCTCGGCGCTCGTGCTCCCGGTCTCCGCCGACGCGAGCGTCAAGCCGCGCGCCGTGCTCGTCGTGCCCTTCGACGCGAGCTCGCTCGAGCGCGAGGAGCAGTGGATCGGCGAGGGCATCGCCCAGGTGCTGGGACTCGGCCTCGGCCAGCACCCGGCCTTCGTCCAGATCGAGCGCGCCAGGCTGCGCTCGTACGGGCGGCCGGAGGCGTGGGGCGAGGCGGTGGTGCTGCAGGCCGCGCGCGGCCTGCGCGCGGAGGCCACGCTCTGGGGTCAGGTCGCGCGCCGTGGTCCGGAGCTGGTGATCCAGCCCCGGCTCCTCGACCTCCGCGGCGCCGCGAGCGACACCATCGCGCTCGATCCCGTGACGGTTCCCGAGGGCGAGCTCCTCGGCCGCATCGCCGCGCTGCCGGTCGCCTACGCGCGCACGCTCAAGGTTCCCCTCACGGAGGCTGAGGCCACGCGCATCGACAAGGCGGCGCGCCCGACGCGCTCGCTGCGCGCCTTCGAGCTGTTCGCGCGCGGCGCGATCGCGGTTCAGCGCGGCACCCAGGAGGGCAACGAGGCGGCCGTGGACCTGCTGTCGCGCGCCATCGAGGCCGACCCGAGCTTCGTCGTCGCCCACTACACGCTCGGCGCCGTCCACCAGAGCCTCGGCAACCGCTGGAAGGCCGCGGCGCAGTTCCGCGCCTCGACACAGCTCGACGCCGGCTACCCCGAGCCCTTCAAGGCACTCGGCGACCTCTTTCTCGCCGCGCCGCGCCGCCTCTTCGATCAGGCGGTGGAGGCGTACAGCAAGGCGATCGAGCTCAGGCCCTTCTACGCCGAGGCGTGGGTGGGGCTCGGCGACGCGCGGGCGGCGAAGGGCGAGGTGGACGGGGCGATCGCCTCCTACCAGAAGGCGCTCGTCTTCAATCCGGTCAACCCGAAGGTCCACATGAGCCTCGGGAAGATCTACTACGCGGAGAAGGGGCTCTACTACGAGTCCGTCACCGCGTACAAGCGCGCGATCGAGCTCGACCCGCAGCTCGTCGACGCGCGCATGGGTCTCGGCGAGGTCTACGAGGAGAAGGGGCTGTACAAGGAGGCGATCGAGGAGTACCGGCGGGTCGTCGAGGTGGACGCCAAGCACACCGGCGCCATGTACAACCTGGCGCTCGTTTACGAGAAGGTGGATCCGCGCGAGGCGATCGCCCAGTGGGAGCGGTACATCCAGCTCGCCTCACCGCTCCAGGCCGAGAAGGACTGGGTGGACGTCGCCCGCCAGCACCTGCGCAAGCTGAAGAGTCGGATCAAGGACTAGCCAGGAGCGCCTGGAGCTTCGCCCGGTCGAAGCCGACGACCACCTGGCCGTCCACGACGATGACGGGCACGGCCATCCGCCCGGTGAGCCTCACCAGATCCTCGCGCGCTTCGGCGTCCTCCTGGACGTTGATGTCCTGGAACGGCACGCCCCGAGACGAAAGAAACTCTTTCGCCTGACGGCAGGGGACTCAGGTCGGGCTGGAGTAGACGGTCACCGAGCGCGTGCTCATCGATCGGGCCTCCTCGTTAATCTGTGCCGGCCCCCGCGCGGCCACAGGTATCATACTTGAGATGCGGATACCCGCGACGGAGGTGCGCGCTTCGTGGACGAGCTGAGGAAGGATCCGACCCGCGGCCACTGGGTGCTGATCCGCCCGAAGGCCAAGCCCCCGCTCCAGCGCGACTGTCCCTACTGCCCGGGTGCCGAGCACCTGACGGGGCCCGAGATCGCCGCCTACCGGAAGGACGGCTCGGCGCCGAACGGGCCGGGATGGTCGGTGCGCGTCGTGCCCGAGGGCGACGCGTACTTCCGCGTCGAGTGGGAGCTGGTGCGCGAGGGCGTGGGGATGTTCGACGTGCTCACGCCGCGCGGCGCCTCCGAGCTGATCGTGGAGTCCCCGCGCCACGACGACACGCTCGCGACGATGGATCCCGAGGCGCTCGAGGCCGTGCTCTGGATGTACCGCGACCGGCTGGCGGACCTGAAGCGCGACAACCAGATCCGCGACATCCTCGTCTCGCGGCGCCACAAGAAGACCGGCGTGGCCCCGCACCACCCGTACTCGCGCGTGAGCGCGATCCCCATCGTGTTCGACGAGACGCGTCGCGAGCTGCGGGAGGCGCGCGAGTACTACCAGTACAAGCGCCGCTGCCTCTACTGCGACATGCTCCGCCAGGAGATCAACGCCGAGGACCGCGTGGTGCGGCTCACGCCCGCGTTTGCGGCGATCGTGCCGTACGCGGCGCGCGGGCCGCTGGAGACGTGGATCCTGCCGCGCCAGCACGGCTGCTCGTACGAGGACGCGCTCTCTGCCGAGAGCGCGCGGGACCTGGCGCGGCTCCTGTCCGACTACTTCCGGGCGCTGGCGGGCGGCGTCGGCGACCCCGGCTTCGAGATGACGCTGCACACGGCGCCGAACCTCCGCTCCCGCATCCTGCAGGGCGACTGGGCAACGATCCGCGACGACTACCACTGGCACCTCGAGATCCTGGTCCAGCCGGAACGCGCCAACCGCGTGGGCGGGATCTTCGTGAACGAGACGCCGCCGGAAGTCGCGGCCGCGCAGCTGCGCCAGGCCTGGCCCGGCGCCGCAGGCAGCTAGGAACGCGCGGAGGGACCGCTGTTCGAGCGCCGGCTCCGCCGGCGCTAGGGGTAGAGCCCGCGGACCCGATAGCCCTCTGCCACGCGGCGGATCCCTTCCATGAGCGCCGCGGTCCGGAGATCCGTGCCTTCCTTGGCGCCGAGCGCCCACACGCGGTTGAAGGCGCGCGTCATCACTTCCTGCAGCCGCGAGACGATCTCGCTCTCGCGCCAGAAGTAGTACTGGAGGCCCTGGACCCACTCGAAGTACGAGACGACGACGCCGCCGGCGTTGGCGACGATGTCGGGGATCACGGTCACGCCGCGGTCGCGCAGGATCACGTCCGCCTCGGGCGTGGTGGGGCCGTTCGCGCCCTCGGCGACGATCGTCGCCTTGATCCGGTCCGCGTTGTCCTCGCGGATCTGGCCGCCGACCGCCGCCGGGATCAAGATGTCGCAGGGGCACTCGAGGAGTTCCGTGTTCGAGACCGGATCGGCGCCCGGAAAGCCGCCAACGCCGCCGGCCTCGGCGATGTGCGCCTCGAGCTGGCGGATGTCGATGCCGTGCGGGTTCCAGACGCCGCCCTTCACGTCACTGATGCCGGCGATCACCGCGCCGTCGCGCCAGAGCAGGCGGGCGGCCACGCTGCCGACGTTGCCGAAGCCCTGGACGACGACCTTCCGCCCGCGGAGCTCCTGGCCCAGGCGGTGAGCGGCCTGGTAGAGCGTGTACACGAGCCCGCGGCCCGTCGCCTCCCGCCGCCCGGCTGAGCCGCCGACGATGAGGGGCTTCCCGGTGACCACGCCGGGCACGCTCTTGCCCTGGGTCATCGAGTACGTATCCATCATCCACGCCATCACCTGCTCGTCGGTGCCGAGGTCCGGGGCAGGGATGTCGAGATCGGGGCCGATCAGGAGAATGATCTCGGTGGTATAGCGGCGGGTGAGGTGCTCGAGCTCCCGCCTGGAGAGTTCGCGCGGGTTGCACCGGACGCCGCCTTTGGCGCCGCCGTAGGGCAGACCCATCAGGGCGCACTTCCAGGTCATCAGCATCGCCAGCGCCGTCGTCTCACCAAGGTTCACGCCGACGTCGTATCGGAGGCCTCCCTTGGTCGGGCCGAGGACGGTGCTGTGGTGGACCCGGTATCCTTGGAACACCTTGGTGTTTCCGTCGTCCATCCTGACCGGGATCGAAACCACCAGCGCCCGGCGCGGGAGGCGGAGGACCTGATGGACGTCAGGCTCCAACTGGATGCGGTCGGCCACCCGGTCGAGCTGGGCAAGAGCGGTTCGGTAGAGACTCGACTCGAACTCCGATAGCTCAGCCATGTCAGCTATTTCCCTTGACAGAAGGTCAGTGTGGTGTGAGAATCCGACTGAAAGTGTCGCCGATAAGAAAGGTCGCCAATACGTGAGGGTCGGCTAGACAATGCTCCGATTCACCAAGCGCGCCGATTACGGGTTGATGGCGATCCATTATATCGCCGTCCACGACCGGCTCGGCGCGGTGAGTGCCAAGCGGATCGCGGAAGAGTTCCAGATCCCGCCGGAGCTGCTCGCGAAGATTCTCCAGCGCCTCGCGAAGCGGCGTCTGATTGTCGCCCAGGCCGGTCCCAAAGGCGGGTATGTCCTCTCGCGACGGCCGCCCGAGATCTCGGTGGGCGAGGTGGTCCGTGCGCTGGAGGGGCCGATCAGCATCGTGAGCTGTCTGGACCACAGTGGCTGCCCCCAGGAGTTGCGGTGCAACCTGCGGCGGCCGGTTCAGAAGCTTCAAACGGCGATCAGCCAGATGCTCGACACGATGACGCTGGCGGAGCTGACGAGCGACGACGTCCCGGAGCTGCTCTCGATCAGGGCATGATGGCAGTGGATTTGCGAAGGAGACCGTGACCATGGCGTTGAAGTTCCCGATCTTCATGGACGCTCAGTCGACCACCCCGACGGACCCGCGGGTGGTGGAGGCGATGCTGCCCTACTTCACCGACAAGTTCGGCCATCCCGCGAGCCGCAACCACTCGTTCGGCTGGGAGGCGGAAGGCGCGGTCGACGCCGCACGCGCCCAGATCGCCCGGCTCATCGGCGCCCGGGACCCGAAGGAGATCGTCTTCACGTCGGGCGGGACCGAGGCGATCAACCTCGCGCTCAAGGGCGTCGCCGAGATGTACCGCGAGAAGGGCAACCACATCGTCACCACCGCGATCGAGCAGCGCGCGAGCATGGACGTGTGCAAGCGCCTCGAGCGGCAGGGGCTCGAGGTGACGTACGTGCCCGTCGCGCCCGACGGCCTCGTGGACCCCGAGGCGCTGCGGAAGGCGATCACGGACAAGACCATCCTGATTTCCGTGATGTTCGCGAACAACGAGATCGGCACGATCCAGGACGTCGCGGCGATCGGCCGGCTCGCCAAGGAGAAGGGCATCATCTTCCACACCGACGCCACGCAGGCGGTCGGCAAGGTGCCGGTGGACGTCGAGGCGATGGGGATCGACCTCCTCTCGTGCACCGCCCACCTGATCTACGGCCCGAAGGGCGTCGGCGCCCTCTACGTCCGGCGCAAGGGGCCGCGGGTGCGGATCGCGCCGCTCATCGACGGCGGCGGCCACGAGCGCGGGATGCGTTCCGGAACTCTGCCGGTGCCGCTCATCGTCGGCTTCGGTCGGGCGGCCGAGATCTGCGGCGAGGTCATGCGGGAGGAGGGCGCCCGCCTCGCCAAGCTCCGCGACGGGCTCCAGGACACGATCCTCTCGAACGTGGACGAGGCGTACCTGAACGGACATCCGGAGCGGCGGCTGCCGCACAATCTGAACATCTCGTTCGCGTACGTCGAGGGCGAGTCGGTGCTGATGGGGCTGAACAAGGAGAGCGCGCTCTCCTCGGGGTCGGCGTGCACCTCCGCGACGCTCGAGCCCTCGTACGTGATCGGGGCGCTCGGGGCGAGCGCGGAGCTCGCGCACTCGTCCATCCGGTTCAGCCTCCACCGGTTCACCACCGAGGAGGACGTCGAGTACGTCGGCAAGCGGATGATCGAGGTCGTGAAGCGGCTGCGTGACATGTCGCCGCTCTACGAGCTCGCCAAGGAAGGCGTCGATATCAAGTCCATCCACTGGAAGGCTGAGTAAGGGGGACGGGCATGGCGTACAGCGAGAAGGTCGTCGATCACTACAACAATCCCCGCAACGTCGGCTCCTTCGCGAAGGACACGCCGGGCGTCGGGACGGGGCTCGTCGGAGCGCCGGAGTGCGGCGACGTGATGAAGCTCCAGATCAGGGTCAATCTCGAGACCGGGCTGATCGAGGACGCGAAGTTCAAGACGTTCGGGTGCGGCAGCGCGATCGCGTCCTCCAGCCTCGCCACCGAGTGGCTCAAGGGCAAGACGGTCGACGACGCCGCCAAGATCAAGAACACGGACATCGTGAACGAGCTCCGGCTGCCGCCGGTGAAGATCCACTGCTCGGTGCTGGCGGAGGACGCGATCAAGGCGGCGCTGGCGGACTACAGGGAGAAGTACGCCTCGGCGGGCGCCGGGGTGGCAGCCAAGTAACGAGCGGGAGGGAAGGATCCTATGGCGGTGGCACTGTCGGAAGCCGCGGCGAAGCAGGTGAAGGAGCTCAAGCAGGCCCAGAACCTGCCGGAGACCGTCTTCCTCAGAATGGGCGTGAAGGGCGGCGGGTGCTCGGGGCTCTCGTACTCGCTGGAGTTCGACAGCGAGATCGGTCCGCACGACAAGGAGTTCGAGATCGACGGGATCAAGATCGTCGTGGACAAGAAGAGCTACATCTACCTGAACGGCACGACGCTCGATTACGTCCAGCAGGGGCTGACGGGCGGCTTCACGTTCGTCAACCCCAACGCGAAGTCGAGCTGTGGGTGCGGCACGTCGTTCTCGGCGTAGCCGGGTCGAGGG
>Ga0209109_10001628_pt1 | contig 12317 bp, 10 predicted proteins | sample Rifsed10ft2_FD_184004 | JGI IMG/M metagenome (GOLD analysis project Ga0209109, IMG submission 184004) | Soil microbial communities from Rifle, Colorado, USA - sediment 10ft 2 (version 2) | ecosystem: Environmental > Terrestrial > Deep subsurface > Rock core/Sediment | place: Rifle, Colorado... | reverse complement strand
TGTCGGCGGTCTCGTACGATCGGAAATTGGGGTTTCCTTCGAGTGGCCTGGTGAACCCCTCCGCGTCGGCGTGTTCGACCCGGATTCTCGCGATGATGGGACGGCCATCCTGCTCGTCTCGGCCGAGCTCGACGAGGTCCTCGAGCTCTCGGATCGGATCGCCGTGATGTACCGCGGCGAGATCGTCGCGATGCTCGACGGTCCGACCTTCGAGCGGGAGGACGTCGGGCTGCTGATGGCGACCGGGCGTCGGGAGGCGGTCGAGAGTGTCGCGGTCGCGACCGCGCCTCCGCCGACCGACGCTACGTCGGCCGATGGTGAGGGCGGCACCTGATGCTGCGCAAGGCCTGGGCGCTTGCCGTCGTCCCCCTCGCCTCGATCGTCCTGGCGCTCCTGGTCGGGTCGATCCTGATCATCGCATCGAGCGTCATCACGACCGGTTCGATCGACCTGATGCTCCCGATCGTCGCGTACGAGAGCCTGTTCGAGGGAGCGACCGGGATCTCGTTCCTCACCGTCGACAACGGCAGCGTCTCGTTCGACTTCGCGATCGACGGGGAGCGCGCCGCCCGCAACCTGACGAGCACGATCGCCGCGACGTCACCGTTGATCCTCACCGGTCTCGCGGTGGGTGTCGGGTTCCAGGCGGGCCTGTTCAACATCGGCGGCACGGGCCAGGTCCTGATCGGCGGGTTCTTCGCGGCGCTGGCCGGCGCCGCCGTCGCTGACCTGCCGGTCCCGATCGCGGTGGCCGTCGCGGTCGTCGCAGGAGGGCTCGGTGGCGCACTGTACGGGTTCATCCCCGGCGCGCTCAAGGCATTCACCGGCGCGCACGAGGTCGTCTCGACGATCATGCTCAACTCGCTCGCCGCGTTCGTGATCGTGGGCCTGGTGAATGACGTCTTCAAGATCGTGGGGCCGTCGTTCGCGCGCACGGCCGACGTCGGCAACGCTGCGCTGCCGATCCTGTTCGGCCGCAACGGCCACCTCGGGATCCTCGTCGCGCTCGCCCTCGTCCCGATCACCTGGTTCCTGTTGTACAAGACGACCCTCGGGTTCGAGATCCGGACCACCGGCGCGAATCCGAGCGCCGCGCGGTACGCGGGGATGAGCCCGCGCCGGCTGATCATCCTGACGATGAGCCTGTGCGGCCTGTTCGCCGGGCTTGCCGGAACGCTCGAGATCCTCACGCTCGGGTACTACCCGGCGGTGTTCGGCACGACCATCGGCTTCGCCGGCATCACCGTGGCGCTGCTGGGCCGCTCGCATCCCGTCGGGATCCTGTTCGCGGCGCTGCTCCTCGGTGCCATGCGCGCCGGCGCACCGAACATGCAGATCCAGGCCGGTGTCCCGGTCGAGATCATCGACGTCATCCAGGGCGTCATCCTGCTGTTCCTGGCCGCCGAGGTCGTTGTCCGAAGGCTGTTGCGGATCAAGACCGCCGCACCGGGTGCCGTCGCGGAGCTCGACACCGTGACCAAGACGTACGGCGGGGAGCGGGCGGCCTGATGGACTTCCTCTTCCAGCTCCCGCTGCTCGGCTTCGTCTTCCAGTTCTTCGCCTACCTCATCGACGCGATCGCGACGACCAACCTTGCGCCCCAGACCCTGGCGCTCGCGACACCGATCGCGCTTGGCGCCCTGTGCGGCGTCATGAACGAGCGGTCCGGCGTGGTGAACATCGGCATCGAAGGGATGATGCTCATCGCGGCGTTCTCCGGTTTCATGGCCGCCCTCATCGTCTCCGAGGCCATGGGTCCGGTGGAGCCGGCGCCGATCTTCGGTGCGACGCCTGCCCTGGTGATCGGCGTCATCGCGGCGATCGTCTCCGGGATGACCGTCTCGCTGTTGCACGCCTGGCTGTCCGTGAGCGTGCGCGCCAACCAGATCATCAGCGGCACCGTGATCAACATCATCGCCGTCGGCCTGACCGGCTACCTCAATCGGCTGATCAAGCCGACGGGCAGCGCCGGCACGTTCGACTCGTTCGATCCGCCCGACTGGCTGGTCGACCTCCCCGTCGTCGGCTGGCTCTTCAACATGTTCCTCTCCGCCGGGCCGATCACGATGTCGGTGATCGTGTTCGTGGTCATCCTCCAGGTGCTCCTGTTCCGCTCGCGCTGGGGTCTGCGGACCAGGGCCGTGGGCGAACACCCGCGGGCGGCCGACACGGTGGGCATCAATGTGTTCGCGCTGCGCTACCGGAACGTGATCATCGGCGGCGTCTTCGCCGGTCTCGCGGGCGCGTGGCTGACCCTCGAGTACAACTCGTCGTTCCAGAACAACATGACGGCCAACCGCGGCTTCATCGCCCTCGCGGCGGTGATCTTCGGCCGGTGGACGCCCATCGGCGCCTTCGGCGGCGCGCTCCTGTTCATGTTCTCCGAGGCGCTCGGGATCGCGATCAGGTCGAACCCGCCACCGGGCGACCTTGGGGTGTTCCTGTCCGGCATCCAGGCTACCTATCCCAGCCTGTACAACAACTTCTTCGGGGCGCTCCCGTATCTGCTGACGCTGATCGTGCTGGCCGGCGTCGTAGGCCGCAGCATCCCGCCGGCCGCGGACGGGTTGCCATACGAGAAGGAGCGCGCCACCTGACCGACGAGCAGCGCCCGGACGACCGCACGCGCACTCGAGACCTCCTCGATCTCCACGAGGGCCGCGGACCGGTCGCCGTCCTTGACGATGCCGGGATCGCGGCGATGCTGCGTTCCACACGGCGGATCGCCGTGGTGGGCGCCTCGTCGAACGAGTCCAGACCGTCGTTCAGCGTCTTCCGCTATCTCGTCAACCAGGGCTTCGAGTGCGTGCCGGTCAACCCGAACGAGCGTGCGGTGCTCGGCGTCCCCGCATTCCGCACGGTGACGGAGGCCGCCAGCGAGACCGGTCCGTTCGACCTCGTCGATGTCTTCCGGCGTTCGGAGCTGTGCGTGCCACACGCGCGTGAGGCGGTCGCGGTCGCGGCCCGCTGCCTGTGGCTGCAACTGGGTGTCGTCAACTGGGAGGCCGCCCGTATCGCCGCAGACGGCGGACTGACGGTCGTGATGGACCGCTGCACGGCCATCGAGTGGCGGCGCCTCGGCGGCCGGCGAGCGAGCTAGCGTGGGGGCCGGACCTGGCGGTCCATCCCTCAGCGGATCAGAAGACCGACGAACACCAGCACGAAGCCGACGACCGCGATGGCGCCCGCCATCCGGGCCTGCCGTCGCAGCACCTCCATCGCCACCGATGCCCCGGTCTTGCCGTCGTCCCGGATCCCACCGCGCCAGGCGCCGTAGCGCTCGGCGTTGGCGTCCTCCGCCTTGAGCGCCTGATAGCGGGTCCAGGGACCCTTCGCGCGCGTGTAGCCGATCACGATGAGCGCCACGCCCGCGGCCCACAGGAGCAGGTTCAGCGGTCCCACGGGTTGCCTACGACCCTGCGTCGAGCCGTTCGCGGACCGCGGCCTGCACGACGGTAGCGTCGGCCCGGCGCAGCGTCGCCTTCATGACCTGACCGACCAGGAACTTCAACGCCTGCTCCTTGCCCGCTCGGTAGTCGGCGACCGCCGCCGGGTTCGCGGCGAGGGCCTCGGCGACGGCGTCGGCGATGGCCGTGGCGTCACTGATCTGCCGCAGACCGCGCGCCGCGATGATGGCCGAGGCGGTGTCGCCGCTCGACGCATGCGCCTCGAGTACCTCCTTGCCGTTGCCCCGCGAGAGCGTGCCGGCGTCGACCGCCCGCACGATGGCCGCAAGCTGGGTCGGGGCCACCACCGGCGCCACCGCGGCGGCGTTGCGCAGGCGCAGGTACTCCCCGGTGACCCAGTTCGCGACGGACTTCGCGGCGAGTCCATCGTCGGCCCCCAGGGTCGCCTCGAACAACGCGGTGGCGTCCGGGTCCGCGACGAGCACCGCCGCGTCGTACGCGGTGAGACCCAGCGCGTCGCGATATCGGGCCCGACGCGCGGCGGGCAGCTCCGGCAGTTCCGCCGCGAGGCGCTCCAGCCACGCGCGATCGACGTGCAACGGCGGCAGATCGGGCTCCGGGAAGTACCGGTAGTCGTCCGACGTCTCCTTGGTCCGCATGTGGTAGGTCGCACCGCGGTCATCGGCCCAACCACGGGTCTCCTGGGTGATCACGTCCCCGCCATCGAGCGCCGCTGCCTGGCGGGCGATCTCGAACCCGATCGCACGCTCGACAGAGCGGAACGAGTTCATGTTCTTGACCTCGACGCGGGTCCCGAACGCGGGTTCGCCGCGCGGGCGGAGCGAGACGTTCGCTTCGACTCGCATCTGCCCGCGTTCCATGTCCGCGTCGGAGGCCCCGATCGTGCGCAGCAGGAGCTGCAACTCCTCGGCGTAGCGCCGGGCTTGCTCCGCGGTCCGAATGTCCGGCTCCGTGACGACCTCCATGAGTGGCACGCCCGAGCGGTTGAAATCGATGAGGCTGACCCGACGGCCCTCCTCGCCGGTGGCGTGCACGAGCTTGGCCGTGTCCTCCTCCAGGTGCGCCCGGTGGATCCGGACCGTGAACGGACCCTCCGACGTCTCGATCGCAAGCCGCCCGTCCGACGCCAGTGGCAGGTCGTATTGACTGATCTGGTACCCCTTCGGGAGGTCGGGGTAGAAGTAGTTCTTTCGATCCCAGCGGGTCGCCTCCGGTGTCGTGGCCTCGATGGCGAGCCCGGTCGCGAGGACGAGCTCCACGGCGCGCCGGTTGATGACCGGCAGCGCGCCCGGGAGGCCGAAGCAGACCGGACAGACATGGGTGTTCGGGGCGGCGCCGTCGTAGGCGGTCGAGCACGCGCAGAACATCTTCGACGCTGTGCGCAGCTGGCAGTGGATCTCGATGCCGATGACGGCCTCGTAGCGCGTCAGCGCGCTGGTCGTCGCGGCGACGGTCGTTGACATCGTCGAAGAGTCTCGCATACGAGGTCGCATCGGGGCGGCCACCGGTCGGTCTGAGCACGGCCGGGCCCCGATCCGCAACCGGCGATCGCGCGACTTCCATGCTGAGAGCGCTCTCTTGACAACGGATGCTACAGTGCCCTGCAGAGCGTGAGAGCGCTCTCACGCACGGGTGAGGGACTGTGACGAACGCGACCTCCCGGCAATACCGCCGCAACGGGACGACCCTCGAGGAAGTCGCGTCGCGGGCGGGTGTGTCCCGGGCGACGGTCTCTCGCGTCGTCAACGGCTCCCCGCGAGTCAGCGGCGACGTTCGTCGTTCCGTCGAGGCGGCGATCGCCGAGCTGGGATACGTTCCGAACCGCGCCGCGCGCAGCCTGGTCACGCGACGCAGTGGCTCCGTCGGTGTGGTCATCGCGGAACCGGCGGGGCGTCTCTTCAGCGATCCGTTCTTCCCTCGGCTGCTTCGCGGGATCAGCACCGCGCTGGCCGCACGGGACCTCCAGCTCGTGCTGCTGATGCCGTCGTCGCCGGTCGAGACCCACCGGACCGCGGACTACCTCACGGCCGGCCACGTCGACGGAGCGCTGCTGGTCAGCCTGCACGGGGACGACCCGCTCCCCGATCGCATCGCCGCGGCGGGGATCCCGCTCGTCGTCGTCGGTCGGCCGGCCCATGAGTCCGTTGCGAGCTACGTCGACGTCGACAACCGGGGCGGTGCGCGGGTCGCCGTCGAGCACTTGATCGCCGAGGGTCGGCGGGCGGTCGCGACGATCGCCGGACCGTCCGACATGGCGCCCGGCGTGGATCGACTACGCGGCTACCGCGATGCCCTCGAGGCGCACGGCCTGCCGGCCGATGACGGTCTCATCGCGGTCGCCGACTTCACCCAGGATGGCGGCGCCGCCGCCATGGAGCGGCTCCTCGCCGTTCGACCCGACCTCGACGCGGTCTTCGCCGCGTCGGATCTGATGGCTGCGGGCGCCCTGTCCGTCCTGATCTCGTCCGATCGGCGCGTGCCAGAGGACGTCGCGATCGTCGGCTTCGACGACTCGCCGGTGGCCTCGACCGTCCGACCACAACTCACCAGTGTTCGACAGCCGATCGAGGAGATGGGCCACGAGATGGCCCGGCTGCTCATCGAGGCGGTCGAGGGCGCGGACCCTGTGCCGCGCCGCGTGATCCTGGCCACCGAGCTCGTGCGACGCGCTTCGAGCGCCGGGAGGCGCAAGCCCTGAGCCGGCCGGCGACCGGCGGGTCGATCGACCCGACATGGGGTACGACCCCACCACCGATGGCCCCAATCAACGAATGGGAGAGATCGACCGAAGATCTCGGAGCAAGGAGGAGACGATCGCGATGTACGAATCTCGATCCCGTCCGCGGGCCTTGATCGCCCTCGTCGGCGTCATCGCGCTGCTGGCGACGGCCTGCGGAGGCACGAGTCAATCCGCATCACCAAGCGCTGCGGCCGTGGAATCGGCGGCAGCCACGCCGGCACCGAGCGAGACGCCGCTCGTCACGCCGGTCCCCGGCCAGGGTGGCCTGACGTCCGACGGACGACCGCTGATCCGCTGGTTCGTCGGTCTCGGCACCGGCGAGCGTCCCGAGCACATCGCCGTGGAGCAGGCGGTCGTCGATGCGTTCAACGCCGCGCACGACCCCAAGAACGCCGCGTATGTGGCCGGGAACAGCGACGTGGTCCTGTCCCTGGAGATCTACCGGAATGCCGTGGCGTACGACACGCTCGCGACACAGATCGCGACCGGCAATGCGCCGGACGTGATCGGACCCATCGGGATCCGGGCACTCCAGTCGTTCGGCGACCAGCTCCTCGACCTGTCGTCGTATATCTCGAGCTCAGGCGCGGACCTCTCGGAGATCCCCCAGAGCCTGATCGACGTCTACAACGTCGACGGCAAGCAGATCGGTATCCCGATGGCCGTCTACCCGTCGTTCATCTACTACAACAAGAAGCTCTTCGACGAGGCCGACCTGCCGTATCCGCCGCACAAGGTCGGCGAGACGTACGACGGCAAGGACTGGAACTGGGACACGGTCGCCGAGCTTGCCAAGAAGCTGACGGTCGACGCGAACGGCGCCAGCGCGGCTGATGCCGACTTCGACGCGACGAACATCGTCCAGTACGGCCTGGACTCGCAGTGGACGGAGAACGACGCACGCGCGTGGTCGACCGTCTTCGGCGGATCGGGTTCCGCCGTCGCCGCCGACGGCACGACCGCGCAGTGGCCGGACAACTGGCGCACGGGTCTGCAGTTCTACTACGACGGGGTCTGGAACGGGCACTTCATCCCGGCCAAGCCCGCGGTCGACGGCATGGCGGGTGGCAACACCTTCCAGTCCGGCCAGATCGCGATGGACGTCGTCCACCTGTGGTTCACCTGCTGCGTCTACCCGGCCGAAGGCACGCCTGCGGTCACCGACTGGGATATCGCCGTCGTGCCCACCGGGCCGGATGGCAAGGTGACCTCAAAGCTCCATGCCGACACGATCGGGATCCTCAACAGTTCGAAGCACCCTGACCTTGCCTTCGAGGTCCTGACCTACCTCGCCTCGTCGCCCGAGCTCACCCAGGTGTGGGGAGCCATGCCGGCCCGTGCGAGCGCCCAGGATGCGTTCTTCGCCAGCCTCGACGAGCGGTTCGCGCCGCTCGAGATCGACTGGCAGGTCGCCAAGGACCTGCTGGCGATGCCAGACGTCCCGAGCCATGAAGCGTTCATGCCGGACTTCCCGCGCGCCGATGCGGCCAACAAGGCCCTGGGGTCCAAGCTCTGGACCACACCCGGGCTGGACGTGAATGCCGAGATCGACGCGCTGGTGACCGAACTGAACGGGATCTTCAGCTCGGCCGGCGGTTAGTCCGCAACCCTCCTCCTCCATTGACGCCGGGGGCGCCTTCCCCCGGGCCGCCCCCGGCGTCACCATCGCCCCATCGACCCAGCCGACGGCGGAGACGAGTCCAGATGAGCATGTCCAGCGGCCCGGCAAGCGGTCAGGCTGTCGCCATCGATCCCCGCCGCACGACACGCCTCCGCCTCGGAGATCGCGAGACGCTGACCGGGCTCGCATTCGTCTCGCCGTGGATCCTGGGGTTCCTCCTGTTCACGGCGATCCCGATGGTCGCCTCGTTCGTCCTGTCGTTGACCGACTTCGACCCGCGCGATCCGGCGGGCACGTCGTTCGTCGGGCTCGCGAACTACGAGCGGATGCTCCACGACCCCCTGCTGATCAACGCGCTGGTCGTGACGGCGCGCTTCGCGCTCCTCATCGTCCCCGCCTCGATGGCAGTGGCCCTCGGGATCGCGCTGCTGGTCAACAGCACCCTGCTGAAGGGCCGGAACGTCTTCCGCACGCTCTTCTACATGCCGATGCAGATCCCGATCGTCGCCAGCACCCTCATCTGGATCGGCATGCTCAACGCCTCGACCGGTTGGCTGAACATCTTCCTGGGCGCACTCGGGCTGCCGCAGCCGGACTGGCTCAACAGCCAGACCTGGGTCTACCCCTCGCTCACGCTCATGGGCCTGTGGGGCATCGGCAACATGATGCTGATCTTCCTCGCCGGTCTCCAGGGTGTCCCGACCGAGCTGTACGACGCGGCCAGGGTCGATGGCGCGGGCCGGTGGGCGACCTTCCGGAACGTGACCGTGCCGATGATCTCGACGGTCCTGTTCTACAACCTGATCATCGCCCTCATCGCGACGTTCCAGTACTTCACACAGGCCTACGTGATCTCGAACGGTCGGGGCGACCCGGCGAACGCGACGATGTTCTTCAACCTGCATCTCTACCGCGAGGGCTTCGTGTTCTTCGACATGGGCTACGCATGCGCCCTCGCATGGCTGTTGTTCGCGATCGTGCTGACCCTGACCGTGGTCCTGTTCCGGGGTGCTCGCTCCCGGGTCTATGAGGCCGGAGGCAACCGATGACGCCGGCCGTGCCGACCCTGGACCAGAGCCTCTCACTGGGTTCGCCGATGCGCCGGCAGATGCGGAAGTTCACCGCATCGGCGCTGGTCATGATGCTGGCCCTGGCGATCGTCTCGCTGTTCCTGCTCCCGCTGCTGTTCATGACCTCGATGGCCTTCAAGGACAAGATCCAGCTGACGACGCCCGGCGCACCGCTCTATCCCGCCGTGCCCGACACGTTCGCCTGGCAAGGGCAGGACTACCCCGTGTACGACGTCCCGATGGAGGACGGGGTCAGGGCGCTCGCGCTCGTGGAGGCCAAGCGCGAGGAGAGCACGTTCATCGATCCGGCCGACCCGGACGCCGGCCCCATCCTGTGGGAGGGCCGCTGGCGGACACTCGACCAGCACTGGCGGTTCTCGCTCGACCTCCGGAACTTCGGGACGGCGTGGGAGGCGATCGCCTTCCCGCGGCTCCTGTTCAACACGTTCGTGATCGCGGCGGTGGGGACGATCGGGGCCGTGATCTCGTCGATCTGCGTGGCCTACGGGTTCAGCCGCTTCCGATTCCCCGGCCGGAACGGCCTCTTCCTCGTCCTGCTGTCGACGATCATCCTGCCGCTCCAGGTCACGCTGATCCCGACGTTCGCGGTCTTCGCCGCGCTCGGCTGGGTCGGGACCTGGCTGCCGCTGATCGTCCCGCACTTCTTCGCGAACGCGTACAACGTCTTCCTGCTGCGGCAGTACTTCCTGACGATCCCGCGCGACCTCGACGAGGCGGCGATGATCGACGGTGCGGGCCCGTTCCGGATCCTGCGCTCGGTCATCGTCCCCCAGGCGAAAGCGGCCATCGTGGCGGTCTCGCTGTTCCACTTCTTCTGGGCCTGGAATGAGTTCTTCCTGCCGCTCATCTACCTCCAGGGCAACCGCGACCTCCAGCCGCTGTCGGTCGGGATCGCCGAGTTCAACGGGGCCTACTCGACCGAGCCGACGCTCATCCAGGCGGCGGCGGTGATGGCGATGATCATCCCGGTCGTGGTCTTCTTCCTCGCCCAGCGGGCATTCATGCGTGGCGTGGTCATCACGGGCGTCGACAAGTGAGCGCCCTCGAGCTGGGTGAGGCGGAGCGACTCGACTGGCCGACGATCCCTGCCGCGGCCTGGCGCCGTGGCATCGGCGTCCCGTGCGCGGACGTCGGTCACGCTCGCGTCCACACCCCGATGATCGACGACGGCGAGTGGGCCGGCGTACCGATCGGCGGACTCGGCACGGGGAGCATCGGGCGGACGTACCGGGGCGACGCGGCGCGCTGGCACCTCGAGGTCGGACAGCATCGGTTCGAGCCGGTGGCCGCCGACGGCTTCTCGTTGTTCGTCGGCGGACCATCCGGATCGCGGGCCACGGTCCTCTCGGCCCTGCGACCGTCGGACCTGCCGGCCTGGGGCTGGGACCTGCCGGCCGGCGGCGGCACCTACCACGCCCTGTTCCCCCGGGCGTGGCAGACCTTCGAGCCCGACGTCCTCGGCATCCGGGTCATCGGCGAGCAGCTCTCCCCGGTCATCGCCGGCGACCTCGAGCGCAGCGCCCTCCCGGTCGGCGTGTTCGAGTGGTGGGTCGAGAACCCGGGCAGCGAACCGCTGACCGTCGGGCTGCTCTTCAGCTGGGCAGATCCGCCTGGCGGGCCGGCCGCCGGGGCTGCGCCGGCACGGCCACACACGCGAGGTCCGAGTGCCGACGCGGTCGGCGTCGTGTTCGGGGATCCAGGCCCGGGCGCGCCGACCGGGCTACGTGGCTCGCTCGCGATCGCGGCGCTCGCCGCGGACGGTTGGGAGCTCACCACGAGCACGAGCTTCGACCCCGTCGGCGACACCAGCCAGTGGGCGGACTTCGCCTCTGACGGGCGGCTCGATCCCGGGGCGGAGCCGGTCCGGACCTCTCCGGGTGCGCCGGCCGGCGCCGCGATCGCGGCGACGACGGTCCTCGAGGCCGGTGCGCGCCGGTCCATCCGCTTCAGCCTGGCCTGGGACCTGCCCGTGGTCGAATTCGGCGGCGGGCGCCGCTGGTGGAAGCGCTATACACGCGACTGGGGACGCAACGGCGAGCGCGCGTGGGATCTCGCCTGCCACGCGCTGGAGGCGGCGCCGGCGTGGCGCCGGATGATCGAGGCGTGGCAGACGCCGATCCTCGCTGACCCGGCCCGACCCGACTGGTACAAGGCGGCACTGTTCAACGAGCTCTACTTCCTCGTCGACGGCGGCTCGTTCTGGGAGGCCGGCGAGGTCGGCGGTCCCGAACCGGATCCGGACGATCCCGGGCGGTTCGCGCTCCTCGAATGCCTCGACTACCCGTTCTACGACACCGTCGACGTGGACTTCTACGCGTCGGCGGCGATCCTGGAGTTGTACCCGGAGCTCGAGTCCCGCGGCATCCGCGACCTGCTCGCGGCCATCCCGGTCGATGACCCGCGGATCGTCACGATCGAGGCGTCGGGCCGCACGGCGCCGCGCAAGGTCGGCGGGACCGTCCCGCACGACGTCGGCGGACCGGCGGACGACCCGTTCTACCGCCCCAACTGGTACCGCTTCCAGGACGTGAACGACTGGAAGGACCTGGGACCCAAGTTCGTGCTCCAGGTATGGCGCGACGCGGTCGCCGCCGGGCCCGTCCATGGCGATGCGCTGATCCGCGAGGCGTTCCCGACGGTCGACGCCGTGCTCCTGCGGCTCGCGGCGCGCGATCGCGACGGCGACGGACTGCCGGAGCACGACGGATTCCCCGACCAGACGTACGACACGTGGCCGATGCTCGGGCCGTCGGCGTATGGCGGCTCCCTGTGGCTCGCCGCGACGGCCGCGGCGGAGGCGATGGCTCGCCGCCTCGGCGATCACGAGGCTGCGGCGCGGTGGGAGGGCTGGTTCGAGCGTGCCCAGATCGCGTACGACCGCCGCCTCTGGCGCGGCGACCACTACGCCTACGACGACGGGAACGGCCCGAGTTCGGAGTCGATCATGGCCGACCAGCTCGCCGGCCAGTGGTACGCGGACGTGACCGGCCTCGGCTCGCTGCTGCCCGACGACCGGATCGAGGCGGCCCTGCGGACGATCCACGCCCGCAACGTCCGCGGGTTCGCCGGTGGCCGGATGGGCGCGGTGAACGGGATGCGTCCGGACGGCCGGGTCGACGAGTCGAGCGAGCAGTCGGCTGAGGTCTGGGTCGGCACGGCCTATGCGCTCGCCGCGTTCATGATCGGCCGGGGTCTCGTCGACGAGGGCTGGGAGACCGCGCGCGGTGTCGCCGAGGTCACCTACACCCGCGGCCTCTGGTTCCGGACGCCGGAGGCATACGACCGCGACGGGAACTTCCGGGCCTCGCTGTACCTGCGGCCGCTCGCCATCTGGGCGATCGAGGAGGCGCTGCGACGCCGTGCGATCGGCGCAGCGGCACGCTGACCGGCTCGGGCCGCACGCACGAGCGTCTCACTCGACCGCGATCGGTCCGACG
>Ga0209109_10001624_pt1 | contig 12330 bp, 22 predicted proteins | sample Rifsed10ft2_FD_184004 | JGI IMG/M metagenome (GOLD analysis project Ga0209109, IMG submission 184004) | Soil microbial communities from Rifle, Colorado, USA - sediment 10ft 2 (version 2) | ecosystem: Environmental > Terrestrial > Deep subsurface > Rock core/Sediment | place: Rifle, Colorado... | reverse complement strand
CCATAAGTTGGTTGCCCGACACTTTTCATATTGTATCCCGACCCGCCTCAACTCTTTCTTCAATATGTCCCCCGCCGGACCCGTCCACGGCGTCCCACTTTTTATCTCGTAGAATCCAGGGAATTCTGCCAGCAACAGGATTTCGGCACGGGGCGGGCCACACGGATCTACCAACAGTTTACCACAGTCGGGGCAGGGAGTTCTCAATTCACCCTATCCTTTGGCGGCAGTGTGCCAATCGGTCCCAGGTCGTCCATTGGGTCAATGTATACCAACACAGCCGTCAGCAGTAGTAGCAGGGCGAACCCCATATCATGCGCCATCAGATCGTATTCGTGGGGGGTGTAGTCTGCATCCTTTCCCCGCTCCGCATCTACTTTCTCGATAAGATGTCGTATGGCCTCCACTCGCCCGGCCGCGATTTCTCGTAACATTCTGGCTTGCATACGTTGTTCGGGGGTTATGTCTTCCATTAATCCAACGCCCGTTCTATGGCGGAGAGATTGAATCCGCAATCCACCCAAAGATTCTGGCCCAGCCCATTTTTAGCCAAAACCTTTATATCCCAAAACGTCTCAAATTCATTAGACACTAGTATGCCGCCAAAGGTTTTTCCTCCAATGGAAACGGCACTTGTATTGCCACGCCAAGACCGAGAACCCGAAAACTCCTGTTCCAGGGAGTCCATCAGCCAGCTTAACCACGTATCGACGATTTGGGCACTCCCTGCTCTGTGTCTTGCATCAGACTCCATTTGATGCTTTTCTGATTCCTCAATATATTCCCTGAGTTCTCGGGCCGCGGCCCGCCCTACGGCTTCTCTGAACTCTTCACTCTCTAACTTTTGCATGCCCAACTCCTCCCACTCGCCGTCTCAATAGGCAATTCTACCACAGTCGTCATTGCTACCCCCGCCTCCCTCCACGCATCCTTAGCGATCTTCTTGTACGTCTTCATCATGCCGACTGGCACGTTGCTTACGATCTCGTCATGGACTGCCATACACACGCCGAACGGTACGCCCTCGTCCTCACACATCTGATGCATAGCGACTAGTGCCCTCTTCGTGTGATCGGCGGCCGACGCTTGGATGGGTCCATTAATTGCATTCCGCTTCCACCCGTCGTGTGACAAATATGGGTTAATCCAAATGGGACGGCCAGATAGTGACCTAACTTTCAACTGTTTCTGTGCTTTGTTGGTGGTCATATTCTGCCATGCTGACAGTCCCTTATATCTACGCTCCCGTACTCGGATACCAGCATCGGCTTCATCTTCAGATATGCCCAACATTGCTGCTAGTCCATATCCGGACATCCCATAGTTCAGTCCCAGGTTTATCGCCTTCCCCCGATCTCTATCCACCCCAAACATATCGGCTGTAACCTGGTGCAAATCTACCCCGTCATTCAATTCTTGGATCAGCTTGTCATCCCTGCTGAGAGCGGAGGCCAACCGCACCTCTTGTTGCTGGGAATCCGTAACCAACATGTACTGTCCCTTCGGGGCGGTGAAGAATGAACGGAATATGGGCATCTTGCGGGCGGGTACCTGCTGTAGGTTGGGATTGGAACAGTTGTGCACACAGATTTCATTGGCCACAAAGTTCTCGTCTTTTTCAACTGTTAAATCATATACTGGCAGAACTTCTCCCTCGCTAACTACCATTACAACCACGTGATTCGTGGGCAGGTCGGTCTTGGTTCTATATCGGGATAATCTTTTGTCCGGTATTTCAACATTTATCTCTTGCGCCCATCTTTTAAGAGTTGAATGGTCATGTCCAGACAACCTCATGGCAGTGCGTGCCCCATTCTTAGTTAACTCTAGGAATTCATCTTGAGAGTATGGACAGCACCAGACCACATGGCCCGGCCTTCCCTTCGCATGAAGTCTTCTATGGTCTTCCTTAGACATTACTACAAGATTGTTTATACTATTGTCTTGGGGAATCCAATTAATATGATGAACTACCTGACCCCCCGGAGACCCCAACAAATGTCTGTGTTCGTATACTTTACGATCCATACCCCATCTAATGTATGCCCTCCCTTCCCCATCCATTGCTCTAGACAGAAAAGACAGCTTATCTCCTGGTTTAAGTTCATCCAGTCTTTTATATGAGCCATCAAGTAATCTAATAAGATGATCTGGGGTAGCTTTTAATTCTCCCAAATAAGACTTAGATCCACTAGCCCTCCATACCAACTTAAGAACATTCCTATTTCCCACAAGCGTTTTTTGTAGAACCTTTCTTGCTCTAGGAGTTCCAAGTTTATCAAAACTATATACTATTTGTCCGGGGACAATAGATTCAATTGGGATACCCCTAGGGTGTAATAGCAGGTTTCGTGGAGCATCAATTAAAGCGCCTTTAGCAATACAACTCATTCGGCCGGTCTCTGCCCCCGTCACCCGCCAAGAGGGGTACACTAAATCTCCCTCCTCAACGTGTTTCTCAATCCAATTCTCCCCAAATGTCTCTACCGCCTTACGGGCTTCTCTAACATCCAATACAGCTTGTACCAATCTATATTCTTTGCTTCCTGCCACGAGCCGTCTGAGTAATGGTAACAGCGTATCGCTGGCATTCGTGTTCTTAATACCGTGACCCAGAGCCTTCTCAATTTGTTTCTTAACCTGTACGTGAGAGTATGCATTGAACCCCAAATCCTCCTCTAGTCTACCCGCCTCAACCTGTAGGGTAGCAATGTTCTTTCGCCATGCCTTAACATCCACCCGAACGGGGGGCATGTCTAACACGGCCCACAGGGCGGGTTCGTCAATCTCATAATACCATTCGAACTGTCCATCCTCGTGCTCGTTGATGTAGTCAATCTGCTTTTGGGCAATGCGTACTGTAGCTAATGCATCTTGTACCGCATATGTCTCCATCTCGGGTGTCATTGATTCCCGCCCCGAGAAGTCTGCCCTCACTTCCTTTTCTAATCGCTCGCCAATCCACCGTCGATTGAGATCAGCGAGAGAGAAGTCCCCATACCAACCCCCGAACAGATCCTGCTCGACCAGCATCGTGTCATGCACATATCTCTGCTTGATGTCCACATATCGTCTCAATGCACGCAAGTCGAACAGTGCATTATGCATAACCCACGTTCCCCCCGCCACGCGTTTGAGGGCGGGGGCAATGTCGGACTGTCGGGTGACAATATAAGCATCACCATTCGGATAGGCAATGGTGAGTGCGGCGAAAGTACCGTCCGCTCGATGGGGGCGGGTCATGCCGAAGAATTCCGTATCTATGCCCACCAATTCGTCTTTGGCAGCGGGGCGGGGTAGACCTTTAGTGAAGTTCATTATTTCCGTATTAGTAGTACCCAATAAGTTCCGCTGACATGTTTTGTTCTAGTTGTTATCTTTTGCCCGAATAACGGTTCCCAATGCTTTTCCATTAATCCAATAATCTTCTCTAGTTTTTGATCATGATCATTCCATTTAAGTGCCATAAGGGCATATGGTTTTGTAACCCTATGTGCTTCAACTGCGGTTCCCCTAATGGTATCTCTTATCTGCTCAGTAGTAAAGTACCCGTAATATTTTTGAAACGCCTCTGCCTGTGGTCCCTTTCCTGGCTTTCCCGTGTTAACATGCGGAGGATCAAATGTAACCATGTCATACTCATTTGACGCTAATGGTAGAAATCTACTATCCGCTACAATATGTGGCCTAACTTCAATTCTAATATCCACAAAAGTTACCAACGGATTTTGTTTATCATACCACATGACACGGCGTCCGGCACTAAGATCAAGAATCTTCATCCACTCAGCTCCTCTATATATCCAATCACCTTATCCCCCCACCTTCCCTTCGACTCCTGCCATTCTACCTGAATAGCCCCGATGGTGGGGCGGTTCATTTTATATCTAGACTTTCCCACAATGATATATCCTTGCCCCTCAATATGCGGTAGTCTCTTGTCCGCCATGTCAACGTCCAGGCCACCGGGACGATAGATAAGAAGAATAACAGTCGCTGCATGCTCAGCGCGCCCCGAATACCTGATGTGGTTTACATGCGGTCGACCACCAATATAGCCGCGGGATACACCTGCTAATGCAACGACCGGGATTCCAGTATTCTTGGCCAATCTTGCCAATCCATTATAGATTGTTCCCATCGTCTCTTCAGATTGTTCTTTTTCCACAAGCATGTCACAATAATCCACGAAGATAGCATACAGGGGAACCTCGGCTGCTATTCTTACCGACTCAGCATATAAGTCTGATATACCCATCACGCGGTCGGTCGTATAGATATTCTTCTGATAGGCCCGGCCCCGTGCATCCAATTCCAGCAATCTCATCGCCGCCGCCCCCATCACCATCTCCAAACTGAAGAACGCCACCTGCTTACCTTCTTTGGCAGCGGACATCATCATCTCAAGTGCGAGGGTAGTCTTACCTAAACCCGCCGGTCCCGCAATAATCATCAGTCCACCAATCGGTAATCCACCGACGATTTCGTCAATTGGCGGGTAGTAAGATGGCACCCACGCTTCTTTCAATGGCTCCACTTCGGACATACGGACGAATGTCGAATGCCCCCGGTCCAGATCGGCGGCGGCGAGGAGGATCTGATCGTGCTGCTCATTCTCCCCCATCTTCAATCGTTTGGCAATGCGTTCTAGCTTGTCCCCCACCTGCGCCCGCACCGCCACGTCCCGCAGATGGCGCACCCAATCGAACGATACAAAGTCTACGGTTTCGGCGGCAGATTGTGCGGCTGCCACACTCTGATAGTCATACTTCGCCATCAGCTCGGTGATATCGGTCATCCCGTTATTCAGGTCGGTGATGGCTCTGTTGAAGGGGGGAACCAACCACTCTGGATTCACGGCCCCCGGCTTCAGGACACCGGACAGACAGCCACCGAATACTACCTCGCTAGCTTCACGCTGATTCATCGCTCTCCTCTACTCCCGTCTGCTGTTCCCGAAAGTGTTCGGCACACACGTACCGACCATTGGACCACACGTATGCGGGCTTCCGACACCCACCCCACCTACATGTAGGGCGCGAGTAGGCGGGCGAGTTCGTCTCGACCCCCGCTTCCTGCTTCTTGTGCAAGGAAATCCGCCGGGTCCTTCTTCGTTTCGTCATACGGCAACCTCACTACTGACCCCCGCCAACCTAACTGTGCCGCCAGCTTGCGGGCATACTCATCATCGCCCTCTGCATCAGGAACTATTACCACTTTCTTGCGAACGGTCTCCAACCAGGCGGGGGAAAATGACATTGACCCCCCTGTAGTAGTCACCACCGGCAATCTCAAACTTGACAGAGCGAGCGCGTCTACTAACCCAAAGACGATGAAGACTGTCCCCGCCCGCCTCAGTAAAGCCCAATCCGGGCAGTACATCATTGGTCTCTGACTCAATGGCTGATAGAATCTCAACCCGGTCAACTTCTGCGTGAGCTTCGTCGCCCTCAGGCAGAGGCCACCAACCTTCTGATCCTCGTTCAATATAGGTATAGTAATCCATCCGTCATACCATCCCAATTTCGCTGTCTCTATTCTATCATCTACCCCCCGCATTTTCAAGTACCATCGGAACGACTCGTTGCGTAATAGCACATCATGCGAATCCCATACTAGTCGTTCAATTGCTTCTGTGTCGTCGGCCCTCGGTAACCACGGGGGACTGGACTTGGCGTGTTCCGTTCGGCCATTTGCCGACATGCCGGGGGACACCAGTGCATCGTACAGCGTCTCCAGTCTCCCCGTCCGCCCACACTCCGCCCCCTTGCACCTGAACCACCCATCCTCGAATACCAGGAGCGAGGGCGAGTCATCCTGATGGAACGGACAGAATGTGAGTAAATAACCCCGGCTCATTTTACGTGCGCCAGGGGACAATTCATAAATGTTATCTAGCGTTATCACTCTTCTCTGGCGGCAGAAATATCGAGTCGGGGTTCTTCTGCCGATACTCTTCCTCATTCCACTCCCGAAATAGTGACTGTAGGAATTCCTCAACTGCGTCCACATCGGCAGTCGGTGGGAGCCAGATTGTCCCCTCTGTCGCCTGACCCTCGTTGACTCCCCCGTACTCGACTCGGAACATGCGACAACCCTCCATCCCTGGAGGCCATCTCTGTACACCATACTCGGTCAACCCGATGAGGAACTTGCCCTTGTCTATGAGATTACCGTCGCTGTTGAAAGTCTCGTAGCTAAATGCGTCGCTCATTCTCTATGTGAAGGAAACTTCTCGGGGAATCTTTGCATCAGCTCCTGTTTGTAATCCTCGGGGATGAATGGGTCGCCCATCAGATCCCACCAATCATCGTCTGGGTGCGATGCGGCCCACCAAACCGCCCCAATGATCGCTATGATCGCAAATAGAATGAGCATTAATATCGATGCTGGGTCCATTTGTTTAGGTCCTCCTATGCCCGGTGTTGGTTCAGTTGGGCGGGCCGGGCGCTACTCCGGCTCTGTGCCTTACCGATTGAGTAATCGGCTTGACCCGTTATTGCGTGCCGCTAGGCTACAGCCTTATCGGTCCTCGGTTAGGCGTGTCTGCTTTCCACGCCGCCGCCCATCCCCAGTTCAAGTTACAGGAAATTTCAGGCTTAGTATCCTTCGAATAGCATGTAACTCCAGTACTATCACGACCAGCGCATTATCCTTAAGGCTTCTAATAATCTCTGGATCAGTCGCCCGCAGATCTTCTAAGAAAGTCTCAATTAGATCCTGCTGTTCGTTGGTAAACAGTATAGATTCCATTTAAACCGATCCTTCGGGTGCTAAACTCAACGCCTCAGCAATGTTGAATGGCACGTAACCGCCCTTCAACTGACACTGAAATACCGCCCCCCGCTTCGACAGCAGATCGTTCAGCTGTTGCAGAATTTCCCCCGGCTCCCCAGGCTTCAGGGTGTCGGCATCGAAGTCGTACCCCGCCACTTCGAGGAACTTCATCAGGTTAGCGAAGGCATTACTCCTCCCGCCCGCTATGAATACTTCTTCGGTGTTGGCATCCACATCGAATAGATACCAAAGGGTCAGCGGGATCTCCATGCCCTCATAGTCCTTGTGATTGACCACTTCCAGGATGGCATAGAACTCCTCGTGCGCCCGGATTGGATACTGAAACCCCTCCGGTTGCCTCTCCGCCTGGCTGATGATCGTCGGCGGCTTGCCATCCCGCGACGCCAGCCGAGAGAACTTCACGAAGAAGTTGCCGTCGAACGGACGGACATTCCGCAACTCCTGCTCGCTGCCCGACAGTTCCACAAACACCGACTTGGTTGCTGTGCCCACTGGCTTGAACGCCCAGCTGCCGTAGGTCTCGTGCAGTCCCTCAGCCGGAATGTCGAATGCTTCCTCACCTACATAAACTCTACCCGCCCCACTTTTCAGGACGGTCACACGCCCCGCACCGCGGGGGCCACGCTTCTGTCTCTGTCGTCTTACAGCAGTACCCATTTTATCCTCCTAGATTTTGGACTTCAAACTGCCGACTTTAGCTCTAGACTTTTGACATTCTTTAGGACTAATTTAGTGTCAATCTCTACAACGAACTGTTCTCCGGGTATTAATTCTGTTAAAGTCATGCCATTATACATTTCTAAATCATCTCTAATATCTTTTAAGCTTACGATACGTGCATCCATACCGATATCATCTGTTACAACAAACCACCTTTCCCCTTTTGCCTTCTTGGACATGTTATTTTCCCTGTTCTGTATTTTTTCCAAAAATTAGTGTTGCAAATTCTCCGTTCGATCTCATAGATAGAGAAATTAAAATCCACCCTTCTCTTGCGCGCTCATTTATAGCACTTTCCAAAGATGTTCCCATATATACATCCCAATCATCAACTATATATTCCATCTTGCCTCCTATAAAGTTTTAGAGTCGCTTTGTCTTGCTGGGCTTTTTGGTTGTTATCTGCTTTTTAGTTATGCTCTCCCTTTCCACTATCCTAATGGTCTCCTCCAACCATTTCTTTTTCGTTAATAGTTTGTCTCTCTCCTCCCCCACTAGCATTGCTAGCTGCTGCTCCAATCGGTTGTGGGCGTAGTCGAGGAAGTGCATTGCCCCCGCCATGTAATCCTCGTAGCGTGCCCCAGCTCCTTCTGTAGGTCGCGCGGGGGTTGGTTTTCTAACTCTAGTTGCCATTAATGTCTAGTCTTCATAACAATGCAGTTGTAGTCTACCAATAGTCTTGGTTTCTCCAACGTCCAATGGCATACCCCCAGTCGATAGTGAATTCTCGATATTGTAGTAGTCAATGGCCTCTAGTTCATCATCAGTAATGAGCAATACCATACTTTCCTCATCACACTCTAGACACCCAACTTCTAATACCACATAGGATTTCATTTATCTCTCCCGCTCCTCTCTCCCTCAAATTATCCGGAGGGGGGCCGGGGATACGGACCTACGACCCCCACTAGAACACGGCCGTATCACGTTCTGCACTCATGCTCTAGCCCGAAGCTCCGGCGACCCCGTCCTGCTAGCGGCGGGGTCGAGTCCGCCTCCGTCGATTCGAACGACGCAATGTCGCCTTATAAGAGCGAAGTGTTTCCCAGCTCACCCGAGGCGGGCGCACGGCTCCCACCCTTTCACCGTGGCTCACAGTGGGTGCCGTTATCCGGCTATTTCAATGGTGCCCACCGTCCCACTGTGCCGATGATCCACTTATCCCGGTAGCGGTCACCAGTGAGATTAGTTCCCCGCCGCGACATCGTGAAATGAACGGCAATAAACGGTTCCGGCGGGTGCAAATAGTTACTCATTCTTCCTACTTCTTTTGGGCGGCGACCCTCAATCGCTGTCGCTCTTCCGGCGAATCTATGCTCATGGTTTCTCCACAATGCTTAGGCCACCCGTGCCGAAATGCGCGCGCAGTATCAACTTGCTCTGTGTGTCCACATCTGTGGCACCACACTCGCCCCCGCTCTAGCGAGGGATGTGCTGTAGCTAAAACTCGATACAAGCTATTCATTCTCTCTACTCCTTTTTAAGGTCGGCAATCATAGCAATTTTCAGTTCTAAGATGCGTTTGTTTAGAACAATCGGGTCGTAGTCCATGTAAAGTTCCTGAACTTCTTGGCGAAACTCATCCAATGCAACCAGCGCTTGATTCCACCCACGCTTCATCACCTCCAGCTTGATTTCGATGGAGGCGACTTCATCGGCCCAATCAAGTGCCGTCCGATATTGTGTTCCAGTCCACTCATTATCAACAGCTATTGTATTCATTCTAGCACTAAGATTTTCGCGCATTCGTATTCTCCCTATGCTTCTCTCTAAGGTAGGCGGGCCGGGCGCTACTCCGGCGACGGTTACTCCCAGCATGCGGGGGCCGTACTACCACATCGCTTGACCGGCTTAGCCGGTGCGCTTGTGCTTCCTGAATAGCCACGTGTCTGCTTTCCACGCCGCCGCCCATATTTTTATTAGAAAGGGAAACTGGGACTTCCACCCAGTCAGACACACGAGAACTTCGGGTCTGGCGTGTTCGCTTCCTGCTATTATTGTACTGCATAATCTTCAATCTGTCAACCCCAATTTGTCTCTTACATCTTCGTGTTTTGCCTTCAAAATTACGTAACCCTATAGCAAATTCCAGGCCCGACTTCGGTCACGGTGCCAATCCATCAGACAGTCGAACACTATCTTGCTGGCCCTCAGGCCCCGCCCCCTGCACATGTCCTGGAATATCTCGAATGGTAGACCATAGGTGGTCCAGAGTGCAAAAGCGGCGGAGCCAAGATAAACATCCATCTTCATATCTGGAAAGTTGGTGGTATCCATTATATCCACCCCCTAAGGTTGCGGCGGGCAGTAGGGTGTGCACGTAGCGCCCGCAGCGCCTCAGCCTCAGCCTTAGCTACTGCTGAACCCGATATGCCCAACTCGACCCCCACCTCCCTGGTTGTCCATATCCTCCCGTCCCGCAATCCAAATCGCAACTCCAGCACATCCCGGTGGCGTTCGGACAACATATCTAAGGCCCCCGCCACCGACTCGTTGCGTAATGTCTCGTTCGTCAGTTCTTCTGGACCAGGCTCGTCAGACTGTACGGCCTTCAGGTCGGGACTGTCGATGTCTACTGTCCTTGCACTCATCCATCCAATAGCTGACTCGACTTCATCCTCAGCTAGTCCCGCCTCAAATGCTATCTCCGCAATGGTGGGGCGGCGGGCCAGTTGCTGCTCCAAGGTCTTGGTTGCTCGATCTACTGGCCCGACTAGCTGGTTGTGTACCCATTCGGGTAGGCGAATGTCCCTACCCTGCGCATCTACGGTTGCACGAATTTTCTTTTCAATCCAGGGGAAAGCATATGTGGAAAACTTTGTCCCCACTTCAGGATCGAACTTGTTATAGGCAATCAAGACACCTTCCATGCCTGATTGGATAAGGTCTTCCATCTCAACGCCCAACCCATAGTAGCGGAGGGCGATGTCTATTACCAGGTTGCGCACATCTTTGACGGCTTCTTCGCGTGTCATCAGTGTAGTGTCTCCGTCTTCCTAAACTCCGCCCGGAAGTCGTCAGCCTCCTTTTTCCATCGGTCATCCTTCAGGAGGTATTCGGCAATCTCCTTACCCTCATCAGTTAGTATATAGATATCCCCGTCATCCACTGCCACTACCTCATATTGTGATAGGACATAACCCTTTATGATAATGAGTTTCTGAGCATCAGATATCCGCATAGTCTTCGCCCTTAGTGCGAGTTCGCTAACCACTGTCCCCCGTCCCATAGATGTACTTCTTTAGTGCCATGTGGACTCGAAGTTCCACGTCCAGAAACTCAGCATTGGCAGACGGGAAAAGTAGCGGATCATTCTGCGCATGTGTTTTCACTATTACTTTATCCCAAAGCTCGGTCAGGTCCAACTCTGTGGATATATAAGTATGAGCATCTGTTCGGCACTTGGGACACAGATTACACGAGACTCCCGCCACCAGCGAATAAAACTGTGCATCCTCTCTCGGGCATTTATCACATTTAAGTTCCATCGTTGCCCCGCCTCCGGTGCCTGTTCTGTAGGGCTTCCTGTATCGTTAGAATTCCCCGCCCGTCAACTTTCATCTTACGCCGATTCGACTTACGTTTTTCTCGGCGCACAGATTTGGGCTCCCAGTCGTCCCACCAGTCTACTTCTTGTTCTCTTTCTCGTTGTACCATTTAGCGCCCTTATTTATATTTTCTTTTGCCCAAAGGGGCTGATAATTTAACCAGTTACAGGCCGTTAAAAATTGTGATCTATCGGTCAAGTCAAATGATGCTAATGGTTGCACGTGGTCTAGGTGCCACTCCCCATAGTTGTCCCACGTCATTCCCGGCTCGAATTGGTTCTCAATATAAAGCCGGAATTGTCCAAATGAGCATCCCAGATCACGAACGGCCGACCCGACCTTCTGATTATCTCTAATAACGTGCCACAAGCGACTTCTTAGTCTACCAGCAATTCGATAGTTCTGGTCTTCTCTACGTTTTTTACGTTGATAGACTGTATTGGCTGCTATTAGTTCTTTCTTGTAAGTTGAGTAGTAAGTCTTGTTATAGACCCTCGTTTTCTCCTTATGTGTATCACGGTAAGCCTGTAGTTCTTCTTTGTGCATTCTATTATAGATACTATGTTTTTCTCTTCTACTTTCTCTGTTAGTGAGTCTATAGATTCGTCGTTTTTCCCTATTAGCCAACTCATAAGATTTGCTGTAACACTTCTTACACAAGCCCCTGGCATAATAGATTTCATCGGGATGACAATCAGATCTTCTCATCTTTTATGTCTCTTTCTGGGTTTCCAGACCCAACAATCAGTTTCTGGATTCCAAGACAGGGTGCCGGGGGTCTTACCCATCTCTTTAGCAATTGACCCCGCCCGTCTCATGATCCGTTTCTTGTTCTTCTGTATCCAGCTCCAGGCATAGCCCCGCCGCCTTGGATTCTGTCGTTTCAACCAAGTCTCATCCCCCGGTGATAAGTCGTTGATTAGGGCGGGGGCCAACCACACCGCTATATCTTGCCATGGGCGGGGAGGTGATGAGTATGTAGCCCACCCTTCCCCGCCCTTCTTGATGCTAATTTTTTCAACTTCCCCGCCCAGCAGTTGTGCTACTGCTACGTGGAGGGCCTCGTGGAGCGGGGTGAGGTGGGTTCCCTCGCTGAATGGTGTGGTGCTAGCTCGCCAATACTCCCGTGCGGGGGGCATACATCATCTCTCTGCTCCTCTTGGGAGGCGGCAAGAGCGGCCCGCGCCTTGTCTCTCTGCTCTTTATACTGGTACATCCACGCCACTGTGTTGTCTATGTAGTCCTCTATCAGTATGTCGATGTC
>Ga0209109_10001623_pt1 | contig 12331 bp, 23 predicted proteins | sample Rifsed10ft2_FD_184004 | JGI IMG/M metagenome (GOLD analysis project Ga0209109, IMG submission 184004) | Soil microbial communities from Rifle, Colorado, USA - sediment 10ft 2 (version 2) | ecosystem: Environmental > Terrestrial > Deep subsurface > Rock core/Sediment | place: Rifle, Colorado... | reverse complement strand
GCGTTCCCAATTGAGATGGCTCGTAATACCGGTCACGCCATTGCAGAAGGCATCAAGTGGGCAGACCTAGCTCAACAAGCTATTAAGAATGGCGAGTTTGTCAAGGGAAGCAAATTCTCTGTGCTGGCAGTCAATCGTATGATTGGAGTGGCTGCTGCCTATACTGCTGCTTATCAGGTTGCGGACTGGCTAAACGATAAGACTGGCCTATCTGTCCAAGCGCGCAGAGCGTTTATGAGACTGAAGGGATTGACTTCTCCCCCCATCGTTGCCGACTTAGACAAGGACGATAATATTCGTTACTACGATACTGAGCTTGTGAATCCCTATGCTGCTGGAGATAAGCTTGTGTATGCGATGGGCAGTCAAGGAACTACTCCATTAGACAAGGCAAAGATATTCTTCTCAGAGATGCAGAAGGAATTTTTGGCTCCAGGAGTTGGATTAAAACCAGTTGTAGAATTTGCCACTGGTCGTACTATGAAGGAGGACTGGAGTCTCGGAGGGGAATACGCAACTAAGCCATCTGCTCCGTCTATGTTAGAGCCCGTGCTGGGTGAAAACATGGGGCGTAGAGCTTACCGAGCGTATAGAGGAACAACGCCAGGATTGGCAGTGTTGGCGGAAGAATGGACTAGGGCAGGAGAGCCGTTGCTAGAAAAGATGGGGGCTCCTCCTAGTGCTAGATTGAGACAGAGAGTTGGTACAAGAACCTACGATCCAGACGAAATGGTTATGCAGTCGTTTGGGTTAAGACCCTCCGAAGGTAATCTCAAGGACGATGTTAAGCGTCACGTCTACGAGTTCACTGACTCTCAAGACAATATCAATAGATTTGTCAATGAAAAGATTAAGAGTTTACCTAAGGGAGATCTATTAGCTAAGCGTCAAGTTTTGGGAGAATACGAAGAAAAGTGGAAGGAATCTTACCAAAACATGAGATTAGTTGTGGAAGATGCTAGACTTGTTAACATGTCTAATGCTAAAATACTAACAACGCTTGAAGAGGCTGGAGTCTCATCTAGAGATCTTCGCATGGCGTTATTGACGGGTAGGTACATAAGCTATCAACAATACTACTACGCGAAGGAATCAAGGAAGAGACGATAATGAGCAATGATATTCAAATTACCAATGGGAAAACCATCAGCTTGCCGCTCCAAACCATAATTATGTTAGCGGCGTTGCTTCTTAATTCGGCCGGTGTTATTTGGATAATGAAATCAGACGTAAGGGATTTAAAGACAACTATGGAACTGAGAAATGAACAATATCAAACACAGATTAGGGAGATGAAGGTTAAGGTTGACACCATCGACGCCTGGCAACGAGATCTATCTTTAGACCTTGCGGCAGGTGGCTTTATTACTCCCCACAGATCATCTCTGTAAAGCAGGAGGTGTTGCATTTTGTGGCACGCCTTTGAGATACCCTCCTTCCCATAGATGCTAACGTACTAGCGGCTATTGCCACTGACGTAGGAGAAAGAGCGCTTGTATCCAACCCTGCCTGGAAAGGCATTATGGATAGGGAGTGCGAGCTAGCTGAGGATATAGAGAAGCTGATTAAGGAATTGATCGGAGAGGAATACTAGATTGGCTCTCAACGGAAACGGAAACGGAGCAAGCAAACTCGTATACTGGATACTTGGATCCGTATTTGTCATAGCAATGACAGTGATCGGTATTCTTGTCAATAGTCAAGACAACCGAATGACCATGCTAGAAAATAGATACAACAATCATATGACAGGAGAAACAACACCAGGTTTGGCTCGAATTTCCGTTTTAGAAACAAAGATTGTTGAATTGGAAAGACGAATAGATCGATTGGATAGGTAATGCCCAACTTTAGTAGCAGAAGTCTCTCATTATTAATGAGTTGTCACCCCGACCTTCAACGTCTATTTACTGAAGTGGTTAAGTATTGGGATTGCACCGTTAGAGACGGATATAGAAACAAGGAAGATCAGGACAAGGCGGTAAGGGCGGGACGTTCTAACGCAACCTATCCCAACAGCGCTCACAACAAGCAACCAAGTCTTGCCGTAGACGTATATCCATATCCAGTTGATCTCAAGGATTTAGATCGCTTCTACTTTTTCGCAGGATATGTTCTGGGAACTGCACAGCAAATGGGAATACCAGTTAAATCTGGATTGGATTGGGATCAAGACAGAGATATAAGGGATCAAAGATTGATAGATGGTCCCCACTTCGAGTTAGTGTAATGACAATTAAGGATGGGTTACCGGGATGGATTCCGCAATCAGTCGTAACCTTGTCTGTTCTTGTGGTTATCTTTTTGGCTGGAATGGATGTGGCTAGATTTTTTGAACTTATGCAAGAAGCTGGCGTAGCCATAGTGGGACTTATACCAGTATCATTGTCCCCATGGTTGGCTTATAAATACGGAATTAGACGAGAAGAAATGAAGAACGGGGTGGACCTAGATGAAGAAGGTATTCTTGATTAGCCTATTCCTCATTTCACTGATTGGATGCGGAAGCACCGTATTCCTCGTGCCAGTGCCTTCCAATATGAACCAGCGTCCACCAGGAATCGAAGGACAGACGATTGCTAGAAATCAGAATGATATCATTCTCGCCAATCGTTAAATATTTTTGACTTATAATAATGATCAACTAATCCAACAACAACAATCGCAAGGACAACGGCAATAATGACTGTAACCATAATTAAGTTTCTCCTTAAGCGCAGGTGGCAGTTTGCTACCTTGTTATTCGTATTGCTATCGCTGTTCCTGTATCAATGCCCAGTTAACTACAAGTTAGTTACATTGAATAGGTACGTTCCCGTGCCTTACCAGGCACCGGTTAGCAAAGTACTCAAGGGAATAAGATACGAAATAATAACGAGAGAAGTACCCATTTACGTTCCCACCCAACGGGAAGCTAAGATAATCGAGAAGTCTATTAAAACTCCGATTCCTCCAGGCGATCTTCTAACCATTGTTGACATAAAGCCCCTGCCAGAGGGCGGGAAAGCCATAGTCACATTGCCCCTAGAAGGCCCCGTAAACGTCACCATTTCCCCTCAGAGGCCACGATTCTTTGAATGGAGGGGAGACAGAGCCTTAACTGGCTGGTATGAGCTTACTCCAGAGGGAACGCAAGCTAGCCTTGATTTCCAACAGCACTTGTTTCGCGTGGGTCCGGCCGTTCTAGTCGTAAAGGCGGAGGCCAAAGATCTTCTAGGACAGGTGGACTGGAGACTTGGGGCTGGCTTGAAGGTGAGCTTTTAGGTCCTTGCTTTACGACATCCTCGTCCGATAAGTCATTCACAAAAGCATTTAGTATTGGGTATACCCAATCGCCAGATCTGTGAATATCCACCTTGTCTGAGAATCCAGCATAAACATAAAAAGGGCCGGTGTCTTCTTTTGTTGCCGGACGAAACACGTCTATCATTATGCCCTCTGGTCCCCACTGGCGAACATCTGGTTGTTTCTCTATTAGATTCACCAAGTCACAAATCAAATCCTTAACTAGCATTTAAATCCTCCCTTCGCCAATTGGCGAGGCAAATGTCACAAACATCACCGTCGCTTCTATCGCAATCACACATACAGAATCCGTGTTCGCAAATAGCACTCCTTACTTCTAGGCCAGTGAATGGCGAGCGGTCGGGATTATCATTGATGTATTCCATTCCACGACGACGCATTTCTCGCACTGCAATTACCTTGGCCTGGACCCTGCCTTTGGCATCGACGCAAACCGCATCGCAACCATATTCCATTGGTCCTTCACCTTCATCTGTGACAGGAACAATCTCTCCATATTCTGGGGTTACCACCCAATAGTGATCCATTTTTATCTTTCTTGGTTGAGACGGTAGGAGTCGAACCTACACGGCGCCTTCTGGACACGACAGGTTTACAGCCTGCCCCACGTCCCTAGTGGTCTACGTCTCAGTTGTTTGGCGGAAGGCGGAGGAGTCGAACCCCTACCGGCATTAACCGACACTCTGGTGTTCAAAACCAGTTGCCACACCAACGCAGCAGCACCTTCCAAATATTTGGCGGCAGGAGAAGGAATTGAACCTTCTTCTCGATTTCTCGGGAGACTCCGTTTAGCAAACGGGCACATTACCAGTCTGTCACCCTGCCTGAATTTTCCTTACTCTATCCATGTCAAATCCATAATAATGCAAAATCATCAGATGTCTACATTTTTCTATTGGAATATCTACTCCAGGAATTAATCCAGATACCCAAGACAGCGCACCATCTTCGATAGAGTACTCTGCTGCATGAGGTGGTTGATGACCCGATTGCTTAATGCATTTCCTGTTCAATTGAACCGAATCACACATAGATTTTTGGTGCCCGCCCTCAGATTCGAACTGAGATTGTGCAGCTTCTAAGGCTGGTGTCATTGCCAATTAGACTAGACGGGCAGGTATTTTACTGATGACGGAGTGTTATACCAATGAGTATCGGCTTCCTCGCCAATCATTGGAACAAATCTTCTTTTTGCTTCTGCTCCACACCATTCACAGCGAATCTCAGTCCATTGGGAATCGAATCCCGGTCTTTTAACTCCAGAAACAATGGTGAAATTTCTACCCATTGATGGCGTGGCACCGCAAATCTGACAATCAATGTTGGGGCTTTCTATCATAATGTCTTCCCTCTTATTTGGTATCGCAGGCGGGGCTCGCACCCGCTAGGACTGACTTGAGAGGCCAGGCGCTCGTCTCTTTGCATTCTGCGATTAATAGCGATTGGATCTGTTAAGACTTTACGACTAAGTGTTAATAGAGTTGGTCGCGCATGTAGGACTCGCACCCACTAGGACAAGTTTGTAGGACTTGCTGCTCGTCTCTTTGCATTATGCGCTTTGGCTGTAGAGGTAGGATTTGAACCTACATTGTTCCGCTTAACAGGCGTTCTTCTTACCGTTAGAAGACTCTACAATATCTCTAAGTGCATCGTTAAGTATTGATATCCATCTCCACTCTACGGTCATTTTTATCCATTGACTATCGAATACATATATAGACATAGGAATGCTTTTGGAGAGAAGCAAGATATCCTTAAGTCGAAGTGCATTAGATAGTTTAACAGAAACTGGAGTGAAAGGCAGGGATCGAACCTGCGTATCGAAGTTTTGCAGACTTCCGCCTTTCCGCTTGGCTACTTTCACATTACTTGTCGTGTTCATCTGGCCTATAGTCATCGAAGCAGTCCTGGTCCTTTGGAAGACGAAGATAAAAACGACTGAGTATATTAGTCCAGTTAATCTCCGGAAGATCGGTTCTGAGTTTTTTGAACAATTCCTTAACGCAAGGACCGCACCCTCCGTCTGCTTCAATCACTACTCCAACCACTGCCAACGCTTCTTTATCAGTCATTGTACTTTCCTTTGCTTGGTTGAGGAGGTAGGATTCGAACCTACGTATGGGAGATTCAGAGTCTCCTGCCTTACCAGGCTTGGCGACTCCTCAGTCGAAATCGGAAATTGATAGATCGCTCCAATGCAATCTCTTAGTCGATTGATTAACAGGATATCAAATCATAGATTGGTACCAATCAAGCGAAACATTAAAGCACAAGAAAGAAAAATACAAGACTCTATGACCTAGTTCTAATTTATTGAATCCAACATGAAATATAATACTCCATTCCGTTGGAAAAAATAGAAACGATAGCATAGTAATTATTTTATTCACTTTTTCTCCTTAAATTGGGGTGACCGGCGGATTTGCACCAGCGTCTCCCAGTTCACAGCCGGGCGCTCTAACTCTTTGAGCTACGGTCACAGCATGATTAGAATGGCGGGTGAGCCAAAGATTCGAACTTTGATCTAACAGTTTTGGAGGCTGTTGTTTTGCCAGTTAAACTAGCTCCCCATGGAGTGACTAGAAGGAATTGAACCCACATCTATAAGTTCGTAGCTTATTGCTCTCTCCGTTGAGCTATAGTCACTTTGGTGCAACCGAATGGATTCGAACCACTGACGCCTAGATCTTCAGTCTAGCGCTCTACCGGGCTGAGCTACGGTCGCTTTAAATTGGTGGGTTGCGAAGGGCTCGAACCTTCAATCCTCTGCTTAAGAGGCAGGAGCTGTATCCATTTTAGCTAGCAACCCGATGAATTCAGATCGTATATTTTGGACAACCTGAGACAACACCATTTACATAAATTTGGTTCACGTTTGCTTGGAGTACGTATGTCTTCCTCACAAACAGAACACTTTTTGAATACTTGCTCGATGGCTTTTTCCATACAATCATCCATTATAAAAATTGGCGGAACCAGCGAGGGTCGAACTCGCGTCTTCTAGCTTGACGGGCTAGCGCTTTGCCATTAAGCTATGATTCCGGTTCCTATTCTATCGTAACCATTTACAATTGTTTTTACTTGTTTGAGAGTAAGGGCCAAACGAGCGAGTTCATCTGCGCAAGGGAAATATTCATCGTGACCAAGCGCTACCCAGCGTTCACCTTCAAGCTCCTCAACACTTCGGAGATACGGCCCGTACTTGACAAGTCGAAGCTGGGAATTAAACCCATCGGTCCACTCGTGAATCACTTCTAGTTCTTTCATCTCGTTCGTTCTTTCTATGAAAATTGGTCAGGGTGGGAGGATTTGAACCTCCGACTTCCCGCTTCCAAAGCGGGATCTCTGCGCAGACTGAGTTACACCCTGTTTATTTTCTTTGTTTAATTGCAAAATACTCAAAATATCCTTAGTATATCTCATCGACTCGTTTATTTTTTTTTCTGTTCCTGCTCTATTTTCTCATAAATAACACACAGTCTTTCCTGGATGTCGGTAGCGATTTCTTTTTTGATCTCTGGGCTCGTGATCGTATTTCTAAACGGTCCTTCCCATTTACCCGACAACCCGTCTAATCGATCTTCTTGTTCTCTTATCCCCATTGCTGTTTTTCCTTTTGTGGTGGACCAGTGGAGAATCGAACTCCAACTACCTGCGTGCAAGGCAGGTGTGCTCCCATTATCACTACAAGCCCGAGTTAACTATTATAACATTGGTCGGCGCTGATGGATTTGAACCACCAATCTTCTGCGTATCAGACAGTCGCTCTAACCGGATTGAGCTAAGCGCCGTAATTGTTTGGTCCTGCTATCCAGAATTGCACTGGCTAGACGACCTTATAAGAGTCGCTCGAACAACTAAGTCCGACCTAGCAGGGAAATTCTGGTTACAATAGAGGCGTTATTTGCCTGTAGCATTGAGATTATCTAGACTCTCAATGTTGAGAGCAAGTCCGACTCTCTGCATAGATGGATTTGAACCACCAATTTTCCTATTGCAACCAGGTATTATGCATTCCAGATAATTAAAAGTGACTAGGCGACACCAGAGAGGCTCCGGATTATTGTCCTGAAACGGAACGAGCATGCACGTTCCTCTATTGCCACTTACCTAATCAAGGGGCAATCCCGCTCTCTCTAGGAATCGCTGGTCTTTCAATCAAGGTGGTACGCACTTGATATCCCCGACCATCACAGCACCTTTTAACCTGCGAACCTGTGTCTATTCCACAGCGCTAGTCACTCCACTCTCCAGACTTCGTTTTCCCCCATCCAGTGTTCACATCTAGCAAGAGGATGGGCAGTCATTAGATACTTATCTCTTGCGTTAATCGCAAACGCAACATCCTCTCCGTTTGGATTTGCTTCAAATCTAATTCCGTTTTCAAAGACCGCTCTTTCTACCAGCATGCAACAGGCACCAACGAAAGTAACCGGAAGGGGAGTGATATGTTTCAAGAATGATCTCTCTTGTCCGGATCTTCTTGGCTGTTGATCAACCCATTTCTGCATGAATGAATATGCGTTCTCTCCGTGCCTTACAATGCCACCTATAATAGGTTCCTTTGCGTCTAAAAGCAACTGCAAGACATCTCTATTGGGAAGAACGTCACTGTCAACCATCCAGAAATGAGTGGCTTGAGGCCAACGCTTCAATGCTTCATCAATCCAATGATTGCGCACTTTCGACATGTTCTCAGAGGAATAACGCATTCCTCCTCCAGGCACTTCCTTCCATCCAGATTGTCTTGTGCCTCTGTGCCAACCAGGATAACCAGTGTTGAATGTTGCTATTTCTATAGATACATCAAATTCTGGAGATCTATAACCATCCCTAACCTTTCTTAAGGACCAGTGATAAGTTTGTAACGACCTGAGACACTCCAGTGTTGTGTCTTCGCTATCTCCCTCCACGTAGAATATGACATTTGGTAAACGATTTTGAGCCATCAAATGACCGTAGTGTTTGTCTACTATCCACGCCCTGTTGCGGATGATAGTTCCTGCTACTACGAAATTAGTAGCCATAGAATCTTTTCATTTTGTGTCCACCAGTACATCCGTGTAACCCAATTGTTCCGCAAACACGACAACGATTACGCAAAGATGATATGCCTATTTTTCTGATCATCTCGTCTCTGATGAATCTCGTGTCCGGATTGTTATTACAATACCCACATTCCTGCACAAACGGTCCGTAAACACTACCGCACTTTGGACATTCCCAGCCTTTGTTCATTGTTCTCCTTAATGCTTGGTAAGCGCGGAGAGATTCGAACTCTCATGAGAAAGATTTTGAGTCTTCCATGTCTGCCATTTGCATCACGCGCTCGATTTTATTACGATCATCCAAATGCTCAAAGCAAATCCAGCCCCTGCCGTCTGATAGTAAAACACAATATTTACACTCCCCCTGTAATGCGGGATGCACAACAGGAACGACAGGAGATTCCCAATAATCAAAGTTCGTATATTGTCCGAATTCCGGTTTCATTTGAAATGGTTGCGGGCTCCGGTTACGATCCGGATGATGTCCACCTTATGAGAGTGGCGAGCCTCCATTGCTCCATGCCCGCTCGATTGTTTTATAAATCAGTGAATCGAATTATACAGTAACACCCGTGTTCTTCTGTTCCAAGATATTTTCCCATTTTTCCAACCGACGATCTACACTCTGCAAGCTTTCCACGAATTTCGTTCCCGTAGCCGAGAAGTTCTCTAGGACTGAAGTAACGGCCGAGCTGGCCTTGTCCGAAAGAATTTGCAAGTGCGTAGTTCTGGTAGAGTTGATTTTCGTATAAACCAAGGAAATCCCCGAGAAGACCGAGCGCAGCACCAGGCATATAGCTACTCCTATTGACAATGTTCTTAAGATTGATAGTCCCATGTACGCAAGCGTTACATATACTGCTTGAGTACCACCTTCTTGAATTAACTTTCTAAGCGCTTCGACTAACTCTGTCATTGGTTACCTTTCTGAGTTTGAATAGCTCACGCCAACTTCTTCAAATGTTCCACCGCACATACATAGAGCATTCTCATTTTGTCCGACATAATCCTCTCTTTGCCTGGTACAGTTATTACACTCCCAAATGATCTTATAATCCATATCTCGTAACAATCCTTCGTCATGCGCCTGTAGCAAGCGCGTTGAATAGTAATGCATCACAAATTCTCCTAACTAATTGTGGCAGCAGGTTGGAGTTAAGAACTCCAAGTTGTTCAGTGGAGGATGCACAGTCCTCTCTAAAGAACGGTGGAAGTGGGTTCTTAGAACCAACCAAGTCGTACCCGTTTTTCTTTTTAAGGATCTCTCCCTGCAACAGGAGTACTAATGATCTTCGGGTCGTACAAGAGAGTTGCAGAAAATTCTCCCCGTGTCTCTGCCCACAGCGCTGCTGCCACAAACTCTATTTAACTGGCGCGGTCGGTAGGAATCGAACCCACAACCAGAGGTTTACAAAACCACTGCTCTACCAGATTGAGCTACGACCGCATTATTTGGAGCTGACGGCAGGGTTCGAACCTGCACAACATCAGATTAGAAGTCTGAGCCGTTATCCAGTTCCGGAACGTCAGCTATTATTCATCATCGAATCCTGGATGTGCAATTATCCAACAAGAATCACAGAGTTCTCCGTCTTCCTCGTACAAGGAAAGAGGAGGCTTCGGATCACCGCAAGACTTGCATGTGTATTCTTCCACAATCATATCATCTAATTGATTCTGAGTCACATCATTAGGGAGATATGGATCGTTCATTTAAGCCTCCTCGCTTGAGGTTATAGTGAAAAATATCTGTTTCTGTAGATTTCTATTTCAGACACGAAGTCTTCCATAGACCTAATCCAATTAACCAGGCTTCTAATGTTTCCTCTGCGGGCAACTCCAATGAAGTAAACAAACGGATTCGTCTTCCCGGCTATGTTCACTAAGTCATTAAACGCCGTCTCCGCCTTGTCATTAAAGAAAAAGGGGGGTAGTGGCGGCTCCGGTATTGTCGGGCCTCCTGGAGGCACTGGTGGCTCCACAGGGGGTATTACGGGCGGTATTGGCGGCACTGGAGGAGCCGGAGGCTCTGGTCTTGGGCCTACCATATCCGCTCGCGCGAAAAGAACTACGCCAACTCCTCTAGCGTACTGCGCATCATGGATTTCCTCTTCTGTTGGTACACCAGTTCCGTCTCCAGTGTTTCCCAATCCCATGGTAGCAAAGAACGTCGGATCGTATTGTGCTATGTGTCTAAGAATGGCATCAAAATCGGATGCATGCGATCCGCTTACATCCGTAAATGGATAAAACTCCGGCTTAGGCTCTCCATATCTACGCCTAAACAATGCATAGAACTCTTCAGTTCCTTCTTGAACCGAGTACGGATGAGCAGTTAAATCCATTTCCTGGAACGGGACTACTAGGTTGTTGGCTCTTGTCCGAGAGCCAGGCGGTAATACTAATCCTACACTCATATTTGAATCCCCTTTTTTGGCGCTACCATTCGTTGGTTTCTCTGCGCCAATATCTTCTGAATTTTTCGTTTTGTCCTTCTGTGAATTTATTCCACGACTCTTGATTCTTGGGTGAATTGGCTATTGTAGCATAGTATGGTTGGTCCCAATCCTTCGTTAATCCTAATTTTGTCTCGCAATACGCCCTCATACCATTCCATTGTCGGGGAGACATAGCATTCATCTGCGCGTGAATCATCACTCCGTATTCTTTTCCAGCCTCTATTAGCAATTCCTCAGTCAGTCCCGGCATCAATAAGCACCAGAAAAACCATCTGGGAGAATCGTCCGAGTCGATGGTCGGAAATTGTTTATCGGGCAGTGGCATTAAAAAGGGAATTTAGCGAGAGACTGAAGGTATTTGTAGTATGACGGAATGATCGAACTTGGATTACTATTCTCCGTTCCGCAGGGATCGAATGGAACAAAGTTTGCAGGAGGGCGTTCTACGTCTTCCGCCATCGCATGCAAAAGAGCCAAATAGACAATGGCATCTTCTATCCTTCCATGAACGGATTCTCTTTGAGATCTGTGACCATTGATCCAAGCAAGAATGCCGTCCATGTGTTTGCGTAAGTAAACCCAAAGAATAAACTCTCTACTTACATCTGTTTCCTTTGCCAATCTTTCGAAGTTATCAAAGGCATTGTTATCGGCATGGGCGTATTCCTTTTGACCTTCTCCTCTTAAGTCTTGACAGCGTTTGAATAACGATTGAATGTGCTCAGCTACCTGGTCTTTTGTCATTTCCAAATCCTGTCCTTATCGCCATTTCTTAATCTCAGAATATCGAATCTATTTAAGAAGATGCTCTTCGCTACGTTGGCGGGAACAGGCTGTATTGTGTTTGGCATTGCCTTAACGGTTAGCCCCCAATCATTTCCGTTCATCGCCATGATATCTCTTTTTTCTGTTGCTAGGAGCGTCTCGTCCGCTAGTTTTACGCTCTTGGGCATGGTAAGAGGCAGTCCAAACTTTTGACAAATCGCTGCCTGGACCCTTTCTTCTAGCGCTATATAACCCTGCATTAATCCTGAATGTTTGAGTGGTGAAGCTACGTCTCCTAAATAGGCTTCGCTGGCGTCGTGGAGAAGTCCCCACAACGAATCACTCGAATCGGTGATTCTCGATACGTGTACGGAGTGTTCAGCAACCGAATAGAACACTAGCGTGTGACCGGTATATCTACATTGCATCGACAATGCATGAGCGATGTCTTCGATATCAATCGAATCGATGTCCGGGTCCAGAAGGTTGAATCTTTTACCGGTATATGTTTGAATCCAGGTGTTAAGCATTATGCCAATTCTCCCATAACCCATCTTTGCATCTTAGCAGGAAGAAATCTCAATCTTTGTCTAGACCTGCTGTACGAATCCAAAATTGATCGCAACAAATACGATTGATTCCTATGAGACTCAATCAATATCTCTATCGGATCGGCCTTATTGGAAATCCCGACGTTTCTTTCGTTTTTGAAGTAAAGTCTTATATCAAAACCGTTCATTCTGTGACCGTCTT
>Ga0209109_10001619_pt1 | contig 12338 bp, 11 predicted proteins | sample Rifsed10ft2_FD_184004 | JGI IMG/M metagenome (GOLD analysis project Ga0209109, IMG submission 184004) | Soil microbial communities from Rifle, Colorado, USA - sediment 10ft 2 (version 2) | ecosystem: Environmental > Terrestrial > Deep subsurface > Rock core/Sediment | place: Rifle, Colorado... | reverse complement strand
TGAAGGTCCAGATTACGCTGAACAGCGCTCCGCCGCCCGCTACGGTTGCCAACCCCAGGCCAAAGGTAAGCGCCTGGATCCGGTCCACGCTCACGCCAACAAGCCGGGCGGCGTCGCGATTTTGGATGGTCGCCCGGATGGCCCGCCCGGGATCGGTGCGGTTCAACAGCAGGTAGAGCGCCAAAAGGGCAATCGCTGCCAGGACAAATCCCACCAGGCGCACTACCGGCAATCGCACGGACACTTCGGCAATTTTGATGGGGATTATTTCGCTCGTATACCAGGTTCGGATCGATCTTCCCGTCGACTGCCAAAGCCAACCGATCAGCCCTTCGATTACAAGCGCCAGGGAAAAGGTCAGCAGCACGGTCAGCCCCGCTTCCCCACGCACTTTCGCCAGCATGAATCGCTGTACGAGCAGTCCCATGAGAAAAAACACGGGAACGCTCACAACGATGGATAGGAAGGGTTCAAGACCATACAGCGTAAATAACCAGTAGGCGATATAAGCGCTAAGGACCAGGAATGCGCCGTGGGCGATGTTGATCACTTTCATGACGCCGAAGATTAGGGTAAGTCCCGCAGACATCAGGGCATAGACGCCACCGGTTAAAAAACCGACGATGACTACCTGTACCAATACGTTTGTAGATGGCAGATGCATGGCTGTCACCTCAAGGGGTCGGAGAGGCCAGACCCAAATCGGCCTCTCTGACCGTAAACTTTCTAAGCTAAACCTTGCGAAGGTTGGATTACTGGGATCAACGCATGGACGCAAAACCTTCGCAAGGTTCTCTGCGATGCGTTTACCACTCGGGCTTCGGCCAGATTGATCCGGCCTGGGCGCGCTCGTCAGGAGCGACAATTGCGAAGGTATCGCCCTGCCACTGCAAGATCATGAAGCTACCCTGAGGTTGACCCAATTCGTCAAAACTCAGCGGTCCTACGATAGTCTGGAATTCCGCGCTGTGCAGCTCTTCGATCAGTGCGGCGTTGTCGATGGATTGGATGTTTTCGACCGCTTGCTGCAGCACCTGCCCTACCGTGAAGGCATTGGCTGCATCTTCCGGAATATCGCCGGGATCGCCGCCGAACATCTCAACGTACCTCTCCACGAACTCGGCGTTCTGGAATTCCTCGGCTTCCGGGAACCAGGAGATGGCCGCGAAGATCCCTTCGGTTGCTTCGCCCAGGCCTTCACTGAACGGTCCAGGCAAGGAGGGGCCTGTGGTGAAGAAAGCTCCACGCGGCTGGTAGCCCGCTTCCTGGTAAGCGCGGATCTGCCCAATTGAATCCTCGAGTACGGTGCCACCAACGATCAGGTCTGGATTCAGGTCAGCTACCTGGATGGCGATTGCGGAAAAATCGGTGGTCTCCGGGGCGTAAATTTCATCAAACACCAGCTCTAAACCTCCCTCGGTGAGCTGGGTGCGAAGTCTGTCCATAACGCCCAGCGTGAAGGGATCGTCCTGGCTGACGATTGCGAAGGTCGCCGGGCGCATGTCTTCAGGAAGGCCAAGGATGTAGTCTGCGAATGGGTCCGCCTGCTGGTCGCCGGGCGCGGGCTGGGCAAAGAAAATATTTTCCAGGCCGCGGTTGAAAACGTCAGGCGCCCCGCCGGCTGGTTCTACGAAGGCATACCCGTAGCGGGCCGCCACTTCAGAGGTTGGGATTACCAGGAAGCTGGAAAATGGACCGACAACCAGGTCCACCTCATCTACCGTGATGAGCTTTTCATAGTCCGCCACGGCGGTGTCCTGGTCGCTGGCATTGTCCAGCACCATCAATTCAACCTGCCGGCCGAGCAATCCGCCCGACTCGTTGACCATGGCTGCCCAGACCTCGTAACCATCTCTCGCAGCCGAACCTGGTTCGCTGAAACGTCCTGATAAGGGCAGGGAAGCGCCGATGCGGATCGGTTCTTCTGTAGTCGGTTCTTCTGTCATCGCCTCGGTTGCTTCAGGCGGGGCGGTGGCTGCCCTTGTTTCGGTCGGAGCCGGTTCCACCGCCGGTGGCTCGGTTGGTTCAACCTCAGCAGTAGTGGGGACCTCAGTTGGTGCGGCCGCTGGCGTGCAGGCAGCCAGCAAGAAGGCCAGCAAAACCAATCCTGAAAATAAAGCTCTGATGTGTTTCATCTTCTTCCTCCATTGGCATTGGAATTAATTTTTGTTGTGGTCAAAAATACGAGATAACTTCTATGCTGGATTTCTTTTCATACATGCCTCCTGGTTAATGGTTGCCATTTTGGCTCCGGCCCACGGCTTAAGCAGCGCCGGTGACGATGAATTCAAGTGGATAATGCTGAAGCGTCTCCAGGCCGTCGTCGTCCACGACGTGCAGCTGGCCGAGCTGGATGCCCATGCGGCGGTTTCGGCTGATCACATTCGGTTGGATGACGACGCACATATTTTTCTCGAAGACGAACGGTTCGACTGGCCCGTGAGAGGTGCGTCGGGTCCTCAACACCGGCGGGAGGTATCCGCCTCCAAAGCCGTGTACCAGGTCGTCGCAGATCGTGAATCCTGTTTCGTGGATGACCTCGGCCGCTGCCAGCACCTCCTGCTCGCTGGCTCCTGGCCGGATCGCCTCGGCTATGCGGTAATAAGCTTCCGAGGCGACCTCGAAGAGCTGCTGGTACTCAGCGCTTGGAGAAGTCCCGACTGCCAGGGGCCGGTGTATCTGGCCCGCGTATCCTGCCCAGCTAACCCCAATCTCCGTGATAACCACGTCTCCAGCCTGGATGCGGCGCTCGCTGAGGGTCTGGGCGGGGACAAAGGCGTTGGGCTCCTGCATCGGGGTTGAGGCCAGGTAACAAAGCTCCACCTGCCCTCCTTGCATTTGTACTGCCGCCTGCATCACCCCGAGCAGGTCGATTTCTCGCATTCCCGGTCTCAATTCCTCCGACAGGGCAGCCACCGCCAGGTCGGTGAGCTCCGCCGCTCGCCGCATTACGGCCATCTCTTCTTCGCTCTTGATCCACCGCAGGCGTCCCAGCTCTGCAGTCAGGTCTACCCAGGCAGCCTCGGGGAGAGCATGCTGTAAAGCCTGGTAGCGCCGGTAAGGCACACCGCCCGCCAATCCTAGGGCGCTGGTCGCCAAACCTTTCTCCCGCAATTCGGCTGCCACGCTTTCGGTTGTATCCATCCCGCCCCAGCGCGTATCGGCGATGACGGCGTTGCGCTGCGCGTCCGGTGCGTGGTTGTACAACTGCACGAATAGCACCGGTTCGCCCGAATAAGGAAAAACCAGGAAGGATTCCCATCGGGGCTGAAAGTTTGCCAGGTAATGCAGCATGCCGGGAGCTCCCCGGTTGCCATAGCACAATGCGACTTCCAGCCCGTGCCGCTCCATGATCTTCTTTACCTCGGCGTACCGGCGGGCATATTCGCTTCCCGAAAACGGTGGGTACTGAAAGTTGCTCACGGATAAAAAACCACGAATTCTCCTGGTCTCAGTTCAACAGGGCCAGAGGTTCTTCGATAAGGTCGATTAAGGTCTTGAGAAATTGCGCCGCGCGGGCGCCATCCAGGACCCGGTGGTCGCAAGACAGGCTGATCATCATGGTTGGTCGCACGGCCGGTCGCCCATCGATCGCTATGACCCGTTCTGCGATTCGACCAGTGGCCAAAATCGCCGCCTGGGGCGGGTTCACGATCGCATTGAAAGCGTCCACCCCATACATGCCCAGGTTGCTGATGGTAAAAGTGCCGCCCTTCAAATCTTCCGGGCGCAGCCTGCCCCCCTGGGCCCGCTGGATTAACTCCTGCCGCCGCTCTGCAATCTGCTGCAACCTCAGCTCATCTGCCCGGTGGATAACCGGCGCGACCAATCCAGCCTCTATTGCAATGGCCAGGGCGACGTTGATCTCACGTTTTAGCAGGATCTCGCCATCATTCCAGCTGGCATTTACCCCAGGGTGCTGGCGCAGCGCCGCTGCCGCCAATTTCACCAGCAGGTCGCTAAAGGTGATCTTCGGGTCGCCTCCCGCTTGCAGCCGCTCGCGCCAGGCGACCAACCGGCTGGCGTCGACTTCTCGCAGCAGGTAAAAATGCGGCGCATCCGCCCAGCTCTGGCTCACGCGCCCGACCATTACCTGCCAAATGCCGCTCACTGCAAGGGAGCTCGTCATCCCGCCCTCCAGGGATGCGGCCAGGACATCCTCTGCCAGGACCGCCCCTTCGGGACCGCTGCCGGTCAAATGGGCTACGTCCAGGCCGCGCTCCTCCGCCAGGCGGCGGGCCTTGGGTGAGGCCGGCGCCCGGCGCGCGGTATTCCGCCTGATATTTATATCGTCCAGGTAAGCCAGGACATCATCTTTTTCGATCCGGCCCCCGTCCGATCTCACCAGCGCCAGGTCCAGGTCGTGTTGGGCAGCGATCTTACGCGCCAGGGGCGAAGCGTTCAAAACCGCGGCTTCCTCAGGTTCTTCGCGAGGAGCTTCTTTCATCTTTGAGCCGCCCGGCTCCGGCGGGGTGCTTTCACCTGGTTCCAGGATCCAGGCGATCACCTCGCCGACCGGGACCTCGTCGCCATCTTGGGCGCGCAGGCCGTTCAGCGTCCCGGAGGCCGGCGCCTCGATCTCCACCGTGGCTTTATCGGTTTCGACCTCCATGAGTGGTTCGCCTTTGTCGACGCGTTCCCCCTCCCGCTTCAACCAGGCGATCAGCTTGCCCGTTTCCTGGGCCATGCCTAACGCCGGCATGATGATTTTGGTAGCCAGAGTTAATCTCCTTATCAGCCCTGGTGCAATCTCTAGGCGGGCACTTTATCGCCTTCTGCTTTTGCGCCGGCGACAACTGCGTCGACTGCGCCCCCGTAAACCGAGGAGTTGTTCAGGTTCGATTGCGTCTCACGCGTCGCGGGCAGCGGGCCAGCGGCGGTGTAATAGCGGACGCCGGCCACCATCAGCACTTCGGCCGGAAAGCGCGTGATCACCTCGCAGCCATCCTTGGTAACCACCAACTGCTCCTCGATGCGCGCCGCCGACCAACCGTCATCCGCCGGCCAGAAGGTCTCCAGCGCGAAGACCATGCCTTCTTCGATTACCTCGGGATGGTCGAGTGAGACCAGCCTGCTGAACACGGGTTTCTCCCAGATTGAGAGGCCTACCCCGTGCCCGTACTGCAGCGCGAAGGCCGCCTCTTCATCCGGGAATCCAAACTCCTCGGCCTTGGGCCATACTTTCACCACGTCCGCCGTGCTGACGCCGGGTTTGATCAGGCTGATGGCTTCGTCCAAATAATCGCGACAGCGCGTATAGGCATCTACCTGAGCCTGGGAAGCGCTCCCGATGACGAATGTCCGGTAGTAGCACGTCCGGTAGCCCATGTAGCTATGCAGGATATCGAAGTAAGCCGGGTCGCCCGGACGCAAGACTCGGTCGGTATACACGTGCGGGTGTGGGTTGCAGCGTTCCCCGGAAATAGCGTTCACGCCTTCGACGTGTTCGGATCCCAGGTCGTACAGGACTTTGCTCACCAGCCCAACGCATTCGTTCTCCCGCATTCCCGGCTTCATCGCCCGGTAAAGCTCCTCGTACGCCGCATCCACCATCATGCATGCCGTCGCCAACAGAGTGATTTCATCCTGGGTCTTGATGACTCTGGCCGCCTGCATGAGCTGCTGCCCGTCCACCACCTGGATCCCCTCCTTTTGCAGGGCAAACAGCACCGGCAGCTCGACCGCATCTACCCCCACGGGTTCGTTCAGCAGGTCTCGCTTTTCCAGCTCGATGCGGATCTTGCGGGCAACGTCCTCCGCCCGCCCGGCCTCCGGCAGCATGGCTCCCCTCAGTGTAGATATGCCGGCTCGCGAGCGGCCATCCCCCAGCCAGGGGCAGTACAGCTGGTGATGGCGCGCTGCTGATCCGAAATCCCAATTGATCGGCTCGTCGTCTTGCGGCAGCAGGCAGAACCGCGCCAGTTTGTCCATCGCCCAGGTGCCAATATGCGTGGCGGTGATATAGCGCACGTTGTTCATATCAAAGCACAGCAGGGCGCCCATTTCCGATTCTTTCAGCAGCCTCTTGATCCGCCCCAACCGCTCTTTGCGCAGTCGCTCGAAGTTCACCCGTTCTTCCCAATCAACCCCCATCAGGCCATAGGTTTTCAGTGCCATAGATCTCACCTTCCTTTCAAAACTAAGCTCGCCCACACAGCGTCTTGGCCATTTCGAATACCGACGTCTCCGTCGGCACGGTCAGGTCTTCCAAAGCGGGAGAGAACGGTATAGGAACGTCCATCGCGCCCATGCGCTTTACCGGTGCATCCAGGTAGTAGAAGGCTCCATCGGCGATCACCGCCGCAATTTCCGCCGTTACACCGTACCGTTCGTAGCCTTCGTCGACGACCAGCGCCCGGCTGGTTTTCTTGGTCGAGTCGATCAGCGCTTGTTTATCCAGCGGGAAAGTTGTGCGCGGGTCGACCACTTCTGCGCTGATCCCGATCTCTTCCAGCATTTTCGCCGCTCCCATTGCCACGTGCACCATGCTGCTGGTCGCTACGATGGTGATGTCATCCCCCTTGCGCTTGAGATCTGCAACGCCGAAGGGAATCGTATACTCTTCCATCGGCACCGGTCCCTTCAGCTTGTACATCATCTTGTCTTCAAAGAAGGCTACCGGGTTGTCGTCCCGGATGGCGGTCTTTAGCAGCCCTTTTGCATCGTAAGGGGTGGATGGGACCGCTACCTTCAGTCCGGGGATGTGGCTGAACAGGGCATGCAGGGATTGCGAGTGCTGGGCCGCCGAGCGGCGGGTGGCGCCCAGCGTTGTGCGCATGACCATCGGCACCCGCAGCTTCCCGCCGGACATATAGTGAACCTTGGCGGCCTGGTTTACCATCTGGTCCATGGCCAACGTGATGAAATCCCCGAACATGATGTCCACCACCGGCCGCATCCCGGTCATGGCTGCCCCCACGCTGATGCCCGTGATCCCCGCTTCTGAGATGGGCGTATCCATCACCCGCTCCGGGCCGAACTCCTCCACCAGGCCGGAGAGCACCTTAAAGGGCGTCCCTGCCTCGGCCACGTCCTCGCCCAGGATAAAGACCCGCGGGTCGTGGCGCATCTCTTCCGCCAGCGCTTCCCGGATGGCCTCTCCATAGGTGATTTCGCGGGTCGCCGTGCTAAGCATAGACATGCAGGTCTACCTCGCTCTGCTCGGGATAGGGCGCCTTCGTGGCGTAGTCTGCCCCGCTCTCAATTTCGTTCTGCGCTTCCTGGTCGATTTGGTCGAGGACAGCCTGCTCGGTTAAGCCCTTCTCCAACAGCCATTCTGCCAGGATCTTTAGCGGGTCTCGCTGGGTCTGCCACTCGAGTTCCTCTTCCTTGGAACGGTAGTACGAGCGATCAATATCGCCTACGTGGTGCCCGCGGTAGCGGTATGTGTTGCATAACAAGAATCCTGGCCCCTCTCCCTGGCGAGCGCGTTTCACCAGGCGCAGGGCTGTTTCGTACACCTTGCGTACGTCCTGCCCGTCTACAACTTCACTATAGATGCCGAAACCTTTGGCTCTCGCGCTCAGATCTCCCGCCGTCGTTTCCCGGTAATGGGTATACTCGTTATAAAGATTGTTCTCGCATACGTAAATCACCGGCAGTTTCCACAGCTGCGCTATGTTCATCACTTCATAAATAATCCCCTGTCCCAGCGCTCCTTCTCCGAAGAAACAAATCGCCACCTTACCGGTTTCCATCTTCTTGGCGGATAGGGCGGCTCCGGTTGCGATTCCGGCGCTGCCTCCCACGATGGCGTTCGCCCCCAGGTTGCCCGTTTCTTGGTCGGCGATGTGCATTGACCCGCCTTTTCCTCGACAGTATCCGGGAGCTTTGCCGAGCAGCTCGGCGAACATGCGATCGACGGACGCCCCTTTCGCCAGGCAGTGCCCGTGGCCGCGATGGGTGCTCGTAATGTAGTCGTCTGAATTCAGCGCCTCACAAACCCCCACCGCCACGGCTTCCTGTCCGATATACAGGTGCGCCAGTCCCGGCATCAGGGCGCCCGTATACAGCTCGTTAACTTTTTCTTCGAAATGGCGGATCTTCGCCATTTGCTGGTAGAAATGTAAATAGTGCTCAACATCCAAACTGGCTGCCTTAAATTGGATCTCCGTTGATTCTTGAGGCTCGCTCATCCGTCTACCCCTGATAACTTTGCGAGGACATTAAAAAGCACAGCAAAATCTTGTTCTGCTATACCCATCCCCCTCGCCGCCGTCAGCAGCTCATTGGTAATCGCCGTGGTGGGCAGCGGCACATCCAGCTGGCGCCCCAACTCGAGCGCCAGGTCCATGTCTTTCTGCATCATGTTCACGTCAAACCAGGCCTCCTCCGGCATTTCCAGTACGAACGGCCCGCGATACTTGACCATCGGCGAGGCGATCACGCTGTTCAGCAGCACCTCGACCGCCGTTCTCCGCTTGATGCCGCTCTTCTCCGCCAGCAGTACCCCCTCGCTGAAAGCCAGCATTTGCACTGCCAGGCTCAGGTTGGTAGCGATTTTCATCGCTACTGCCAAGCCGTTGCCTCCCACGTGGGTGACTTTCGGTCCGATCATTTCCAGCACCGGCCTCACTTGCTCAAAAACCTGCCGGTCGCCCCCGACCATAATGGATAGTTTCCCCTCCTCCAGTGTCGAAACGCTGCCCGAGACCGGAGCGTCAAGCATTTGCGCGCCCTTTTCCGAAACCTGGTTGGCCAGCCCCTGGCTGGCTGCTGGGCTGACCGTGCTCATATCGATGTAGATTTTGCCTGGACCCAGTCCCGCCAGGATCCCCTCCGGTCCGGAGGTCACAGCCTGCAGCGCCTCGGTGTTTGTGACCATCGTGAAGATGATATCCGCTTTTTCCGCCACCGCTCGCGGCGATTCCTCCCACCCCATCCCCGTCTCCAACAGCCATTCCGCTTTGGACTTGGTGCGGTTATAGCCTGTCACTGCATATCCGGAGTCCAGCAGGCGTTTGGCCATCCGGCCGCCCATTACGCCCAGTCCAACGAATCCAAGGTTTGGCATATCGCCTCCTCAGTAATAATCTTTAAGTAATTACCGCCGTAACCGAAGGGGCGGGTCTGGGCAGGCATAGTACCTTCCAAGATCAGGCACCACGCCAGGCTCCGAACGATCGCTAATCAAGGCGAAGACCCGCCCGGTCCTGTCTGTTGAGGGATTATTTAAAGTTCATAATTCGCCGAAAATCTTTAATCTGCAAGATCCAGCGAGGCTTCGCTGTCGTCATGAACTTGTCGCATGTGTGCGCGCATTGCTTCTTGGGCCGCCTCAGCATCGCCGGCTGCCACCGCTTCAAGGATGCGCTTATGGTGAAGCTGGGCGCGCTGCATACCACCTTGAACTTGAGCGATTCGTTCGCGCAGCTCTCGCAGCTGATCGACCATTGTATCGATCAGCATGAGAATGAACGCGTTTTGGGAAGCTTCTGCTAAGGCCAGGTGGAAATCAAGGTCTGCCTCGACAAAGGGTCCGAAATCATCGAGAGAGCCATCCATGACCGCCACCGCCTTGCGCATGGCTGCCAGGTGCTCTTCTTTCCTGCGCGCGGCCGCAAGAGCCGCGATCTCGGGCTCCAGAATTTCCCGCACCTCCACCAGGTGCCGGGTGCCCTCCTCCAGGCCGAACTTCATCATCAAGCTCAGGGAATGGCGCACCGCCTGGGAGGTGCCGTCCGTGACAAACGTCCCGCGGCCCGGGTTTACCTCGATCAACCCTTTGTGCGTCAGAGCCTTCATCGCCTCTCGTACCGCCGTCCGGCTGACCGCGAACTGCTCGGCCAGCTCGCGTTCGGGAAGCAGCTTGTCTCCCGGCTGCAGCTTCCCGCTCAAGATCAGCGCTTCGATCTGTTCGACTATTTTTTCGTAGAGTCTTCCCGCTCGGATGGGTGTGTACATGAAAAGGATGCTTGGTCCAGTGGTATGATGTTTGTATGATATTATTTTACAGATTTGGCCGTACTTGTCAAATTAAGGATTAATTTCACGAGAATGACCGCATGGCTATTGACTTTTTCGAGTATTCTTGTATATTGAAAAGAGAAGAGTCGTTTTCGCTTTCTTGTTTTGCTAGGGAGGGAACATCAGGAGAAGGGGATTTAATTGATATACACAATTGCGCTCCTGACGAATTTTGTGGGTTTGATCTTCTCCGTCTGGCTGGGGGTTTATATCATCACGCACAGCCGGCGCTCGCCGGTCGCCTGGTTCGCCGGCCTGACGCTGTGGGCGCTGGCGAGCATTTTTGCCCATATCCTCCTGGGTATTTTTTCGAGCCCCGCGCCCGCTTCTCAGCCGCTCTGGTTGCGGGTTCTTTTCCCCATTTGGCCGCTTGAGACTTATAGATCTGGTGTTGCGGGGTGGACCCAGGGCTGGGCAGCTTGCCTGGGAGTAATCTTTTGGTACCACACGACGCATGTCACCCTGGATGGAAACAAGGGCGTGATCTTTCTCGACACGGGGAGCTGACATGGAATTAATACTGCTTGTAGCGGGTTATCTGGTTGGCTCAATTCCGGTCGCCTGGATTGTAACCAAATTGGTTGCCGGGAAGGACCTGCGCAGCCTGGGGAGCGGCAATGTTGGTGTGATGAACGTCGCCCTCAGTGTAGCGCGCTGGGCGGGGCTGCTGGTGCTCGCGGGGGAAGCTGCAAAGGGCGCCCTGGCTGTCCTGCTGGCTCGGCGCTGGGGGGTGAGTGATCTATACCTCGGGCTGACGGTCGTCTCTGCAGTGGCAGGGACGCGCTGGTCGATCTGGATGCGGGGTGCCGGCGGGCGCGGGAACACCGCCGGCACCGCCGCGCTGCTGCTGATCGCCTGGCAGTCTGTCGTTCTCAGCCTGGCGATCTGGATTTTGGTTCGCTTCCTGGCGCGCAGCTCGTTTTTGGCTACCCGGATCTGGATTCTTTCGCTGCCGGTTACCCTGGGGCTTGTAACAGCCTCCTGGACCTCTGTGGTCTGGGGTTCTGCCCTCAGTTTAATCTACCTGAGCGCCCACAGCAAACAGACGGACGATCACACCCTTATCAAGGCCAGCTGGCCAACCCTGTGGGACTTTCTCACCGCCCCTCGCAGGTAGCCGGAGAACTTCTCATTATGGTGTCATTGCGAATCTCCACAGCGCCCGCTGGTTGAGTGGCCTGCGTTTTTTGCCTCGCGACGGCTGAGCAGCGCTCTCCGCTGCCGTCGCCCGTATCGAAACCAAGGGCGCTCTTCAACGGCTGAATGACAAATCATGTCATTAGGAGCGCAGCGCAGCAATCCCCCGGGGCAGAGCTGTCATTGCGAGCGTAGCGCAGCAATCTCCGGCTTGGCCATCCATTGAGCCTACCTTGCAAAGAACGCTCCTCTCAGCGACAAAATGAGAATTGTTGAGGTAAGGGGGAAGCGCCGGAAATCCGGCAGGGCTATTTCCAGTATATAATTGAACCCAAGCAAAGCCTATAGCACCAATGGGTAGCCTCCTACCCATTTTCTTTGAGCTATCAGCCTTCATCCGTGAAATCTGTGCAATCCGTCTACTATTTTCCTGGCCGGTTGAGGCGAATCTTGGTTAGCCAGGCACAAGCCGAGGATGCTTGCCGAAAGTCCAGGCGATGCGCTTCGTCGGGTTTAATTTCAAAATTCTTGGCGTCCTTTGTGCCTTGGCGGTTCAAAAAAGCAGTTCAAAAAAGAGGTTGAAGATGGCAGATATCAGACTGATGACAACGGAAGCGCTTGAAGCAGGGTTGGACGAGATCCGCCGGTCGCCCAAAGATGCAGGAGCGTTGCAACTGATTGTGCGGCGGCCGCGCAGCGATGAGCGGGAAATCCTGGAAGAAGGTGAACTCGATCCCGCAGAGGGTCTTGTGGGCGACAATTGGAAAAGCCGCAGCGGTTCTCGCAAAGCAGATCTCGATCTGCAGCTCACCCTCATGAATGCCCGCGTGATCGGCCTGGTGGCGCAGGAGAAAGACCGCTGGCAGCTGGCCGGGGATCAGCTGTTTATTGACATGGATTTGAGCGCGGACAATTTGCCGCCAGGCACGCGACTGGCACTCGGCTCTGCCGTGATTGAGGTCACCGATCAACCCCACACTGGCTGCAAAAAATTTGCGGCGCGTTTTGGGCTGGAAGCGTTGAAATTTATCAGTTCGTCCGAGGGAAGACAGCTGCAGATGCGCGGTATTTATGCCAGAGTCGTGCAGCCTGGTGTTGTCCGGGTCGGTGATAATGCGAAGAAAATATAAGCAAAAATGAGCAAGGGGCGGATGGAAGCGTTCAGCGATGGCGTCCTTGCTATCATAATCACCATCATGGTGCTCGAATTGGCCATACCGCATGAAGCTGGTTTG
>Ga0209109_10001618_pt1 | contig 12342 bp, 9 predicted proteins | sample Rifsed10ft2_FD_184004 | JGI IMG/M metagenome (GOLD analysis project Ga0209109, IMG submission 184004) | Soil microbial communities from Rifle, Colorado, USA - sediment 10ft 2 (version 2) | ecosystem: Environmental > Terrestrial > Deep subsurface > Rock core/Sediment | place: Rifle, Colorado... | reverse complement strand
GGATCCGTGGGAAAGGCGGGGAGAAAGATGCCAGCCGCTGTCTTCCGCGAGGCGTTCTCCTCTCGACGGGGCCACAGTTACCCGTCCTTCTTGATTACATTCACTCTACGATGGCGTTTCCCGCGGGCTTTGGCGCCGGATCCCTCAATGCCGGTCATTGCGCGTGGGTAAGTGTGGACCCGTCGAGAGGAGAACGCCTCGCAACTGACCTCTGCAGACGGCGACGTGTTCCAGTTATTCCGGCGGCTTGGACTTCAATAGTGCATCGACCTGTGATTCAAGCGAGCTGATTTGCACCAGCAAGCCAGCGTAGTCGCGCCGGAAATAGGTTTGCGAGATGTCGTACTTAAGGGTCTGCTGCAGGCTCTTGGGCAGTTCGACGCCGCCACGAATCGACTGGAACCACAGTGCAAGCAGTTTCGGACGCAGGGCGATGAGCTGCCGGAATGCGACGTCATGCGGGTCGTCGCCGCTGCGCGGGCGTCGGGACAATGCGGGCGCCAGCGCGGCGAAAGGCTTGTGCGGATCCGCCTGGTACCAGAACGCAGTGCTCGAGTAGTCGTTCGCAAAATTGTTGGCGTGGCCGTGCTCGATCGTCATGCGGATCGACTTCCGGAAGCGCACGGGATCGTTCACATAGAAACGGTACATGGAGATCTTGCCGCGGTAGTCGAGATTGCCGATCAGGTGAAAGCCCGTGTAGGGGCCCGCATATTCGGCCGTCGGGCATGCGCCACCGCCGAATATTTCCTCACTCCCCGTACCGTGATACGACGGCGGCCAACTCTCGCCATCGATGAAGATCATGTCGTCGCCCTCGCCGTACCAGTTGTCCTGCGCGTTGTCGATATTGAGGAAGATCCCCGCAAGGGTGCCGTGTCCTTCGGTGTCCAGCACGACGTAGTTGTCGTTGCCCGTATCGTTGATGGCCCCGTGCAGGGTCGTGTTGACGACCGGACCGACCGCGCGTGTCGGGTTTTCGCGATTCCACGTTGCGTGAAAGCGGCCGAGACCCGCCGGAAGTGCGGGCATCCGCTCGTACTCGATGTGATACCACACCGCTGCAACGGGCTCCGGGCCTTCATTGGTAAGCGTGAGCCGCGCTCCGTTCGCATACGGCATCGGAAAGTAGCTGTTGAATCCGTACGTGCCGAACACGCCGAGATCGCCGGGATTGACCGTCACCATCAGCGAAGAAAAGAAGCGCGGGCGCTCCTGCCCGAGGCCGAAGAAGTCGCCGAACGGCACTTCGACGCACGGCGTTTCGCCGCCATCCCAGTACGCGCGCAGCACCAGGTCGCGCAGGTAATGCTGGCCGCCGAGGATGCTGAAGTACAGGTGCCGCACGACGCCCGCTCCCTCGAGCCGCGCCAGCTCGAGCGTCTCCCCCGGCGCCACCGGCCGGAAGTCGGTGTTGGCACCGGATCTGTCGAAACTGGAAACACGCGCCGTCGTCGTGTCCGTGAGCCGCATCATCCCCGAGAACGGCAGCCCGGCGGGTTCCTGCGCCCGCAGGTTCGGGACGACACCGAGACACAGAATCAAGATGGCGAGCAGTCGCATTGGATTTACCTCTCGACGTACAAGTGCAGAGCTCTTTGCATGAAGAGGACACCGCGTGAGTGATCCTTACACCACGCGCGAAGACGCGACACGGCCCCCACCAGCCACGTGGGCCGCGCGCTGCAGACAGCTCGGGCCGAGCGTCGTGATCACCGGCAGCATCGTCGGATCCGGCGAGCTGATCCTGACATCGAGTCTCGGTGCCGCCGCCGGATTTTCGCTTCTCTGGTGGATGCTGGTGTGCTGCTGGAGCAAGTCCATCATTCAGGCCGAGCTGGCGCGTTACATCGTCGTTTCCGGCGACACCTACCTGCGGGCGTTGAATCGCATTCCGGGCCGATTGCCGGGACCTGCGGGTCCGGTGTCGTGGACCCTCTGGTTCAGCTTGTTGAGCTTCATCCCGGGTGTGATCGGCATGGGCGGCATCCTGGGCGGCGCCGGCCAGGCCGTGGCCCTGCTGATGCCCGCCGTCGACTCGCGCTGGCTGACATTGTTCATCGCGGTCGCTGCCTCCGCAATTCTGTACACGGGGTCGTACCGACGACTCGAGTGGACAATGCTGATCCTGGTGGCGGGGTTCACAATCGCGACCCTGATCGCGGCGATCGCCCTGCAATTCACCAAATACCGTCTGTTAACGAGCGACCTGGCCGCAGGTCTCAGGTTCGACTTTCCGCTGGAGCATCTGCTGCTCGCACTGGCCGTCTATGGCGCCACCGGCGTCAACTCCGCGGAGATCTCGACGTACAGCTACTGGTGCATCGAAAAGGGCTACCCGCACTTCATCGGCGCTCAGCGCGATGATCCGTCGTGGCCAGCACGCGCGCGCGGCTGGATCAAGCTCCTGCAGCTCGATGTCTGGGTTACGCTGGCGCTCCTCACCTGTGCCACCTTGCCGTTCTACCTGCTCGGCGCCGGCGTGCTCCATGCCACGGGTCAACAACCGCAAGGGCTCGAGACCGTTCAAGTCCTGTCCGCGATGTTCACGCAGACACTGGGCGGCTGGTCGCTGGCGCTGTTCGGTAGTGCGGCGTTCTGCATCCTGTTTTCGAGCGTCGTCGCCGGTTTCGGCGGGATCAGCCGCTTCGCACCGGATTACCTGATCGAGTTTGGATATCTCGATCGCGCAAGACTGCAGGAGCGCATCCGGTGGATCCGCGCTTGCGGAGGTGTTCTGCCCATCGCCAGCATGCTGTTCTATCTGTTTCTCCCCAGCCCGGTCGCGTTGCTCACTATCGGGGCAATTATGGGCGCTCTCCTGCTTCCGATGCAGAGCGGCGCAACGCTCTGGCTACAACGGCGCCGGCTGGATGCACGCGTGCGACCATCAGCGGCAGCGCAAATATTCTTGTGGCTGACGTTTGTGTTCCAAGTGCTGATGGCGGTCGGCTTGACCTGGATCGTCGTTCATCAAGCTATGGATTGATGCGCGTGCGCAGCAGGACTACCCGATAGGGGTCCCACGTCGATGCGTTCCAGATGACGTCGACACCCTTGCCCGCGGGTCTGATCCACTCCTCGATGATGTTGGCCCCATACAGCCAGCCGTAATCGCCTTTCTGCAGTTGCGCCGACGGCGCCTGGCATTTATCGCCAGTGCAGGCCGGATGATGCAGCGCGCCTCCCGGCGCATATTGGCCCGCGAGAGGCCGCTCATCCGGATCGCCGCCGACGATCAGGTCTTGTGGCCGCGTCCATGGGCCCCACGGGTCGTCGGCGGTGCGCATGCGGATGGCGCCGTTTCCGACGACGACATTGCTGCAATCCGTGCGCACAAAGATCTCGAGCACACCGCAATTGGGCGCCCACTGCGGGATCGGGAATTTGCTGATTCCGCCGCCGTAGAACATCACCCACTTCTTGAGATGCTCGATCCAGACGATGCTCATGTGCTGGACGATGTCGTGGACCTCTTGTGGCTGAACGCCCGCTTGCGACGCGTCGAGATCGACGGGTGCGGCTTTGCGTTCTTCGCTGCTGAAGCTAGGCACACCGTCGGCGCCGGTACTGGTGTAGAAGTGCACGTCCCACGAGAATCCCGGTCCGCCGGGCATGTCGACATAGGCAAAGTACAGCGCCAACGTCGAGCCCTTTGCATTGACGCCGATGAAACCGGGGCGCCCCCACAGGAACACCCGCCGGTGCTCTCCCGCGGCGCCTGCGCTTCGATAGTCCTGCTTTGCGCGACCCGAACCCATTTCGGGTACGAAATCCGAGACCGTGCGCAGAGCGACATTGGTGAACTTGTTGGTCAGCCAATCCCGCGTGTCGGTGTAAAGGCGCGGATCCGTCGTGCTGCGAAGCCCCGCGAGATGCCGGATGCCGTAAGCGCCGACGCGCCCGAAAGCCGTGTCCGCCCAGATCGAGCTCGTCCTGTCGCTGCACAGGCCGCTGGGCTGGATCGGTGCCCCGGTGGCGTCGAACAGGGTGTCGGCATTGCAGCCTTGCACAGTATCGCTGCACGGAAGCGTCAGGCCCTCGCGCCTCTCGGGTCTCTCACCGAGGAAACCCAGCCCCGCGTCGCAGGTGAGACCATTGCTGCAATCCGCGTCCACGCGACAGCCTTGCGGCTTGGCCGTGAGGAACAAGCCAAATTCCCGAGCGCCGTTGCTGAATCCGCCGACCGGCGTCTTGAGTCCCTCCATGGGATGGCCAGGATCGATCGCCCAGGCCTGCGAACTGCCCGGGTCCTGCCCCAGCTTGAGTCGGGGAAGGTTTGCGGCCGTGATCCGCATTGGGTCGGGCCATTCGCCGAGATCGATGGTGCCGAACGAATCATCGTGAGTCGGACTGATGCCTCCGCCCTTCTCGGCGCCGTGCGTATCGCCGAACAGGAAATGAATCTTCCCGCCGTGCTCGTAGCTCCAGCCCAGATCGGTGCCGTAGAAGGCGATCCGGTGCGGCTGGACGTTGTCCGGATGCAGCGCTGCATCGAAACCCGCAAACGGCCCGAGCACTTCAGTCGCTTTCGGACGCGGTGCCGAGGTACAGCCAAGCGCCGTGCTCAACACGGCTATGCCGAAGCAGTGGGTAATGCGGCCGCGGGCGGTCCGGGCGTTCGGTCGACTGGCTTCAGGTGGATGCATGGAAACTGCGCTCAACGATTGATTCGAGTTCGCAGCAGGACCACGCGGTACGGATCCCACGTCGAAAGGTTCCAGATCACGTCGACGCCTTCGTCCGCCGGCCGGATCCACTGTTCGATGATGTTCGCGCCGTAGAGAAAACCATATTCGCGCGGGTTGACTCCGTCCCAGTCGGTGTGACCGGCGCAGTTCTCGTGCACGCAGTCGGGATGACGCAGGATGCCGCCGGGAGCGTATTGATATTCCGGTGGGCTCTTGTCGGGGTCGCCGCCGATCAGGATGTCCTGCGGTGGACTCCAGGGTCCCCACGGATCGTCGGCGCTGCGCATGCGGATGGCCCCGTTGCCGATGACGACGTCCTTGCACTCCGAGCGCGTGAAGAACTCCAGCACGCCACAGCTGGCAAGAATCTGCGAGGGCAACTTGATCATGCCCCCGCCGTAGAACATGACCCACTTCTTGAGCGGGTCGACCCAGGCGACGCTCACCTGATCGACGACGTCATGAACCTCGTTGTCCTGAACGCCCTCTTGCGTGGAATCGAGGTCCACCGCGATGGCTTCCTTTTCGCTGCTGCTGAATTGCGCAATGCCTTTCGCATCCGTGCCCGTGTAGTAGCGAACGTCCCACTGGAAACCCGGCCCGGCGGGCATGTCGACGTAAGCGAAGTAAAGCCCCAGGGATCGCCCGCGCGCAGCGACGCCGACGAAGCCCGGACGTCCCCATAGAAAGACGCGCTGCTGGGCACCCGCCCCCGTCGCGATCCGGTAGTCCTGATTCGCATGACCGGATCCACGCGCGGGTTCGAAATCCTGCGCCGTGCGCAGGGTGACGTTGGCGAACTTATTGCTGAGCCATGCCCTGGTATCGGTGTAGCGTCTCGGATCCGACGTGCTGCGCACACCGACCAGGTTCTTGAGTCCCATGCCGCTGATCCGGCCCACGTCGGTGTTCGCCCAGGCCGAGCTCGACGGATCGGCGCAGAAGCCGCTGTCCGCCACGGGCTTGTCGCCCGGACCCATCATCGTGTCGGCGTTGCATCCGGGGGCACCATCGATACAGCCCACGGTCTGCCCTTTCTCGCTGTCGTACCTTTCCGCGACGAATCCGAGCCCGGCGTCGCAGATGAGGCCGTTGCTGCAGTCGGCGTCCGCGCGGCAGCCCTGCGGCTTTGAGGTATAGAAGACTCCGAACTCGTGCCGGCCGTTGCTGAATCCGCCGATCGGCGTCTTGAAAGACTCCATGGCGTGGCCTGGATTGATCGCCGACATCTCGCTCGTGCCGGGATTCTGTCCGAGCTTGATCAGCGGAATGTGGTCGGGCCTGATGCGCGAAGGATCCCGCCACTCGGCGAGATCGATCGTTGCGAATGTATCGTCGTAAATGCCCTGGTTCGACACGTCGATCATCGCGCCCTTTTCGGTTGACGCGGTGTCGCCAAACAGGAAGTGAAGCTTGCCCTCGTGCTCGTAGCTCCATCCCAGATCGGTACCGTAATACGCGATGCGATGCGGCGAGAGGTTGTCGGGGTGCAGAGGCGCGTAGTGGCCGGTGAAGGGCCCCAGAACGGTCGTCTTGCCCACCGACAAATCCGCGGCGTTGGCATTCACCAGACTCGTCAGGATCACGCCCGCCGAGAGCGCCCTCGTTGACGCACCCGACCGGTGGATTCTTCTCATGGCCGCGCCTTGATTCGGGTTCGCAGCAGGACTACGCGGTACGGGTCCCACGTCGAAGCGTTCCAGAGGATGTCGACGCCGCCCTCCACCGGGCGCGTCCACTGTTCGATGATGTTGGCGCTGTAGAAGAAGCCGTGCTCGTCCGCGTGGTAGGCGAACATGTCGCTGTGCGGCGCGCAGCTCGGATCCGTGCAGGCGGGATGTCGCAGCGCGCCGCCGGGACCGAACTGTCCGTTTGGACCGCTTGCGGGATCGCCACCAACGATTACATCCTGCGGCGGCGTCCACGGTCCCCAGGGATCGTCCGCGGTGCGCATGCGCACCGCCCCGTTGCCCATGTTCACGTCCTTGCATTCGGCACCCGTGAAGAGCTCGAGCACGCCGCAATTCGGCAGAGCGGCGCTCGGCAGCCGGGTGAGCCCGCCGCCGTAGAACATGACCCATTTATTGAGCGGCGCGACCCACGCGACGCTGACCTGGTTGGTGATGTCGTGGACCTCGTCCGCCTGCACGCCGTCGCGACTCGAGTCCAGATCGACCGGCACGGCGTCGCGCTCATTCGGACTGAATTGCGCGACCCCGCCGACGGTGCCGGAGTAGTAGTTGGGCTGCCATGCGTAACCGGGACCGGTCGGAATGTCGAGATATGCAAAGTACAGGTTCATGGTGCGCCCGTTCTTCGCGACACCGATGAAGCCCGGGCGACCCCAGAGGAACACGCGGCGTTTGTTGCCCGCACCGCTTGCGGGAGTGAAGTTCTGCGCCGCGGAATTCGCGGTTGGGTCGAAGGACTCCACAGTTCGCACCGTGACATTCATGAACTTGTTGGTCAGCCACTCGCGAATGTCACCGTACTTCTTGGGCACGGCTGAATCGCGAATGCCGATGAGTACTCGCAAGCCGATGTTGCTCAGCAGATTGGAGACTCGGTCGCCGCGAAGCACGCTGGTTTCATCGGCGCAGAATCCGCTCCCTGGGACCGCCGCGCCCGCGACATCAACCATGGTGTCGGGCGCGCAACCCGGACTACCGTCCCGGCAGCCGAGCGTGAGATTCGCTTCTTCGGAGTATCTGCTGCCGAGGTACCCGAACGTCGCGTCGCAAGCCAGTCCATTGCTGCACTCTGCGTCCTTGGTGCAGCCCTGCGGCTTGCCGATGTTGAAGATGCCGAACTGGTGCGTGCCGTTGCTGAAGCCACCCATCGGTGTTTTGCCGAGATCCATCGCGTGTCCCGGATCGATGGCCGACATCTCGGCGCTTCCCGGATTCTGCCCCAGCTTGATCAGCGGGATATTGATGGGCGTGATCGCTGACGAATCCGGCCATTGACTGAGATCGATGGTGCCAAAGCCGTCGTCGAAGCGAGCACCGGTCGAGGCCTCGATGGGCGCGTAGGCTTCGGTGGCCCACGTGTCGCCGAACAGGAAGTGAAGCTGGCCCTCGTGCTCATAGCTCCATCCGAGGTCGGTCCCGTAATACTCAATGCGCAGCGGTGCGAGGTTGTCCGGGTGCAACGGCGCGCCATCGCCGGTGATAGGACCCAGATAAACAGTGGATTCCACGGCGGGAGGACCCGCGGCACCGCACGCGGCGAGTAAACCGGAGATCAGGCCAACCGCCGCGTGCTTGATCGAGAACATGGGTGCCTCCTAGGCAGGCGTCGGCGCCTGCGGATGCAGCAGCTTTCGGTCTTTCAGTTCCTTCCACAGAGCGGGCGGAATGGGCTCATCGAGCACCGCCACGTTGTGCTTCGTCTCCTTCACGTTCTGGCCGCCGGGAATGACACTCACCACCAGGGGATTGGCCAGGATGAACTGCAGAGCCGCGGCCGGAAGATTGACGCCATGTGTGTGACACACGGCGTCGATGGCACGCGCCCGCGCCACGACCTCGGGCGGCGCATCCGCATAATTGTACGTAGTACCGCCTGCCAGGATTCCCGAGTTGTATGGGCCGCCGGCGACAATGCCGACTCCGCGCCGGGCGCATTGCGGAAACAGCGTATCGATCGGCACCTGTTCCAGGAGCGTGTAACGACCGGCGATCAGAAAGAGATCCGGATCCGCGAGCTCCAGCAATCTGGCGCACGGCTCCCACTCGTTGACTCCCGCGCCGATCGCCGATACCTCGCCGCTGTCTCGCAACTCGGCCAGCGCACGCCAGCCGCCCGTCTCCATCAGCTCCCGAATGCGGGCCTCGGACCCCTCCCTGCCGCCGTGAGCAAACGCGCAGATGTCGTGCACGTACAGGATGTCGACCCGATCCAAGCCGATGCGCCTGAGGCTGTCCTCGTACGAGCGCATCACGCCGTCGTAGGAGTAGTCGTATTGGAAGCGCACCTGCGGCGTCTCGACGAAGAACAGGCCGTTCACTTCATCTTTTTCGCAGGGGACGAGCAGACGCCCGACCTTGGTCGAGACGATGAAATCTTCTCGCGGGCGCTTGGCAAGCAGGCGCCCGACTCGCATCTCCGACAGGCCCAGGCCGTAGAGCGGCGCCGTGTCGTAGTAACGCATGCCACTCTCCCACGCTGTGGAAAGCGTCCGATCGCAATCCTCCTCAGTCAGAGGACGCAGGTAGTTGCCGAGCGGTGCCGAGCCGAAGCCCATTGCCGTGAAGTTCAGCTCCTTCCCGGCACGCGTCACGAAGCGCCGCCGTGCGGAAGCGCGTGATCTGTCAGTCATGGGTTGACCTCGATTCGTTTGGTATCGCCGATCACCCCCAAGGCTCATGGGAGTGGCCGCCTGCTTTTCGCGCTACTATCTAACATGTCACTCGTGTCGTGCAACCGAGATTGAGGCAGAGTCGACGACCAGCCTGCGGGCAAGAGCCTAAAGGGCGATCGCCGCGTACGTATCGACCGCCATCGAAGCTGGACTTGTCCCATGCAAGGAGACGACTGTAGTACACTGATAATCAATGGTTTGTCACACCTATGCGGTCGGCGGCCCGATCACACGAAGTCGTCAGATTGGATCAGCTGCGTGCGGCGCGCCTGGCTGCGGCGCGCTTGCAGGTGTCGACGGGAGGCTTCAGGAATTGATAGCCTTCGAGCTGACATGTTAGCATCCGGGCAAGTCGCCTCGAGTTACAAAAAAGGGCCCAGTCGGGAATAGTCCCGAACGGGCATCGGGTAAGCGCGTCTCCGATTAACAACCGCTATGGACTGACCGGCCGATGAGCGACAAGCCTGACGCGAAGAAGTGGCGAAATCCGCAATTCGTGACCAACGTGGGCGCCGAAAAAATTTCGCGGTCGCTGACGCGAGGCATGGAGCTGCGCCGCAAGACAGCCGCCGGTTGGGCTCTCGGCACGTTTGTGATCGAATCTCCGGTCCCCGCCACGCTGAACAGTCTGGCGCTCGCCGGCTTCGACTTCGTCGTCATCGACATGGAGCATTCATCCGTCGATTTCTCCAGGCTCGAAGCGTTGATCGCAGCGGGCCAGGCCGCGGGCCTGGCGACGCTCGTTCGCCCGTGGGGAGCCGAAGTCGGGCTCATCGGCAAGATCCTCGACATGGGTGCGAACGGCATCATGGCGCCGCGCGTCGAATCGCCGGAGCTCGCACGCGCGATCGTCGAACAGGTGCGCTTCGCGCCACTCGGCAACCGCGGTTTCGCGCCGCTGATCAAGTACGACTCGATGGGCGAACCGCTGCAGGCGCTGGACGATTCAACGTATCTCGTCGTCCAGATCGAGGGACGGAACGCGGTCGCCAGGATTGCCGACATCGCCTCAGTTCCGGGGATCGATGCGGTGTTCGTCGGACCCTATGATCTCGCGCTGTCGCTCGACGTGCCTCCCGGGAGCCCGCAGGTCATTGCGGCAGCCGAAAAGCTGGCGAGCGCTGTTCCAGGCAGTCTGGGCTTGGGGATCTACATCGACGATGCAGCAAAGTGCGCCGAATGGGCCACGCGACGCTTCGCGCTGCAATGCGTGAGCTTTGACGGCCGCATGTTGTCGAACGGCGCGCGCTCCGTCGTGACTCAAGCAAGACTCGCAATGCGCTGGAAGGATCGAAATGCCTGAGTGGAGAGTGATGCATGGCCCCGGGCTCGAGCACGGCGGACGTCATTGCCCGATGCGCGGCTGAGCTGTTCGCGGCCGAATCGGCGCGGCGTTCGATCGAGCCGCTCACGAAGATCTATCCCGGCCTCAGCGTGCCGGAAGCCTATCGAATCCAGCAAGCCAACGTAGAACGCCGTCTCGCGCGCGGGGAACGCATCGTCGGCCACAAAATCGGCCTTACCGCGAAGGCGATGCAGGAACTGTTTGGGGTCAGCGAGCCCGACTACGGCCACCTGATGAATACGATGCTGCACGATGAACGCACGCCGCTCGACTTGAGCGCGCTGATCGATCCGCAGATCGAAGTCGAACCCGCGTTCGTTCTCGGCAAGCGACTGCAGGGACCGGGCGTGAGCATTGAGGACGTGCTGGCCGCCACGAAATACATCTCCGTATGCCTCGAGGTCATCGATTCGCGCATCACCGACTGGCGCGTCAAGCTGCAGGATACGGTGGCCGACAATGGCTCGAGCGCGCGCGTCGTCCTGGGCGCAGAAAAGGTCTCTCCGTCCACTGTTCGGCTGGACGACATGGCGACCGAGCTCGAGCTGGATGGTGCCGTGGTCGAAACCGGCAACACCAGCGCAATCCTGGGCCACCCGGCGAATGGCATCGCCTGGCTCGCCAACCGCATTGCGGAATTCGGCCTCGCGTTGGAGCCGGGGCACGTCGTCCTGCCGGGGACTTGCACGCGTTCGGTGCGCATCGGCGGCCATCGCCGGACCGTGGGCCGTATTGCGGGCCTGGGGGAGGTCGGTCTGCAGCTGGCCGGCGCACCATCGGCATCGAAGAACAGGGGCGCATAGACACGCTTGCCACGTGCTGAGCGTGCAACCTGATTTTGGAGCAAACCACCATGCGAGACACCACGGCTGCCGGGCTCGAAGCGACCATCCGCGAGTATTTCGACGCCTGCAACGAAGCCGATGCCGCCAAGATCAGCGCGTGCTTCGAGCCGGATGCCGTGCACTATTTTCCAGCCGGCGCGCCGCAGGGAACCTTTGTCGGCGCGAAGGCAATCGCCGCGGGATGGGTAAATGCCGTCAGGAACCTGGGTTCTGTCTGGACCATAGACCGAATCATTGTCGACGCTCCACGGCTCGAAGCCGTGATCGAGTGGACGCACTTCAAGCCGAAACAGGGTGTGCACCTGCGCGGCGATGAGTGGTACATCTTTTCGAAAAGGGGCCTGATTCGCGAGATCCGCGCCTACTATTCATGTCCGCCGGCGACGACCGAGAGGCGCAATCACGAGATCGGCAACTTCGACTATGGTGCGCGCGGCTATCCCATGACACCGCCGCCAGTGAAACGCTGACCGATGAAAATCACTGCGGCGGAAAGCTTCGTCCTGCGCGTCCCGATCGGCTCCGGGATCGCCGACAGCATGCAGTTCGTGACGCAGCTCGAGTTCGCCGGGCTCACGATCCGCACCGACGCGGGAATCACCGGAACCGGTTACACCGTCACCGTGGGGCATGGCGGCGCCGTAATCCAGAAAGTGATCGACACGCTGCTCATCGACGATCTCGTGGGCAAGGATCCGCGCAACGTCCGGGAGATCTGGCAGCAGCTCTATTTCGGCAAGTCTCATTGGATCGGACGCGCCGGCGCAACGACGATGGCTCAAGCGGCCACCGACATCGCGCTCTGGGACATCAATGCCAAAGCGGCCGGACTGCCCCTCTGGCAGTTGCTGGGCGGTGCGCGGCCTGCCGACATCCCGATCTACAACACGCACGCCGGGTGGCTCAACTACTCGATCGATCAGCTCAGGGAGGAGGCGCTCAAGCTGACCGATCAGGGATACACCGCGCTCAAGATGAAAGTGGGCCTGGCCGATTCGCGCGAGGATCAGCGCCGCGTCGAAGCCGTGCGCAAGGTGATCGGCGACGGCGTGCTGCTCATGGTCGATGCCAACCAGAAGTGGGACCTGATGCAGGCCA
>Ga0209109_10001617_pt1 | contig 12343 bp, 12 predicted proteins | sample Rifsed10ft2_FD_184004 | JGI IMG/M metagenome (GOLD analysis project Ga0209109, IMG submission 184004) | Soil microbial communities from Rifle, Colorado, USA - sediment 10ft 2 (version 2) | ecosystem: Environmental > Terrestrial > Deep subsurface > Rock core/Sediment | place: Rifle, Colorado... | reverse complement strand
TCAATCTTCCTAAATCCGTACAAAAAGCAATAGACGATTTAGGATTTACAACACCTACCCCTATTCAGGAAAAAACTTTTTCTGTGATAATGTCAGGAAGAGATATGATGGGTATTGCTCAAACCGGTACGGGTAAAACATTTGCATACCTATTGCCTTTATTGAAATTATATAAATTTACTCCGGGACATACTCCTAAAATTGTGATTCTGGTTCCTACGCGAGAGCTTGTAGTACAAGTAGTGGAAGAAGTTGAAAAATTGACAAAATACATGTCGGTTCGTACTGTTGGTATTTTTGGAGGTGTTAATATTAATACTCAAAAAACAACCGTTTATCAAGGTTGCGACATTCTAGTTGGAACTCCGGGAAGAATCATGGATTTAACGCTGGATAATGTGATTCGGTTTGAAGAAATGCAAAAACTGGTAATCGATGAGTTTGATGAGATGCTTAATTTAGGTTTCCGTACTCAATTGACATCTATTTTGGCCATGATGCCAAAAAAACGTCAAAACATCCTGTTTTCGGCAACGATGACTGATGAAGTAGATGCTATTTTGAATGACTATTTCGATTACCCGCAAGAAGTTACCTTATCAGCGTCAGGAACTCCATTGGAAAACATCAAACAAATTTCTTATCAAGTTCCTAACTTTAATACTAAAATAAACCTTCTAAAACATTTATTGCAAAACAATGAAGACATGAGTCGCGTTTTGGTATTTGTGAATAATAAAAAGATTTCTGATATGGTTCATGAACGAATCGAGGAAGATTTTGAAGGAGAATTTGGAGTAATTCACTCGAATAAATCTCAAAATTATCGTTTGAGCACAATGGCTTCATTCCAAGAAGGAAATTTACGTGGTTTGATCACTACTGATATTATGGCCAGAGGTTTGGATATTTCAAATATTACCCATGTTGTCAATTTTGAAATGCCTGAAATGCCAGAATTGTATATGCACCGAATTGGTAGAACCGGTCGTGCCGATGCTAAAGGAACTGCAATCAGCCTTATCGCGCCTCGTGAGGAAGAATCTAAAGTCGAGATTGAAGTACTGATGAATATGGAATTACCAGTTGAAGTTTTCCCTGAAGCCGTTGAAGTTTCCTCTAAATTAATCGAACCTGAAAAAGACAGACAACCGATTAAGTTTATGATGAAAAAACAAAAACTTGACGGAGACGGTGCTTTTCAAGAGAAAAGTAAAAAGAACAAGAAAGTCAATTTGGGTGGACCAGGTGTAACCAAGAAAAAAACGCATGGATCCGTAAATAGAAATATGCTGAAAACCAGAGACAAAAAGAGAAAAGACAAGAATAAATAATAAATAATAAAAGAAAAAGGCTAAAAATGACAATCATTTTTAGCCTTTTTTTGTGTCCTATCTATTTAATTCTTTGTAAAAACTAAACAAACAGGAGAACATAGATTAATTCTTTTTCCAGTATCTGTAAGTGCTCCAGTATTTTTATTTCTTTTAAAAATCACCACATCATTCGTATATTGATGCGCTATCAAAAGAAATTTCCCTGAAGGATCAATCGTGAAATTCCTAGGTCCTTTTCCCAAAGTACTCATTTGTCCTTTCGATAGTAATTTTCCGTTTTTTAGAATTTTAAAAATTGAAATGCTATTTGCTTCCCCTCTATTTGTCGCGTATAAAAATTTTCCGTCAGGCGAAATATGGATATCTGCTGAGCTGAAGGTTCCTTTAAAATCTTTTGCTAAAATGGTGGTTTCGTCGATTTTTTTCAATACCCCATTGGAGTAGCTAAAAACAGTTAACGCTCCGTCTAATTCCTGCAATAAGTAAACAAATTTTCCGTCTTTGCTAAAAGTCAAATGTCTTGGACCGCTACCCGATTTTACTGAAATGCTATCTTTAATTTTCAATATTTCATTAGCGGAATTAGAATTATATTGGTACGAATACACTTTATCATTCCCTAAATCATTGGATAAAATAAACTTTTTATCGGGAGAAAAATGAACCATGTGCACATGAGGTCCTTCTTGTCTTTTGGCGTTTGTTCCTTTTCCATAATGTTGCACTACTTGTTTGGCTTCCGTAATGCTTCCATTCGGATTTTTTCCAAAAACAGCAATATTTCCACCAGAATAATTGGCGACAATAACATTTTTCTCATCATTGATAATATAACAGGGATCAGCTCCTTTTGAACTTTGCTTATTTATTAAGTCTAATTTGCCGGTGGAAGGATTGTAACCAAAAGAACTTACCGTACTTTCGGCACCATTTTCATTTACGGAATAAACAAAATTATTATCCTTTGAAACGGTTAAATAACTTGGATTTACAACATTCTCAGTAGCATTCTTAAAATTAAAATTTCCTGTATTCGAATCAAAATCATAAACATATATTCCTTTACTTTCGCAACCATTTGTATAGGTTCCAATAAGTAAATTGTATTTATTTTTTTGGGCTTGTAATGTTACTGTTATTAAAAATACGAGAATAAAAGAAAAATATTTTTTCATGTTTACAATTTTTTTTTAAAGCTAAAAATACACAATAATAATTATAAAGAATCTCATTTGTTTGTTCCGTCGAAAAAATACAACAACTTGATCAAAAACTGTTAACAAATTTGTATTTTTGAATAATCCGATTCAATGAACTCCATTGAAAACCGAATAAACTGAAGTAAACTCAAAATCCGAATGTATTTTAAAAATTCCGAAATTTTATACTTTCTATCGCTATTGATTGTGCCAATTTTGGTCCATTTATTTCAATTACGTCGTTTCAAGAAAGAGTATTTCACCAATGTTCGTTTTTTAAAAGAACTCTCCATACAAACCAGAAAAAGCTCTAAAATAAAAAAATGGCTGCTTCTTTCCACTCGTTTATTATTGCTGACTTGTGTTATTATTGCTTTTGCACAACCTGCTTTTGAAGCGGTCGAAAAAGAAAATTCTACCAATGAAATGTATATTATTCTGGATAATTCCTTTAGCATGCAAGCCAAAGGAAAAAAGGGAGAATTACTAAAACGTGCCATTCAGGAACTATTAGAAGAAACGCCTGAGAACTTACATTTTTCTCTACTTACCAATTCTGAAAATTATTGGAACACAGATATAAAATCGATTCGGAGTAGTCTGCAAAAACTTAAATATAGTGCCATACCGTTTCAATTGGACAATATTATGGCGCAGATAAAAGCCCGTAAATCAGCTTTCAAAAAAGATGTTGTGATAATAACGGATGCCATTGGTTTAAACCAAAAACAACTTAAAAGCAGTGATGTAATCAATTCTCTAAAATTTATCATTCCAAAAGCGGAGCAAAAAAACAATATTTCTATTGATAGTGTTTTCATTAAGGGAGCATCAGATGATTTTTACGAAATCAGCATTGAGTTAAAGGCCTATGGCGAAGATATTAATGCTGTTCCAATTGCATTATACAATCAAAATAAACTCATTGCAAAAACAACAGTGAATTTTGAAACTAAGAAAAAAACTATTCTCTTCACCATACCCAAACAAACTTTTCACGGGTATGTTTCAATAGTTGACAATGGTTTAGGGTATGACAACACTTACTATTTCAGCATTTCTAAAACTAAAAAAATTAACGCCATCAGTATTGGTGAAGCCGAAAAAAGCAATTTTTTATCCCGAATATATACCAATAATGAATTCGTTTATAATAATTTCACTCTTGGCTCATTGGACTACAATAAACTGCAAGATCAAGACGCCATTCTGTTAAATGAACTGGATGAAATTCCGCAGGCATTGCAAACCACATTAAAATCATTTGTAGAAAAAGGAGGTAATCTTATTGTCATTCCATCCGCTTCCATAACAAATGTAAATATGAATGCATTTTTAATGAATTTTGGTAACGTAAAATTCAATTCTTTAGAAAACACGGAAAAGTTAATCACTAAAATTAATTTCAGTCATCCAATATTCAAATCTGTTTTTGAGAATAAGGTTAATAATTTTCAATATCCAAAAACAAAAAATTCGTTTGTACTTTCCAGTTCCGGTTCTGCTGCGTTATCTTATGAAGACCAAAGTGTATTTTTGACTTCAATGCAGAGTCCTGTTTCAGCAGTTTATGTATTCGCAGCACCAATTAATACTATAAATTCAAATTTCCAACAATCGCCATTAATTGTGCCTACTTTTTACAAAATGGCTGTAAACAATCAAAACAACAACATAAATGCTTTGATAATAGGAAATAACAATCCACATTTAACTTCCGCTTCATTAAGCAAAGACGATATTTTGACCGTAAAAGGTGCCGAAGAGCAATTTATCCCTGTTCAGCAAATCCTCAATAATAAGATTAAAATGAATTTCAATGACTATCCGGAACAAGCTGGAAACTTTGGAATATTTAACAAAAATGAGTGGCTGGAAAATATCAGTTTTAATTATAATCGAACCGAAAGTAATTTGGCTCAAGCCAATGAAAACCTACTTTCTGACTACAAAATAATCGATTCTACATCAACATTTTTTGACACCTTACAAACTAACAAAACCGATAATCAAATTTGGAAATGGTTTGTTATCTTTGCGCTGTTATTTCTGCTAACTGAAATGGCAATTATAAGATTCGTGAAATAAAAACGAAGTTCAAATAATTAAAAAATACCTATGAAAATAATCATCAGAGAAGCAAAAATTATTGATTCAAAAAGTCCTTTTCATAAACAGACTTTAGATATTTTAATTGTTGATGGTTTTATAAAAAAAATTGGAAAATCTCTTCCAAATTCAGAAAATGCCGACGAGATAAAACTCGATAATTTGCATGTTTCACAAGGTTGGTTTGACACCAGCGTTTCCTTTGGAGAACCTGGTTTTGAAGACAGAGAAACTATTGAAAACGGACTTAACACAGCTTCAAAAAGTGGTTTTACAGCAATTGCACTACAACCAAACTCCTACCCTGTTATTGACAATCAATCACAAGTCAATTTTGTATTGAACAAAGCGCATGGATTTGCCACGGAACTTTTTCCAATTGGCGCTTTGACCAAAGAAAGTGAAGGAAAGGACATGGCGGAATTGTATGATATGAAGAAAGCTGGCGCTGTAGCTTTTGGAGATTACAACAAAAGCTTAGACAATGCTAATTTGCTTAAAATAGCATTGCAATATGTACAAGATTTTGATGGACTGGTGATTGCATTTGCTCAAGATGAAAAAATAAAAGGAAATGGTGTCGCTAACGAAGGTATTGTTTCTACTCAATTAGGACTAAAAGGAATTCCGAATCTTGCCGAAGAATTACAAATCGCAAGAAATCTGTTTCTACTGGAGTATACCGGAGGAAAATTACATATTCCAACCATTTCAACTGCAAAATCAGTGCAATTAATCAAAGAAGCTAAAGCCAAAGGGTTGAATGTAACTTGCAGTGTTGCTGTGCATCATTTGGTTTTAACCGATTCAACATTAGAAGGATTCGACACCAGATATAAAGTTTCGCCACCATTACGAACCGAAACCGATAGAAAGGCATTGCTAAAAGGAATAAAAGACGGAACAATTGATATTATTACTTCTGACCATAACCCAATAGATATTGAGCATAAAAAAATGGAATTTGACACCGCCAAAAATGGAACAATTGGTTTAGAAAGTGCTTTTGGTGCTTTAATGACGGTTCTCCCATTAGAAACTATCATCGAAAAATTGACTGCTGGAAAAGGTATTTTCAGTATTGAAAATCACTCAATAGATGAAGGTTTAAAAGCCAATCTGACCTTATTCAATCCGGAAATGAGAAGCATTTTCACCAAATCAAACATATTTTCAAAATCAAAAAATTCTGCTTTTCTTGGAATGGAAATTAAAGGAAAAGTCTACGGAATCGTAAATCAAAGAAAAATAATTTTAGCATAAAAAAATGAACAACACTATTGAGGCAGGAAAAACCGCAGCCATAACAAGTTATATATTAGGCATTGGTGTTTTCATAGCAATGTCAATGAACTCAGACGATAAAAACACTTTTGCTTCTTTTCATATTCGTCAAGGACTAGGAATTACACTAACATTTATATCATTAGGATTGATTATCAGCAATTTTGATAGTTTACTAATTTCTGCGCCAATGTGGATTTTCGTTTCTGTTTTATGGTCGTACGGAATTTTTAGTGCTATAAAAGGAGAAACAAAACCTATGCCTTTATTAGGAGGTTATTTTCAAAAATGGTTTTCAAACATATCATAAAAAATGGATTTATCTTTAGAATATAAAATACGAGAACCTAAAATAAAATTAGACAAAAACCCACTTTTACTTTTATTACACGGTTACGGAAGCAACGAAGAAGATTTATTTTCATTTGCCACAGAACTTCCAGATGAGTATTATATCGTTTCAGCAAGAGCTCCATATAACATACAATACGGTGCCTATGCTTGGTACGCCATCAATTTTGATGCTGATGAAAATAAATTTTCAGATCATGAACAGGCAAAAATTTCAAGGGATTTAATAGCTCAATTTATTGATGAATTAATTCAAACCTATCCAATAGATCCTACATACGTTACTTTGGTTGGCTTCAGCCAAGGTTCTATTTTAAGTTATGCAATAGCCTTATCACATCCTGATAAAGTACAAAGAGTAGTTGCATTGAGTGGTTACGTAAGCGAACCTATTTTAGAAGAAAATTACTTGCGAAATGATCTTTCAAAACTAAAAATATTTCATTCACATGGAACGGTTGATCAGGTAATTCCAGTAGAATGGGCTCGAAAAACAAAACCATTTTTAGAGAAATTAGGCATCAATGCTACTTATAAAGAATATCCTGTAGGTCATGGTGTAGCACCACAAAATTTTTATGATTTTAAAAATTGGCTACTTGAAAATTAGCATTCAGTATCTAATTGCAGTTTTCGGTATTTTTGAACAATGAAAACTGCAACTGAATACTAGTTTTACTTTTGATACAACAAAGATTGATTTACTTCAAAAACAATACTTTCATCATCATTGACAAAGTATTTCAATAAAACTTCTCCCCAGATTTCGCCGTCACTATAATCAGCAATAATCCATCGGTGATTTAGGATTTTGACTTTATTGATAATGAATTTATTGGCCCCAATTTTATCTTGACCAGTATAAGGATTCCCTTTTGGATTTGAATTGTAGTCCAATAATTTTTCCGTTACAACTGGAATTAATTTTTCATATTGAATCGTTTTTTCACCGCTTCCAGAATCAAAATAATTTTGAGCATTTTCGTTTTTTTCTAAAGAAAAATAGTTGGCATCTGCTTGTTTATTCGTAACTGATTTTAAACTGTCTTTCAACTTTGTTGTCACTTTGTTATATCTATCCTGTTCGAAAGCTACTTCCTTACTCAGAAACATATAGGTATAAATATTCATAAGGACAATAAGAATAATAAGGTAGAGCATTAATGATCTTTTCATTTTGAGTAATATTAAATTGTAAATTGTAAATTATCGTATGCCAAGAAAACATTTTCAGGCAGTTTTTTTTGCACTTCTTCATGAAAACCAAGAATATGGCTAATATGGGTAATATAAGTTTTTTGAGGTTGGACCAAAGCAATAAAATCTAAGGCTTCCTGCAAATTGAAATGTGTGTTATGTGGCTCTTCCCGTAAAGCATTTACAACCAAAACTTTCAGCCCTTTTAGTTTTTTAATTTCGCTTTCTTCAATTGTTTTAACATCCGTCAAATAAGCAAAATCATCGATTCGGTAGCCAAAAACCTGAAGATCTCCATGCATCACATTAACTGGGATTGCCTTTTTATCACCAATAGAAAAAGGATGATTATTGATCACTTCAATTGTTTTAACGGAAGGTGCTCCCGGATATCTATTTTTGGTTTCAAAAATATAATCAAAACGCCTTTTTAGGTTTTCAATTACTCTTTGATGTGCATAAATAGGTATCTCGCCTTGCTTGAAATTAAACGGGCGAATATCATCTAAACCTGCAGTATGGTCAGCATGTTCATGGGTAAATAGGATTCCGTCTACTTTCTGGCAGTTTGACGAAAGCATTTGTTGTCTGAAATCAGGTCCGCAATCGATTACGAAAGAATGATCGTCCCATGAGATCCAAACGGATACTCTTAGCCTTTTATCCTTAAAATCAGTACTTTTGCATACCGAATGATTGCTCCCAATAACAGGTATTCCTTGTGATGTTCCTGTGCCTAAAAAATATATCTTCAACGGTATCATAATTTTTTACAAAAATAGGATTATTTCTCCTTCATTAGAAACCATTTTAACTAACTTTGTAACATATTAGCCATATTTAAAACAAAATGGGTACTGAAATAAAACTAAAAGGTGACAAAGTCATCGAGCAAATTCCTTCTACAAAAGACAAGGCACTTCGTATTAACCTGAATGAAAACATCTACGGAACTTTTGCCGAAATTGGTGCCGGACAAGAAACTGTCAGACATTTTTTTAGAGCCGGAGGTTCATCGGGTACTATCGCAAAAGCAATGTCAGCCTATGACAAAGATTTTAGTGATGCCGTGTACGGTATAGAAAAAGATGGCCGTTACGTTACGGAAAGCCGACTTAAAAAAATGCTAACCTTCGAAGGTCAATTAATTGAAGAGCGATTGAGTAGAGAAAAACACCCTAATAAAATGTTTTTCAGTTACGCTAATACCGTAGCTACTATCGATTTTGCAAAACAATTTAAAGGACACGGATGGGTTGGAATTAGATATCAAATTGAACCAGATGAAGATTATAATGAAATTATAATTCATATTCGTTTCAAGGAAACCGACGTAAGGTTACAACAAGAGACCCTTGGTATACTTGGTGTAAATCTAATTTATGGCGCATACTACAAATACAACGACCCTAAACGTTTGTTGCGTTATTTATACGACCACTTAGACAAGGATCAACTGGAAATAGACACTATTAACTTCTCAGGACCTCGTTTTGCAGATGTTGATAATCGATTGATGAGTTTACAGCTAGTCAAAAATGGAATGACGGATGCGGTTATGTTCAATCCAGATGGAAAAAACATACTTCCTGCAGCCATATTGTACAAAAAAAATATTCTTGCCTTTAGAGGAAGCTTCCGTCCTGTTACAAAAGTAAACATGGACATGTACGAGAAATCATTAAAAATGTTTCTTGAAGAAAATAAAGTTGAAAAAGAGAACACACTTGTCGTCTTTGAAATTACCTTATCTAACTTACGTTCTGATGGTGAAATTGACGAAAGAGATTTTATGGATAGAGCTGAATTGCTTTGTTCTCTTGGACAAACGGTAATGATTTCAAATTTCCAGGAATATTATAAAGTGGTAGAATATTTTGCCAATTATACCAAAGCCAGAATGGGATTAGCCATGGGTGTAAATAACTTGGTTGATATTTTTGACGAAAAATACTATCGCCATTTAAGTGGTGGAATTCTGGAAGCTTTCGGAAAATTATTCTACCGTGACATGAAAGTTTTCTTGTATCCAATGATAGGTGAAAACGGTGAAATTATAACTTCCGACAATTTGAAGGTACATCCTAGAATGAAAGAATTATACAAATTCTTTAAATTCAATGGAAAAGTGGTTGATATTGTTGATTATGATCCTAACATTTTAGAAGTATTCTCTCGTGAAGTGCTAAACATGATTAATCACGGAAAACCAGGTTGGGAAACTATGCTTCCTTCCGGAATTGCTGAAATCATTAAGGAACACCAACTTTTTGGATATGATCCTAACAAAATATTAAAAATAAGCAATTAATATTCGAATTTAGAAGTTAAAATTAAAGCCAAGAAAGAGTACATTATCTCTTTCTTGGCTTTTTTATTGCATTTTAATATCAAATTGAAATACTTACTTCAGTATTTGAGCTGCATGCGCTTTAGTTTTTACATCAGAAATTACGTCATCAATAATTCCGTTTTCATCGATTACAAAAGTGGTTCTATGAATACCATCGTATTCTTTTCCCATGAATTTTTTGGGTCCCCAAACTCCAAAAGCCTGTATTACTGATTTATCTTCATCAGCCAATAATGGAAAAGGAAAGTCATATTTTTCTTTGAACTTAGCCTGGGCTTTTTGTGGATCAGCGCTTACGCCCAGAAGTTCATAATTATTGGCTTCAAAACGCTCAAAATTATCTCTAAGATCACAAGCTTCCGCGGTACAACCGGGAGTATTGGCTTTTGGATAAAAGAAAACCACTAGTTTTTTTCCTTTATAATCAGCTAATTGATGTTGTTTTCCGTCTTGATTCAGCCCTGAAAAATTGGGTGCTTTATCTCCTTTTTTTAATGTTGTCATATTTTTGGGTTTTCGTTGTTAGGTTTTTATGCCCCAGGTTGCAGTGGAAACCCCGGAATTTTTATAGTTATTTTTTCTTGTGATTGCTCAGCGACCAAAGGAAGCTGAAGCAATTGCTTAGAAAAAAAAGCTAGAAAAATACGGAGTTGAAACGTAAAACTGGATTAGGCACATAATAGAATTTACACTATTTTTACCCTTTATAAAAGTACAAAAATGAACAAAAAGGAGCGTGTAACATTTGTTATAAATACGTTAAAAGAATTATATCCAACGATTCCTATTCCGCTAGACCATAAAGATCCTTATACTTTACTGATTGCGGTTTTACTTTCGGCACAATGTACGGATGTTCGAGTGAATCAAATTACACCTTTGCTTTTTGCCAAAGCGGATAATCCTTATGATATGATTAAACTTTCCGTGGAAGAGATTAAGGAAATCATACGACCTTGTGGCTTATCGCCAATGAAATCTAAGGGAATTCATGGATTATCTCATATTTTAATTGACAAACACGGCGGAAAAGTGCCTCAGAGTTTTGAATTTTTAGAAGAATTACCGGCGGTAGGTCATAAAACTGCAAGTGTGGTGATGTCTCAGGCTTTTGGAGTTCCGGCTTTTCCTGTCGACACTCACATTCATAGACTGATGTACCGTTGGAATTTGACGAATGGAAAAAATGTGGTTCAAACAGAAAAAGATGCAAAACGTATTTTTCCCGAGGAAATATGGAATGATTTACACTTACAAATTATTTGGTATGGGAGGGAATATTCGCCAGCGCGCGGTTGGGATTTAGAAAAGGATATTATTACTAAAACAATTGGAAGGAAATCCGTTTTAGACGACTATTCCAAAAAACACAGCTCATTAAAATAGGAGATTCCACTAATTTTAAAATAAAAGTAGTAGAATCTGGTTATTCAAGTCCTAAAAATAGACTCTTGAATTTTTCGATACAATAACATCCGACCGTGTTTGTGGGCTGTTATTAATTAGCTATAATTTCGAAACTTTGGTCTTCAACTTTTATAACGCTTAATGCTTTTGAATAACTCAATAAAAAAGAAACGATTTCTTTGCTAGGTTTCATTGATTTAATAACTAATGATTTTTTAGAGTAAATTTTTGCCATATTGTAATAAAGTTTTTTATTACAACGCAATTATTATCAATATAGTATCAATTCGTTAAAATAATTTGATGTTTATCAATCACTTTTCTCATATTCATCAGAGCGTAACGCATTCTACCCAAGGCAGTATTGATGCTAACCCCCGTCACTTCTGAAATTTCCTTGAAACTCATGTCTTGGTACATTCGCATAACCAACACTTCTTTTTGATCGGCAGGAAGTTCTTCGATTAATTTTTTCAAATCAATTTCAACTTGATCTCGAATAATTTTATTTTCTATCGTAAGGGAATCATCAGTCATAATCGAAAAAATAGAAAATTCCTCTGTTTCCCTGAACATTGGCATTTTTTTGTTTTTTCGATAATGGTCAATAATCAGGTTATGTGCAATTCGCATCACCCAAGGCAAGAATTTACCTTCTTCATTATAAGATTTCAATTTTAAAGTTCTTATGACTTTAATAAAAGTGTCTTGAAATATATCATTCGAAATATCCCTGTCAGAGATTTTGGAATATATAAAACCGAAAATTTTCGATTGATGTCTATTGATTAATACTGTCAAAGCATTTTCATCGCCTTCAACATATTTTTTTACCAATAAAGCGTCTGGAAGTTGAATATCAGCCATAGTTATACCTTTTAGTTTTTAATAAAAAATTGGATCAATTTCTCTAAAAAGTAGTTCTATTGTATAGGCTAATGGTTTTTTAAGGTTAAAACTTTGTCAAATTTAACAATTTATTATCCTAAAATGCAAGAAAAAAGAATAAAAATTAACCAAAACTGGAAATAACATCGAGAAGTCACATACTTTTTTGTCGATTAAGCCGTTATATTCAACCCAAAATCAGAAAATTATTGTTGCTT
>Ga0209109_10001616_pt1 | contig 12344 bp, 14 predicted proteins | sample Rifsed10ft2_FD_184004 | JGI IMG/M metagenome (GOLD analysis project Ga0209109, IMG submission 184004) | Soil microbial communities from Rifle, Colorado, USA - sediment 10ft 2 (version 2) | ecosystem: Environmental > Terrestrial > Deep subsurface > Rock core/Sediment | place: Rifle, Colorado... | reverse complement strand
GTGAATTCTTTGTTTATCGGGTTTGCGTGAGTGATGGCAGTGGAGCTCTTTTTTTGAAAGGCGTTTCAGCCTTTTGAAAAAAAGCGGGAACGTACAGCACGACCCAAAGTTGCTAGGAGGAACGACGAAGCAATCTGTAGGGTCACGCCCAAATGGAAGACTATTTAGAGTTTCTATTTTTTTATAATATCCTCTAATACCGCTTTGTCCGAGTAATTAATCACCTTTAAAGTAACTTCTTGATTTTTGATTGTTTTACCTTCAATAACGTATAATTTTCCTTTTTTAAGTTCCACGTTACTTTTATCAAAATCAACATCGCCAAATTTTAATGTGTTTTTAATATCGGAGGTGTCAATCCATTTTTCAGCTAATATTTGAGATGCTTTATCGGAATAGTGGAAAGGTTTATTCCTTAAATCATTCAAGACTCTGGCATTTGGGAAATAATTACAACGGGTGTCTTTCCCGCTAAAGATGGCAGCTACGAAAAATAATCCCATAACCAGACCAACAAGATAATATGCAAAACGATGTACAAATTTCATGAATCAAATTTTTGGCAAAGGTAAAAGAAAGTTTACTTAAAAAACAATTAAATTGATATCCTTATCGGGTAAATCAAACCAGTCGCCAATGGCTTTGTTGGTAAGAATTCCGTGATACAAATACACTCCGTTTTTTAGTCCTTTATCACAACGTATTGCAGCCTCAATACCTCCATCTTCAGCTATTTGCATCAAATATGGTGTAATAATATTGCTTATGGAAAGAGAAGCTGTTTTTGAATATCGGGAAGGAATATTAGGGACGCAATAATGCAAAACATTGTTTTTGATAAATGTGGGGTTCTCATGAGAGGTCACTTCTGAAGTTTCAAAACAACCGCCGGTATCAATACTAACGTCTACAATTACGGCACCACTTTTCATATGTTCGACCATTGTTTCGGTAACAATGATAGGACAGCGTTCCTTTCCTCTCATGGCTCCAATCGCCACATCACAGCGTCTCAATGCTTTTAGCAACGCTTTTGGCTGAATGGTAGAAGTGAAAATTCGTTGGTTCAAATTATTTTGTAAACGTCGTAATTTTGTGATGGAATTGTCAAATACTTTTACATTGGCACCTAAACCAATTGCGGTTTTCGCTGCAAATTCCCCCACAGTTCCTGCGCCAAGAATAACAACGTCAGTAGGAGGGACGCCGGTAATATTGCCAAATAACAATCCTTTTCCAAATTCGTTAGTAATCATTAGCTCCGCTGCAATTAATACAGATGCAGTTCCGGCAATTTCGCTCAATGATTTGACTGCTGGGTAAGTCCCATCTTCATCTTTTATGTATTCAAAAGCAAGAGCGGTGATTTTTTTCTTAGTTAAAGCTTCGAAATATGTTTTTTTTCTTGTTTTCAATTGAATTGCCGAAATAAGAATCGTTTTCGGATTCATCATTTCGATCTCGGCTGACGTAGCTGGCTCCACTTTTAATATCATAGGACAGCCAAATACTTTCTTAGTGTCATTTGTAATTTCTGCACCAGCATCAGCATATTCTTTATCAGAATAACTAGAACTTTGCCCTGCACCAGCTTCAATCATTACCCTATGTCCGTGAAATGTCAACGAATTTACAGCATCGGGAGTAAGACAAATCCGGCGTTCCTGGTAGCTGGTCTCTTTTGGGATACCTATAAAAAGTTCGCTTTTTTGCCTCGCTACTTCCAATTTTTCTTCTTGAGGTAATAGCTGTTGCTTTGTGAATGGAGTTATAGTAATTGACATTATAATTGTTAATTTGTGGTACAATTTACGCAAAAGTTTTAGAAAAACGCTATTGTAACGATGTTAAGTACAGTGGTAATTGTATTAATATTTAACGAATGACTCTTTCCATTTTTATATCGGCTCTTTCATAAACTCCGTCTTCTAATGCTATTTCCACGAAACCATATTTTTTATATAAATGAATAGCAGGCAATAAACTTCTGTTAGAATATAAAATCAGTTTTTGAATACCTTCCTCTTTGGCAACTGCCAAACAATGTTCCATTATTTTTTTACCAATTCCTAAACCCTGAATCGTATCCGTAACCGCCATTTTACTCAATTCAAAAGTAAAATCATCTACTTTTATCAATGAAACGGTACCTATGATTTGATTATTGTATTTCGCATAAAATATCATTCCGCCTTTATCAATAATTTCACTTTGTGGATTAGAAAGTACGATTTCGTCTTTGGGTTCCACTTTGAAATATTTCTTCAGCCATTCTAGATTTAGTGTTTTAATATGTTCCTTTAAATCTGTTGAAAAAGGAATAATTTCTACGATATTTTCTATACTCATAATTTTTATTTAACTTAATTCTAATGAACGTTTTCCTTCCACAAGCAACTCAATAGTGATAACAGAATGTTCTTCCGGAATCAGGTTTGGAATTTTTTCCGCCCATTCTATAAAACACCAATTTCCGGAATACAGGTAATCATCAATCCCCATATCCATAGCCTCTGTCTCATCGTTCAATCTGTAAAAATCAAAATGGTAAACAGTTTGATTTTTAGCAGTTTGATATTCATTAACTAAAGAAAAAGTTGGACTGCTTGTAGCATCCGTAACACCAAGTGTTTTACACAATTGTTTGATCAAAGTGGTTTTTCCAACGCCCATATCTCCATGAAAAAGAATCACTTTATTTGGGTTCTCCGCTATGATTTTTTGCGCAACTTGCTCGAGTTGATCTAAAGAAAAAGTAACATTCATAATTTAAGTGTTCAGTGTTCAGAAATTAGTGTTCAGTTATCTCGCTTTTCTGCAAACTGACCACTGCAAACTGATCACTTTTTTTATTTTGGGTTAAAAACTAGAAAAGGAATAATCATTTCTTCCAATGAAATTCCGCCATGCTGATACGTATTTTTGTAATAACTCACATAATGATTGTAATTATTGACATACGCCAAAAACAAATCATTTTTTGCAAAAATATAAGAACTGCTCATATTTATCGTAGGCAAACCTATATTTTTTGGTTCTTTTACGGCATAAACATCTTTGTGCTCGTACGTCAGACTGCGTCCTGTTTTGTAACGCAAATTCAAACTGGTATTTTTATCACCCACCACTTTCGATGGATTTTTCACGTTTATAGTTCCGTGATCTGTCGTCAAAATCAATTTGAAACCTAATTTTTGCGCCTGTTGAATAATTTCCAACAGCGGTGAATTTTTGAACCAACTCAACGTCAGCGAGCGATACGCTTTATCATCGGAGGCGAGTTCTTTTACGACGTCCATCTCTGTTTTGGCGTGTGAAAGCATGTCGACAAAGTTGTAAACTACCGTAACCAAATCGTTATTTTTCAATGCTTTAAAACCTTCAACCAGTTTTTTACCTCCGGCAAGATTGGTGATTTTAAAGTAATCTTCCTTGATGTTTAAACCCAATCGCTTCAATTGCGCCGACAAAAACTCTGCTTCATACAGGTTTTTTCCGCCTTCTTCCGGATCATTTTTCCAATATTGCGGAAACTGTTTTTCCATTTCAAGTGGCGTTAAACCAGAGAAAATGGCATTTCTTGCATATTGTGTTGCTGTTGGTAAAATGGCGTAATACGGCACTTCTTTTTCCAATTTATAATAATTAGCCACTACGCTTTCAAAGGTTTTCCATTGATCGTAACGCAAATTATCAATCACTACAAAAAGAATCGGTTTGTCTTTTTTCAGGATTTCCGGCACCACTAATTCTCTAAATAATGTATGTGACTGAATTGGTTTATCCGCTTTTGGTGCAAACCAATCTTCGTAATTGCGCTCTATGAATTTTCCAAATTGCGAATTGGCTTCTGTTTTTTGGGATTCCAGAATTTCAACCATACTTTGATCGTTGATATTCTCCAATTCCAGTTCCCAAAAAATCAATTTCTTGTACAATTCAATCCAGTCTTCATAGGAATTCACCATCGCCATTTCCATGGTGATCTTTCTAAATTCCTTCTGATAATCCAAGGTCGTTTTTTGCGAAATCAATCGAGAATGGTCCAGATTTTTCTTCAAACTCAACAAAATCTGATTCGGATTCACGGGTTTTATCAAATAATCGGCAATTTTAGAACCAATCGCTTCCTCCATGATATATTCTTCCTCACTTTTGGTAATCATAATCATGGGAACCGAAGACTTTTTCTCTTTCATCTCCGAAAGTGTTTCCAGACCGCTCATTCCGGGCATATTTTCGTCCAGAAAAACAATATCAAAATTGTTTTCCTCAAAAATATCAATCGCATCACGACCGTTATTACAAGTAGTTACCTCGTAATTCTTCTTTTCCAGAAATAATATATGTGGTTTCAAAAGGTCGATTTCATCATCCACCCAAAGTATTTTTATTTTATCCATAAGTTTATAAGCAAGTATTCTAAAGTACTAATTGAAAGTGCCAATTTACTGATTTTCGCAACGGTTCTTTGCTAATATTATGATAATTTTTAGTACAACAGCGGCTTGTATTGCTAAACCAAAGATATTATTTTATTTTGTTTAAACTTGTTTTTGGGCGTGCCCCATCCTCCGTAAACTCCGTCCGGGTCGGGCTGTACGCTGTATCTTTCCTTTTTAAAGAAAAAGGAAAGGATGCCGCTTCCATCCCTCACGCGGTTGAGAGAACTATTGGGTTTTTGTATTCACATTTAGGTAAGAAAAGTTTTCAGGAAAAAGTAGTGTGTTTGAAGGTTTGTAAGAAAAATTAAATATATTTGAAGGAACATAATGCGAAACAAACCTTCGCCAATCTAGCCATATTTAGGTTTATATGCGAAGGTAAGTTTCGCCTATATACAAGTTATGCCTCAGTTTAGTAGAAATAGAAAAAAAAAACTTTTAAATACATTTATATGACCCCAGAAGAAATTTTAAACAATTCAGGAAACCAAAAACACGAAGTAGACTTAGGAGCTGCTTTAATCAGGATTTTAGAACTTGGATGTTATAATAAAATGTATCTAAGATCTATATTAAAAAGACAAATAGAAACACAAGAATTAATAAAAGGAGGAATAGAAATAGAAGACAAAGTTTTAAGTAGATTAGAACATTTAGAAAAACAGATTTCTGAGATTGCTTCACAAGATTATTATGATTTAGTGCGCACCGTCTTGAAGTAGACCCAAAAATTAAGTCTTTAGTTTCTACATAAATTTTTTGTTTGAACATAATGTTTATTTTTAAAATTGTGTTTCCGACTTAAAAGCGGTGCGGAAGCGAAACCGAAAAATAAAACCGAAATAATAAAGAATGACAACACAAGATTTATTTAATAGATTATCAGAAGCTAATTTTACGTTTACTAAAGCTTGTTTTGAAAGCGAAAAAGCATTTTTAGAAGAACAAAAGAAGTCTATGAATAAATTGATTATTTGTGGTTTAGCTGAAAAAATATCAGAAAACAAATACTCACTTTCTACCGACGGCAGAAAAGCAAGCGTTTTAGGGCTTGAAAAATGGGCTAAAAGTTTAAATGACATTGATAGACGTGTTTTAGTTTATGATTGTTTTGAGTTTTTTAATAATTGGTACAGCCTTCCTAGATTAAAAATAACGCTAGAAAGAAGTATTAAATCCAATATATCAAAACAGGTATGTGATATTATTAAATTAGTAATCATAGGAATTGTATTTTATATTATAAAAATTGTATTCAACATTAAATTAAATTAGACAAAGCCTAAAAATAAAACCGAAGCCATAACAGCTGTCTGTGGCTATTGTGGGATTTAGTGGAATTACCGTTTCGCAATCATATTTCGTTAAGCCAAAAATACTCTGGTTACGAACCCCCACCCACAACAGACCACAGGCAGCGAAACGTTATTAAAAAAAGCCCAAGGGCCAGTAAATGTTACCTTTGTCTATAAAGATTCATAATTACGAAATAAAAAACAATGAAATACACGTAATACAATATTGACAACGATAAAATTGAATTTTTAAACTCCATTTTAGGAAAAGAAACGGTAGTAGTAAATGGAGAAAAAGTTTCTGAAAAATTCTCGATTACCGGCGCTGAACATCATTTTTCATTAAATTAAACCATTTTATTCTTAAATCAAATTATGAATTATTTAAGGATAGAAAATTAAAAATTGAGTTGGTAAAAAACGACAAAATAATTGATTCAAAATCAGTCGATATGAACAGTAAATAAAGATTTGTATGGATTACTGTTGGGGTACTAATTGGATATGGATTAGCTACTTATTTGTAAATAGCCTGCTGTAAGTCATCCCTGTCAGGGTTCAAAACCCTGACAGGGATAATAAAACAAGAAAATAAACTATGGAAATAAAAGAACCTATACTTCACGGCAACTATTACCATATTTATAACAGGGGAAATAATGGTATTGATATATTTTTAGAAACAGAGAATTATTATCATTTTCTACGTTTGTATTCCAAGTATATTGAACCTATTGCAGAAACATTTGCTTGGTGCTTATTAAAAAATCATTTTCATGTTTTAGTTCGTATAAAAGAAAAAGAAGAAATAAATACTACTGAATTGAGTTATTCAACAGTAGAAAACCCAAAAATTATAGATCCATCCAGACAATTCTCGCATTTTTTTAATGCATATACGCAAGCAATTAATAAGCGTCATAACAGAACGGGGAGTTTATTTGAAAGAACTTTCGAAAGAAAGCTAGTGTCTTCGGAAATTTATTTTCAGCAATTAATTTTTTATATCCATAATAATCCTGTTCACCATGGTTTTGTTGAAAAAATGAGTTTTTATCCTTGGTCATCATATGAAACCATACTTTCAAATAAGCCTACACGATTAAAACGAAATGATGTAATAGCACTATATGGAGATGCAGAAAATTTTATTTTTTATCATAATCAAGAGCAAGATTTAAATGAAATTAATAGTTTCATTATTGAATAATAGTTAACCCAAGCAGATATTTCCCGGGAATAAGAAAAACATTTTTTGTTCAAAATGTAAAACAAAACGATTTTATTATAATTTTATGTTTTTATCAAACCGAACCAACTATTTATGAAACCGAATACAATTAGAAACTATTTTGTAAGCATCACTTTATTTTCAGTGACTGTCGCTATGGCACAACATGATTATGTGAATACTCCTCCAGCGATATCACCAATGCCAATGAAACCTGAAATGACTGAAATTTGGGAACCGCAAGTGAAAGTTATTACTCCTGCTAAAAAAATGGGAGACGCACCATCGGATGCTATTGTTTTATTTGACGGTAAAAATTTCAATCAATGGGTAAGTCAAAAAGATACTACAAAGTCAGCTCCATGGAAAATAGTTGATAAGGATTATATGGAAGTGGTAGATGGTTCAGGTGGTATTCAGACCAAAATGAAATTTGGAGATTGTCAATTGCATGTGGAATGGAGCGCACCGGACGTTGTTGTTGATGGCGGACAATGGAGAGGAAACAGCGGTATATTTTTACAAAACAGATACGAACTTCAAGTTTTGGATTCCTACAATAACAGAACATACAGCAATGGACAAGCCGGAAGTATTTATAAAGATCATCCGCCTTTGGTTAATGCTATGAAAACTCCTTTGGAATGGAATACATACGATATTATTTATACCGCTCCGCGATTCAAAATGGATGGAAATATAGATGCACCAGCAAGAATAACTGTATTGCATAATGGAGTTTTGGTCCAAAATAATGCGACTATTAATGGATTAACGCTTTATATGGGTTTGCATAATTATCCGTCTCCACACGGTGAAGATGTAATTTCGTTACAAGAACACGGTTGCAAAACCCAATTCAGAAATATCTGGCTTAGAAAACTGTAAAACAACTAGAGGAGAGCTTATAACTCTCTTTTTTTGTGCAATTGGAATAATGAAATTTGAAAAATCAGATTACAGATGATTAATAAAACAAACCAAAATGCAGTTCATGCTTTACTTGCCGAATATAAAAAAGCAATTAATGAATTGCAGTTAATAATTCAAGATATCTCGAATACGAACTTACTATTTGCAATAGATAATCAAACTCAAAATTCGAACTGTAAATCCATTCAAACGGTACTTACTCATGTTATAAGTTCAGGGTATTCGTATTGTATTTACATTCGAAATTATAAAAACTTCAATAGTAAACAACCTGAAAAAGTGAATCGTTTATCAATAGTTGAATACACGAGAGATCTTGATGATGTTCTTGAATTTACTTATGATACATTAGCTAATCTAAACGATAGCGATTTGGAAGAACTTGATAATACCAAAAAAATAATCACTTCTTGGAATCAATTGTATGACATTGAACAATTGATGGAACATGCTATCGTGCATGTTTTACGCCATAGAAGACAAATTGAAAAGTTTAAAACTGTATTAAGCAAGAATAGTTAGTGTGAATCAACTATTTTATTAGTTATGTAATTTTACAAAAAACGAAAAACGATGGAAATAAATTGGATTATTATAGCTGTAGTTTTGGTTATTGTACTTGCTTTAATTCTATATTTGATTAAAAAAAATCAGAAGGATAAAAAAGACGTAACCAAGTTCTTTAATACGGATACTACAATTAGAAAGGAATCGGAACCGGATGAAGACGAGGAATACTGATGGAATAAAAAGAATATTGAATGAATGAAAAAAGCAATTTAAAAGAAGTTGCCCAACTATTTTTAAAACTTGGAATTATTGGTTTTGGCGGTCCTGCGGTTCATATTTCAATGATGCAGGAAGAAGTGGTGGTCAAAAGAAAATGGCTGAGCGAACAGCATTTTCTCGATTTAATCGGCGCCACTAATTTAATTCCGGGTCCCAATAGTACTGAAATAGCGATTCATATTGGTCACGAAAGAGCAGGCTGGAAGGGCTTAATTGTTGCGGGAATATGCTTCATTTTGCCAGCCGTTTTGATAACAGGATTTTTTGCCTGGCTGTATAAAGAATACGGTCAGCTCCCTGAATTAAAACCTTTTTTATACGGCATAAAACGCGCCATAATTGCGATTATTCTTTCTGCTATTTTTCCTCTTGCCAAAAAATCCCTCAAAACGGTTCAATTAGCTATTATAGGAAGTGTTGTTTTGATACTTTCACTATTGCATTACAATGAAATTGCATTACTTTTTGGCGCAGGAATAGTTGCTTTGGTTTTATTTACTTTAAAAAATAATGGTTCTGACATAAAAGGGAATAGTTTGATTCCGCTTGCTTTTTTTTCTATTCCAAAAACAACATTAATAAGCGCAACGAATTTAAATTTATTTTTGATTTTCTTGAAAATAGGGGCAATCTTGTATGGAAGTGGTTATGTGCTTTTTGCTTTTTTGGATGCCGAACTCGTTTCTAAAGGATTACTGACGCGAACCCAATTGATAGATGCCATTGCAGTGGGACAATTTACGCCAGGTCCAGTTTTTTCTGCAGTAACTTTTGTAGGATATCAAATAAATGGAATGTCGGGTGCTGTTATTTCGACCATCGCTATATTTTTGCCCTCTTTTGTGTTTGTCGCCATATTAAATCCATTGGTCAAAAAAATGAGAAATTCTAAACCTTTTTCTGTTTTTCTGGATGCAGTAAATGTAGCTTCCATAGCTATAATAGTTTCCATTTGTTATCAGTTGGGCAAAGACACAATTACGGATTGGAGAACAATCCTAATTGCAACAGTCAGTATTCTGATTGCTTTTAATTATAAAAAAATCAATAGTGCTTTAGTCGTTTTGGGAGGTTCAATATTGGGTTATTTATTGACTTTTATTTGACTTTTTTAAAATTGTAACATCTACACCAAACAAATTATTTGCAAGAAACCCAGAATAGAAACACTTTCTGAGAAAAAACTCATTGGCAAACGACTGACAATGTCTTTATCCAACAATAAAACGCCAGAACTTTGGAAAAACTTTATGCCAAGACGAAAAGAGCTTCAAAATAGTATTGGAACTAATCTCTATTCGATGTAAATCTACAATCCTTTGTATTTCAGTAATTTTGATTCGAACGCTGATTTTGAAAAATGGGCCACGATTGAAGTTACCGATTTTGACAAAGTTCCTGATGAAATGGAAACTTTTACATTAATTGGTGGACTTTATGCCGTTTTCATGCATAAAGGGGATGTAAGCACAGCGCCCAAAACCTTTCAATATATTTTTGCAACTTGGTTACCCAGTTCTGATTACATTTTAGATAACAGACCACACTTTGAAATTTTAGGAGAAAAATATAAAAATAATGATCCAACTTCAGAAGAAGAAATTTGGATACCAATCCACTTAAAGAAATAACTTGTATGAGAATTCTTAGATTAAAAAATTGGTAAAACTAAAAACTTTTTTAAATTAGCGAAGAATATAGAATTTGCTATTTAAGAAGTAAATGGGATTATTCTCCAGTATTTAACTTAAAGCAGTTCGCTTATTTATCCTTTTTTTATTAAAAAATCAATCAAAACCAAAATGTTCAATTAATATTATTTATGTAGTATGAAAAAAATAATCTTGCCTCTTTTTCTTATGCTTGCCTTAACGGGTCAGGCACAAATGAAAGCAGATGATGTGAAAACTTTTACCCTGAAAAACGGTATGAAATTCCTGGTAGTGGAAGATTTTTCCATTCCTAATGCCAATATGTATTTATTTTACAAGGTAGGAAGCCGCAATGAATATCAAGGAATTACAGGACTTTCACACTTTTTTGAACATATGATGTTCAATGGAGCGAAAAAATATGGTCCTAAACTTTTTGACCAAACAATGGAATTCAACGGAGGCGCCAATAATGCATATACCACGGAAAATGTTACAGTTTATACCGACTGGTTTCCGGCATCAGCCTCAGAAATTATTTTTGATATGGAAGCCGACAGGATTGCAAGTTTAAGTATTGATCCAAAAATGGTTGAAAGTGAAAGAGGCGTGGTATTAAGTGAACGCCGTACCGGATTAGAGAACTCTCCATGGCGACTTTTATCGCAATCGGTACAAGCAACAGCTTTTCAAGAACATCCGTATCACTGGCCAGTTATTGGTTATGAAGATGATATGAAAAACTGGACGCAACAAGATTTGGAACGTTATTTTAAAACATATTATGCACCAAATAACTGCGTAGTTGTAGTTTCTGGAGCAATCAAAGTGGATCAGGTGAAACGATTTGCTGAGAAATATTTGGAACCAATTCCAGCGCAACTAGCACCGCCTTTAGTTCATATTGTAGAACCTGCTCAAACGGGAGAACGAAGAATAACGGTGAAAAAAGAGGTTGCAACGCCATATTTAATGATTGCTTATCACACTCCTGAGTCCAAAAATGAAGATTATTATGCATTGAATATTCTTAGTTCCGTTCTTTCAAGCGGGCAATCATCTCGATTATATTCGGCATTAGTTGACAAACAACAATTAGCAACTCAGGTACAAACCGATTTTGGAGATAGTTTTGATCCTAATCTTTTCAATTTTTATGCTGTTGCTAATAGAGATGTAAATGAAACAGATTTAGAAAATGCAATCTATGCTGAAATTGAAAAAATAAAAACGAATGGAATTAGTGAAACAGAACTTCAAAAGATAAAAAATCAGAAACTGATGGAGTTTTATTCTCAGGTGGAAACAATCAATGGGAAATCTAACAATATAGGTACTTATGAAGTTTTCTTTGGTGATTACAAAAAAATGTTCAATGCTCCAGCCAACTACAATAAAATTACAGTTGCTGATGTGCAAAATGTAGCCAAAAAATATTTTGTGAAAAGCAACAGAACGGTAGGTATTTTAAAAACAAACGTTGAAAATTAATTTTATGGAACCAATCAAAAAAACAATACTAACGACCTGTTTACTGGTATTGACAAACATAAGCCTTTCGGCACAGAGTTATAAATTACCCGATTATACTACTTTTAAATTATCAAATGGACTTACTGTTTATCTAATGGAACAGCATGATGTTCCGGTAATCAGTGCTTCAGCGATACTTCCTGCAGGTGCAATTTATGATAACGAAAAAGCAGGGCTTGCATCACTGACAGCTACGGCTTTGAAACACGGTACTAAAAATTTCACAAAGACAAAACTGGATGAAGAACTTGACTTCATAGGGGCCGATGTAAATACTTACGCTACCAAAGAATATGCAGGTCTTTCCTCTAATTTTGCGGCAAAAGACAAAGTCAAAGTACTTGCTATTATAAAAGATTTATTACTTAATCCTTTTTTTGATTCTGCAGAATTTAACAAAGAGAAAAGCCGTTTATTAGTAATGCTTGAACAGCAAAAAGAAAGCCCGCGATCAGTACTAGGATCT
>Ga0209109_10001615_pt1 | contig 12346 bp, 7 predicted proteins | sample Rifsed10ft2_FD_184004 | JGI IMG/M metagenome (GOLD analysis project Ga0209109, IMG submission 184004) | Soil microbial communities from Rifle, Colorado, USA - sediment 10ft 2 (version 2) | ecosystem: Environmental > Terrestrial > Deep subsurface > Rock core/Sediment | place: Rifle, Colorado... | reverse complement strand
CCTTGCTTCAGGTTTCGGGAAATTCATGACGGAAATCCCCTCGGTTGATTTTGCCGGCATGTCGTCCCATGCCTAAATCCGTCAAGCAGCGGAATATTACCGCGAACCTCGGTTCACGGACGCCTTTGAGGGACCTGCGAGGCCGTTTGCGTCATCTGTTTTTCGGTCCAGCGCGCGATCCGATGGCGCCGGACACTTATCAACACATAACCATGATCGCCTTTCTGGCGTGGGTCGGGCTCGGCGCGAACGGGTTGTCGTCCTCGGCATACGGTCCCGAACTCGCTTACCGGGCGCTGGGTGAACATACCGAACTCGCCTTGTTTATCGCGATTGCCACCGCGATGACCGTGTTCGTCATCGCCTTGTCCTACAACCAGGTAATTGAAATCTTTCCCAGCGGGGGTGGCGGCTACAAGGTGGCCACGCGCCTGCTCGGAAAACGCGCCGGGTTGATCTCAGGAAGCGCGCTGGTGGTGGATTACGTTTTGACTATCGCCATCTCCATTGCCGCGGGCGCCGACGCGCTGTTCAGTTTCCTGCCGGTGTCGTGGATAAGTTATAAGCCACAGGCCGCGACATTGGCGCTGCTGGCGCTGATGGTTCTGAATCTGCGCGGTGTCAAGGAATCGATCAAGGTATTGCTGCCGCTCTTCGTGGGTTTTGTGGTCACGCATGCATTCCTGATTATTTATGGCGTGGCACGGCATTCTGGAAATATAGGTGGCTTGTTCCCGGAAAGTATCGCCGGCGCGCAGTCGCTCACCGGTGAGATGGGGATTTTCTTTGTGATCGCGCTGTTTGTGCGCTCCTATGCCATGGGCGGCGGAACCTACACCGGCATCGAGGCGGTGTCGAACAGCGTCAACATGCTGAAAGAGCCGCGCGTGCGAACCGGCAAGTGGACCATGTTTTATCTGGCGGTATCGCTGTCCTTCACCGCCGCCGGCATCATCCTGCTCTATTTGTTGTGGCGCGTGCAGCCGGTCGAGGGGCAGACGCTGAATGCGGTGGCCTTCGGGGCTATCCTGGCCGACTGGCCGTCCTGGGGCGGTTTGAAGCCGGGTGAGACGTTGCTGGTGCTGACGCTGGTGTTCGAAGCCGGGCTGCTTTTTGTCGCCGCCAATGCCGGATTTCTCGGCGGTCCCACGACGCTCGCCAGCATGGCCGTCGATCATTGGGTTCCGCATCGCTTCGCGCAACTTTCCGACCGGCTGGTAACCAAGAACGGCATCCTGCTCATGGGCGGGGCGGCGTTTGCGGTGCTGCTGTGGAGCGGCGGCCGTGTCGACCTGTTGATCGTCCTCTACACCATCAATGTGTTCCTGACTTTCTCGTTGACCTTGCTCGGCCTGTGCGTCTACTGGTGGAAAAACCGGAATTCGCTGAACAGCTGGTTGCCGCGGCTGGGGCTGACACTGTGGGGGCTCGTCGCCACATCCGGGATACTGATTGTGGTAATGGTGGTGAAATTCTACGAAGGCGGATGGATTGCGGCGCTCGTAACAGGGTCGCTGATAGCCGTGTGTGAACTGGTACGCAATCACTATAGCAAGGTCCGCATGCGCCTGATCGTGCTCGATAAAATCCTGACGCAGATCCCGGTATCCAGGGTGAAAAAATCCCCACCCGCTATCCGTGAAGGCGAACCCGCGGCGGTTTTTTTCGTTTCCAGCTACCGGGGGGTCGGCATCCACACGCTGCTTAATTCCCTGCGCCTGTTCCCGGGGCGTTTCAAGAATTTCGTGTTCTTAAGCGTGGGAGAAGTGGACACCACGCGCATGCGGGGCGATCAGACCCTGACGGATCTCAAGCACCATGTGGATGAACAGCTGCAGAAATATGTCGAATTTTGTCATGCCCACGATATGGCCGCCGCGGGCTATTCCGGCTACGGTACCGATCCGGTGGAAGCGGCCGTGAAGCTGGCGGATGAGGTGCTGGAGCGCTTTCCCGGCAGCGTGTTTTTTGCCGGCACCCTGGTGTTCCGCGAGGAGAATTGGCTCACGCGGCTGCTGCACAACTATACGGCGCTGGCGATTCAGCGGCAGCTGCATATCAAGGGCATGCCCCTCGTGATCATGCCGATGCAGGTGGATAATGAATAATTATTTTTTGCGGCTCGACGGGACCGGACCCGCTCGTCGGAAATCCTTGACCGGAATGATCAGCTGCTGACGGCTTGCAGTTGCTCCTTTTCCTCCTCCTGCAATTGCAGCGCCCACATATGGGCGTAGGCGCCGTTGCGCGCCAGCAGGTCGCCATGCGACCCGCGCTCGATTATCCGTCCGTGATCCAACACCAGAATCTGGTCGGCGTCCATGACGGTGGAAAGCCGGTGCGCGATGACCAGCGTCGTGTGGTCGGTGGCTATTTCCAGCAGTTCGGCCTGAATGGCCTTTTCGGTACGCGAATCGAGGGCCGAGGTCGCTTCGTCGAATACCAGTATGGGCGGATTTTTCAGCAGCGTGCGTGCGATGGCCACGCGCTGCTTTTCCCCTCCGGAGAGCTTGAGTCCCCGCTCACCCACCAAGGTGTCGTATCGGTCCGGCAGCGATTCGACGAACTGGTCGATGTGTGCCGCCCGCGCGGCCTCGATAATCTCGTCGCGGGTTGCATCCGGCCTCCCGTAGGCAATGTTGTAATATATGCTGTCGTTGAATAGCACCGTGTCTTGCGGCACGATACCGATGGCCCGGCGCAGGCTTTTCTGTGTCACGGCGCGGATGTCCTGGCCGTCGATCAAAATCCGGCCGGACGTGACATCGTAGAATCGGAACAGCAATCGCGACAAGGTGGATTTGCCCGCGCCGCTGGCGCCAACCACGGCTACTTTGTGTCCCGCCGGAATGTCGAAACTCACGTCTTGCAGGATCTGGCGCCGGCTTTCGTAGCTGAAACCAACGTGATCGAAGCGTATGGCCCCGTTGCTCACCTTCAATTCCGTCGCCTCGGGACTGTCGCTGATTTCGGTATGCCGCTCCAGCAATCCGAACATGCGTTCCATGTCGGCCAGGGAATGGCGGATTTCACGGTAAACGAATCCGAGAAAATGCAACGGCATGTAGAGCTGTATGAGAAAGGCATTGACCAGCACCAGATCACCGATGGTCATGTTCCCCCTTACCACGCCTTGCCCCGCCATCAACATGAGGATTGTGACGCCCGCGGCGATGACCGCGCCTTGTCCGGTATTCAGCCACGAAAGCGAGGTCTGATTACGGACCGCCGCCTGTTCCCAGGATTGGAGCGTGTCATCGTAACGCCGCGCCTCGAAACCTTCGTTGTTGAAGTATTTAACGGTTTCGTAATTGAGCAGGCTGTCGATGGCGCGCGTGTTGGCCTTGGAATCCATCTCGTTCATGTTACGGCGGAATATCATGCGCCATTCGGTGACGATCAGCGTGAAAACGATGTACACCACGAGTGTCGCGAGCGTCACGATGCAAAACCATGGGTCGTATTTGAGCAGCAGGATGATGGTGACAAATCCGATTTCAAGCAGGGTGGGCAGGATGTTGAACAGCATGAAACTGAGCAGGAAGCGGATGCCGGCGGTACCACGCTCGATGTCGCGTGACATACCGCCCGTCTGCCGTTCGAGGTGAAAACGCAGAGAAAGATTATGCAGATGTTCGAAAACATTCAGTGCGACGCGCCGGATCGAACGCTGGGTCACCTTCGCGAAGACCAGATCGCGCAGTTCGCCGAATGTCGAGTTGGCCAGTCGCAGCGCGCCGTAGGCGAGCAGCAGAAAAACCGGCAAAGCCAGCATGGCCTTGGTGGTATCGAGCGCGTCGACGATTTCCTTCAGTACCAGCGGAACGGAGACGTTCGCCACCTTCGCCAGGGCAAGAAAGATCAGTGCCAGAACAACGCGCCCACGAAATTCCCACAGGTAGGGCAATAGCGATTTTATGGTTTTCCAGTCGTTCCGACGGGCGGGTGGATTTCCGTAGTGTCGCAATCGCATTGTAATGGTGGTGTTGCAGGAACAGTCGTGAATGAATTCTACATGATCTGTGTGTACATCCTCTAATATCTGCCGGAAAACACGGTGGTGGGGGACCAATCGCCCTGATTCGCGGATGGGTTCTTACCGCTAATCCAAGCGGAAAGCAGGTTGTGTTAACCTGTCGGCGAGGAGTCTGGAACATGGTCATGAGGTCCGATCCCCGCAGGAAAGACATGAAATACAAGGGACGCCTGGTGTTGTTCTGCACCGGGATCCTGCTTTGCCTGTCAACCGTATCGGTTCCGGCGTCGGAAAAAGCGGCGCTTCGCGGAGTAGGCCAGTTCGAAGTTCCTGGATGGTTCAAGCGTTCCTTCCTGGAACTGAATCAGGATGTCATCGAAGCGGCCCGGGAGGGAAAGCGGCTGATGGTTTATTTCGGCCAGGACGGCTGCCCGTACTGCGCGGCACTATTCAACAATAATTTCAGTCAGCCGCATATTCTCGAGTATACCCGCCGCCATTTTGACGCCGTTGAAATCAATATCTGGGGGAGCCGGGAAGTAACCGATTTTTCCGGCACCGTCCTCCCCGAGAAGGAATTCGCCGTCAAGCAACGTGTTCGGTTTACGCCCACGCTCCTGTTTTTCAATGAAAAAAGCGAGGTGGTTTTGCGACTCAACGGTTATTATCCACCACACCAGTTTCTGGCCGCGTTACAGTTCGTGGCGGAAAAACAGGAAACGAAAATGTCTTTTCGCGAGTATCTCGCGAAGCACGCACCACTTCCCTCAAGAGGCGTCCTGAACCGGAAAACTTTTTTCGCCAAACCGCCGTATGACCTGGACAAGAAATCGCCGGGGAAACCGGTCGCGGTATTGTTTGAGCAAAAAGATTGCGCCGGCTGCGATCAACTGCACGATGAAATATTGGTTCTTCCGGAAACGTTAAAACAGCTGAAACACTATGACGTGATACAACTCGATCGCTGGAGCGCCACGCCAGTCACCACACCCGGGGGGAAGCGGACCACCGCCCGTCAATGGGCGGCAGATCTCAATATCGCTTATGTACCCACGATCGTTTTATTCGATGACGGAAAAGAAGCGATTCGAATCGAGGCGCTCAACAAAAGTTTTCATGTCCAGTCGGTGCTGGATTATGTCGCCTCCGGCGCCTACAGAAACCAGCCCGGATTGCAGCGCTTTATCCAGCAGCGCGCGGATCATTTGCGCGCACAGGGTGTAAAGGTGGATATCTGGAAATAGGGGTAAACTTTGCCGGTATCGGGTATTTCACCCGCGATTGGCGGAATTTGCTTTGGTCCGCTACTTGTTATCCAACCGGATGGCGCCGATCAACCCGTCGCCCACCCAGTGTTTGAGATAACCCGCGGCATGCTGCGCGACATTTTGCGCATCAATCCATTCGCACAGGCCTTCGCACAGGTCCGCAAATGAATTTCCGGATCGGGCCGAATCCAAGGCCCACGCTTCATCCACGGTCAGCGAGCGGAAGTAGGTTTTTAGATCCTGTCGCCAGACAAGCCAGGTGATCGGCCATTCTTCCGGCTCGGGTTTTTCAGGAACCTGCTCCGCCTTGATGGCTTTCCAGATCAGGGGAGCATTCCAGCGCAATTCCACAAGGCGCACGCTGGCGTGCAACTGAAATCGCATATCGGGCCAGGCATCCGGCGGTATCGCCGCGACCTCATCAAGCGGCATGACCGGGCTGTCCGGCGCGTCGAATGCCTCGGATATCGCCCATTCCAGCGCCGCCATTTCGCTCACATAGGGCTTATCCCGGAATACATCGGCTGTCGATAGAAATTCGGGCAGACGATGACCGAAATAGCGAATGGAAAAATGCCGGGAAGGATGGGCTCCGATATAGGCGAGGCCCAGACTTCTGAATGCTTCGTCACCGATCCAGATGTGTAGCACGGGATAATTGCTATCGAGCGCTTCGAGCAGCCTTAAACGATAAGCATCGTAATAGATGGCGAGACGCTGTCGCGCACTGACCTTCTCGGTGCCGGTGATGCGTTGCAGCATGGCATCGCCGCCGCGCAAGAGATACGACTGAAAAACCGATTGCAGGTTTCGCAGTGGATTCATGACAAATCGGCTGATGCCGTGAATTCGCGTTGTGCCTGAAAGGCCGTGGAACGCGCATGCTGCAGTTCATCCAGCAGCTCCGACAAAGGCGGGATGTTGTCGTCACGCTCGATCATGGTTGACACATCGCCGAAACGGCGGACAGCCTCGGCGTAAAGTTCCCACACCGGATCGATTACCGGTTCATCGTGCGTATCAATAATGTAATCGCCGTGATTCTGGTGTCCGGCGAGATGGAACTGCCATACCCGCTCGATGGGAATAGCCTCGATATAGCTGCTCGGGTTGAATTCGTGATTGAAGCTGCTGACGTAGATGTTATTGATGTCCAGCAGGATCAGGCAATCCGCCCGCTCCGATATTTCCCGCAGGAATTCCCATTCGGTCATTACCGATTCCGGATAGGTCAGGTAGCTCGAAACGTTTTCAATCAGGAACCGGCGGCCCAGGAAATCCTGCACCTCGCCGATGCGCGCGGCCACGTGTTTGATCGCCTCTTCGGTATACGGCAAAGGCAGCAGATCGTGGGCGTTTATGCCTTCCACCCCCGTCCAGCACAAATGATCGGAAATCCACGCCGGTTCGATACGATCAGCGAGGGCCTTGAGTTGGCGAAGATAGTCTTTGTTGAGCGGATCCCGGGATCCGATCGAAAGCGAAACCCCGTGCATGGCCAGCGGGTAGCGGGCGCGGATGCGGTCGAGATAATGCAGCGGTTTGCCGCCGGGAACGAGATAATTCTCCGAAATGATTTCGAACCAGTCGACAGCCGGGGATTCGTTCAGAATGGCGTCATAATGCGCGGGACGTAATCCCAGACCAAATCCCAGGTAGGGTCGTGCTGTTGTGCGGTGGGTATGGGTCATGGATGGACCGGGAATCGAAATTCTATTGTAAGCCGGAAGTTACCGGAAAATATGACATCATTTTCCGCGGCAAGTTCCTGGCGCTCAACCCGCAACCCTGTCCGCGCGCCGTAAATTCAATGCACGAGCTTCTTGTACTTGATTCGATGCGGCTGCACGGCCTCCGCACCCAGGCGTCGCTCCTTTTCGATCATGTAATCGGCATAGTTGCCCTCGAACCACACCACCCGGCTGTCGCCTTCGAATGCAAGAATATGGGTGGCGATGCGATCGAGAAACCAGCGGTCATGTGAAATAATCACCGCGCAGCCGGCGAAATCGACCAGCGCTTCCTCGAGCGCACGCAAGGTATCCACGTCGAGATCGTTCGTCGGTTCATCGAGCAACAAAAGATTACCGCCGCTTTTCAGGAGTTTTGCCAGGTGCACGCGATTCCGCTCACCGCCGGAAAGATCCTTTACCTGTTTTTGCTGGTCCGGTCCACGGAAATTGAACCGGCCGACGTAAGCACGTGACGGTATTTCGGACTTGCCGATGGTCATGATGTCATGACCTCCGGATATTTCCTCCCAGACGGTTTTATTGCCATCCAGCGCGTCGCGGCTCTGATCCACGTAGGCAAGCTGCACGGTTTCGCCGATCCGCAATTTTCCCGCATCCGGTTTTTCCTGGCCGATGATCATGCGAAACAGGGTTGTCTTGCCGGCTCCGTTCGGGCCAATCACGCCGACGATACCGCCACGGGGCAGGTTGAAACTCAGATTCTCGATGAGCAGGCGCTCGCCATAACCTTTACTCAGTTCCTCCGCCGACACGACCACGTCTCCCAGGCGCGGTCCCAGTGGGATGAAAATTTCCTTGGTTTCATTGCGCTTCTGGAATTCTTGTGAAGCAAGTTCATCGTAAGCCGCCAGTCGTGCCTTGCTCTTGGCGTGCCGTCCCTTGGGGTTGGTGCGCACCCATTCCAATTCGCGTTTGAGCGATCGCTGGCGCGCGGATTCCTGTTTCTCTTCCACGGCCAGGCGCTTCTCCTTCTGTTCGAGCCAGGAGGAGTAATTGCCTTTCCAGGGAATACCTTCGCCGCGATCGAGCTCAAGAATCCATCCAGCGACATTATCGAGAAAATAACGGTCATGCGTCACGGCCACGACGGTGCCCGGGTAATCATGCAGGAATCTTTCAAGCCAGGCGACCGACTCGGCATCCAGATGATTGGTCGGTTCGTCCAACAGCAGCATGTCGGGCTGGGACAGGAGCACTTGGCATAAGGCCACGCGCCGTCGTTCGCCGCCCGAGAGTTTGGTAACGTCCGCGTCCCACGGCGGCAAACGCAGGGCGTCGGCCGCGATTTCAAGTTTACGCTCAAGATCCCAGGCACCGGCGGCGTCGATTTTTTCCTGGAGCTTCCCTTGTGCTTCGATGAGCTTGTTCATCGCTTCCTCGCTCATCGGCTCGCTGAATTTCATGCTTATTTCATTGAATTTATCGAGCAGGGCCTTGGTTTCCGCCACCGCCTCCTCGACATTGCCGCGCACGTCCTTGCGCGGGTCGAGCGGCGGTTCCTGCGGGAGAAAACCGATGCGGATCCCGGGTTGGGGACGCGCTTCCCCGTCGAATCCCTCGTCCACGCCGGCCATGATGCGCAGCAGCGAGGATTTTCCCGATCCATTCTGTCCGAGCACGCCGATCTTGGCTCCAGGGAAGAATGAGAGCGAAATGTCTTTGAGGATCGTGCGGTTAGGCGGCACGGTCTTGCTGACGCGATGCATGGTAAATATGAACTGACCTGACATGCGATTCCTTGGCGTTGATTTAAGGCGGCATATTATAGGGTGAGGCGGAGATTTCATGAACACACTTAACGTGTGTTCATGCCGCCGAACGGGTGCAACGGGTGTTGTTGCACCCCGGGCTGAAAGGCGGAGATTTGATGCACGCCATCCTTGGCGTGCACCCCTGCGGGGCGCGCTAAAGCGCGTCCCATTTCGCTTCCGGCGAAATTGTCATGAAACACACATACTGTGTGCCGCGCCGCCAACGGGTGCAACGGGTGTTGTTGCACCCCGGGCTGAAAGGCGCATGCGGTGGCTACGAATGTACTTGGTTTCGCCCTGGGCGGATACAGTAATTAAGGCGCGAAGTCTTGTTAGCGGTTGTAATTCGTCGTCCAGCTGGGCGTGGTGACTTCCGAGGATAACGTTGCTTCGTCGGCGAATTCAAAGTCGGTATGGGAATCCGCATGTTGAAAGTAGTTTCCCTGCACGTAATCGAACCCGAGATTCCAAAGTATGCCCAAATCATCGGCCTGTTCGACGAATTTGGCGATGGTCTGCCGGTTCATGGTTTTGGCGAGATCGATGATGGCCTTGAGCGACGTGCGGGTGAGAATATCATCTGAAAGATTGCGGATCAGCGAACCCGTGATTTTGAGAAAATCGATTGGCATATCCCGCAGACGGTTGAGGGTCGAGAGATTATTTCCAAAGTTATCGACTGAAAACCGGCAACCGGCGCGGCGTGCCGCCTGCATGAATACGGCCGCCTCCCTGGGATTTGCCATGATGGCGGACTCATCGGCTTCAAGGATGAGATGTTCCGGTTTCACGCGTGTTGCAGACAGTTGCTTCTGCAGCATCGCCAGCAAATCGAGATTTTTTAGCGTCGCAGGAGATAAATTGATGAAAAAACTCGCCAGTCTTCCTTCATTGTGCAGGACTGAGAGCGACTGGATCGATTGCCGGATGACCCACTGGTCGATCGATTCCAGCAATCCCAGTTGGTCCGCGGCTGCCATAAATTCACCGGCATGAATCAGTTCGCCATGACGTCCCACCAGACGGATGAGCACTTCGAAAAATTCGGCCGCATCGCCGTGCAGATTGACAATGGGTTGATAGGCGAGCTGGAATCCGTCTTTTTCCAGGGCGGTTTTGAGACGTGATTCCCAATCCAGGCCTGATGCTGTAATAACCGGTGTGCGTCTGGACGTTTCGATATCCCGAGTTGTCGGTGTATTTACCGGTTCCATGGATGCCGTGAGCGCCTGGGCGGCTGGTCCCGGTACCGGCGCTTCCGCCTTCACCGGTTTTTGGGGACGTTTGCTCTGGCAGGCCTGGTAAACCAGGTTCAGCGCGGTCTGAGCATCAACCGTATTCTTGTCGATTACTACAACACCGATCGTGCCATCGCAGCGGAAAACCTTGCCGCCTTCACTGTAGGTGGTTTCTTTCAGCGCCGAAAGGAGTGAAGTGACGGCTCCTTTGATCTTCTTTTCGTCCATCCCGTGGAGCATGGCAATGAATTCATCGCCGCTAAACCGGGCCAAGACGGCGGATTCACCGAGCTTCTCGTGAAACAAGCGCGCGATTTTGAGCAGCAGCCGATCGCCGGCGGCATGGCCCAGGGCGTCATTTATCTCCTTCAGTTCGTTGAGATCCAGATAAAGCAACGCACTTTGACTTTCTTCCTGCTTCACCTTCTCCAGTGCTTTGGTCAATTCCAGGGTGAAATGATGGCGATTGAATAAACCTGTCAGCGGATCGCGCTGATTAAGATATTGCAAACGGTTTTCTACTGACTTGCGCTTCGATATGTCGGCGACCACGAACTGGGTGCAGTTTTCGCCTTTCAGCGTGATCATCGACGCTGCCAGTTCCACATGGAAAGACGCGCCGTCCTTCTTGATCGCCTGAAATTCCCGTGGCTCCGGGGGATTCCCGGACGAGATCTTGCGTAAATATTCCTTGAACGAGGCATGGTCGGCCTTGTCTATCAGGTTCATCACTGGCACGCCCTCGATTTCTTTCAAGTCCTGATAGCCGAATATCTCGAGGTAGGTTTTATTTGCGTCAACATGCATTCCATCCATGCAATAGCTGATGGCTTCGCGCGAACCTTCAATGATCGCGCGGTTTTTTCTTTCCACTTCGTTGAGTGTCTGTGACATTTTTCGAAACTGTATCCGGTCTTCTGCCACAAGCAACTCCCGTTCCACGGCAGGCGCCAGTCGTGACAACTGGCTTTTCAGGATAACATCGTGCGCTCCATTGCGCATGATTTTTACCAGGTCCTGGTCGCGGATATTTCGGGTAACGACGAGAAAGGGAATATCGAGATCGGCGCGTCTGATCAGGTCAAGTGCGAGTTGTGCCCCGAAGTGCGGGAGCGTGTATTCCGACAGCACCACATCCCAGGTGCTCTTGTCCAAGGCCGCCTGCATGGAAGCAAGGTCCTGGACGCGCTGGTTCTTGAGCAGGTAGCCCGCCTTGCGGAGCATGGCAACGGCAACCTCGGCGTCATCCGGAGAGTCATCCACGATCAACAGGCGTAAAATCTTTTTTTCCACGGAATCCTCTTTCTTAAAACACTATTTTAGCAAAACATTCTTGTACCCGGTTTTATAGTCGAAGCCAGGCAGATTATGCGGAAGTACCGGCTTTAAGTATGGCACCAAAAACCAGCATGAGGATACCACGTGGCAACCTGCCTGGATCGGAAAAAAAGACAATGAATGCCGACCCTGCTGCAGCGAATGCCGTTCTCACCCCGTGTTTGGTGCCGAGAGCCGGCCCGCGGGAGGCGGTATCGAATTAATTAGTTAATTGGAGGCGGAAGATATGGTTTTCGGGTGGTGGGCATCCGTAAGCGGAAAAGCCACAAGATGATCGGCCTGCACCCGGATTCCGACGCGATCGCCGATCGTATGGTCGGCGTGGCTCGGGAAAAGTGACAACACACGTCCTCCGCTGGGTAATCGAAGGGTATAAAGAATCTCGGCCCCGCGAAAGGCCCGCTGTATCACTTCAACTTGAAGGGCGCTATTCGGATCCGGCACGATGTCATCCGGTCTTAATAGTATGACGACCGGTGTACCACGTTCCCAGCCGTAGGCGCGGTTCCCCTTGAGCACGCCTATTTCCGTTTCCACGGAATCCGGTGTCAGCAATCTTCCGTTCAGAAACACGCCCTGGCCGATAAAATCGGCAACGAAGCGGTTGCATGGCTCGTGATAGAGATTGTAGGGAGTGTCCCACTGCAACAGTTTGCCTTCGTGCATCACGCCCACGACATCTCCCAGCGCAAAGGATTCGTATTGATCATGCGTGACCAGTACCGCCGTGGCGCCGCGCTGTTTGAGTATCTGGCGGACCTCGCTCGAGAGTCGCTCGCGCAGCTCAATGTCGAGATTCGAGAAAGGCTCGTCCATGAGAATGAGATCGGGTTTCGGCGCCAGCGCCCGTGCCAGCGCCACGCGCTGCTGCTGTCCTCCGGAAAGTTCATGCGGGTAGCGTTCTGCCATGCCGCCAAGTCCGACGATTTCCACCAGCTCATTGACAATGGCTTCTCTCGCCGCCGTCGGCATGCCTCGAAGACCGAATCCAATATTTCCTGAAACGGAAAGATGAGGGAAA